>Ga0079224_100008025_pt1 | contig 14247 bp, 9 predicted proteins | sample Stecom2015_FD_80414 | JGI IMG/M metagenome (GOLD analysis project Ga0079224, IMG submission 80414) | Agricultural soil microbial communities from Utah to study Nitrogen management - Steer compost 2015 | ecosystem: Environmental > Terrestrial > Soil > Agricultural land | place: USA: Utah...
ATCCTTGAACTTCGCTGAATGATGGTACTCAACAATTCCTGATGGTAATATTCAAACCGAAAATTAATGCCAAACCTCGCTCGTAATGGTGCAGTCAACAAACCGGAACGCGTAGTTGCGCCAATCAAAGTGAAAGGATTCAACCCGATTTGCACCGAACGTGCATTCGGCCCCGATTCAATCATAATGTCGATTTTGTAATCTTCCATTGCAGAATACAAATATTCCTCAATCACGGGCGACATTCTGTGGATTTCATCGATGAACAAAACATCGTTTTCTTCCAGATTAGTCAGCAATCCCGCCAAATCACCGGGTTTGTCCAAAACCGGTCCCGAAGTGATTTTGATGCCCACACCCAATTCGTTCGCAATGATGTTTGCCAAAGTCGTTTTCCCCAATCCCGGAGGGCCGTGTAACAAAACGTGGTCGAGTGCTTCGCCACGTAATTTGGCGGCTTTCACAAAAATTTCGAGGTTATCGAGAATGTGCATTTGTCCCGTAAAATCGTTGAAACTCTGCGGGCGGAATTGTTCTTCTATCTTTAATTCTTCATCCGAAAAATTATCGCGGTCGGGATTGAGTATGTCTGACATTTAGCTAAAGGTCTCTATAATTTTTTGAATTTGTTTTTTCAATGTGGGAATGATTAATTATCATAAAATAATCTTTAAATCGTTCAAAATATTAAGCCTTAATTTAGGGTGAATTGCGGTAAATTCTACCAAATCCACTTCTTTTTTCAGCGCTTCTTGCAACTGAATTTGTAATCCTGCCAAATCAAAAAGATTGTATCGGGAACCGAACGAATACAAAATATCAATATCACTTGCTTCAGTTGCTTCATTTCTTGCCACCGAACCAAATATCCCGATTTTGGTCGGGTTAAAAGGTTTCATCGTTTCGATGATGATGTCTATTTGGTTTTTTGTGAGCATTCCGAATTGAAATTAATTCTTACAAATATACGAATTCTCTTTTCAGGTTGTTTGGTCGCATTGGGCAAGTTCTTGTACTTTTGTGTAAATAAAATCTTAGATGAAAAAAGGAGTTTTGCTGATTAATTTGGGTTCGCCCGATTCTACCGACGTACAGGATGTGCGCAAATATTTGCGTGAATTTCTGATGGATCCTTTGGTGATTGATTCACCTTATTTGATTCGGAAACTCGTTGTGGAACTGGCAATTCTTCCGAAACGTCCGGCGGATTCTGCGGAAGCTTACAAAAAAATCTGGTGGAAAGAAGGTTCGCCTTTGATTGTCTTGTCGAAACGTTTGCAGGAAAAATTAGGCGAAAAGTCCGAAATTCCAGTTGCGTTGGGAATGCGTTATCAAAATCCGTCCATCAAATCGGCGATGCAGGAATTGTACGACCAAGGCGTGCGCGAGGTTTTGGTAATTCCGCTTTATCCGCAATACACGATGAGTTCGACTGAAACGGTGGTTTTGAAAACGAATGAATTGCAGAAAAAATTCTTCAAAGATTTGAATTTGACTTTCTTGAATTCGTTTTATAATCGTCCGGATTACATCAAAGTGTTGGCAGATAGAATTCGGGAACAATTGCCCGAAAATTTCGATAAACTCTTGTTTTCTTATCATGGAATTCCGGAAAGACACGACAAAAAAGCGGTTGAAAAAAGCAAAAAATTCCCTGAATTAAAAATCAAAACTTATCGCGACCAATGTTATGAAACGACCGAATTGGTCAGAAATGAATTGAATTTACCGGATGAAAAAGTGACGGTTTCCTTTCAGTCGAGATTGGGGAAAGACCCTTGGATAAAGCCTTACACGGATTTTGTGTTGAAAGATTTTCCGGCAGAAGGCGTGAAAAACATCGCAGTTGTGGCACCGGCTTTCGTTTCGGATTGTCTCGAAACTTTGGAAGAAATCGCGATGGGTTATGAGGAATTATTTATGGAAAGCGGCGGCGAAAATTATACTTACCTTGAATGTTTAAACGATTCCGATGCTTGGGTTGAGGTTTTATTGAAATGGATAAATGGCTGGGAATCAGCATCAAATTAAATTTATGAAAAAAAATATTTTCTACATCCTTTGGGGGTTCATTTTAATGGTTTCATGTAAAGATGAACCGAAAACACTTTCTGATTTAAAATCAAATTTTTATGAAATCCAACACAACGGACTTCGTTTGGGCGATAGTTTAAACATTTATTTCTTTGAACATGAAGAGCTTGTGAAATCGGTAGAAATTTCTTGGAACGGCAAAGCCTTTGAAAATCATACGGTGATGGATTCTATAAATACAAAGTTGGGAATCAATGAATTAAAAATAAAAGTGAATTTAGAAGGAAATTCGATTTTGGGTGAAACCAAAGTTCCGATTTTAAATTCCTTCAAAGAAACGCCGGTAGAATTTGAGGTTGTGAAGGAATATCCGCATCCGAAAGAACTTTTTACCCAAGGTTTTTTTATTTCAGATGGAAAAATCTATGAAAGCTCAGGTCGATACGGACATTCTAAATTGGTGACTTATAAACCCGGTTCGGTTAATTATTCTGAGGAAATTAAGCAAGATCCGACTATTTTTTCAGAAGGAATTGCATGGCTGAATGATAAAATTTATCAGTTGACTTATAAAGAAAGAAAAGTATTGGCTTATGATGCAAAAACCCTAAAGTTGGAGAGCGAAATTCCTTATCCTGCCTTTTTGAAAGAAGGTTGGGGAATGACGACAAACGGAAAGGAACTTATGGTTTCTGACGGTTCGCAGAATATTTATTTCTTTGATTCAGATTTTAATTTGCAACGGAAAATTCAGGTGGCGGGTTATCAGTCGGTTTATACTTATTTAAACGAAATGGAATTTATCAACGGGAAAATTTTCGCCAATGTCTGGACAACCAATTTTATTTTGATTATAAATCCGGAATCGGGTGCGGTTGAACAATATTATGATTTGACTTCCTTGTCTGAAACCAAAGGTTCGGATGATGTATTAAACGGAATTGCGCTTTTTAATAACCGGCTTTTGGTTACCGGAAAAAATTGGGAAAAGATTTATGAGTTGCCTCTTCCGAATTAAATAATTACTATAAAATAACCCACGATTAAAATCGTGGGTCTAATGAATTTTGTAATTCTGTCGATTTAAGATTTACATATCTTCCCTTTCCTTTTGTTCGCCATCAATCCATTTTTCAAACATGATTCTTTCTGAAGGAGAAGGATGTACATCGCCGGCGAGTAGTTCCATGATGGAATCCCAAAGATTTGTTTTGGGCTCAAATTCTTCTTTAAATTGTTTAATGACTTTGATATAATGGGCTTCGCTTTCTTTGGGATCCGCCCAATCTACTTCACTATTTTTTGTTTCTTTGATGATCCCCAAAAATTTTTCGCGATCCTCACGGTTATATTTTCCGACAAAATCGATTATAAACCTAGCTGTATTTAGTTCATTTTCTATTGAAGGCAGAATCGAATTTTCCAATATCACAAAATCTGCTTCCCAATGTCTGAGGCGTTCATCACTCAATACTCTTTGACCTAATCTTTCAAATTTCAGTGCTGATTCGAACAGATAGGTCTTTTGAGTTTCAAATTCTTTCCATGAAGCTGGGTTGACATTTCCCGATTCATAAAGAACTTCTCCCACCATTTTTAAATGTTGGATTACTTGATTTCCATACACGTGGATTTCATTGAGCAAATCTTCCCGTTCGGCACCAAGCTCAGCCGTTGCATTTTGTTTCAAATAGTCTGAAGCTCTTTCATAATTGCGAATCAGTTCCGTCACATATCTCTGAACATTTTCTGAATGATTTATAAACCCTTCTTCAAAATTCCGAATGGAGAGAAGCATTTTCATTCTACCTTCAAATATTTTGCTTAACAGAGGGTACTTTTTACTTGTTTCCATAATCTTAATTTTTTATTAAAATATGAAAACAAAAACTATGCGATAAATAAATTTTTTGGTTTATTTTAACGTTTTAGGATGCAATGAATTACCGTAGATTCAATGATTTTTGTCCGATTTTCAATCCGTTTTGATACAAATCAATCTTATAAGTCCCTTTCGGAAAATCATATTCTTCCCAGTCAAAACTTACATTTTGTTTGGTTCCTTTTGTATAGTCAAATGTAACTTTGTCGGAATATTCCACCGTGCCCATAGACCAGGTTTCAAGTTGACCCGGGGAAGCATTTTGGAATTTACCCAATGTTCCGTCGGGCTTATAAATAGCGATATAAACTTCTTTTTCACCGGTATCCGCGAATTCATTGGGGTCAAGGTCAAAACTTACACGCAATTTGTCGATTCTGCGGGCTTTGTCTGTTTCAACTTCTTTACCGCTGTTTCTGACTTGCACCCCGGTGATTTGGTAATTGGAAACAGAAAAGGTAGAGCGCATTTTATTTTCGGTGGCTTCCGATTTTTGTTTTTCCTTTACCACTTTTTCACTCATTTTGAACTGGTTAAATCTCAATGTGTCATTTACCACAAGAAGTGAGTCGTTTTTCTGCTGCAAAACGGCAATTTCTTGTTTGAATCTGGTGATGTCCGCATTGAGTGCATTGATCAGGCGTTTGGCTTGTTTCAATTCTGATTCTGAAACATCCGCTCTATTTAAAATGTTCTGGATTTCCTTTTGTTTGTCAAAGATTTCTGCGTCTCTTCTGGACAACAAAGAATCTTTTGTTTCCAAATCAATTCGGGAAAGTTCAAATTCTTCGGTCAAAGAATCGAGTTGATTCTGTAAAACTATTTTGGCTTGCTCCGTGTCTTTCAGATCTATTTGTAATAATTCTGATTCAGATTTGTTGTTCTGGTACTGATAAAAATTATAGCCCAAACTCCCGAGTAAAAGAGCGGCTAAAACTCCTATGATTATAAATTCTTTCTTTTTGTTAGGTTGGTTGTAAGTTTCTTGGGTTTCATTTGTTTCCATAAACTTCAATTATTAAAATATTTAATGGTTCTTTTAATGATATAAATGGGGGTTTTATTGAGTGAAATTTCACATTCTGTCCAATTGTTTTCCCTATCTATTTCAAATTTAAAACTATAATTATCAATTTGTTGCGTTTTATGGTTGAACTTTTGAAGTTCTGAGAGGAGACCGTCTTTCCGAAAAGTTTTTTTCTGCAAAGTCTTTCCCGAATTTTCGGTCAGTTGATATCCCGATAAATAACCGGTATCGTATATAAACGTTTCTGTTGTCTTTTCATTGCCCGAACGGGTGATTATTTTATTTAGTTTTCCATTAACATATTCATAATCAATAGTTTTACCTGTATTACCATTGTTGTGATAATTGATTTCTCGGTCGATTTCTCCTTTTAAATTATAAATGAATTCATCTTTGGAGAAAACCTCATCTTCCATCCAAAAAACCTTTTCAGAAATTTCGCCTCTTTCGTATTTATAATTTGTCACCCAATACTGATCGGTAGTACGACCTGAATTAAATTCATCCAAACGTACCAATTGATTCTTTAAATAATAAAATATTTTGAGTTGAGAAATTTTTTGGGGTTCTTCCCCATTTTGCACCAATTTCGTTTCCACTTTTTCCAATTGATTGGACGGATTAATTTGGAAAACCGTTTTATCAAACAACCCCAATTTCCCTCTGTAATCCAAATAATTTTCACGCAAAATCAAATTTCTTCTGCGGTCGAATTTGAAATAAACCGAGTCAAACTGCTCACTGTCCAAAAGCCCAGAAACAGCAGTATTTCGCGGATTTTCATATAGATAAGTAACCGACGCTACACTCTCTACCTTCCCGAAAAATCCGAAATCAGATGTTTTATATTGTCCGACTAAAATCCCGGAAATAAAAACCAGAAGGCAACTAAAACGAATTGCGCATTTGTTTATAAGCATTGATAAGTCCATTTGTAGATGAGTCATGGGATGAGATTTCTTGGTCATTTGTCAGTTCGGGTAAAATTTTATTTGCCAGTTGTTTTCCTAATTCCACGCCCCATTGATCAAAACTGAAAATGTTCCAGATCACGCCTTGCACAAAAATTTTCTGTTCGTACATCGCAATCAGACTTCCCAAAGTCTTAGGATTCAATTCTTTATATAAAATCGAATTTGTCGGTTTATTTCCTTCAAAAACTTTGAAAGGCTTCAAAAGTTCGATTTCTTCATCCGATTTCCCTTGATTTTTCAATTCCTTCACAACTTGAATTTCAGTTTTTCCAAAAGCCAAAGCTTCGGTTTGGGCAAAGAAATTGGAAAGTAATTTCACATGGTGATCGCCGATTTTATTCAAAGAATTCGCGCCCGCCAAAAAATCGCAGGGAATTAATTTTGTTCCTTGATGAATCAACTGATAAAAAGCGTGTTGCCCGTTTGTTCCCGGTTCGCCCCAAATGATCGGTCCGGTTTGGTAATCAATTTTTTGTCCGTTTCGGTCGATGTATTTTCCATTGCTTTCCATATCGCCTTGCTGGAAATATGCCGCAAAACGCGATAAATACTGCTCATAAGGCAAAATTGCGACAGTTTCAGCGCCGAAAAAATTATTGTACCAAATGCCCAGAAGTGCCAGAATCACCGGCATATTTTTTTTGAAATGCGCATTTCTGAAATGTTGGTCCATTTCGTACGCGCCTTCCAATAATTCTTCAAAATTTTCAAATCCGACCGACAAACAAATACTCAGTCCAATTGCGCTCCAGAGCGAATATCTGCCGCCAACCCAATCCCAGAATTGGAACATATTTTCTGCATCGATTCCAAAATTTTCAACCTCAGTTTTATTCGTTGAAAGCGCCACAAAATGTTTGGCAACATCGTTTTCATTTGCAGATGAATCCAAAAACCAAGTTCTCGCCGAATGTGCATTGGTCATCGTTTCTTGTGTGGTAAAGGTTTTAGACGCGATGATGAACAAGGTCGTTTCAGGATTTAGATTCTTCAAAGTTTCGGCAATGTGCGTTCCATCCACGTTTGAAACGAAGTGTAAATTGAGTCTTGTTTTATAATGCTTCAAAGCTTCGCAAACCATTACCGGACCTAAATCGGAACCACCGATTCCAATATTCACAACATCCGTAATTTCCTTTCCGGAAAAGCCTTTCCATACCCCCGAAATGACTTTTTCAGAGAAAATTTTCATTTGTTCCAAAACAGAATTTACATCGGGCATTACATCTTTTCCTTCGACCAAAACCGGTTGATTTCCCCGATTTCTCAAAGCCGTGTGCAGAACCGCGCGGTTTTCGGTTTCGTTAATCAAATCACCGGAAAATTGTTTTTCGATGGCATCTTTTAATTGGCAATCTTCGGCTAATTCTACCAATAAATTTACCGTTTCCGAATCCATTCTGTTTTTGGAATAATCCAATAAAATATCTTGAAATTGGATATGAAATTCCTCAAAACGTTGAGGGTTTTCTTCAAAAAGATTTTGGATGGTTTTATTTTTAATTGATTGGAAATGGGTTTCTAATTTCGCCCAAGCTTCTGTTTGGGTCGGATTTATATTTTGTAAAGACATATTTTCTGGTAATTTAAAGCAAATTTAGTGATTAGAAATAAGTGAATAAGAATAGTTCTAATTGCTATTTTCCTATATTTGCTACAAATTCGGGATGTAGCGCAGTCTGGTAGCGTATCGGCATGGGGTGCCGGGGGTCGCTGGTTCGAATCCAGTCATCCCGACCAAAGTCCAATCATTGGTTGGGCTTTTTTATTTCAAATAATTCCGGTGTAAAATTCATCAAAAAACATCTAAATTTAAGTATTAATTTCCTCTGTTTCTTCTATGCTCACAAAATTTAGGAGCAAATCATTTACGCTGTTTTGGTTTTCTACAAAGTATTTGGCAAAAGTTTCGGAAGTTCCGACTTTAACGGTAATGGCGTGTTCGGGAATTTGTCTAAACATGTATTCATCGGTCCAATCATCGCCAATGGCAAAAATAAAGTCATAAGGTTTTGTCAAAAAGGAATTGGCTGCATTTCCTTTGTTGATACTTCCGCTTTTTACTTCGAGCACTTTATTTCCCTGCATCACCGCAATATTGCTATTGGCCAAAAGTCCCCGAAGTACATTGGCCAATTCATTTGAGCGCATTTCACTTAGTCCTGGGGCGACTTTTCGGTAATGCCAAACCAAAGAATATTCTTTTTCTTCCAAAAACGAGCCCGGCGTACGGTCCACAAAGTTTTCCATAATTGGCCGTATGGATTCCATCCAATCATTTTGGAGATTTTGGCTCATTTTCCATTTGGCATTCTTTTTTATCCAAACGCCATGTTCTGCCACGAGTTTGACTGCCAAATGACCAAAATGCTTGTCCAAAAACCGGCGATCTCTTCCGCTGATGATGACAATTTCGACTTCATTTTGGATGAGTTGCTTCAATATCGAATATATTTCTTCGCTGGGAACAGCATTTTCCGGATTATTGTAGTAAGGAGACAAAGTTCCGTCATAATCCAGCAAAAATATTTTGCCGTCTGCCGCCTGAAATTTTTCTGAAATCTTTTGTATGTTCTGAGGGCTCATGAACCGGGTTTGATTTTCTACTTTTAAAGCGGTAGCGGCATCTAAGCCTTCCGTAAAGGCAGAGGCCCACTTCTCAACCGTATATCTTTTAATCCGGTGTTGCAATATGGTGTTACGGGCAATTTGTTCTTCTTCAGGCATTTCCAAAGCAGTTTTCAGAGCTTCTGCCATTTGGTTGTAATCATTTGGGTTTATGAGAAGGGCGTCGTTCATTTCATGGGCTACGCCGGCCATTTCGCTCAAAATCAAAACACCGGTTTTGTCAATTCGTGAGGCGATATACTCTTTTGCTACCAAATTCATTCCGTCCCGAATGGGTGTTAAAAATGCAATTTCGCAGGAAGTGTAAAGTTCAACCAATTCTTCAAAGGGCAAGGATCTGTAAAAATACCACACCGGAACCCAAGTGGCGGTGGAAAATTTTCCATTGATTTTCCCGACCAGTTCGTCTACTTCTTTCTTTAATTGTTGGTAATGGGGGACATTTTCACGGGAAGGAACGGCCAACATGATTAACCTGACCTTTTCATTGAATTCGGGGTATTTTTCTAAGAAATATTCCAAAGCTTCCAATCTTTTGGCAATTCCTTTGGTATAATCCAAGCGGTCAATGGACAGAATAAATTTAGCATCTGGAGTTAATGTACGATTTTGTTCCAAACGGGTTTTGAGTAAAGTTTGTTCATTTTTGTCTTGTTGAATTAAGGCTTCTTGGTGAAATTTCTCATAATCAATTCCCATGGGAAATGAATCCACTTTTATAATTCTGCTTCCCACATGAATTGCATTGATGTTGATTTCATAGTGTAGCACCCTACTTACCGCGCTGATGAAGTGTCGTTCATAGTCATAGGTATGAAAACCAATCAGATCGGCTCCAAGCATTCCTTTCAAAATCTCTTCGCGCCATGGCAGTGTTCGGAAAATTTCATAAGATGGAAAGGGTATGTGCAGGAAAAAACCTATGGAAACGTCGGGCTTTTTATCCTTTATCATTTGAGGAACCAACAAAAGCTGATAGTCATGAATCCAAATTTTATCGCCGTCATTTAGATTTTCCAATACGGCTTCCGCAAATTTTTCATTTACTTTTCTATAAGTTTCCCATTGGGTTTCATCATAGTCCACAAATTCCATAAAATAGTGAAACAAAGGCCATAAAACCCGATTACTGAACCCGAAATAATAATCTTCTATTTCTTGTTCAGACAAGTCAACGGTAATGCATTTTTCATTAAGGGCAAGATTTTTGATTTCTTCAGCAGTGGGATGGTCAATCTCATCTGAAGGAACTCCTGCCCAACCAATCCACAAACTTTCGGAATTCTGGTGGATGGATTTCATACCGGTGGCCAATCCACCGACACTGGGAGAAACTTTCACTTCTCCTGATTCCTGGATACAAACATTGAGGGGAAGTCGGTTAGAAACGATTATCGTTTTCTTTTTCATTGCTTAATCTTTTAATCAGTGAATTAATTTTTTAAATTCCGGTCTAATTGGTTAAAAGTTCAAACAAATAATATGAAGAATCTAAATTATGGTATCATTGGTAATTGTTTAACTGCAGCATTAGTCTCCAAAAATGGTTCCATAGATTGGTGTTGCTTGCCCAAATTCGATTCACCTTCTGTTTTTGGTAGATTATTGGATAAGGAAATAGGAGGTAGTTTTGGGTTTGAAGTCGATGATTCTTACGAAATTACTCAGCATTATTTACCCAAAACAAATATCCTTGTAACACGTTTCGAATCCCCGGATGCCGCTTTTGAAGTCCGGGATTTTATGCCCCGATATTATGAAGACACAGGGAAGCTTCACACGCCACTGGTCATTATTAGGTATTTAGTTCTATTAAAAGGAAAACCGAAATTTAAAGTAATTTACGACCCAAAAATCGGTTATGCGCAAGAAGAAACCATCAACAGAATTAAGGATAATTATATCAAAAGCCACACGGTTGAGGGCATATATGATTCGGTTTATCTTTATTCTAACTTTGATTATGATTCCATTCTAAATGGTAAAGAACTCACCTTGACACAAGATTCATTTTTCTCTTTGAGTTATTACGAACGAATTTTGGAGCAAACCATAGACCGCTGCTTTCTTCAATACCAGCGTACTTATGCCTATTGGCTGAATTGGTCCGAGAAAACCACCATTTACAAAGCCTACAATGAGGAAATCCGCCGAAGTGCATTGGTGCTGAAATTATTAACTTACGAAAAATCGGGCGCCGTACTGGCCGCTGCCACCACCTCTCTACCGGAAACCATCGGAGAAGTCCGAAACTGGGATTATCGTTTTTGTTGGATACGTGATGCATCTATGGTGTTAAGGGTTTTGTTTGAATTAGGCCATGTAGATTCCGCCCAGAGATTTATGAATTTTATTGTCCATACGGTTCCCAATAAAGGAGATAAAATGCAAATAATGTACGGAATAAACGGGGAGTCCATCCTAACTGAATATTCGCTTGAACATCTTTCCGGTTATGAAAATTCCAAACCCGTACGGGTAGGAAATGCCGCCTACATCCAGAAGCAAAATGATATTTTCGGAATTTTAACGGAAATTATTTACCAGCAATTTCTATATTTTAAAAATTCGCTTGAACATAGCGAAGAACTTTGGACAATCGTTACCCAAATCGTTCATGTGGTAGAAGCAAATTGGAAAAAACCCGATAAAGGAATTTGGGAACACCGCGCAGAAGATCAACATTTTACCTTTTCCAAATTACTTTGCTGGGTCGCGGTCGATCGGGCGATCAAAATTGCCAACCTCATTCACAAAACCTATATGTTGGAAGAATGGGAAAAATTGAAAGAGGACATATATGCAGACCTTTACCAAAACGGATGGAATGAGAAGATCGGTGCTTATACACAGTCATACGAGAGTGACGCTTTGGACGCTTCCATTTTATTGATGGAAGATTATGGATTTTTGGAGCCCCATGATCCACGTTACATTTCGACGGTAAAAGCCATTGAAAAAGAACTTTGTAAAGACGGTTTGATGTACCGTTACAAAAACCGGGATGATTTTGGTTTGCCGAGTTCTTCCTTTACCATTTGCAGTTTTTGGTTCATCAGCAGTTTATATAAAATTGGGGAGAAGAAAAAAGCTAAAAAATATTTTGACCAAATTCTTTCCTATAGTAACCATTTGGGCTTATTTAGTGAAGATATCGATTTCGAAACCAAACGTTTGTTGGGAAATTTTCCACAAGCCTATTCCCATCTGGCGCTCATTCAGACCGCTCTAAAATTTGCCGGAGGCATTAGCGATCAGGAAGAATTGAAGAATTTGTAGAATTAAATTATGACAAAATGTCATTGATTTTAATTCGGTTTTAATTTTGTATTAATTGAAATAAATTAAACTGAAATGGATTTTAATCAATATACAATCAAGTCAAGAGATGCCGTGCAAAAAGCACAGCAAATCGCTTTGGGCAACGGGAATCAAGCGATCGAGCCAGCCCATATTCTCAAAGGAATGATGGAAACCGAACAAGATGTTCTGGACTTTATCATCGAAAAACAAAGTGGAAATGTCGAACATATTAAAAATGAATTAACTGACATAATTTCACGTTTTCCAAAAGTTCAAGGCGGATCTGGTAATCATCTTTCCACTGATGCCAACAAAATTCTCATTTCCGCAATGGATGAAGCAAAAAAAATGAAAGATGAATACATCAGTCTTGAACATTTGCTTTTGGGGATTTTAAAAAATAATTCCAATATTACACAATTATTAAAAGATCAGGGAATCACTTATGACGGTTCAATTCAAGCAATTAATGAATTAAGAAAAGGACAAAAAGTAACTTCCGAAAACGCGGAAGAAACTTATAATTCTTTAAATAAGTACGCAAAAAATCTGACTGAACTCGCACGCGATGGAAAACTCGATCCGGTCATCGGTCGCGATGATGAAATTCGACGCGTTCTGCAAATTCTTTCTAGAAGAACCAAAAATAATCCAATTTTAATTGGCGAACCCGGAGTCGGAAAAACCGCAATTGCAGAAGGAATTGCGCATAGAATTATCAGCGGGGACATTCCCGAAAATCTTGCCAACAAACAAGTTTTTTCACTTGACATGGGCGCCTTAATTGCCGGCGCAAAATACAAAGGTGAGTTTGAAGAACGTCTGAAAGCCGTTGTGAAAGAGGTAACTTCTTCCGACGGAAACATCATTTTGTTCATCGATGAAATCCATACGCTCGTTGGAGCGGGCGGTGGCGGAGAAGGCGCAATGGACGCTGCAAACATTCTGAAACCTGCTTTGGCGCGTGGGGAATTGCGTGCAATCGGAGCGACAACTTTGAATGAGTACCAGAAATATTTTGAAAAAGACAAAGCTTTGGAACGTCGATTCCAACAAGTTTTGGTGGAAGAACCAGATGAAGAATCAGCAATTTCCATTTTGCGCGGAATCAAAGAAAAATATGAAGTTCACCACAAAATCCGGATCAAGGACGAAGCGATTATCGCAGCGGTTCAACTTTCGACCCGTTATATTTCTGACCGATTTTTGCCCGATAAAGCGATTGATTTAATGGACGAAGCGGCTTCAAAACTTAGGATGGAAATGAATTCCAAACCTGAAGAAATCGACACATTAGATAGAAAAATCATTCAATTAGAAATTGAAATTCAAGCGATTAAACGTGAAAATGACGAAAAGAAGTTAAATCTTTTAAAAGAAGAATTAGCAAATCTCCAAGAACAGCGTACGGAATTAAATGCCAAATGGTTAGAGGAAAAATCAAAGGCGGATGAAGTGCAGGAAATCAAAAAATTGATTGATGATTTAAAAATTCAGGCGGAACAAGCGGAACGAAGTGGCGATTACGAAACCGTTGCGAGAATTCGTTATGAATCTTTGAAAAATGAAGAAGCTAAGTTGCATCAGTTAGAAGATAAACTAGCTGAAAATCAAACCAATAAATTGATTAAAGAAGCCGTAGATTCCGAAGACATAGCGGAAGTTGTTTCGAAATGGACGGGAATACCGGTAAATAAAATGTTGCAAAGTGAACGCGAAAAATTACTTCATTTAGAGGATGAATTACACAAAAGAGTAATAGGTCAAAATGAACCAATTCAAGCAGTTGCAGATGCAATCAGAAGAAGCCGTGCAGGATTGAGCGATGAAGGCAAACCGATTGGTTCGTTTATGTTCCTCGGCTCTACCGGAGTCGGAAAAACCGAGCTGGCAAAAGCTTTAGCAGAATTTCTATTCGATGATGAAAATGCGATGACACGAATCGATATGAGCGAATACCAGGAACGCCATTCCGTGAGCCGTTTGGTGGGTGCGCCTCCGGGGTATGTCGGTTATGACGAAGGTGGGCAATTGACTGAAGCCGTGCGCAGAAGACCTTATTCGGTCGTGCTTTTGGACGAGGTTGAGAAAGCGCATCCCGATGTTTTCAATATTTTACTACAGGTTTTGGATGATGGGAGATTGACAGACAATAAAGGTCGCGTCGTGAATTTCAAAAATACGATTATCATTATGACTTCGAATTTCGGTTCGCACATCATTTTAGAGAATTTTGAAAATGTGGATTCTGAAAATGTTTGGAATGTTTATGAGAAAACGAAATCGGAGGTTTTTGAAGAATTGAAACGAAATTTCCGTCCGGAATTTTTGAATCGAATTGATGAAATTATTTTGTTCAAACCATTGAGCAACAGCCAGATTTCGGGAATTGTGAAAAT
>Ga0079224_100008026_pt1 | contig 14247 bp, 4 predicted proteins | sample Stecom2015_FD_80414 | JGI IMG/M metagenome (GOLD analysis project Ga0079224, IMG submission 80414) | Agricultural soil microbial communities from Utah to study Nitrogen management - Steer compost 2015 | ecosystem: Environmental > Terrestrial > Soil > Agricultural land | place: USA: Utah...
AAAAAAGCCCTTCTGACACATCTAGAAACGATATGGTAATAAGGCGTATCCTGAACACAAATTTGTTGGCTTCTTGCAATGGTCATTACTTTCTCCATGTAAAAAGACCATTTTGACCCGTCTAAAACTAAAAATCTGTCGATAAACTCTTACTCGCTTGTAAATTGTGATTACAATGAGTGCATGTCCTCGATTATTGGAAACCTTTAAGCAAGTGGGTTTAAAACACGTTTACTGTCACAACGAAGTACAACGCCTGGAACTGCAAGGCCAACAAATCATCACTGGCATCTTGAACCACAATGCGGCCTTATTAAGGGTGCCTGCAGATGAATTCCAGAAATTACTCGCACCCGGCAAATTAACCGCCCAACGGCTATTAATTAACCGCATGGATCCTAATCATTTAAAAGCCTACCAACTGGCCATGCAAGACGTTAATACTAAACACAGCCTATGGGATTTTTACCACCGCTGTCGCCTGCTACAAGACCACGTCAGCGCCATGACCGACCACAGCGCCTATGATGAGTATCGTTTGTTGAATGTTAGTGATTGACCAATTTAGTTTTGCTGAAGTTTTTATATTCTCAAGTTTTGTCTGCAAAATAAAACACTAAAGCTCATAATAATTATAAGTAATTTTCAATGCTTTTTTGATTTTGTCTATTGGCTCACATTTTTTAGAAGTTATATAAGTGTTAAATATGCGTTATTGAGAACACGCATCGAATTTTATTCAAATAAAATTCGGCACAATAAAAACAATACAGAGGTGTTTTCAATCCCCCGAGATAAAAATTTTGATGACAGCCGACGTCATCGTTTTTATATTAGCTATAAAGAGAGAGGAATATGATTAATAAAGCCGGTTTAGCACTCGCCATAGTGCTCTTTTCGTTCGCGCCCATCAATTTTGTAGTTGCCGATAAATCTCAAATCATTGATGATGTTTTAACTGAAAAAGGATTTTACGATGCCAATGAAATAGAAAAAAGACTTCGTTTTGAAGCGCTTGATTTACCACTTCAGCAGGTTGAGGGAGAGCTTATTGAGGAAGGAGGCTGTCTATCTGCAAATTGTTTGCCTTCACAGTCAGTTGTATCTGCTAATAAGACAGTCGCAAGTTTTGTTCCCACTTTAAACAGAATTGATGGTGTTGAGTTTAGGGATACTAACGGGGTATTCAAAACTCCTGATTTACGGATTAAGTTTAATGCGTGGGATATCCCGCAAAATGATTTAATTCACCTAATTAAATTTCAATTAGTTTTGGTGAGAGATGAAACCAATATTTGTATCGGCATAAATTGCCATAGGTATAAAATATACTCAGTGGCGCCTGAGTTTAGACCCAATGGTGATATTAAATGGAAACAATTTGTCAGCACCTCAGGTTTAGAACCTGGAAACTATAGAGTCGCTGTTCGACTTGCCTATAAAAACAATCACACACTTTTTTCTGACTGGTCAAACCAAATATCAATTACTGTTGCACCACACACTTTGACTTTAGCAGATATTCCTGATAGTGGTATAAAAACATGTCTATTAAATTCTGGTTCTGGATTTACAGCTAATTCACTTGTTTCAAGTATCGATAGAATTGAATGCTCAAATCAAAACTTAGATAACACAGATTTATCACAAATAAGTCAATATTTTTCAGGTGTGCGGTATATCAATATTTCCAATAATCAAAATATTACAGGCATAAGTGGATTAGGAAAATTACCGCACTTAAAAATTCTGGATATTTCCGAAAATCCAAATTTTAATACAGCCAACTTGGGTAACTTTGGTGATTTAGACGCTTTAATTATGCGAAATATGGGTCAGGCCAATATGGTCATGCCGGTTCCACCACATAATGCCACCTATGTTGATTACAGTGGTAATCATTTTGCTAACTGGCAAGCTATCTATGAAGATCGCAGAGACAATGCGATTGAGAGTCTGAATTTATCAAATACTAATTTTGATAGTAGTCAATTTGCAACGCTCTTAACTTCGCCTCCAACAAGTGATGTCTATATTCAAGGCGTTAATATCAGTCATAATCCGTTACTGACTGGCGTAACACCGCTGACTCAAATTATGGATCTAAAACACGTTAACGTAAACAATACCTCTTTGTCTGGAGCCCAGGATTTTACCGGCATCGGTGGTTTATGTAGCTTGTCTATGAGTGATACTCAGGTTGGTTCTTTGCGGCCAATAATGCCGGTTCAGTATTTGAATTTACAAAATAGTGTCAAATTAAAAAATGCCCAACCTTTGCACAGTCCAGAATATCGACCCCATTGGACTAAGCTGTCAGGAAGTAATGCACTGAAGTGTCATAATTTTTATAACTATCTGGATAATTCACAAGCCGGTTCAAGCATCCCGCCGTTAACTGATTTCTCTATTGTTGACCCGAACACCAGTGTTAATCCATTGCCACAATGTGAAACACAATCAACTGACGTTCAATATACTTCTCCTAACATCTGTAAGCCGACACAAGTCTTAAGCATGGCAGTCTATGAAGATGTTAATACTTCTAAAAGGGTCATAACATGGGAACCAAACACGAGTCATGATTATGAGAGATGGGGCGTGACGCATTATTTGGTAACAGCCTTTAAAAATGGCGACATTCTCAATCAATTTACTTCTGCTTATCCATCCACAAACATCCTAACAAATAGTCTCGAACCAGATAAGTACACTGTGAGTCCATGTACCGAATTTCAATGTGGTTACAATAGAGAGGCCACTATATTTGAACAAGGATTGACAAAAGTAACAGACAGCAGTGGTTTTTGGGATTTAACTGATACGAATAATTTATCCTTCCAGATTAAGTTCAAATACCCACAACAAGTTTTTGACCAGCCATTTGGCAAACCAGATTATTTTGAAATCACACCTGGATTTAATCAACCTGGTCATAATGACCCAATCGTTATTCCAGTTATAAATACGAATGGTAATTGTGTTGAGGGTGATGTACTTAAGCCATGTGATGGTGATGGAAATTTATGGTATTCAGATCTTATTCCTGAGAATCAGTATATTGGAAAAGATTTTGTGATTAAGGCTTGTCGGAATGATATAGGTTGTGGTCAGCTTTTTAATGTTAGATTACCTAACCCACTTGTGAGTGATGACTTACCTATCCCTGGATTAGATCCTGATCCAGAGGATGTTTTTACCCAAACAGAAATATTGCTAACATGGAATAATCAGGGAATTGATGACTGGAATAGCACGCATGATGATCCGGAAGATATTCATTATATTGAGGTCACAGAGGAACAACCTGTTAGAAGTGCACATTCCCCTTTTGATCAAACACCCGGAAACAAAACGATTGTTTATTATCATGAATTGGATGATACAAATACACTTAATCTTACGCGTTTAGTAAAAGGCACTTATCGATTTAAGTTAAAGTCTTGTACAAGAAACCGAGATACGGGTGATGTATGTTCTGAGTTCTCTGCTGAAAAAGAAATTGAATTGCATCGCAGTAATATAACCCAAGGTGCTTTTAATAGAGCTCAACCTTCAACTTCAAATGTCTATAGGGCTCTACATGTTGAAGATTCAGTTGAAGCAATCATCTTTGAAGAATCAAATAGTCAACCAGACTATTATTCAGTAAAGATATCTAGTAAACCAGGTACAGATGATTTAGGTGCATCCTGTGGCGGGGCATCATGGACTCACGGAATAATACAATCTAACAATGATCACCGTGTAATGTTAATTACATCGCCTAACTCTCAATTTATATCTACTTACAGCTTATGTAAAAACCCAATTGACGCAGGATCAATAACAATAAGTTCATGTTTCGATGGAGTTGGTTGTAATCATAATTACTACTCTACACATGTAAATTACCAAGATTTAAGTCAAATAGGTGATGTTCAATTTATTAATAATAATAACAATCTAAATTCTAACCCAATTGGTGGGCCCGGTGATATGCGGCCGGGCACCTGGTGGAATCCTCATATGGAGGGTACCGGTTGGCATTTTTACTGGGCCAACGAATTAAGATACCCATCAATGCACACACAACACTATGGTGAAACCTATGATTTGTTAGGTATTTGGTTAACTTATCAGTTGATTGATGGTGACTGGAGCCCTGTCTGGATGAGGGCCCACCTTAAAAAAGAAGATAATCCCAGCAATCCAGCTACCTGTGAAAACTTCGATTGTAGCCGTTATTTTGAAGGTGATCTAACTTATGTTACGCGAGATTCTAACGGGATAACCACTCACAAAGTAGGGTATGCACAGGTTTTTTTCGATTCTGATGATTCAACTATTCCTGATGGGAATAGGGATGTCTTACTTAAAATGGATATTGACACGAATGATGGTTTGTTAACTATGCGTGGGTTGCAATTCCCTGATAATGAGAGTTGTGAATATGATAACGATGAGCCCACCATTAACAGCGATAGGAATTGTCCCTGGTTAAGTTCTGATGGCAGTCTGTATATGCCATTGACTAATTACGATAACACTGCTTATGGTAATCCTAATATTGGCGGTACAGAAAATGATATCAACCATTATTCAGGTATGTGGTCACCATTAAATTCAGATGGAACGGTTGACACTGAATTCACTTATATGGTTGATATTATTAAAAACTATGAATGGGCAGCTTTATTGTTCTATGATAATGAAGGTTTACCTATATGGGGGCTAAGTGAGTCATGCTGCGCAAAAACCACAGAGAATGAACTTGATTTAACCTATTATTCCCTTCAAAGAGGCTTTGACCCCTTAAACTTTACTCCTGATGTCTGGTCTGTTTCTGAGCATGCCTTTGAAATTGGATCTGATTTAGCAAATAATCGCACATTTTCTGACCCGAATACGAGGGATTACAGGGAAATGAAGCTTCAAATTAACGTCAATGGTGGTGGACAATGGAGTGGTGGTCGACAAGCAACAGTCTACACCGGTGGACAAAGAGAGTTAGCAAAACAGGCCAGTTTCCATGATATTCGGTTTTTTATTAATGGGCAGAATGAAAATATCACCGAATGTGATCCTAATACAGCAGCCAATGGTGAGTGTATAATTAAATTCACCTGGTTTACGGATGATGATTTTATTGATATTAAGCCATTTTACAGAAAAGACAATGGCGCTTTAACAGACCTGACAGAACTGTGTGGTCTGCCATTAGAAGATAATTATGTGATAACGGATTACTCATGCACACTTTATCAACCGGGTGGTTATAAATTTGAGCTGGCAAAACCTTCTGAAGAGAGTGTCGGTGAATGGGTAACCATTGCCGAGTCCAAACCGCTAACAATTTTGTCATGTGAATCTGAACATTGCGAGGCCAATACCTATACACCGCTGGAAGAAATCACCAGCAGTGAAGCGGCTTATATTGGCCCTGATACATCGGCATCAGGGAATGGCAATGGTATATTGGAGTGGGGTGATTTGCCAACAGCCCCCGTATCATCCGCTTCTGTCGGTGCGACCAAAGGTTCATTCAATGTAACTCCAAGTGGAGCAGCCTCATACAGTATACCTATCTTAACAGCGCCAGCCAGTGGTGGCTTGCAGCCACAATTGGCATTAAATTACAGCTCACAAGGTGGTCGTAGTTCCATGGGATTGGGCTGGAGCGTGTCGGGTTATTCGGTTATTTCTCGTTGTGCCCAAACCTTTGAACAGGATTATGACGAAAACTCAAGTGAACCACTTGTGCAATCAGTAACGTTCACTGACTCAGATCGTTTTTGTGTTGATGGTCAGCGATTGATGTTGGTTGATAATACAGGCACCTATGGTTCTAATAACGCTGAATATAGAACAGAAGTTGATAGCCAGACACGCTTTTTCTCAAAAGGTACTCAAGGCTCTGGTCCTCAATGTTTTGAAGCCTGGCATAAAAATGGTTCCAAGTCTTATTATGGAGATTGCTCGACAGATAATAATGAAGAAACATCTCCATTGGTTTTATCCGGGCTTAGCCATAATTCTGCACTGATGTGGGCTCAATCACAATTTACGGATGATATGGGCAACTATTATATTTATAAATACAATGTAAATATGTCTAATGTTTCAACCTATCATGAAAATATCCTCCTTGAGTTTTATTTAGATGAAGTTCGATTTTCTGCAAATAAGGATGTTAGTGGTTCAACCCTTGACGGGTTGATAAAATTCCAATACCAGGCTGTTACAGCAGATCAAGTTACTTCGAATACTGTCTATAGTCGATGGGTGGGAAATGACTTCAGCAATTACGGTACTCCTAATACATTTATTAGAATAAAAGAGAACAGCAAAAAACTGGTGGGTATTAGTTCTAAATATGACAACTCAGAAATTCGATATTATAAACTTGAGTACGAGAATGTTGATGCTGCCGGGTTTGGTTTGTTGACCAGTATTCAAGAGTGTGCCAATAGTACAACAGGAAGTGCCTGTTATAATCCGACAGTATTTAACTGGGGGAATACAACCCCCAACTCTTTTGGTGCGACAAACTCGACATCAATCATGAATTTAGGTTATATCAATGATGATAACAGTGGTGAATACTATGTCAGACCTTTTGATGCCAATGGCGATGGGTTGACAGACTTTTACGTCAGTAAACCCAGTGATAAAATCTATATTAATACTGGTAATGAGACATTCTCTTCAATAAATATACCGGATGTGTATGGTAAAAAGTTATCAATTGCTGACATCAATGCCGATGGCTATCCTGACTTAATTGACCAGGGGGTTGTTTATATTTGGAACGGATCTGACTATGATGACGGAATAGTTATTCCAGATGCTGACTTATACGCTGATCTAAATGGGGATGGCTTGATTGATGCCATTAAAATCAATACACAAGGCATGCACGATTCATTGGATATTTTTTATAATCGCTATGACTTATCTTTTCATACAGCAAGCACGCTCGCTGAGGCCATAGAAAATGCTTTTACAGACGCTGTTAATATAACAGTCGATTATTCAGGATCTAATTTTCAGAATGATTTCACCGGTATTTCCCCATATGGCGTGTTTCTGACGCCCGTTGATGAAAATCCGCCTTATATTAATGAAGTTTTGAGCATATACGATGCAGATGGTGATGGTGTTTCAGAAATTTTAGTCAGTATGAAAAAAGATGATTATTGTATTGACGGACAGGGAGAGGATGGATTATGCCGCTATATGAATTTAACTGATTTAGTAGCTAGTGTTGAACTGAAATTAATCAATAACGCAGGAACTGATTCTTATAAACCAAATGTCATTGGCGGCAATATAGACTGTGAAGGCTGTAAACATTTTGAAACCATTAAAAGGGTTGATATAAATAGCGATGGTTTTAGTGAGTTATGTACCACCTACATAGTTGCTGAAGAGACCTCGTACAGTTGTAAAGGTAACGGTTTAACTGGTATTGAGTTTACTGGAGAAAACCTTCGACTTATTGACATGGCTGATTTGAATGGCGATGGCTATTTAGATATGTTGTATTCTGATGGCCATGATGGCAATTCAAAATGGAAGGTTAAATATACACAATGGAATAATGGGAATTTATCCTATGCGTCTAACTGGACTCAAACAGATATAAAATCAGGAAATGCAAAAAATGGAAGTCAAGGTACAGGCACACTATGGAAAAAAGATAAAAGCTTTTTTATAGATATAAATAATGACGGTATAACAGATCATTTACTTTTTCAGGTTGATGGATCTTCACGTGAGTTAAAAGTTTATAAAACGCTGGGTAATAATCCATCGGGAAGTGTTGGCAACCAGAATAAAATTAAATCAATCAAGAATGGTCTGGGAGCGGGAGAAGGGCATGTAATTTCGATTAATTATGACTTAATGACTAACAGTGATGTCTACACAAGAGAAACCAACTCAATCAACGCTTGGTTTGGCCGCGCACGTTCAGCGACGTTTGATTATATTTCTGCCATGCCTTTGGTTTCATTTGTTTCGCAAAGCTTACCAGCCTGGGATTTGGATTCAGAAGATTTGTCCGGAACGCCTAGCAAATATAACTATTGGACGACAAGACATGAATACCAATATAAAAATGCCAAGCTCCAAGCAGGTGGTCGAGGTTTTCTCGGGTTTGGTGAGTTTTCTGTCTTCGATGCTGAAACACGAATTCTCAGTCAAAGTATTTTAAGGCAAGATTTCCCGTATATTGGATCTGTCGCTGAAAGTAAAACCTGGCATATTCCAGCAGAAGCCTCAAACAATGTCTTACGAGAAGTTACCAATGATTTAACGACGCCTTGTTGGGTATCGGGAAATTGTGTCCCTGTGGTTCCTGAGAGCAACCCATGTATTAATGGTGATGAATTACTGAACTGCACAGCCCTGGGATCTAATACATTATTGCAAAACTTATCTGGCGGAAGACTGTTAAACCATACGGTTAATAGCTGGGAGTCAAAAGATGATAATCTAACAGCCGGCTCATATTTTCCGTTCATGAGTCACCAACATGAAAGAAACTATTCCTTTCAAACCGATGGACTGATTAAAAACAGCAAATTGCACAGTTTTGTATATGATTCAGCTAAAAACGGATTTTTAACGACTGCTGTTACAACAACATATCCCGGAGAGTTGTCAGGAAGTAATTGGTTGCAGAAACACACAGTTTCACACTTATCCCAGGTATTTAATACTGGTGAATGGGTTGTTCGTAATCAATATACCGAAGAACAACATGAAAGGAAGAATCTTCCTTCAGAGATAAGAATCACTGAAAGAACATTTGATGCTAACCATCTTTTAAAGTCAGAAATATATAAAAATAATATTGAGGGGGATAATAATATTAAGGTTAAAACCATTGTATCGAGAAATGCCTTTAAACGTATTAAGCGTGTTTCTGAAACAGCGACCTCTGCAAGTGTACAAGAAGTGAAAACTATATTTGATGAAAATAATCGCTTAAAAGTTGAAAGCAAGATGTCAATGGATGGTGGTTTTAAAACCACTGATAAAGTACTTCAGTTTAATAAACAAGGCCAACCGGAAGTGACGCAAAATGCACAAGGAGTAAAAACATTTATGCGTTATGATGACTTGGGTAAACTTTACTACACCATTTCAGAGACCGGCGCGTTCACTAAAATCACATACGCCAATGGTAAAGGCAGCTATTGTCCTTCAGACACTGTCTATCACACACATCAAGAGAGTCGTGACGGCACGCAATCAATTTCACCAGATATTTGGACCTGTTTTGATAAAACTGGCAGAGAAATTCGAACAGCCAAACAAGGTTTTAATGTTGGTCAAAAAATATACGTTGACAAGCAATATGATACAGCAGGCAATCTTTTAGCTGTTTCCCGACCTAACTATTCAGCACCAAATATTAATGATGCCAATCAATGGCAGCGAATGGCTTATGACGAATTGGGAAGAGAAGTATTAAAGCGTTTGCCATTTGCGGCATCTGATTCTTATGAAGTGGATGCGAATTTAACCACAACCTTTTACTCATTTAGTACTAACCAAGAAGTGGTGCAAGTGTCGAATGCATTAGGTCATACTACTACCAGTTACTACAATGCGTTGGGAGAGCTTGCAGAAGTAAAAAATGCAGACTTTAATAGTGTTCTTTATGGCTACGATGCCAGAGGTAACCAAACTGAGGTTGATGGTCCTTTAATAGGGGATGAGATATATACCACTTATGACAACTTTGATCATGTGAAAAAAATTGATGATCCTGATTTGGGTGTTTGGCATTATAAATATAATGCGCTGGGTCAGTTAGACTATCAGGTGGACGCGGAGAATAATTGCACAAAGTTAATTTATGATGATGCCGGTCGCACCACCGATAAGTATTACTACACGAATGCATCGACAGTTTGTGTAAATGGTTTACTGGAAGATCATGCTATTTTCACCTATGACAACACAGCTGGCTCACATTCCTTAGGTCAAATACTGTCAGAAAGTAATAACCATATGACCAAGACTTACCTTTATGATAATTTGGGGCGATTGGCTTCTACTACCACAGAACTGACAGATTACAGTTTCATCCGATCAGAACAAACGTATTACGATGCCTATGGCCGGGTTAAAGCTCATTATGACGCCTCTGGTGAAGGCAGCTTGAGCCTGTATAATGCACAAGGTTACGCCTATGCCACACAGGGTATTCGAACCAGTGTGGTCTATAAAAAAGTATTGGCTCAAGATGCTTTGGGCCATGTCACTAAGGAATTAGCTGGTAATGGTATCTACACAAACCGCACTTATGACGTAGCAGGACGACTAAAAACATTGATGACAGGTATCAATGATGGCGGAACAGAAGTTCAGTATATGCGTTATGATTATGATGCCGTTGGTAACATGCAACAACGTATTGATGACCGCTTTTTTGACCGACAAACCCTTGAGGATTTTCAGTATGATGCAGTCAATCGACTGACCTTATCTGAACTCACCTTTACTGATGATATTGCGACTTATAACTTTGTTGACTATAACATCAGTTATGATGCGGGTGGTCGTCGTCAAACCTTATCGGAACTCAATGGTCCTACACGAAGCTATACCTATAATACGGCTTCAATTCATGGGGTGGATTCAACTTCAGATGGTCAATCATATGTCTATGATGCCGTGGGTAACCAAACCCTGTCAGCCGGGAGGACATTAGAATATACGGCATTTAATAAAGTAAGTCGTGCCATTAATGGCAGTGATGTCGTTGAGTATCTGTATGGCCCGAACAATGAAAAAATCCTTAAGTCAGAACAGTCGTCGGGTAAGACAGATCTGATTTGGTATATAGGTGGCGTTGAAGTTATTATAGAAGGCTGGTCAAATGGGGTGCCAGAACGAGTAAAATCCAAACGCTATATAGGCAGCACATTGGTGACTCATCATAATGCTGACAATATTGACATAAATTATCTGCACAGTGATCATTTGGACAGCATCCAGGCCATCACCAAGCAAAACCACCAAACATATGCTGTTCACCACTTGTCTTATGATGCCTTTGGTAAAAGACGCAATGCCTCATCATCACAATACAAATATGACTTCTTTAATCCGGTTAACAACCTCACAGACAAAGGCTTTACCGGCCAGGATCATATAGACCAGTTGGGGCTTATTAACTTTAAAGCACGTTTATACGACCCAAGTTTGGGCATGATGCTACAAGCAGATACAGTGATTCCCGATGGCCCGGTCGTTGATTCTATTAACCGCTATGCATACGTTTATAATAATCCCTTGAGTTATACAGACCCAAGTGGTCACATGCCTTGGGATAAAAATTCCTGGCATGTATCTAGCACTTACGCGGATTGGTACCAAACTCAAGTTAAAAGACTGGCGCTTAAAACCTTTTCAACAGTTAGTCAGGTTAATCGATTTCTTAATGGAATTCAGGCAAGTTTACCGGCAGGTGTAAAAAGTGGGGCGTTTGGGAATGGGGATTCAAGTAATTTTGCCCTTGGGTTTCATGATAATGGTCAGGGTTGGGATGGGACGCAAAGACCAAGTGCTGGCGTTTCAAACCGAAAGTATAGTGAAGATACACCATTATGGAAAGTTGCATGGAATGAAGCAAAATCATTTGGTCAATTTGCAGTTAATGCACCTGGTGTTGTTTTAAACACGACAGGGAATTGGCTGGCTTCATTTGAAGGGGAAGCCAATACGTTAGCGACATCACTTGGTCCCTATGGAAAAGGAGCGAAGTTTGGTGTTGCTTCGTTTGGTGTTTTGGCTCGAGGCATGGCATATACTGGCAAGGCTATGCAGGTTGGTAAAAGCCTGACTAGAACTAAATATGAGCGTGGTTTTGTTAGGGAGTTTGTTAGTGACGTTGATCAGTTCTATTATCGAGTTTATTCTAATGGATATAATAATTCTGGAACATGGTTGTCTGCTACTAAACCCAAGAGTAGTATGTGGGCTCAAGATGCATTTTCACTTCCGGGGTTTAATAAAGCAGAATATTATCAAAGAGTTTTTGTTCCCTCTGGAACTAGACTGAGAAGGTCAAGAGCAGGAGGGTTTGATGCTCACGATATATTTCCAAGTAGAAGGGGTGGAGCTGAACAATTTCATCTATTAGGTGGTGATTTGCCAGCTCAATATTATGGTCCTGGAAGAAAACTTGAGTAATTTAGCAAGTAAATAGATAAATTATGTATAATTTAGTTGAAAAAATAAGATGAATTTAATGTCAATTTTTAAGAATAGAGAACCTGAATTTGAACGAATGGTATTTAGAGATACCAATGAAAATATTAGGGTTGAAATTAGCTACAATGCTGGAACTGAAATAGGCAAAGGCAATCCTAAAAAAACTGATGTCTTTGTAAGAGGTATTAATGCTTATAAAAATGAAACCATAATATGGGAGCATAATTTGGGAAATATCAATATGCCAACAGGGGCTTGGCATGGACTATCATTAATTATTTTTAATGATAAAGATGTAGTTTTAGGATGTTCCAATTCAATTTATTGTTTAAACCTATCTAATGGTGAAATTATTTGGAAAAAAGAGTTTGAAAGCTCTTTAATTACAGAAATTTCTAAATCTGGTGACAATGAGTATATTTATGTCTATTTCTCCATGTTTGACTTTAGTTCTGATTTTGGTTATGGAAATATTGCAAAGCTTTCATTTCAAGGTGACTTATTATGGAATATTGAAAAGCCTGATAATAAAAGCTTATACTCAAACCCAATTCACTGTCTGGAAGGTTCCTTAGTTGCTACCACAAGTGATAGTCATTTATGTTTTATAGATGAAAAAACTGGGAAAATAGAAAAAAAAGTTTTTTGTAAAACTTAAAAAACTCAGGGACAATAACCATGGACAGGCAGAGTGCCGAGATAAATCGGCAAAAGACTGGAGGTGCAATCCCTCTACACAGTAAGGATTAACTATCCGCTGTGACCCCGAGTCATGAGCCGTTGGCTGTGAAGTCAAGGGTTAAGCGTTGACAGTGAAATAATCAGGGACATGCATCGAAATAGCATATTGGCGCAGAATATTTTATTGATATTTAGATTAAAAGTTTGAATACACTGATGTGAATTTGAAGTTTTTGGAGTCAAATCAAGGTGGTTTTATAATAATGCCTGTTTTTATGGATTTGGCCTGATTCAAGCCGAGTGGTAGAGCTTCACGAACGTGAAGAATAGAGGATAGATTGTGAACTCAGGCTATTCTAGTGCAGGTTTTAATCGTATTCCCACAGACCATTTGCGCTTGGTTTTGTGGGAATATTCTTTAAGCTGATTGACAGTTCCGACAGCGGAGAACCCAACTGATTTAAAGCCTTTTAATTCATCAATCCAGGTGTCAGGATTAAGTTCTAATTCGGTCAATGCAGTGCCCAATTTTTGGGAGATATATCCCTTCTTCCCATCTCGAATAACACGCCCTGTTTCATCAACCAAAGCGATGTAGCTGGAGAGGTAATAGGGCAAATCATTATCACCTTTTCCAAACGGTAATAGGTCTGTAGAATTAGCTTCAATCCGTTCTTTAATCGAAGTGTATTCTGAATCATCCAATGACTTCGCCATACAAGCTCTTATCGGGTTTAAATCAACGTACGCCATACAAGTTAATAATGCTCGTTCGTCCAGTAATGCTTGGCTTTTGAATCTACTTTCCCAGAAATGTCCTGTGCATCTATCTTCTTCATTGGCCATTCTGGCGATATACTCATTAATTGCCTTCATGAACCAGGATATAGAGCATAAACGCTCACGATATTCAGAAGCATATTTTTGAACAAGGCGAACTGATGAATTATCTAATTCATCACCCTGCAAATATCTCTGACACATGACAGGTAAAGAATATAAAGTTTGCCAGGTTATAAGTGCCTGTTTATCGGTCCAACTATTATTATCACCTATCTTCAAAACCAAATGAAAATGATTATTCATAATCGCATAAGAACAAACGTCGATGGCGAATACAGAAGCGACTTTTTTGATACGATCAATTAACCATTGACGGCGGTGTTCAAATGATTGTCCGGTTAAAACATCTTCACCGCATAAGAAAGCTCTTCTGACACATCTGGAAATGATATGGTAATAAGGCGTATCCTGAACACAAATTTGTTGGCTTCTTGCAATGGTCATTACTTTCTCCATGTAAAAAGACCATTTTGACCCGTCTCAAACTAAAAATCTGTCGATAAACTCTTA
>Ga0079224_100008027_pt1 | contig 14246 bp, 9 predicted proteins | sample Stecom2015_FD_80414 | JGI IMG/M metagenome (GOLD analysis project Ga0079224, IMG submission 80414) | Agricultural soil microbial communities from Utah to study Nitrogen management - Steer compost 2015 | ecosystem: Environmental > Terrestrial > Soil > Agricultural land | place: USA: Utah...
CGGGTGCGGTGCTCATGATCAGCCACGATCGGGCGTTCGTGCGCGCGCTGGCGGACAGGGTGTTCGTGCTCGACCCGCGCGGAGGAAGGATGTTCGACGGCGGGTTCGACCAGTACGTGGCGCGGGTCGCCGAGGAGGCGCGGAGCGAGGTGAAGCCCAGGTCGACGGGCAGCGTGGGGGTTGCACCGCGTCCCGCCGAGCCCGCAACCGCGACCGGCAAGATCCGGAACCCGCAGATGTTCGCGCGTCTGGAGGAAGAGATCTTCGCGATGGAGGACGAGCTGCGGGAGGTGCGCGAGGCGATGGCGCGGGAGGAGGTGTGGCGGGATCCGGCGAAGCTGAAGGAGCACCAGGCGAGGGAGCAGGAGCTGCAGGCGCGGTTGGCGGTGGCGTACGAGCGGTGGGAGAACTGGTGAGGGTTGGAATTCGAGCGCGCGAGTGCTCGAGGCATCGAGCGTTCCTCTGCTCTCTTCGTGGACGAACTGCAACTGCGGGCGTGGCCGCGCTACTCGCGACCCCGGCAGGCGCGTGGCGTCCTTTCCGGTCGTGGAGCCGTAATCCGCGGGAGTCTTACGCTGGATCCGCCAGACGTGGGTGGCTCTCGCCGCGACGGGTGCCTGCGGATCCGCTGCCACACAAGCCATGCCGGGGGGTTCGAGGGGTGCGAGCGACGCCGTGGTGTCGCGACGCCTGCGCAAGGCGGTGCTCGGGCGCTATGGCTACCGCTGCGGGGCGTGTCGGAGTGCGCGCAGCTTGATGGTGCACCACGTGCAGTGGCGTTGCCGGGGCGGAGCGACCACGCTGGACAACCTCGTCACGTCGTGTGGGCGCTGCCACGGTCTGGTGCACGACGGGTGGCTGCGGATCGAGCATGGGGAGGGCGGCGAGCTTCGGTTCTGTGATCGGAGCGGGCGGGCGCTCGACGCGGTGCAGGTGGGGTCCGGGTCGCGCGCGGCGCGGTTCACGTGCGCAATTGCGCATGTGAACGGTGCAGCGGAAGGTGTGGCGCCGCGACGGCTCGGAGCCGACGACATGCCCGACGTGGTCGACAGCGGGTGGCTGGAGCAGAGAGCATCTCTCGGAGTCGCGCGGCAGGCGGCGCGGCCTTGCTCTATGCGCCCCGCAAGGCTGCACACACGAGGGCGAAGTCCTCCGGCAGGCGCGCGACGAAGTGCACGGGCTCCTCGGTTGCTGGATGCACGAAGCCCAGTTCGGCGGCGTGCAGCATGACGCGCGGGGCCGGCAGGACCGGTCCCCTGTGGTCCCGGACGTATCCGCGTTCGCCGAGCAGCATGTGGCCGGCTTCGGCGAGGTGGATGCGGATCTGGTGCGTCCGGCCGGTCTCGAGGCGGCACGCGATGAGGGTCGCACCGCGAAGGTGCTCGACGACGTCGACGTGCGTGACGGACTCGCGCCCCGGGCGCCCGCGCACGGAGCCGCGCAGGCCGTCGCCGCGGTCGTCGGCGATCACGGAACGGATGGTTCCCGGGCGCGGCCGGCCGTGCACGAGCGCGAAGTACCGGCGGTGGACGGTGTGCCGCCGGAGCTGGTGCGCGAGCAAGGCCTCGGCCTCGGGGTTGCGCGCGAACATCACGAGGCCCGTGGTGTCCCGATCGAGCCGGTGCACGGGGCGGACGGGGGCGCCGAGCGCGGCGGCGACCTGCTCGATCAGCGGCGGCTCGGGGGCGGCGACGACCTTCCCGCGCACGCGGCCCCTGGCCTCGAAGGGCACGGTGTCGACGCCAGGCGGCTTGTCGACCACGACGACGAAGCGGTCGCAGAACACGATGCGATCGCGCGCGAGTCCGCCCGACGGCGCCGGCGTCGGCTCCGTCCCGGGGCGCGGTGGACGGTGCACGGCGATCGCGATCTCGACGCCGCCGGCGACGCGGGCGGCCGGGTCGGTGACGACCCGCCCGCCGACCGACACCTTGCCGCGGGCGATCAGGTCGCGCAGCGCGTTCCACGACAAGGACGGCCGGAAGGCGCGCAGGACGCGGTCGAGGCGCTCGCCCGCGGCACCGTCGGGGCGGCGGAAGCGGCCGTCGCGCGGGTCCGCGCCCGCGGGGTTCGAAGGGTCGGAAGCCATGAGGCGGATGGGCGGCAGGCCATGTTCGTCGGCCGCGGCGCGCCGCGCGAGCGTCCGGCGCCTTCCGTCGGCTCCGCCCGGGGGACGTGCCGCGCAGGTTCGCGAACTGCTCGCTTGGCGCGCGCGGTGCGATCGTCGACCCTTCCCGCTTCGCCGCGGCGCCCCGCCATGACCGACCTGAAGCAACATCTCCTCGCCCGCCTCGCCGAGCTGGCTCCGGCCGAGGCGCTCGCCCTGCAGCTCCCCAAGGATCGCAAGTTCGGCGACGTCGCGCTCGCCTGCTTCGCGATCGCCAAGGCGCGCGGCGAGCAGCCCGCCAAGGTGGCCGCCGAGATCGCGGCGGCGATCACGCCGGACGACGTCGTCGAGCGCGCCGAGGCCGTCGGACCGTTCGTCAACTTCCGCTGGCGGCGCGCCGCACTCGCCGACGCGTCGGTCGGCGCCGTGCTGCGCCGCGAGCCGCCGTTCGCGCCGTGGCCGAAGACGGGCAAGAGCATCGTCATCGACTTCAGCTCGCCGAACATCGCCAAGCCGTTCCACATCGGGCACCTCCGCTCGACGGTGATCGGGGCCGCACTCGTGCGCATGAACCGGCACGTCGGGCACACCGTGCACGGCATCAACCACCTCGGCGACTGGGGCGCGCAGTTCGGCAAGATCATCACCGCCTGGCTGCGCTGGGGCTCGGAGGAAGAGCTGGCGCGCAGCCCGATGCGCCACCTGTTCGACATCTACGTGCGCTACGGCAAGGAGGCGAAGGCCGACCCTTCGCTGGACGCCGAGAGCGCGGAGCACTTCCGCCGGCTGGAGAGCGGCGAGGACAACGAGGAGCGGCGCCTGTGGCAGCGCCTGCGCCAGGTGTCGCTGCAGGCGTTCGAAGGCCCGTACCGCCGGCTGGGCGTGACCTTCGACCACGTCACTGGCGAGAGCTTCTACGAGGACAAGATGGAAGCCGCGCTGGAGCGCGTGCGCGCCGCGGGCGTGCTGACGCTGTCCGACGGCGCGGAGGTCGTCGAGCTGCGCGAGTTCGGCATCGAGGCGCCGTGCATCCTGCGCAAGAGCGACGGCACGACGATCTACGCGACGCGCGACCTGGCGGCGATCTTCTGGCGCGCGGAGACCTTCCGCTTCGACCGCGCGCTGTACGTGGTCGGCCACGAGCAGCGCCTGCACTTCGCGCAGCTCAAGGCGGTGCTCACCAAGATGGGGCTCGCCGACCTGGCGGCGCGCATCGAGCACGTGCCTTTCGGCCTGGTCCTCGCCAAGGACGAACACGGCAAGTGGGGCAAGTTCGCGACGCGCACCGGCAACGCGGTGTTCCTCGACGAGGTGCTCGACGAGGCGGTCGCGAACGCGGAGCGGATCATCGCCGAGAAGAACCCCGACCTCCCGAACCGCAGGGAAGTCGCCGAGCAAGTCGGCGTCTCCGCGATCGTGTTCAACGACCTGCGCAACGCGCGGATCAAGGACGTCAAGTTCGACTGGGACCAGATGCTCACCTTCGAGGGCGAGACCGGGCCGTACGTGCAGTACGCGGTCGCGCGCCTGTCGAGCATCCTGCGCAAGGCCGGAGCGGACGCGCCGCAGGACGCCTCGGACGTCGACTGGGCGCTGCTCGCCGACGCCGAGCACGTCTGCCTGTCGCTCCTGGAGTTCGGTCCGACGCTCGCGCGCGCGGTGGAGCAGAGCGAGCCCAGCGAGCTGACCGCGTTCGTGATCCGGCTCGCGGGCGACGTGCACTCCTACCTGCGCGACCACCACGTTCTGTCGGCCGAACCCGCGCTGAAGCGCGCCCGGCTGGCGCTCGTGCGCGCCGCGCGCGACGTGCTGCGCGACGGTCTCGGCCTGCTCGGCGTCGCCGCGCCCGAGGAGATGTGACGCGCGCGGTGCTCAGGGCCGCAGGACGATGCCGCGCGTCCGCTGGCCGAGCACCAGCGTCACCGGGACGCCGTCTTCCGCCTGCGCGGTGCCGTCGACGGCCACCAGCCGGACGGAACCGGCGCGGTGCCACTCCAGCTCGAACGTCCCGTCGGCGGCGGTCACCGCGAGCGGGCGCAGCGGCAGCACGTGGCCTTCGAGGATCGCCCGCCCGGGGATGCCCTCGGGGATCGCGACCTCGTCGGCGAAGAGCTGGACCGGAATCCCGGCCACCGGTTCACCGCGCGCGTCGACCACCTTGCCCTCGACGATCGCGGTGAGTCCGGCGGCGAGCCGCCCCGCGGCGTCGGCGGGCAGGAGGTCGCAGGAGTAACCTTCCACCGCCTCGTCGACGCGCTCGATCCACGGCAGGAAGCCAGCGGCACGCACGACCAGCTCGGGCACTTCCAGCGCGGTCTCCAGCACGAACGCACCGTCCGCGCCGGTCACCGCCCGCGCGTCGGTCTCCTGGCCGCTGCGCAGGATGACCTCCGCGCCCTCGACCGGCTGCAGCACCGGCCGCCGGCGCACGAAGCCGCGCACGACGCGCACCGGGCGCGGCGTGAGCACGAGGCGCTGCGGCTCGCCGACCACCGCCGTCGTCGAGAGGTCCAGATGGCGCCGGCTCTGCACTCCGACGGTCACGCGGCTCATGGGCAGCGGCCCCAGACGGAAGCCGCCGTCGGTGCCGGTCTCGCCCTCGCCGTGCGGCGTCCACGCCCCGCCCAGGAGGCGCAGGCGCGCGCCGGCGACCGGCTGCCCGTCGCCGGCATCGACGACGATTCCGTGGAGGAAGCGCCCGGCTTGCAGGCGCACGACGATCGGTCCGCGCGCGTCGCTCGCGAGGTACGCGTCCTGGCTGCCCGCGAGCCCGGCCTCGGATGCGACCGCGTCGATCCGGTAGCGCCCCGCGGCGACGATGCGCAGCGTCGTCTCCCCGTCCGTGGCCTCGAACGTGCGGCCGTGGCTGTGCACGCCGAGGTGCAGCGGTGCTGCGCCTTCGCCGAGCACGGGCTGCACCGCGACGTGGCGCTGCCACGCCTCGGCGAGGGAGCGGTCGACGCGCGCGCCCGGTGCGAGGCGCACGGTCGGGAACGACAGCGCGTCCGGCGGCGGCTGGTCGAGGCACTGGACGCCGTAGCACACGAGCCCCGACAACGGCTCGCCGTCGGGACCGACGAAGCGGAGCGTGCAGGGCAGGGTGAAGTCGTCGCGCTGCAGCGCGATCTCGGCGACGCCCTGCCGGCGCGCGGCGACGAGCGCCTCCGCGTCGGCGTCGCCCGGCCGGGGCAGCTTGGCGAGGTAGCCGTCGGCGGCGAACGCCACCCGCCCCGGCGGCAGGTCGGCGACCGACAACGTGCCGTCGGCGCCCGGCGTGGAGCACGGTTCACCCTCGTGCAGGTCGATCGCGCGCGCGCCCTCGATCGTGGCGCGGGTCGCGGCGTCGACCACGCGCACGATGACGGTGCCGGTCGCTTTCCCGGCAGGCACCGCGCTGCGCGCGACGGGTGAAGCTTGTTCGCGCTCGCGCACGCGCTCGGCCATGTGGTGCGCCAACGCGCGGCGCTCCTCGTCGCCCAGCTCGACGGTCGGCGGCGGCGCGGGCATGTCCTCGGGGCCGTCCGCCCGCAGCCACCACCACGCGAGGGCGGCAGCGATCGCGGCGGCAGCAACCGCAAGGCGCAGCGCCGCTCGACCGGTCATTGCGCCGGCTGCTCGATGGCGACGCCGGTGGCGAGGAAGCTCAGCACGCGGCGCGGCTCGGTGACCTTCGCCGCCTCCTCGTGCTTGCCGGCGTCCTCCAGGTAGTGCCGGACCTGCTCGACCGACTGCACCTCCATCGCGAGCTGGCCCTCGACGATCGCGGTGCGGCCTTCGACCCCCGAAGTCGGGACGAAGAACCCGTAGTCCTTGAACCGCACGAACACGTGATCGTCGGGGCGGCCGAGGCGCATCCAGCAGCCCTTCTTGGGGCACGTCGCGACGATCGGTCCCTCGATCTTGACCAGCTTGCCGAGGTAGGGTTCGGGGTCGGCCAGCACGCGGTCGATCGAGACCGCGGACGCGCTGGTCGTGCCGGCGCCGTACTGGTCGTAGCGGGGTGCGCTCGCGCAGGCGGCGAGCAGGAGGAGCAAAGCGGGCGACGAACGAAGACGCATCCGCACGATCATCGCCGGCCGCGCGCGCCTTTCCCACGGGCCCCTGCCGGCGGGCGCCGCCCGCGCGGCGGACGGCGCTACCCCGCGCCCAGCCGGTCCAGCTCGGCCTGCACGTCCCGGCCCTCGGCGAGGCCGCGGTAGCGCGCCATCCATTCCTTCATGAACCGGCCGCGGTCGGCCGCCCCGGCGTAGCCGATCTCGGCGGCAAGGGCGCGCACCTTCTCGGCGAGCTCCTCGGGGCTCATCTGCTTCGGCAGGTAGGCCTCGATGACCGCGATCTCCGTCCGCTCGCGCGTGGCGACATCGGTCCGCCCGGCGGCCTCGGCCTGGGCCACGGTTTCGCGGCGCGACTTCACCGCCTTGGCCAGGATCGCTTGCTCCTCGGCGTCGTCGAGGTCGTCCTTCTGCTTGTCGATCTGCTGCGTCTTGATCGCGGAGACGAGCATGCGCAGCACCTGCAGGCGCTCCTTGTCGCCGGCCTTGAGCGCCGCCTTCATGTCTTCGGAGATGCGCGCGAACAGTTTGCCCATGGTCTTGCTCCGGGGCCGACAGTGTTGACCCGCCGGTCCGCACGCGCAACCTCGGTCAATCCGTGCGCTCAGTGACCGTCGCGTACGCGTACCCCGCGGTGCGGTGCGGCGCGAACCGGTAGCGCACGAGGAAGTGCTCGCGGAAGAAGCGCCTGGCCGCCCGCGGCAGGTCGTCGCGCTCCATGTCGGCGAGGCACTGCGCCGAGATGATCGCCGTGAACCCGGCCTCCCGCGCGGTGCGGAACCCGCGGTCGAAGGCGGCACAGGCCTCTTCGAACGGCGCCGCGATGCTCAGCCCGAGGAGGTTGACGGTCGCGATCCCGGGACGGTGGCGCAGGATCGGACGCAGCGACCACGAGCCGACGAACAGGACGACCGCGCGCCCGCCGTTGAGGACCTCGTCGACCTGCGCGGCCGTGGGCTGCTCCGGCTGCGCGTTCGCGTACTCGCGGTTCAGGCCGATGCCGGTCCCGAGCGCGACCACCGCCGCCGCGGCGAGAGCCGCGACCGGCAGCATGCGCACCAGGACGAGAGTCAGCGGCAGAGCCAGTGGCGCGAGATATGCGCCGCGTTCGTCGAAGTCGCGCAGCGTAACGAACGTGAATGCCTGGTACGGCAGCCATGCGATGAGGACGGCGAGCGCCGGACGGCGCGTACGGCGGAGCAGCGCGGCGACCGGCAGCAGGACGCTCCCCGGCAACAACGGCAGCAGCCACTCGCGCCACAGGTTGAACCCCAGGTGCTGCCAGGCCAGGTCGGCAAAGAACGCGATGTGCTGCGCCTGGCTCTGCAGCGCTTCTGGTCCGCCCGCAAGCGCCGCGAGCCCCACGGCGGACAGCACGACCCCGACGTGCACGACCGCGGCGACCGCGAGCGCGCCGACCGCCGCGCGCATGCCCGCCCGGCCGCGGGCGAGCAGCAGCCAGGGTGCGGCGAGCGCGAACAGGAGGTGCCCGGTCGCGTGCACCAGGGTCGCGCCCCCGATCGCCACGCCGAGCCAGGCGCCGCGCGCCGCGCCCGGCGCCTCCGCGCAGCGCACCAGCGCGTGGAACGCCAGCGCCGCGAACGGCAGGAACGGCGCCTGCCGCTCGATCGCGGTGGCGTAGAACAGGACCGCGCCCGTGCCGCCCAGGAGCACCAGCGCGAGCAGCCGCTGCGCGCGCGTGCACCCGACCGTGACGAGCGTGTAGTGGAACACGAGCAGCGCGGCGACCGTGCAGATCCGCATCGCGATCGACAGCTCGCCGAACATGTCGGCGGCGAACGGACGCGCGAGCCACTGGCACGCCGCGATGACCGCGTAGTGCAGGAGGTGGCTCTGGTGCAGTAGCTCGCCCTGGGCGCGCCCGGTCTGGATGAACGAGCCGTCGCCGTAGAAGGCGTCGAGCGCGAGCAGCGAGTAGAGCGCGTACATCGCCGCCGCCACCAGCAGCGCCTCGCCCCAGGCCGCCGTCGGACGCACGAGCGGCGCGCTCATGCGCGTGCAGCTCGCACGCGTCCGCACGCGTGGTGAGTGGGCGACAGACGAAGAGGAGGCGACGGCATCGCGGCGCGAGCAACACTACTCGAAGCACGCACCATACGAATGCCGGCTCGCGCGCCGCATGCGCGGGCGTTCGTGCCTGCCGAACGGGCTGAACCTTCGCGCGCTCGACGCGCGCCGTGTTTTTTTCGAGCCGATGGCACCGGGGAGTCCACGTATCGGCGGCGGCTCGTCAAAGACAAAAGACTCCTTCCTGGATGGCCTGCAACATGAAGCGTGCGTGGCTCAGCGCCGTTCTGTCCGCACTGCTCGCTGCTCCGGGCGCCGCCCAACAAGGCGAACTCGGCGTCAACCTGAGCTGGTGGACCAACTACCACCCCGAGTGGGTGTTCGTCGATGCCTTCAAGGGCGCCGCGGAGTGGGTACCGCAGCGCGTCGTCGGCGGCCCGTGGAACACGGGCGAGCCGATCGCGCAGCGGCCCGACGGTTACCCGGCGTGGCTCGCGCCCGGCCAGGCGGTGTGCACGCTGATGTTCAAGGACATCCGCGGCCGCTACCCGGGCGGGCGTTACATCGTCCTGTGGGACGGCGACGGCGACCTCGAGCTGCTCGATGACGCGCGGCCGGTCGCGGTCGAACGCAACCGGATCGACATCGACGTCACGCCGCGCGACGGCATCCGGCTGCGGATCATCCGCACCAATCCGAACGACCCGGTGCACAACATCAGGGTCATCCCCGCCGGCTTCCTCTCGACGTACGAGACCCAGCCGTTCCACCCGCAGTTCCTGGCCAACTGGCGCGGGTTCAAGCTGCTGCGCTTCATGGACTGGATGCGCACCGGCGAGCCGATCGCCGAGTGGAGCGAGCGGCCGACGCCGGACTACTACAGCCAGGCGACCTCGCGCGGCGTCGCGGTCGAGTACATGATTTTGCTTGCGAACCTGCTCGACGCGGACGCGTGGTTCTGCCTGCCGCACCTCGCGAGCGAGGACTACGCACGCCAGCTCGGGCGCACGGTCGCTCAGGGCCTCGAGCCCGGGCGGCGCGTGTACCTCGAGTACAGCAACGAGTGCTGGAACAACGCCTTCGTCCAGGCGCGATGGTGCCGCGACGAGGGCATGCGGCGGCAGCTCAGCAGCAATCCGTTCGAGGCGCAGCTGCGCTTCTACTCGCAGCGTGCGATCGAGCTGATGCGCGTCGCGCACGCGGAGCTGGCACCCACGCACCAGGTGATCCGCGTCCTCGCCGCGCAGAACGCCGGCCCCTGGACCGGAGTCGCGATCATGGATTGGCGCGACGCCTGGCGCGAGGCCGAGGCGCTCGCCGTGGCGCCGTACTTCGGCGACGAGCTGGGCGACCCGGCGACCCAGCACCAGGTCGCGCAATGGCCGACCGAGCGGGTGTTCGCCGAATGCTGGGTCGACCTGGAGCGCACGTTCGTGGCGACCGCGGAGCACGCGCGCAACGCGCGCGCACGCGGCCTCACGCTGATCGGCTACGAGGGCGGCCAGCACCTCGTCGGCCGGGGCGGCGCGCAGGACAACCAGACGCTCACCGATCTCTTCATCGCCGCCAACCGCCACCCGGCAATGTTCTTCCTCTACATGGCGTACCTCAACCGCTGGGAGGCGGTCGGCGGCGGTCCCATCGCGGCCTACTACAGCACCGGCGCGCCGAGCAAGTGGGGCTCGTGGGGCGCGCTGGAGTGGGCGGCGCAGGATCCCCTCACCGCGCCGAAGTACCTCGCGCTGTGGCTGTGGAACGTGGGCTACCGCATCCCCCTGTGACGTGAACCGCGCGGCCGCCGCGCGCGGCGCGATGCGCTGCGCGCGGCGCCCCGGAAGCGGCACGGCGGACGGGCGAACGCAACCTGCCGCGGCGCAGGGGCAACGGCCTTCGGCGCACCCGCCTTGAGAGCCAGCGCAGCGTGGATGCACGCAAAGGCTGGCGCTATCGCTCCGGAGCGGCGAGCGCGACGGCTTTCGCGATCGCCCCCTGGTCTGCCTCAACGCAGCCGGGCGTGCGTGGACAGCGCGTCTCCGGCCGCGGCACGCCGCTCCGCGGGCAGAATCGCCAGGGCCGGCTCCAGCGGCGCCTCCCACAGCGCCCATGCGGTGCACAGCGTGTTGCCCGGCACGGCCTCGGTGGTGAGCACCTCGTACTTGCGCGCGCGGTGCACCATGGTCGCGGTGGCGAACAGGGCGTCGATCACCTGCTTCGCAACGTCGCCGCACACCGGCGCGAGCGCTTCCTCCATCTTCCGCCGCAGCTCCCGGTCGTCGGCCGGGGACGGCCGGTCGCCGGCCACCGCGATGCCGCAGTCGTTGGAGGCGCCGGACACGACGACCCGCCACCATCCTTCGCGGGCCGGCGGCGCCTCGACCCATGCGGGCAGGGCGCGCACCACGACCCAGCGCCCCGAGCGCACCGGGTCTTCCTCGTGGTACAGCGGCTCGGGCACGCCGGAGCAGGAGACGACGAGCGCGGCCGCGACGGCGGGGGCGAGCCGCCGGACGACGGGCCATGCGGCGATCACGTTTGCGGGCATGTTCTTCGAACGGAAAGGGAGCAAAGGCGGCGCGCGGACGGCACCCGGCGTTTCCGGTTCCGGGGAAAGAGGCCGGCCGCCGCGGCGGCCCTGACGAAGGTTCGCACGCGGGGCCCGGCGGCGTGCTCGGCGATTCCGACCTCGCGCGCGAACCGCGGCCGGCTCGCGGCCGCGTCCTCATGCGACGCTCGACGCGACGTGGCTCGCGCGCTGCTCGTCGTCGCGCAGAATGCGGCACCCACCCGGGCTGAGCGAGCGGTCGCGCCGGGTCACGCGTCTTCGCGCGGCACCATCGTGAACGACACCAGCGAGTCGCCCTCGGTCTTGAACGAGATGCAGCGCACGCCCTGCGTGTTGCGCCCGATCAAGCTGATCTGGCTCGCCGGCGTGCGCACGATCTGCCCGAGGCGGGTGATCATCATGATGTCGTCGCCGTCGGCGACCGCGAGCAGGCCGACCGCCCGGCCGTTGCGCTCGGTGGTCTTGATGTCGATCAAACCCTGACCGCCGCGTCCCTGCAGCCGGTACTCCGACAGCGCGGTGCGCTTGCCGTAACCCTTCTCGCACACCGTGAGGATCGAGTGGCCCTCCTGCGGGATCGCCATGCCGACGACCTGGTCGTCGCCGGTGAGCTTGATACCGCGCACGCCGTACGCCTGCCGGCCCATGGCGCGCGCGTCGGACTCCGCGAACCGGATCGCCATGCCCTTGGCGGTGCCGAGCACGATGGTGTCGCCCGGCTTGCAGATGCCGACGCCGATCAGGCTGTCGTCCTCTTCCAGGCTGACCGCGATGATCCCCTTCTCGCGCGGCCGGCCGTAGGCCGCCAGCTCGGTCTTCTTGATCAGTCCCTTGCGCGTCGCGGTGATCAGGAAGCGCTCGCCCTCGAAGGTGTCGACGCGCAGCACGGTGTTGAGCCGCTCGCCGGGCTGCATCTCCAGCACGTTGGCGAGCGCGCGACCCTTCGCCTGCCGGCCGAACAGCGGCAGCTCGTAGACCTTGCGCCAGTACACGCGCCCGCGGTCGCTGAAGAACAGGATGTAGTCGTGCGTGCTGGCGACGAACAGGTGCTCGATGAAGTCGCCTTCCTTGGTCTCCGCGCCGGCGACGCCCTTCCCGCCGCGGTTCTGGCTGCGGTACTGGTCCAGCGCGGTGCGCTTGACGTAGCCCTCGTGGCTGACCGTCACCACCATCATCTCCTCGGCGATCAGGTCCTCGGCGACGAAGTCGCCGACCTCCTCGTCGGAGATCACGGTGCGCCGCTCGTCGCCGTACATGGCGACCATCTCCTCCATCTCCTTGCGGATGATGTCGAAGCGCAGCTTCGGCTCGCTCAGGACGCGCTGCAGCCAGGCGATGTTGGTCTTCACCTCCTCGTACTCGGCCTCGAGCTTCTCGATCTCGAGTCCGGTCAGACGGGCGAGGCGCATGTCGAGGATCGCGCGCGCCTGCGTCTCGCTGAGCGAGAACCGGTCGATCAGGCGCTGGCGTGCGTCCTCGGGGTTCGCCGACGTCTTGATGATCTCGACGACGGCGTCGATGTTCTGCACCGCGATGCGCAGGCCCTCGAGGATGTGCAGGCGTTCCTCGGCCTTGCGCAACTGGAAGCGGGAGCGGCGGATGATGACGTCGACGCGGTGATCGCGGTACGCCTCCAGCAGCGCCTTGAACCCGAACGTGCGCGGCTGCCCGCGGTCGATCGCCAGGTTGATGATCGAGAACCTGGTCTGCAGCGGGGTCAGCTTGAACAGGTTGTTGACCGTGACGGTCTCGTCGTCGACGCCACGCTTCAGCTCGACGACCAGGCGCAGACCGACGCGCGAGTTGGTCTCGTCGTTGCAGTCGGCGATCGTGTCGAGCTGATCGGTCTTGGCGAGGTGCGCAATGCGCTCCAGGATCGTCACCGTGCGCACCTGGTAGGGCACCTCGGTGAACACGATGTACTTGCGCTTGTTCTTCTCCTCGACGTGGTACTTGGCGCGGACGGTCACCGAGCCGCGCCCGGTGACGTAGGCGTTCCGGATGCCCGACCGGCCCATGATGATCCCGCCGGTCGGGAAATCGGGGCCCGGAACCTCCTGCAGCAGCTCGTCGAGCGTGACGTCCGGATTGTCGAGCAGCTTGTAGAGCGCGTTCGCGATCTCCTTCAGGTTGTGCGGCGGCAGCGAGGTGGCCATCCCGACGGCGATGCCGGTCGTGCCGTTGCACAGCAGGTTCGGGAAACGCCCCGGCAGGACGACCGGCTCGTTCAGGATCTTGCCGTCGTAGTTCGGCTGGACGTCGACCGTGTCCTGGTCGCGGTCTTCCAGGAGGTGCACGGTCGGCATCGCCATGCGCGCCTCCGTGTAGCGCATCGCCGCCGGCGGGCTGCCGTCGATCGCGCCGAAGTTGCCCTGGCTGTCGACCAGCGGGTAGCGCATCGTGAACGGCTGCGCCATGCCGACCAGGGTCGGGTAGATGACCGACTCACCGTGCGGGTGGTAGTTGCCCGACGTGTCGCCGCAGATCTTGGCGCACTTGCGGTACTTCGCGCGCGGCCCGAGGTTCAGGTCGTCCATCGCGACCAGAATCCGGCGCTGACTCGGCTTCAACCCGTCGCGAACGTCCGGCAGAGCGCGACTCAGGATCACGCTCATCGAGTAGTTGAGGTAGCTCTCCTGCATCTCCTTCTCGAGAAGGATCTGCGGGTAGCTCGGCTTGCTGGTCGGCGGAGTTTCGGTCATGCGGCCTGAGGGTCAGTCGCGCGCGGCAAACAGGGGATCTTCGCGGGTCGGACGGCCGCCTGCAACGATTCGGGAGGACACCGGACGACGCGATTCGCGCACACGAAGCGCGCGCTGCGCGGCGTCGGACGGCTGCACGCGCCGAGCGCGCACGCTCGTGCCGCCGTCGCACGCGCCGGCTGCCGCCCGAGCCGTGCGTGCCTTTCGCGGCCTGGCGGACGGCCGACTGCGTGCTCGTCGTCCTGCAGGTCGACGTGGTCCCGAGGCAGCGTCCCGAGCAGGCCGTGGTCCGGGCTCGACCGAACCGCGGAGCCGCCTGCCGTCGCGGTGTGGCAGCGCGCGGAACGACTCGAACTGCGGGCGCCGACGCACGGTGGACGCGTGCTCGCACGAGCCACGCGGCACGAGCCGGGAATGAGGCGTCGGTCGCGGGTGCACTTGCCGGCGTGCGGCGGGCGCCGCGCAACCCGTCCGGGGAACGAGGCCACGGCCGCGTTCGATCACGCCGTCAGTAGCCCGCCGCCGCAGGCGGATTCCGGCCGAGACGAACCCGGCCGCCCATGCGCCGCGCACGTTCCGCGACGCGAGGAGCGTGCGGTGAGCTCTCCCGAAGCGACGTGCGAGTCGCGAGCGCGCGGACCCTCCTTTCTCCCGATTGCGGCGCGGCAGCATCGTGCTCCCGAACCGCCCGAGCGCGCCCGCGCTATCTTCGCCGGCATGGCTCCGCCCTGTGTGCGCGGCCTCGCGGTCCTCGCGAGTTCGGTCGCGGCGTCGGCCCAGCTGGCATGGCAACG
>Ga0079224_100008028_pt1 | contig 14246 bp, 10 predicted proteins | sample Stecom2015_FD_80414 | JGI IMG/M metagenome (GOLD analysis project Ga0079224, IMG submission 80414) | Agricultural soil microbial communities from Utah to study Nitrogen management - Steer compost 2015 | ecosystem: Environmental > Terrestrial > Soil > Agricultural land | place: USA: Utah...
ATGGTCGACCCCGTTGCGGCGCACTCCGCACCAACAATACCACAGGGTACGGCATTGACAGGCATATAGCTTCCACGGAAGATTATTCCTAGTCGCCTATCTACACCCAGCGCCACCAGCGACAAATCGGAGTCCGGGTTTGGCAATCACAGCCAGCGGGAATCAGCCCATTGCCAACCGGCATCATCAACCATAACAAGCTGTCACAGAGACCGGGGTCACAACATGAAAATGCTCAAACTGTCACTCGCATCAACCATCGCAGCCATCGTCTCGGCACCTGCCGTTGCCCAGGCCCCCTCGGGCAGCGGTGCCTACTCGCTCCAGGAAATCGTTACCACCGCCCGCAAACGGGAGGAGAGCATCCAGGACGTTCCCGTGTCGGTCACCGCCCTGGGTGCGGTGGAGCTGGCGGAGAAAAATATTGTCCAGCTGTCGGAGCTGGTGGAAGTTACGCCCAACGCCTATTTTCGCAACGCGTCCAACAACCCCACATCGGTGCGCCTGACCATCCGCGGGCAAACCGTATCGGACGTGTTGATGACCCTGGACCCGGCGGTAGGTATCTATATCGATGAAATGTACATTGCCCGGCCCGATGGCGGGGTTACCGATCTGCTCGATGTGGAGCGGGCGGAGATCCTGCGGGGACCCCAGGGCACCCTGTTTGGCCGCAACACCACCGGTGGCGCCTTCAATATCACCACCAAGCGCCCCGAACACAATATCGTCGAGGGGCATGCCAAGGGGCGTTTTGGCAACTATGGCCGCCGGGACTACGAGGGGGTGCTCAATATCCCCCTGGTCGAGGACATTTTGTCCATGCGCCTGGCGGCGAGTGCCATGAACCACGACGGCTACGGCAAGGGGGTTGTCCTCGGCAAGAACCTGGCCACCGAGGACAATCAGCACTATGTCGCCAAGCTGCTGTGGACGCCGACCGAGGATTTCGAGGTTTTCCTCAAGGCCGACCGGGTCGACCTGGATATGCGTACCTGGGCCAACACCATGGCCTTTTTTGCCAGCAATAGTGCGGCAACAGCCACCCAGAACTATATCGCCGCCCAGTCCGGCGGCACCGACTCTGCCCTCAACTACTTGGGGGGCGACCCGGACGTGACCTTTCAGGATGTGGATCCAGTGAACAACGCCGAAGCCACCTCCTACTCGGGTATCGCCACCTGGGATCTGTCGTCGGATCTCAGCGCAAAATTTGTCGCTGGCTATCGCGAGCTGGAACGGACCAATATCGGCGATTTTGACACCACCCCCTACCAGCTCCACCAAACCGCCACCGGCCAGGTCGACTACGAGTCCTACAGCACCGAGCTGCAACTGCTGGGGACCGCGCTGGACGACCGCCTCGACTGGGTGGCCGGGGTGATGTGGTTCTCTGAGGAGGGCAACGACAATTCCCGCTCCGTGATCCGCGGCAATGTCGCGGGGGCATCCCTCTTTGACGGGGACGTGGAAAACGAGTCCCTGGGGGTGTTCACCCAGGGTACCTACCGGCTGACGGAGCAATGGTCCCTGACCGGGGGGTTGCGTTACTCCGACGACACCAAGGAGCTGCTGTCCCGCAACCGGCTGGCCAATGGCACCTGCCGGGTAACCGCTGTGGCGCCAAATCCCGGCATCTGCGAGGCGCCCTTCAGTCGCACCGATGAATCCGTCGACTACCTGTTGAGCGTGGATTACAAGCCCACCGAGGACGTCATGCTTTTCGCCCGCACCACCACCGGCTACAAGAGTGGCGGCCACCAGCTGCGAGGCTCCACACCCGCCAGCTTCCAGTCCGTTGAGCCTGAGGAGGTGACCGACTACGAAGTGGGTTTCAAGGCGGATCTGTTTGCCAGCCGCGCGCGGCTCAACGGCTCCGTGTTCTACAGTGAGTACGACAACGCCCACCGCACTGCAGTGGTCTTTCTTGGCGGCACCTCCTCCAGCATTCTCACCAATGCCGCTGAAGGTGAACTCAAAGGCGCCGAACTGGAGCTTACCCTGCTGCCCATCGACAACCTGACCCTCGCCGCCAGCCTCGGCATCGTCGATACCAAATACAAGGAATACCAGGATTTCTCGCCGGACGGTTCGATCGTCGACCGCTCAGATGAAAAATTCCTCGCCGTCCCCGAGATGACCTACAGCCTGTCCGCCACCTACACCCTGAACCTCGATGTGGGCAATCTGGTCTCCACCCTGTTCTACAACTGGCGGGACGAGGTGCTGACCGGCTCTTTCGCCAGCTCTGGACGCTCCGATCTGCTGACAGCACCGGAACTCGGTCAATTGAAAGCCCGGGTTGCCCTGCAAATTGCGGCCCCGGACGTGGAGCTGGCGATCTACGGCAACAACCTCACCGATGAGCGGGAAATGGTCAGCGGCCTGGACCTGTCCACCACCACCGGGGTAATCATGCACCAGTACAACAGACCGCGGGAATACGGGCTGGAGCTCACCTACAGGTTTGCCAACTGACGGCGGATTTGGCAAGGCACTTCAGGGTACATCGCCGACGACAATGGCCCCTGAAGCTGCCATGATTCCCGGGGCTCCCTGTATCCCTGCAGCCGCTTTCGGGTGAGCGCTGCGCAGCTTCCCCACAGCCTGCCGGCCGCGGGGAAGATCAGCAACGCCACGCCGCAAGGCTGCCACCCTGCCCCTACCCAGGAGACAACACCATGTCTGAGGAAGTACTGATCGACACCGTCGATTACGTTCGCACCATCACCATCAATCGTCCCGCGCGGGCCAATGCCTTGACGCCGGACGTCGCTATGGAAATCAGCGAGGCCTGTGTCGACGCCAATTTCAACGACGATGTTCGGGTGATTCTGTTCACCGGCAGCGGCGAACGCAGCTTCTGCTCCGGCGCCGACATCAAGGCCTCCCTGGCGGACGACGCCAGGAACAAACGAATGCGCGGCCCCCTGGGTAGCAGTGTGCGCAATATTCACGAAGTGGTGCTCAACACTTACAAACCCACCATCGCCGTGCTCAACGGCAGCGCCGTGGCGGGCGGCTTTGAGCTTGCCGCCGCCTGCGATATGCGCATTGCCGGCAGCCATGTGCGCCTCGGCCTGCCCGAGGCAAAACGCGGCATGGGCGCCCACTTTGCCACAGTCATCCTGCCGCGTCTGGTGCCGGCGGCCATTGCCTTTGAAATGCTCTACTGCGGCGACTATATCAGCGCCGACGACGCCCACCGCTGGGGGCTGGTCAACCACCTCACCGCCCCCGGTGAGGAAATGGCCAAGGCCAGGGAAATCGCCGCCAAGCTGGTGGCCAACGCCCCGATTACCCTGCGCCGCATCAAGGAGACCATGGTCAAGGCCTCCGGCATGCCACTGAACGCGGCGATCCACCTCAATGAAGGCATCAGCCCCTACCTCAGTGAAGACCGGGTGGAAGGGTTTCGCGCCTTTGCCGAAAAACGCAAGCCGGAGTGGAAAAACCGCTGATTGCCGCCCCAACACTGAAGGGACAAGTTACCCATGAACAACCCGAAACCCGAGGTCAGCAGTGATCTCAACAAACTGTTCTTCCCGTCGGCCGTTGCCGTTATTGGCGTATCCAAGGACCCCAGCAAACTGGGGACCCGGACCTTCCTCAATGTGCTCAATGGTGGATACCCAGGCCCGGCCTACCCCATTGGCCGCGACCTGGGGGAGATCGCCGGAGTTCGCGGCTACGACAGCATCGGCGAAGTTCCCGGAAAGGTGGATGTGGTGTACATGTCGCTGCCCGCCGACCGCACCCCCCAGGGGGTGCGGGACTGTGCCGCCGCCGGAGTCAGTTTTGTGATTATCGGGGCCTCGGGATTTGCCGAATTGAACACCCCCGAGGGCATCGCCCGGCAACAGGAGCTGGACGACATCGTGCGCACCACAGGGATCCGTATCATCGGCCCCAACTGCAACGGCATTTACAGCACGCCAGCGCACTTGGCCCTGGGATTCAACACCGGCCATTCCCGCCGGTTGCGCCGGGGCAATATCGCCATTCTGTCCCACAGTGGCGCCCTGTTCGACCCCATGCTCCAGCTTATGGAACCCCTGGGGGGCGCCCTCTCCATGTTTGTGTCGGCGGGCAACCAGGGGGACCTGGATGTGCTCGACTATATGGAGTTCCTTATCGGCGACGACAGCACCAGGGTGATTGCCCTGTTGCTGGACTCCCTCAGCAGCGGCCCCCGCTTTCGCGAGCTGGCCACCCGGGCGAGGGCTGCGGGCAAGTCGGTAATCGCCCTCAAGATCGGCGTCTCCGAGGTGGGCGCCAAGGCGGCCACCGCCCACTCCAGCCGTCTCACGGGCAGCGCCGCCGCCTATCTCGCCCTGTTCAGAGCCAGTGGTGTGGCTGCGGCGAACTCCCTCGAGGGCTTCGTCGCCGGGGCGGTGCTGCTGTCCCGTTTCGGCTTTTGTCAGGGGGGGCTGGGTGCCTTTTCCACCTCTGGCGCGGGGGGCTCACTGATCGCGGATATCGCCACCCGGCACCGGGTGTCTCTACCGGACTACAGTGCCGCAACCTATGCCAAACTGGCTGTGTACCAGCGCTTTGCCGGCGCCGCCAACCCCACGGATATCGGTGTCTTCAACGGCATTGCCGCCGTTGGGCCCCTTGCCACGGCGATTGCCTCGGATCCCGCCATCGGCATGTTGCTGATGCAATTTCACCGCCTCCCGGGCAAACCCAACGAACTGTTGAGCCAGGCCGCCATCCGCGCCGGCGAGGTGTCCGGCAAGGGTGTGGTCGTACTGGTGCCCGGGGACCTGGCAGATGACCAGAGGGCCCTGATCAGCGCCGCAGGCCTGCCGTTCTTTGTCGACACCGACACCTGCCTGCAGGGTATCGCCGCCTGCTTTACCCCACCCCCGGTCGCTGTCGCCCACGGTGTGCCAAGATCCCTGCCCCTCAGCGCTGGTGGCGGAGCCCTGACGGAGCCAGACAGCCTGGAGCTGCTGGCCGCCTGTGGCGTAAACACGGTGCCCCTGGTGCGCTGCCGGTCCGCAGCCGAGGCCGAAGCAGCCGCCGTCAAGCTGGGCTGGCCGGTGGTGGTCAAAGGTGTCGCCAAGGGTATCGCCCACAAGAGCGAGGCCGGGCTGGTGCATACCCAGCTGAGCAGCGCCAGCCAGTTGCACCGGGCCCATGCCGCCATGGGCGTCGAGGAATGTATCGTTCAGCCCATGGTTGCGGGCAAAGCGGAAGCCATTGTCGGTATCGCCACCAGTGAGGATACCGGCATGCAATTGATCGCCGGACTCGGCGGTGTCTTTACCGAAGCCCTGCAGTCGGTCACCACCTGGTCCATCCCCGTCGACCGCAACGCCCTGGAAGGCCAATTGGACGACTCCCCCCTGGGTCGCCTCCTTGCCAGCCCCCGCTGGGACGGCGCCCTCGCCCGCAGCCAGCTGGTGGACATGCTGCTGAGCCTGCAGGCCTTCGCCCTGGCGGCGGCAGACAGGCTTGAGGCGGTGGATGTCAACCCGGTAATCCTCGGCGCGGACGGCGCCGTTGCCGTGGATGGATTAGTGGTGTTGAGGCCGGCGCCTCGCCAGTGAACCTTCGACCTGAGGCGTGTTACGGGTTCACAGGTTTGGCCGCGGCGCTTTGCGGGCCGCGCTGAGGGGAGCCCAAGCCGGCAGGGACTGCTAGCCGCCCAGATCAGGTCAGGTCAGGTCAGGTCAGGTCAGGTCAGGTCGAAAGAATACTATTAGGGAACCTCCGAGTAATCCGCATTTTGTCATTGCGGACCCACCAGAAGTAGGCGCCTGAGGCGAAGCGCTTCGCGGGGCCCGCTAAGGAATTTTGCCGAAGCCGCGAGCCCAGCGTGGCGGGAAGCAATCTCAAGACCTCGCAATGCCTGCAACCACAGAGAGAATGTCACCATGAACAAGGTTCTCGGAGGCGAAGAAAATCAACCGACCAGGGCCCTGCTGCCCTGGTTTCAGGGCTGGAATGTGCTGGCGGTGGCCATCGGTGTCGTTGCCATGACCATGGGCATTGCCCACACCTCCTTCAGCTTTTTCGCCCTGGAATGGATGGCGGAGTTTGGCAGTTCCCGGGGGGAAACCATGTTGGTGCTGGCCGCCACCCAAATCATGGCCGGTATTTTCCTGCCCTTTAGCGGGCGCGCCATGGACCGTCTGTCGGTGCGCTGGGTGGGTTTGATCGGTGTCATCCTCCTGGCCTGCGGTCTGGCCCTGGCCTCACTGGCTACCTCGCTGTGGCAAATAGGGCTGGTGTATGGCCTGATTCTGGCAGCCTCCGAGGCCATGGCCGGGCCGATTTTCGCCCAGACCCTGGCAGCCAAGTGGTTTTTGTCCCGCCGCGGGCTGGCCCTGGGGCTGGCGGTACTGGGCACATCCTTCGGCGCACTGATCTTTCCCGTGGCCATCGCCTCCCTGCTACAGGAGATCCCCTGGCGCACAACCATGCTCCTGCTGGCTGCGGGAGTGTTCCTGATTGCTTTGCCAGCGGTGCTGCTGGTCATCCGCGACGCACCCCGGGACAGGGCAGCGGCGCCGCCAATCTACCGCGATGGGGCGCCGGAAAATACGCAGTGGACAACGGCCAAAACCCTCAGGTCTCCGGTATTCTGGTGCATCGTCGCGGGGTTTGTGCCCCTTTTTGAGGCCAGCTCGGGCTTGTTGAGTAATCTGGGGCCCATAACCCAGGACCTGGGCATCGACACCCGGGCTGCGGGCCTGCTGATCTCCATCTGGTCTCTCACGGTGATTATCGGCAAAATAGCCTTCGGTATCCTTGCCGACTACTACGGCCAGCGCTTGCTGTACTATGTCAGCTGGTTCCCCACCATCCTGGGGCTGATGCTGTTGCAAATGGAGCCCAGCTACCCGCTTATGGTGATTGTCATGGTGGCCTTCGGCATCGGCAGTGGCAGTAACTTGCCCCTGATCGGAGTGATGGTCAGCCGCAACTTCGGCGCCGTGGCCTTTGGCGCTGTGATGGGGCTGCTGTATCTGTGTATCCGCCCGGTAGCCTTGGCCGCCCCCCTGGCGGGCTGGGTCAGCGACAGGTTTGGGAGCTACGATTACTTTTGGATGGCCATGCTGATTCTGTGCCTGGTGTGCTCCCCGGCGATTTATTTTGTCAGGGATCACGGCCATCCTCCGGGTGGCAAATAAATCTCCTGCGGTATCCCGGATACAGCCCTTGCTGGGTTAGGCTTCCCGCGCCGGGGGGGCTCAATGTAGCGGGTGCCGCGGGGTGGCGGGGTACGGCTGCCCCCGAGCTGGCCGACACATCCATGACTATCAAGTTGACATAGCAGTGGCACCGCCAAGGAAAATCATACGCCGATGAAACCATCAACTATCCAGACCCCGTTGATAACCTACACCGACCGGGTGCGCCCCGAGTGGATCGATCAAAACGACCACATGAACACCATGCACTACAAGACTGTGACCAACTTCGCCATGCGCGCCTTGTTCCAGCTGGCGGGTCTGCACACTGAGTACCTGCAACGGGAGCAGAAAACCCTGTTCCAGCTGGAAATGCATATTTGCTACGAACGGGAACTGCGCCGCGACGATGCCTTCGAAATCCACTCCTGGCTGATGGGCGCCGGCCCCAAGCGGCTCCACCATTTTCACGAAATCATCCACAGCGACAAGGGGTACCGCGCCGCCACAGTCGAACTGATGACGGTGCATATCGATCGCACTACCCGCCGCTCCCAACCCTTTCCCGAGGAAATGCAGAGGGAGTTTGCACACATCGCTCTCGCCCATGGTGCGGTGCCCCGGCCGGATAAAGTGTCCCGCGCCATCAGCATGACGGCGGAAAGTCCCCGCTAAACCTCGAGCGCCAAAACGTCCTCCGCAATCGCAACCACAGATTGATCCCCATGAGCGACAACAAGATCAAAGGCAGACCCCGCAAAGGCGGCAGCCATACTGTCCACGACGCCCTGCTGGAGGCGGCCAGAAGCTGTCTGGAAGAAAAAGCCTACCATGCCATCACCATTCGGGAGCTTGCCCACAGGGCCCACACCAACTCCGCCATGATCAATTATTACTTTGGCAGCAAGGGCAACCTCTTCGTCCAGCTGGTGGAAGTGATGTTCGAAGACTTCCATCAGTTGTTTCAGACCCTCAACAACGGGCCCCTGGAAACCTCCCGGTCGCCAAACACCGCCCTGGTGAACGCCCTGATCCCCTTCTACAGCAAGTGGTTGAATGTGCTGCGGCTATTCTCCTCCGAGGCGGTGCTCTACAACACCAATATGCGCGCCGCCTACAAAACCCGGCTAGCGAAGGGGATGTACCTGGACGTCCGCGACTATCTCAAGCAGATGGTGCGGCGCGGAGTCTATCGTCCGGATCTGGCGATCAACCCCCAGGCCGCGGTGCTGGCCAACATCATGTCCAATCCCCTGCACTTTCACCCGTTCCTGGCGGCCTGTTCCAGCCAGGCGGTCTACGACGGCACCACCATTCGCCCAGAGAACCTGCGGCTGGCGTTTATCGGCTTTTTCGACCAGCTGTTGCCGCCGGCGAAAAGTTCTCCCTGAGTCCAGCCCCGGGATCATCGGCCAGTTTGCTGCACGGAGCCTGGCTGTTTGTCTGCTGATGGTGTCATGGAGCCTCCCGGTTGCCGGGAATACTGCCATCGGGCAAAGCTGCCGCCATGGCGCGCTGAAAGGCCGGGCGCGCCTCGATGCGCATTTGCCACTGGCGGAGATGGGGATACTGCTTGAGGTCAATGCCCGGCAGGATCCCCGCCAGCACGGCCACCAGGTGCATCATGATGTCGGCTGCGGAAAATTCGCGGCCGGCAAAATAATGGGATTTGCCGAGGTGGTCCTCCACCAAGGCGAGAATGTCCCCGGTGTAGATCATCGGCACCTGGGTGCCCCGATACAGCTGCGGGGTAATGCGGGTTTCGCCACTGAGGGCCATCCGGTCCATATCGGCAACGATACGGGCCATGGCACTGCCCTCGGCAAAGTGCATCCACATCAGAAAGTCGGGGTAATCACCGGAGTCCCGTGGCGGCGCCAGCCGACCCTCGCCGTGGCGAAGCAACAGGTATTCCAGGATCGCCCCCGACTCAACCAGCACTTTGCCGTCGTAAACCACCACTGGCGCCACCGGCATCAGCGGACATACGCCACGGATGTTGAGAAAGGATTGTTCGATATCGCCGCGCACGAAGGACAGCTGGTAGGGCAATCCCAGCTCTTCGCACAGCCAGATCACCCGTTGCGAGCGCCGCCCTTCGACATGGTGGATGACTATCTCAGGTGTGGGCGGTGTGTCCGTCGCCATGGCGGTCTCCGTCGGGGTTATTGTTTGCCAGCAGCCTGCTCCAGCCCCACACAGTAGCGAAACCCAAGGGCGCAAGCAACGCCGAATCCCAGCCGGCCCCAGGCAATCCGGTTTCGCTGTTGCCGTGGGCAGAGACACAGACACCCACTGTGTATACTCACCACAGGCGATCCTTTTATTCCCGGAGATGGCGACATGTTGATAGGCCTGCCAAAGGAGATCAAAAACCACGAGTACCGGGTGGGCATGAGCCCCGCCGGAGTGCGTGAGCTGACGCACCACGGCCATCGGGTGCTGGTGCAGAGCAGCGCCGGCGACGGCAGCGGCTTCAGCGACCAGCAGTACCTCAAGGCCGGGGCGCGGATTGTGGAAAATGCCGAGCCCATCTTTGCCGACTGTGAGCTGATCCTCAAGGTGAAGGAGCCCCAGCGCCACGAGTGCCTCCAACTGCACCCTGGGCAGACTCTGTTCGCCTTCCTCCACCTGGCTCCGGATCCGGAGCAGACTGCGCTGCTGGTGGCCTCTGGCGCCACCTGCATCGCCTACGAAACCGTGACCGACGCCAGTGGCGGCCTGCCGTTGCTGGCGCCCATGTCGGAGGTGGCCGGCCGGATGTCCGTCCACGAAGGCGCCTGGTGTCTGGAGAAAGCCAGGGGCGGCTCCGGTGTGCTGCTGGGGGGAGTGCCCGGGGTCGAGCCGGGCAAGGTGGTGATTCTGGGTGGCGGCGTCGTCGGCCTCAATGCGGCACGCATGGCGGCGGGTCTGGGCGCCCGGGTGACCCTGCTGGAGCGCAGCCTGCCCCGCCTTATTCGTATCGATGAACTCTACGGCGAACGCATCACCGGGCTGTTCTCCACCGCCGACGCCATCGAGCACCATGTCACCGAGGCCGACCTGGTTATCGGGGCCGTGTTGATCCCCGGGGCAACAGCGCCCAAACTGGTGACCCGGGACATGCTGGCCCTGATGAAACCCGGTTCGGTACTGGTGGACGTGGCCATCGACCAGGGGGGCTGTTTCGAAACCAGCCGCCCCACCACTCACCAGGATCCCATCTACACCGTCGCTGGTATTGTTCACTACTGTGTGGCCAATATGCCGGGGGCAGTGGCTCGCACCTCCACCCTGGCGCTGACCAACGCCACCCTCCCCTATGTGCTTGAAATCGCCGACCAGGGGGCCCCGCGGGCGCTGATCGCCAACCCTCACCTGGGCAATGGCCTGAATGTCCACCGCGGCCAGGTCACCTGCGAGGCGGTCGCCCAGGCCCTGGGCTACACCTACCTGGCACCCCGGGACGCCTTGACCCCGTAGCGGGCTACTGGCCGCCACCCCGGGGCCGGCGACGCCCGAGCGTCGTCACTGGTCGGCATTCGCTGCCACCGGGGGTGCCACCGCGGCACTGGGGGCGGCAAAGAAAATCAGGCTGCCCAGCACCAGGGATACCACCATCCCTCCCAGCCAGTAGAGGTCGTAGCTGCCCTGGGTATCCCTGATCCAGCCCCCCAAGGGTCCGGCGAAGGCCACCGGCCTGATAAACAGGCTGAACAGGCCAAGTACCGAGCCAAACGCCAGGGGACCAAAGAAATGGCTGATCATGGCACCCTGAATAGGCATCAACCCGCCGGACACCAGGGCCAGCATCACTATGGCGGCCATCAGCACCGCGATCCCCGGATTGAGGCTGAGCACAAACAGGGCGCACAAATAGAAAACCAGCATCCCCACAAACAGCAGGCGATGATTGTAGCGGTCGGTGAGATAGCCAAACCCCAGCTTGCCAACGATCATGACTCCAGCCCACAGGGACATCAGCATGGCGGCATTGGCGGTACTCAGCTCCAGATCCCTGGTGTAGGGCCCCAGGTTGATGGTGAAGCCGCTGGTCATGAACAACAGTGGCAAAAACGCCAGCACCAGCAGCCAGAAGGTCTTTTCCGACAGAATTTTCCTGGTGGTCCACTGGTTGTCGGACAGGGGGCGAGCCCCCAGCACCGGGTTTTCCGGCTCCGGATCAACCCCCTTGTCCTGGGGCGAGTTTCTGACGAACAGGCCAAAGGCGGGCAATCCCACCACCACCACAAATACCGCAAGCACGGCTGTGGTTGGCCGCCAGCCCAGGGACTGAATCAGCATCGCGGTGACCGGGGGAAAGGCGAAGCCGCCGATGGAGCTGCCGAGGGATGCCAGGCCAATGGCGAATCCCCGCCGCTTTCTGAACCACTTGGCGGCCATGGTCTGGGCCAGTATGGGGCCGGCGAGAGAAAATGCCATCGAGAAGAACACCGCGTATATGGCCATTATCTGCCACATACTGGTGGCCAGGGACAACAGGAACAGCCCAGCGGCAAAGGCCAGCAGGCCGGTCACCCCCACCCAGCGGATGGACAACCTGTCCATGGCCCGGCCGCCAAAGGGGCTGATGACTCCCGCCAACAGCTGGGTGATGGCCAGGGTGATCATGGCCTCACCCCTGTCCACGCCAAAGTCGTCCATCCAGGCGAGGACAAAAAATGTGAAGCTGGAGAAAATGATGCCCATGGTCATGGCCACCACAAAAATGGACAGGCCAAGGGCATTCCAGCCGAAAAACCAGTTGCCAAAGCGGCGCTGGGCGGGCGGGTTGGTGGCGGAGGTCATGGAGAATCCTTTTAATTAGTTATGTACACAACGGAAATGACGCCTGCCCCCTGACCATCGACAGGGGCTTGGCGAGCAAATTGCCGACTCCTGTGGGCTCGCTGCCCACCGGGGCCGGAATGCCAGTGACCCGGCCGGGACAGCGAGGACCCGGGGGACTTCAGCCCCCTGAAGCCGCTTCAGCGAGTATCTCCCGGGCGATAATCACCCGCTGGATTTCGCTGGTGCCTTCGTAGATGGAGGTGATACGCACATCCCGGGCGAGCCTCTCCAGGGGGTAGTCGTTGACATAGCCGCCGCCCCCCAGCAACTGCTGGGCCACATAGCAGGCCCGGTTGGCCTTCTCGGTGGCGAACAGCTTGGCCATGGAGGCCTGTTTGGCGAAGGGCAGTCCCTGCTCCTTGCACCAGGCGGCCTGCATAAGCAGCAGGCGGGACGCTTCCAACTCGGTGTAGGCGTCCGCCAGCTGCCACTGCAGGCCCTGCATCTGGGCCAGCACCTTGCCGAACTGTTTGCGCTCGAGAATGTATCCGCGGGCGTAATCCAGTGCCGCGAGCCCCACCCCCAGGGCCAGGGAGCCGATACCGATCCGGCCACCCGCCAGCTCTGCGACGGCGATGCGAAAGCCGTCGTTTTCCCTGCCCATCATCGCCGTGGCGGGCACCCGACAGTTTTCGAAATGAATCTCGTTGGTGGCCGAGCCCTTCTGGCCCATTTTCTCCTCCTCCTTGCCGACGGTCAGGCCGGGGGTGCCCGCCTCCACCAGAAAACAGGAGATACCCTTGCCCTTGGGGGCATCGGAGTCGGTGACCGCCCACACCACAAAGACGCCGGCGTAGGCGCCGCTGGTGATATACAGTTTGCTGCCGTTGAGCACCCAGTGGTCGCCATCCCGCACCGCCTTGCAGCTCATCCCCGCAGGATCGGAGCCGGCGCCGGACTCGGTCAGGCAAAAGCCGCCGGCGGGGTACTCGCCGCTGCACAATTTGGGCAGATAGCGCTGTTTTTGCTCCTCGTTGCCGCAGGTCTGGATCACCTCTGCCACCATATTGGTGACCGACACTGTCACCGTGGTGGAGGCGCAACCCCTGCCCAGCTCGGTCATGGCCAGGCTGAAGGCGACCACCCCAGCCTCAGTGCCGCCGTAGTCCGCCTTCACATTGAGCCCCATAAAGCCGAGCTCGGCGAGCCGCTTCAGGTTGGCCAGCATAAGGGGGCGATTGGCGGCGTCCTCGACCTTGGCGGCATTGGGGGCCAGCTCGGACTCGGCAAACCGGCGCGCCGCGTCCTGGATCATCAATTGTTCGTCTGAGAGGGCAAAATCCATTGGAGGTCCTGATAAGAGATTAAGGGTTGGGTCTAATGGGCTTCGTAACACGGTGGCGAGTGTTGCAGCCTTCTGGCAGAAGCAGTCACAGGCGCCGCCACTTTGGGCATAGGGCTACAAGCTTCGGGTTGGGCCCTGCCTGCACCCTGTTGGCCGTCCAACTGCGCCCTGCCATCCGCGTCCGGCCTAAAGCTTACAGCTTAAAGCCGATTGCTCAAAGCCCAGTGAACATCAGCCAAAACTGCGCTTGTACCCCCGCGGCGACATTCCCGTCCACTGGCGAAAGGCCCGGGTGAAGGAGCGGGCCTCAGAGAAGCCGACGATTTCCGAGACTTTCTCCACCGGCAGGTTGTCGTCCATCAGACGGCGAATGGCGGTCTCCCGGCGGATGTCGTCCTTGATCTTCTGGTAGCTGGTGCCCGCCGCCTTGAGCTGCCGGTACAGGGTTTGCGGACTGATACCCAGCAGCTCGGCAAGTTTTTCCAGACGGGGAAACACCAGGGTGCCGGGACTTGCGGATTCCACGATACGTTCGATCTGGCGCTCCAGGCTGTTGTCCATACCGGGTATGGTCATCACATCCGCGGGGGCGTTGCGGGCGTAGTAGTCCACCTCCGCCAGGCTTCTCACCAGTGGGCGGTCCAGGTAGTGGGCATCAAACACCAGGCGGTCCTCGGCGCAGCCGTACCTCAGGGTGCCGGGGAACATCACCTGCAACTCGTCGTGATGAGCGGGGGGATCGAAGCTGAAGCGGGTTTCCCGCAGGCGGATGGCGTCGCCGATACACCAGCTGGGAAAGCGGTGCCAGATTACCAGCAGGAACTCCCGCAGAAAGTGATCCGGGTCCAGCTCCGGTGAGCGGTGGGCGATACTGAAAATGGCCCGACCGCCGACCGTGGTCACCCCCATCTCGATATCGGCACTGAGCAGGCGGTAAAAATCCACCGCCCGCGCCAACAACTCCCCCAAAGTTCGGCTATGCTTGA
>Ga0079224_100008029_pt1 | contig 14245 bp, 19 predicted proteins | sample Stecom2015_FD_80414 | JGI IMG/M metagenome (GOLD analysis project Ga0079224, IMG submission 80414) | Agricultural soil microbial communities from Utah to study Nitrogen management - Steer compost 2015 | ecosystem: Environmental > Terrestrial > Soil > Agricultural land | place: USA: Utah...
AGCCGAACGCGGCATGGACGAAATGAGCCAGCGTTTCCGCGAAAGCGGCAGCGAAATCGACGTGCCCTTGCCAGAGTCAATTTCTTAAGCAGATTCAACCACCCCTTGTGTTCATTGTCGGATCAGTTCACGATTTGTTCTCATGGCGCAGGCTTCTACAATCGAATGGACTGACGTCACGTGGAATCCGGTTTCGGGTTGCACGAAGATCAGCGCCGGCTGCGACAACTGTTATGCAGAGCGCTTCGCCGAGAGATGGCGGGGGACGCCCGATCACCCATACGAATTCGGGTTTGACCTAAAGCTGCATCCTCATCGGCTTGAACAGCCATTGAAACTGCGAAAGCCAAGCTTCATTTTCGTCAACTCAATGAGCGATCTCTTTCACAAAGAGATTCCGACGGAATACATCGACCGCGTCTTCGACGTGATGGAGCGCGCCAACTGGCACGTGTTCCAAGTGTTGACGAAACGCAGCACGCTTCTGAAGCGATATGTCAGTCGTCGCTATCGAAATACGACGGCGCCGTCGCATATCTGGCTAGGCGTCTCGTTCGAAGACTCGTCCCAACGCTCGCGATTGAAGCACCTTCAGGATACGCCCGCCGCCGTTCGATTCCTTTCCATCGAGCCGCTTCTCGGTCCGGTGGGCGAGATCAGTCTCGACGGCATTCACTGGGTAATCGTGGGTGGAGAGAGTGGCCCGGGACATCGACCCATTGAGATCGCGTGGGTGCGCGAGATTCGTGACCAGTGCCGGGCCGCCAAGGTGCCCTTCTTCTTCAAACAGTGGGGTGGCTCTCGACCGAAAGCGAATGGTCGATTGCTGGATGATCGGACTTGGGACGAAATGCCCTTCGACCCTCACGACCGAATAGCTGCGGAGTGAGCGATGCCAGAGCTCGAGAACTATGCGGGTCGAGAGCAGGCGTTCGTCAAACACACATTCTTGGAAACGTACTTGGACGGCCTGCTATACAAGGTCGGGCACGTTCACGACGAAATCGCGTACGTCGATGGCTTCGCCGGTCCGTGGCAGAGCGCAAACGAGCAATTCACTGATACCTCGTTCGGACTTGCTCTCCAAAAGCTGCGCCAGGTAAAATCGGGGTTAGCGCAACGCGGTCGTACAATTTCGGTCAAAGCAATTCTCGTCGAAGCAGACGCGGACGCCTACGCTAGACTTCAAACCGTGGCCACCAGATTTCCGGACCTCACGGTCCGAACGATTCACGGCGACTTCAATCAAAGCATCGGCGCCATCAACACGGAGTTGGGTCGCGCCTTCTCTTTCGTTTTCGTCGATCCCAAGGGCTGGTCGGTCGATATGGCGGAACTAGGCCGCCTTATCTCACGCGAGAACTGCGAAGTCGTTTTCAATTTCATGTTCGATTTTGTGAACCGCTTCGCCGAGTGGGGGCCGGTTAGCGAGTCGATGGATTGCCTCTTCGTTGGAGTGGATTGGCGGCAACAGATCAGGGACGGCGACGATCGGAAGACGGCGATACACGAGTGCTTTCGCGAGTCTCTCGTGAATGTCGGCCGATACCCATATTGCCTCTCAACCGAAGTGCTGAAGTCCACATCCGATCGAGTTCTGTACTCACTCTTTTATGCCACCAGGCACCCTGAAGGAGTTCGGGTGTTTAGAGACACGCAGATCAAGTCTCTCGAAGCGCAGCAGAGGGTGCGAGCAGAGTTACGAGAGCAACGAGGTGGTGCTGACTCCGGTCAGGGAGAACTTTTTGCGCTTCATGATATGACGCGCGATCAAACTTCGGAGTTCCTGCAGCGAGAGAAAAGCTTGGCGCGTGACGCCATGCTTGACGCGGCACCCGAACCACCATCGTCGGAGAGGTTCGGAGATGTCGCTACGGGACTTATGCTCGAACACGTCGTGCGTAGAGTTGAACTTGGTCGCATCGCAGCACAGCTTCGAAAGGACGGGTTGATCCAAATCTCACCCTGGCCCGCGAGAAAAATCGTTCCAGATGATGACTATCGCATCAGCCGTTTGCGCAGCTGAAACCCGAGCATTCCCGCCAATCTATCCAGTGGCCTCTATTGAGCCTCGGCCCATTTGATGAATTTGTCCCAAGAGATCTTCGTGCCATTGCCCGCGCGTGTGCGCCCCTTGCACCAAGTCAGTCCACTCTTGGTAACGATCAGATCGCCGTGGTGGTCGTCACCGTCCGGCGAGTACACATCGAATTCGACGCCTGTGTTCTTGATATCCATCTGAACAGCCAATTCTTTAATCGACACTTTCATGCATTTCTCCTTGTTTGTTTTCGTTCTCAACGATAGCGGTTAACAGCAGCGGGTGTGATGTCGAGTATCTTCGCGATCTCAGAATCCGTTTTTCCGTTGTTCATCAGTCTATTAAGCTCTCTTAGCCCTACGTCAGACAGCCTCCCGTTCTCCTTTTTGAATGCAGATTGATCATACCCTGACGGGGCTCGATCAAACTCCTCCAACATAGTCTCGAGCCGGCGAAGGGTCGATTTTGCGTCTTCAATGGCGGCAATGATGTCAGATCGTCTTAGCATCCTGGATAATCCTAATCTCGTATCTACGGTTAATCTAACACATCTATTATAGATGTCAATATCAGTTTGCGTCTCAATGGAAAAACCGAGCATTCCCGCCAATTTATCCGGTGGCCCCCGCCCCACCCGTACACTCCCCGCAAATGTCCGCCGCACCGCCCCCCTCACTTACGCAGCAACCATCCTCTGGGCGGCGGCGCGGGCGTTGAATCTCTTCGCGCTCTTCGGCGAGCCCAGCGCCATCGCCGCGCAGCCCCCCACAGAAAATAAATCGCTTGCGCCCCTGACATTTGCGCGGCGCGTCCCATGTCAGCGCCCATGCTCGAACTCGAAGAACGGCCTGCCGCCCGTGTCGAACCGGCAAAACAATGGCGCAACTGGTATCGTGTGTACTGAACGATGGGCGTCACGCGCCGTGTCGGCGTTTGGCATCCGGGCGTAACGCCCGGCCCGGACATCTTTCCTTCAAAGGATATTGCCGAACAACACGCGCTCGACTTCATCTCGAAATGCAAGCCGCACGCGCGAAGCTGGTTCGACTATCTCGGCGCCTTCCCCGAGGGCGTCACGCCGGAGTGAGTCTCACGTCCCTTCTCCCGCATGGGCGGGAGAAGGTGGTCGCGAAGCGATCGGATGAGGGTGGGAGTTTAACGCGCGCAGCTCACCTTCAAACTCGCCCCCTCACCCGCGCGCAAAGCGCGCGACCTCTCCCCCTCGCGGGGGCGAGGTGAACCCAGAAAGCGCGGATACGCCGCACCTCTATCCCACACCCGACGCCGCAAAATCCCAACGCCATCAAGCCCGCGCGCAGAATCAATCCGGCGCATGGACAATCGCGCTAAACTCCACCCGTCATTCGTTCTGAAGAGCCAGTCGGATCCAACTGTTCAGCCGGCAACGAATGATGTGATTGAGCGTGAAGGTGCTGTCCGTGAAGCTTGCGGCTACCCGCAAGCGGCAGAGCGAAGTGAGAGGGGGCGCCCTCGAAACGAGCAAAGCCATTCCTCTTCGGAGGCGACAGAGAAAACACCGAAGCCCGCGGGAGAGCAGCGTAAGGCGCTAACCGTGGGAGGAGACCGGAAGCCGCGCGTCTGAACACGCAAAGCTCCGCACGCCGCGATGGCGCGAGATCAGAGAGCGAGAAACCGCCCTCCCTCGCCCTGGCGATCAGACAATCACGGGGACGCGGGCCTTTCGCGTCGAACACGCGCCGAACCAACGGCGCATTCTCTTGGCGTGGCAGCCCCGCGTCCCCTTGGCTCTTTATGGCGCGCGCTTCAGGCCGCGCCCGCCAGACGCTTCCGCATGGCCGATTCATCTAGCACGCCGCGCTCATCCCAAGCGCCCTCGGGTCGCAGCAACACCATCGCCGGCGCATCGAGCGTGATCGCGTCGGCGCGTACGGCCAACTCCGCGACCACCTCGACATACTCGCGATCCGAAAAACGGAACGCAGGCCGCCCCTCACGCAAACGAAAGCCCGCACACCGCTCCCAAAAGCCAAGCAACCGTGGCTCGATATGCCCTAAGATGTAGCGATACCCCTTCCGCGCCGCGATCGCCGAACTTGCTTCCCACAACGCGTGCGCAACCCCGCTCTCGCGATAGCGCCGGAGCACCGCCGCCCGCTCAAGCTTCGCAAACCCCGCAAACCAGCGAATCCGAATAGCGCCGACTGGCTCGCGCCCAATACGCGCCACCAAATGCGTTGCGCCAGAAAGGTCATTGCCGTCGAACTCTTCCTCGAACGGACAATCTTGCTCACCCATATAAACAATGCCGCGCAGCGCATAGATTTGCGGCAGCTGATCCAGCGTCCGCACGACCTCGACGACGATCGCGCTCACGCCGCAGCAGCTTTCGCATCAAGCCCGATCAAAGGCGCGTCCCGCCCATCATATCGCGCCAGTTGCGGATCGCCAGGCACAGGCTTGAAGCCAAGCGTGCCGAAAATCAGCCGCGCGCCATCATCGGTCGCCGCGCGCGTATATCCGGGCATCGCCCAGAACAACGTCTCGCGCACCGCGATCGACGCTTTCACCGCGCGCCCTGCGCCTTTGTCGGTCGAGCCGACAAAACCCCACGCATATCCGCCCGCCGGCGTTTCACGCGGCCGGCAGATAAGTTCTGGATCAGGATGCAGCGTATCGAAGCGCCCCTCATCGAGCGCGCGCATGCCCTCGGGCCTTACCAGGAAGAACGCCGTCATGCCCGTGACGATTCCGTTCTCACGCGCAACGAAAACGCTCGCGCCGGTAATGTCCTGCACCATCCGCAACGTCGCTTCGCTGACGACATTCTCTGAAATCAGTCGCGCACACAGCGCCCGCGCCTGCGCAATGTCTTCTCTTCCCGCCAGCGCCACCCCGCAATACGCGGCGACGGCATTGATCATGCGCGGATCGGCGCAGCGCCCCTCGGGATCGACGAACCGCGAAAAGCCAGAGAGATCCATGCAACCTGCGCCTGCCTCAAATGCCCGCTTCGGTTGTATCGCGCACAGCCTTTGGTTGCAAGCCGATTCTCTGCGGCTTGATCCGTGTTCGTAGCCGCCTCACCTAGTGCTGATGCTCGGGCTCGCGCCAAAACCCGCAACGAAAACGCCGCCGGCCAAACGCTGGCGCAACTATTATCGCGTCTATCACGTGCTCGATCTCCATCGCCTCGGCACAATCTTCCCCGGCATCCACGCCGGCCCCGATGCGTTTCCCAGCCAAGAAATCGCCGAGCAACACGCCAGTGAATTCCTCGCCGCGATCAACCCGCCGGGCCGCTACTTCATGGACTTCGCCGGCGCTTTCCCAGAAGGCGACGCCGCGAACTGACATGCTCTCAGAGCGACCGCTCACAGCCTGCCGGTCGTGCATCCAATCGCGGCTGACCAGCATCTCAAGACCATGTTGAGACCTCTTCTTGCCGCGCTCGCCCTTTCCGCTTGCGCAACCGCGCCCGAACCCGCCTCACCCGTTGGCCGACTCTATCACTATGTCCGCTCCAACCAGGACGGCTCACTTCCGGAGCAGATCTATCAGTACCGCGCGAGCGAGACGCGGCTCGAAGTCGGTAAGATGGTTTCGGATTGCACTAACGCGGCGTTCGTCACGGCGGACCTCGACAACTCGCGGGGACAACCGCGTGAGCTTGTCGGCGGCAGGCTCGGGCGCGATCTCAATCAAGAGGCGTTTGCCTGGCTCACTTACGATGCCGCGTCTCGCGAGCTTCACGCCCGCATCCCACAAGCAGGCCTCGACACGCGAGTCTCGGTCGATGGCGAACCGTGGATCATCTACGATTTCGACCTCTCAGAGCTGAATGCGCGTTTTTCTGGCCGCGAACCCGCGCGCGAAGACTTCCGCTTTGCGGTTGCGCTCATCTGGCCGGAGGAAGGCGCGGCGAGTCCCTTCCGCAATCTCGGCTGGGCCAGTGCGCGCTTTGCGGGAGCAGAACGGCGTCTCGATCGCGACGCGTTGCGATTTGAGGTGAGTGGCGGCCTGAACGGTCAGCTATGGCTGGATGCGCATGAAGGCCATGTACTCGAAGCAAGCTTCGCCGAGCCCAATCACATGGAATACGAAAACTTCCGTCTCGTTCTGCAAAGCATCGAAAATGACGGCGCCGCAAGCTGGCGCGAGGCGCGCGCGGCGCACTGGCGCGATTGCCCCTAAATTGCCCCGGCCCTGAAACGAACGCGCAACATCACCGCAACAGGGCGAGGTTAAACCGGAGCCTCTTCGGAGGGACCGATGAAACGTCAAGCCGCCTACCTGATCACGCTCCTGCTCGCGATTGCGCCGCTTCTGCCTACACTTGCCACAGCCGCGACCGCCTGACCGGTTTCGCTTCCGCGCGAACACGCTTATGTCTCGCGCTGGAGGCGATGAATGGGACCGCTTGAGCGGATTGCGCGCGAGATCAGATTTCTGGATGGCTTGGCGCGCACGCTCTTCTCTGTGCGCACGATCGATCCCGACTCCGATTTCCTGATCTGCGACGATTTTGAAGCGGCCGTCGATAAATACGCCGACCACACCGCGATGGTGTTCGAAGGCGAACGCTACACCTACCGCCAGCTCGACGCGCTCGCGAACCGCTTCGCGGCTTGGGCCGATGCGCAAGGATTGAAGCACGGCGATACGGTCGCGCTCCTGTTGCCGAACCGCGCCGAGTACATCCCAGCCTGGGTCGGCCTCACCAAAATTGGCGTCGCGGCAGCGCTCATCAATAACAATCTGACCGGCGCCGCGCTCGCGCATTGCCTCTCGATCTCAAACGCCGACCACGTCATCACCGATACGGAAGGTCTGGCCGCGACAGAAACACTCCGCGCCGGCTTGCCGCGGCCATTGAGCTATTGGGTGATCGACGCCGACTTTCAGCCAGCGCCTGATCGCCACGCGCTCGATCTGAAGGAGCCCAAGCTTGCGCCTGAGCGGCCGGCGAAAGGACGGCGCGCTGGATTGAAGGCCCGCGATATCGCGCTCTACATCTACACATCCGGCACAACCGGCATGCCGAAAGCGGCCAAGATCACGCACATGCGCGCGCAACTTTACATGCGCAGCTTCGCCGCCGCGACGAAGGCCAATGCCGAGGACAAAATCTATTGTGTCCTGCCGCTCTATCACGCGACGGGGGGGCTGTGCGGTGTTGGTTCTGCATTGCTGAATGGCGGCACCGTCGTTCTGCGGCGAAAATTCTCGGCGACTCACTTCTGGGATGACGTCGTCGACAATGGCTGCACGATGTTTGTCTATATCGGCGAACTTTGCCGCTATCTGGTCAATCAAGATCCCGGCCCGAAGGATCGAGCGCACAAGCTGCGGCTTGCGTTCGGCAATGGCTTGCGGCCAGAGGTGTGGGAAGAATTTCAAGCGCGCTTCGCCGTCGAGCGGATCATGGAATTCTATGGCTCGACCGAAGGCAACGTCTCGATGTTCAATTTCGACGGCCAGCCCGGCGCGATCGGCCGCGTGCCGCCCTATCTGCAGCGAAATTTCGCGGTGCGGCTGGTGAGGTTCGACGTCGAAGCCGAAATGCCGGTGCGCGATCAGAACGGCTTGTGCGTATTGTGCGCGCCCGGTGAAACCGGAGAGGCCGTCGGCCTGATCAAGGACGATGCGCGGCATAATTACACCGGCTACGCCGACAAGGCCGCGTCGGAACGCAAAATCCTGCGTGATGTCGTCGAGAAAGGCGACGCGTGGTTCCGCACCGGCGATCTGATGCGCCAGGACAAAGACGGCTATTTTTATTTCGTCGATCGCATCGGCGACACGTTCCGCTGGAAGGGCGAAAACGTTTCGACGACAGAGGTGGCCGAAGTGATCTCTCGCTATCCCGGCGTCGATGAAGCCAACGTCTATGGCGTCAAGATCGACAATATCGATGGCCGCGCTGGCATGGCCGCGATCACGCCGGGTGAAGATTTCAAACTCGAAGGCCTGCGTGACTATCTCGAGCGCGAATTGCCCAGCTACGCGCGCCCGATATTTCTCCGCATCACGCCGGCGATCGAAACGACAGGCACGTTCAAGTTTCGGAAGGTCGATCTCGTGCGCGACGGCTTCAATCCGGCGAAGATCGAACACGCGCTTTATTTCGATGATCCAGACGAGCAACGCTACGCGCCAATCACGCCGGAGCTCTATGCCCGCATCCAGGCCGGCGCTTTCAAACTTTAGCGCTCGAAAACAGCGGCGAAGCTCTCGCCGACGCCCTCCAGACGCGCCTTGCGGCCATAGGCTGCTTCAAGTGCTATCGGCGTGAGCGCCGTTTCGGGCGGTCCCTCGGAGATGAGGCGACCCAATTTCATCAGAACGACGCGATGCGCCACGCTTGCGGCAAGTGCGATGTCGTGAGTGGAGAAGATCACGGCCCCACCGCTTGCGGCGTGACCGCGCACGATATCCGCGACGCCGAGTGCTTGCGCAGGATCGAGCCCAGCGGTCGGCTCATCCAGCAGGAGCAAAGGCGCGTGCTGCGCGAGGGCGCGCGCAAGGTGAGCGCGGGCTTTCTCGCCGCCTGAGATTTCATCCATGCGCCGATGCCGCAACTGCGTGAGCGCGCACGCATCAATGGCCGCGTCCACAGCGGCTTGATCAGCCGCGGCAAGACGGTCCGGGGCCGCGCCATGGGCGAAGCGGCCGAGTGCGACAAGCGCCTCAACTTTGATCGGCCAAATGGATTGTGGCCGCTGCGGCAAGTACGCCGCGCGCAGTGCGCGTTCCCGCGCCGAGAGCGCGCCGGGACGCGCGCCGCTAAGCGTGATCTCGCCGCGCGCCGGGATGAGCCCAAGTGCGGCGCGCAAGAGCGTCGTCTTCCCCGCCCCGTTCGGGCCGAGCAAAGCAACGATCTCGCCGCCGCTTATTTCAAGCGAAACGTCCTCGAGCACTTGAACAGCACCGAGGTTCGCGCTGACAGCGCGCAGGGAAAGCAGCGTGCTCATGAATCGCCTCCCCGCGATGCGAGACGCGCGGCGATGAGCGCAAATACTGGTCCGCCAATGAGCGCGGCGGCGACTCCCAGCTTAAGCTCGGTGTCGGTCGGCAACACGCGCACGATGATATCGGCGCAAACCAGAAGCGCGCCGCCGGCGAGCGCGCTTGGAAAGAGCAAGCGCGCGGGATCGTGCCCCGCCAGAGCGCGCACCAAATGCGGCGCGGCGATGCCGACGAATCCGATCACACCGGCGGCAGCCGTTGCGCCACCGGTGCATGCAGCCGCGCCGAGTACGACGAGTGCGCGTGTGCTGGTAAGGTCTGCGCCGATTGCGGCGGCGGATTCCTCGCCAAGTGTGAGCGCCTGCAAGCCTCGCGCGGCGGAGAAGATCAGGCCTGCCCCAAGCACCAGCAATGCCCCGGCGAGAGCGACGTGTTCGAGCGACCGGCCCTCAACCGAACCAAGGGTCCAATTCACGAGATCAGCTAAAGCGCCGGGGCTCGGCGCCAAGTTGAGCGCGAGCGCAATCAAGCCGCCCGCAAAGCTAGAAAGCCCGACGCCGATCAGCACTAAACTGGCCGGCCCGCGCGACGCCCAACCCAACGCGGTGACAAGCACCGCCGCGGCGAGCGCGAAGACCACGGCCATCGCCGGCGCGAACGCGGCGAACCCAAATGCAAACGCGATAACAGCGCCGAGCGCGGCAAAACCTGAAAGACCGAGCACGCCGGAATCCGCAAGTGGATTGCGCAGAAGGCCCTGCAATGCCGCGCCGGAGAGACCGAGCGCGGCGCCGGCGAGCCAGGCCGTGAGCGCGCGCGGCAAGCGAATGTCCCAGACGATCGTTCGCGTCGCTGCGTCCCGCGCGAAGATGTCGGGCAAAGCCACCGGGCCGAGATAAAGCGCGCCCGCAAGTGCTAGGAGGCTAAGCGCCGCAAGCATAATCGAGATGCGAGCGCTGACGCTCATGATGCCCGCAACGCAGACGCGATCGCTTCGGCAGCGTCGATTGCGTACCAGGCTTGGCAGGCGATCGATGCGGTGGGGAGCGTGACTGTCGGCGTGTCAGCAAGCGCGCGACGGAGCGCCGGGTGACGCGACGGCGACCAGGCGTTGACACGATCGCGGCTCGTCTCGAAGAAGCCCAACGCGATCAGCGCCGGCGGCGTCTGCACCATCCGTTCAAGCGGCAGCACTTGCCACCCCTCTTCAACACGCACATTGCGGCCGCCCGCTGCGTTGATCACGGCGTCCAACATTGTGCCCCGGCCTGCTACCGCGCCGCCGCCTGTGAGATACATCACCGGCGCATTCGTGCGATGCGCCGAGAGACTGGCGAGCCGCGCATCGAGATCGCGCGCAAGCGCCGCGCCGCGCCCTGTGTGGCCAAGCGTTTGTGCGGCGGCGAGAAGATCGGCGCGGGCGGATGCGAAGTCCGGTGCATCGCCGACCTGAAGAACGGGCACGCCAAAACGGCCATACACTTGCGCGGCGTCCCACGGGCCGCCCCAGTTGCGGACAACAAGATCCGGGCGCAGCGCGAGCACTTCTTCAAGCGTGCCGCGTGTCTGGCGGATACCGCGCGCGCGATCGCGGAAGTAGGAATCATCACGCAGCGAGCCGATCGAAAGCGCGGTGATCTGCTCGCGATCGGCGAGCGCGAGGACGAACTGATCGGCGCAATAATCGAGACTGACGATGCGGCGCGGTTCGGCGTGCGCGGCTGACGCGCAGGCGAACACGATCGCTGCAAAGATCCAACGCACATCGACCTCCACGGCCGCACCCCGGGCCAAAGGCTTTTTGCCGGCAGGTCTTCTGGCTTACGGGTCGATGCTCGACAGGCCCCTTCCCGGATCGCTCCAGTGGTGATGGCCAACGAACTCGCCGTTTACAGCTGCGGGAGCAGCCGCGGATTTGAACCGCGTTCCCTTAACCGGCAAATCGTCCTAACGGGGACGCTCGCCGCACGCAATCAAATCGGCGTGTCAGCATGGATAGCAGAGGTCCGACTCGCCACATTAGCCGCATGAACCTCGGTTACCTCTGGCGAGCCTTCGGCTATGCGCGGCATGGGCGCACGGGAGACGCCGCGGCGATGAAAACCGCCGCCTTCGGCAATCGGGCGTATCCGGATGTCGAAAACGAACTCGCCACGCTGACGACACCGTATCCCGATATCGACCTGGAAGCGCTTCGCGCTTACCCACCTGGCACATTCGGACGCGCGTACGCCGAGCACATGGACGCGTGCGGGTTGAAGCCGTTTCACGTTTCACCCGATGTCGCGTCGGAACTTGGACCCGCGCAGATTTTGGATGTGCGCTACGTCTTGCTGCACGACGCGTTTCACGTCCTGCTGGACTTCGATACGTCCTGGCCCGGCGAACTTGGTGTTTGGAGCTTTGTCTCGGCGCAGCGTTACAGCCCAGACTTCGATCGCGGCGTGCGGTTGGCGCGCGGGCTCTACCCGCTTCTCGCGCCCAGCAAGAAGGCTGAGCTCAAGGCCGCCGACGAGCGCGGCCAACGCCTGGGTGAGACCGCGCCCCGATTGCTGATGGCGCCGATCGAAACACTGTTCGGAGATCCGCTTGAAGACGCGCGCCGCAAACTCGGCCTCGCTCCAAACTAGAGGATTTCGCGCACGCGCTCCTTGGGGCGCGCCAGAAGCGTGCCCTTGGCGGTCGTCACGAACGGGCGCTCAACCAGAACGGGATGTTCGATCATTGCATCGATCAGCTTCGCATCGCTGACCTTCGCGTCGAGCAAGCCAAGCTCCTCGGCTTCTGCGGCCTTGCTGCGGAGGGCTTGGCGCGCTTTGACGCCCGCCGCGGCGAACAAGTCCTTGAGCTGCCTCTTAGTCCAGCCGGTTTTCACATACTCTATGATTTCGGGTTTGTAGCCGGCGGCTTCGATCATCTCGAGCACTTGGCGCGAGGTGGAGCATTTTGGATTGTGATAGATGGTGGCTTTCTTCGCCATCAATAATCCTCCTCATCTTCCTCATCCATCGGGAAAAACGAAAAGCCGTCATTGATATCGAGCGGCTCAGCGACCTGTTCCACTTCTTCAAAGACGATTCGCGGCTGCAGATCGTCCCAGTCTCCCGGCGGCGGCTGCAAGTCTTCGTCTTCGAACAAAAGTTCGGAGCACAGCGCTTCGGCCTCGCCCTGCGTCGGCGCCTCGACATAGCGCGTCGTGTAGAAGCCGACGATCTCGACATTGTTGTCGATGATAACAGGAAAGTCCTCGCCGCAAGCGAAGAGACGAAACCAAGGCATCAGGCGAACTGCTCCACAATAATGCGCGCGATCTCGGCGTGCGCTGCGTTGCGTGCGGCGGCGTCTGCCGTGCTCCCACTCAAATAGGATGCGATCACAATTGGCTCGCGATTTGGAGGCCACGCGATGGCGACGTCGTTAGTGGCATTGTGTTCGGCGGTCCAGGTGCCGGTTTTATCGCCAACGCGCCAGTCGCTTGGAAAGGCCGCGCGCAAGCGTTCGCGGCCCGTCGGGCTCTCGACCATCCAGCCAATCAGCAGTTGGCGATGCGCGGGCGTGAGCGCGCCGTCTTCGAGCAGGAGACGGTGCAGCGTCCGCGCCATGGCATCGGGCGTCGTCGTATCGCGTTCGTCGCCTGGCGGCACGTCATTGAGTTCGATCTCATAGCGATCGAGCCGCGTGACGCCATCGCCGTTCGCGCGGAGGAAACGTGTGAAGCCCTCCGGCCCGCCTTGAATCTCCAAAAGCAGATTGGCGGCGGTGTTGTCGCTCATAACGACAGCGCCGGCACACGCTTCCTCGATCATCATCCAGCCGCGTTCCAGATGCTGGCGCGCGACCGGCGCGTAGCTCAGCATGTCCGCCTGATCGAAGCGCACCTGCTCCCCAAGCGGCGGACCACCGTTTTGCGCCATGTGTAACTGCGCCGCAGCCAATGCCCACTTGAACGTCGAACACATGGCAAAGCGTTCTTGCTGGCGATGACCGAGCCAAGCGCCCGTGCCCGTATGCCAGGCCGCGACGCCGACGCGGCCGCCGATGCGCCGCTCGATCGCGGCAAACCGCGGATCGTCCGGTGGGGATGTGTAGGCCGACGCGCTGGGCGCGGTTTGCGGCGCGCAGGCGGCGAGTGCGAGGCCACTCAAAAGCGTGGTGCGGCGGGTGAGATCCTGCATGCGTTACTCGGGATCAATATCGAAGTGCATGACGTCTTCGCGACGGCCAAGCTTAGTGTAAAGCGCGATGGCCGGCTCATCGCCGTAATCAGCTTGGACATAGATCACCCAAGCGCCACGGCCAGATGCGATTTCCCCGAGACGGCGGATCAAAGCTGTGGCCACCCCGCGGCGGCGGTGCGCGTCGTCAACGGCGAGATCGTAGATGTAGATCTCGCTGCGCTCTTGTTCGAGCTTGTCGAGTTCATAGGCGACGAGCCCGCCGATCACCTCTTCGTCGCTCACGGCAACCAAGGCAAAGATGCCCTCCTTCGAGAGCACCTTGGCTGCGTAGGCATCGCTTGGCGGTTTCGCGATGTAGCTTTCAGCGTCCTCGAATGCCTTGCCGAACAGCGCATTCAGCGCGCGGAAGAGTGCGATGTCGCCAGCGGCCAAGCGGTGAACCGTGTAAGTCACCAGCGAAGATTAGTCCTTCGCGCGCTCGACGTAAGAGCCATCTTCAGTCGAAACCACCACGCGCGTGCCGGCTTCGATGTGCGGCGGCACCATGGTGCGGACGCCGATGTCGAGCATGGCGGGCTTGTAGGACGAAGAGGCCGTTTGGCCCTTCACCACTGGTTCGGTGGTTTCGATCGTCGCCGTAATGCGCGGCGGCAGTTCAATCGACAGCGCCTGACCTTCGTACATGGTGAGGTCGACGATCATTTCCGGCTGCAGGTAGGCGACGCTATCGCCGACCATGTCGCGCGAGAGATGGACCTGGTCGTAGGTGGTCGGGTTCATGAAGACGAGGCCAGCGTCGCCGTCGTCATAGAGATAGCTGTGCTTGACCTGCTCGACGAAGGCCTTCTCGAGGCCGTCCGTGGTCTTGTGCACGGCCGTCGTCTTCACGCCGTCGGTGATGCGGCGCATGACGATCGTGGTGGTCGGCGTGCCTTTGCCCGGGCGGAAGGTCTCATGGCTCAGCACCACATAAAGTTGACCATCTTCGTGCTCGAGCACGTTGCCTTTGCGGACGTCGCTGGCGATGACTTTGACCACGAAAACCTCACTTGCCGCCGGGCTGCCGGCGGTCCTGAAA
>Ga0079224_100008031_pt1 | contig 14244 bp, 11 predicted proteins | sample Stecom2015_FD_80414 | JGI IMG/M metagenome (GOLD analysis project Ga0079224, IMG submission 80414) | Agricultural soil microbial communities from Utah to study Nitrogen management - Steer compost 2015 | ecosystem: Environmental > Terrestrial > Soil > Agricultural land | place: USA: Utah...
CCGCCGGTCGCCGCCGGCCCCCGGATCCCCACCACCGGCGCGGGAGCGCTGGTGAAGTCGCTGGAGGCCCTCGGGGTAGAGGTGGCCTTCGGCATCCCCGGCGGGGCGATCCTGCCGGCCTACGATCCGCTCCGGGATTCCTCGGTACGTCACATCCTGGTCCGCCACGAGCAGGCCGCGGGGCACGCGGCGACCGGGTATGCGCAGGCGACCGGCCGGGTGGGGGTGTGCATCGCCACCTCCGGACCGGGAGCCACCAACCTGGTCACCCCGATCGCCGACGCCTACAGCGACTCGGTCCCGCTGGTGGCGATCACCGGCCAGGTGGCACGGAGCGCGATCGGCAGTGACGCCTTCCAGGAGGCGGACATCCACGGCATCACCCTGCCGATCACCAAGCACAACTACCTGGTGCAGAGCCCGGATGAGCTGCCCCGGGTGTTGGCCGAGGCGTTCCACCTCGCCAGCACGGGCCGCCCCGGACCGGTGCTGGTGGACGTGCCCAAGGACGTCCTGCAGGCGGCCACCACGTTCAGCTGGCCGCCGGTGCTGGATCTGCCCGGCTACCGCCCCACCGTGCACCCCCACGGCAAGCAGATCCTGGCCGCGGCCCGGTTGCTGACCAGCGCCTCCCGGCCGGTGCTGTACGTGGGGGGCGGGGTGCTCAAGGCCCGGGCCAGCGCCGGGCTGCGCAAGCTGGCCGAGCTGACCGGCGCGCCGGTCACCACCACGCTGATGGCGCGGGGAGCGTTCCCGGACTCGCACCCGCAGCACCTGGGTATGCCCGGGATGCACGGCACGGTGGCGGCGGTGAGCGCGCTGCAGAAGGCCGACCTGATCGTGGCGCTGGGGGCGCGGTTCGACGACCGGGTGACCGGCCGGCTGGACTCGTTCGCCCCGGGCGCGACGGTGGTCCACGCCGACATCGACCCGGCCGAGATCGGTAAGAACCGGGCCGCGGACGTGCCGATCGTGGGGGACGCGAAGCACGTCATCGACGAGTTGATCGCGGCGGTGGAGGCCGAACAGGCCGCCCGCGGCAAGCCGGACCTGTCCGCGTGGTGGCGGTACCTGGACGACCTGCGTCGCCGGTATCCGCTGGGCTGGGAGGAGCCCGCCAACGGGATGCTCGCGCCCCAGTTCGTCATCAAGCGGCTGGGGGAGAAGGTGACCGCGGCGGCGGGCCCGGACGCCATCTTCGTGGCCGGGGTGGGCCAGCACCAGATGTGGGCCAGCCAGTTCATCTCGTACGAGCACCCGTACACCTGGCTGAACTCCGGTGGCCTGGGCACCATGGGGTACGCGGTGCCGGCGGCGATGGGCGCCAAGGTCGGCAAGCCGCAGGCCACGGTCTGGGCGATCGACGGTGACGGCTGCTTCCAGATGACCAATCAGGAGCTGGCCACCTGCGCGCTGGAGGGCATCCCGATCAAGGTGGCGGTCATCAACAACGGCAGCCTGGGCATGGTCCGGCAGTGGCAGACCCTGTTCTACGACGAGCGGTACTCCCACACCGACTTGGGGACGCACAAGCAGCGGGTGCCGGACTTCGTCAAGCTCGCCGAGGCGCTGGGGTGCGTCGGGCTGCGGTGCGAGAGCGCCGAGGATGTGGACGCCGTCATCGACCAGGCGATGGCGATCGACGACGCCCCAGTGGTGATCGACTTCGTGGTCGGCAAGGACGCCATGGTGTGGCCGATGGTGCCCGCCGGCACCAGCAACGACGAAATCATGTCCGCGCGGGGAATCCGCCCGATCTTCGACGACGACGACCTGTGAGGTTGGGATGAACAAGCACACGTTGTCGGTGCTGGTGGAGAACAAGCCCGGTGTGCTCGCCCGGGTGGCGGGGCTGTTTTCCCGGCGCGGATTCAACATCGATTCGTTGGCGGTGGGGGAGACCGAGCACAAGGAGATCTCCCGGATAACGATCGTGGTGAATGTGGCGGACTCCCCGCTGGAGCAGGTCACCAAGCAGCTCAACAAGCTGGTCAATGTCTTGAAGATTGTCGAGCTCGACCCGGCCGAATCGGTGCAGCGGGAGCTGCTGCTGGTCAAGGTCCGAGCAGAACGGTCCATGCGCACCCAGGTCCTGGAGACGGTGAACCTGTTCCGGGCCCGGGTGGTGGACGTGTCACCGGACACTCTCACCATCGAGGCGACCGGCACCGCCGACAAGATCGACGCGTTGCTGAAGGATCTCGAACCGTACGGGATCAAGGAGATGGTGCAGTCCGGGTTGGTGGCGATCGGTCGCGGCTCTCGCTCCATCACCGCCACCCCGCCGGGGAGCAGGTCCGCCCCCTCGGCCTGACCGCCGGATCATCACACTGTGGATCTCGACTTGAGAGGAAATCAATGGTCTACTACGACGACGACGCCGATCTATCGCTGATCACCAATCGGCGAGTGGCGGTGATCGGATACGGCAGCCAGGGTCACGCGCACGCGCTGTCGCTGCGGGACTCGGGGGTACCGGTGACGGTGGGGTTGCCGGAAACGTCGAAGAGCCGGGCGAAGGCGGCCGAGGAGGGGCTGCCGGTGGCCACGCCGGCCGAGGCGGCGGCGGAGGCCGATCTGATCATGATGCTGGCGCCGGACACCGCCCAGCGGAAGATCTACGAGGAGTCGATCGCGCCGGCGCTGTCGGCGGGGAAGGCGCTGTTCTTCGGCCACGGCTTCAACATCCGGTACGGGCTGATCGAGCCGCCGAAGGACGTGGACGTGGCGATGGTGGCGCCGAAGGGGCCGGGGCACCTGGTGCGGCGCCAGTTCGTCGACGGTAAGGGTGTGCCGGTGCTGGTGGCGGTGGAGAACGACGCCACCGGCCAGGCGTTCGAGCTGGCGTTGTCGTACGCCAAGGCGATCGGCGGCACGCGGGCCGGGGCGATCCGGACGACCTTCGCCGAGGAGACCGAGACCGACCTGTTCGGCGAGCAGGCGGTGCTGTGCGGGGGCACCACCGCGCTGGTGAAGGCCGGGTTCGAGGTGCTGGTGGAGGCCGGGTACGCCCCCGAGGTGGCGTACTTCGAGTGCCTGCACGAGCTGAAGCTGATCGTCGACCTGATGTACGAGGCGGGGATCGCCGGAATGCGGTACAGCATCTCCGACACCGCGGAGTACGGCGACCTGACCCGGGGCCCGCGGGTGATCGACGAGAGTGTGAAGGAGCGGATGCGGCAGATCCTGGCGGAGGTGCGCTCCGGCGAGTTCGCGCGGGAATGGGTCGCGGAGGACGACGCCGGCCGGCCGAACTTCACCAGACTGCAGCAGGAGGGTAAGAACCACCCGATCGAGGAGACTGGGCGCAAGCTGCGCGCGATGATGAGCTGGGTGGAACGCCCATTGGACGGCACCGCGTAACAAGTCGGAAAAAACCTACAATTTCTCGAGGAAACCCACCTGAGGGAGGTGTACATGCGCCCCGCGGCGGCGGTACTGTCGCCGCATGCGTTTGGAGCGACCGCACCGCACTGAGCGTTTCGGAGCCGTCCGTATCCACGAACTCCAGCGCATCATCGAGCTGGACAGCGGAGACGGAACTGAGTCCGTACGGCAGAACCAGACCAGCCTCCGGGTCCCGCCAGCGGCGGTCCGGGCGGTGGAACGGGACATGGTGGTGGTGGTCCCGTGCATGAACGAGACCCGGCGGGTGATCGAGGGTGTGATCGCCGGCGTTCCGCACGATTGCTTGCTGATGGTGGTCTCGAACAGCGCCCGACGCCCGGTCGACCGGTACGAGATTGAGCTACAGACGGTCGAACAGTACTGCCAGTTGGCGGAGCGCCCCGCCGTCTTGGTGCACCAGCGGGATCCGGGGCTGGCTGCCGTGGCCAAGGCTGCCGGCGCAGCTGAGCTGATCGACGACGACGGACTGATCCGGAGCGGTAAGGGTGAGGCCATGTTCATGGCGCTCGCCATGGCCGCCCTTACCGGCCGGAAATACATCGGTTATATCGACGCTGACAACTTCGTCCCCGGGGCCGTCCAAGAGTACTGCAAGGCGTACGCGGCCGCGCTCCACCTGGCTGACAGCCCGTACGCGATGGTGCGCATCTCCTGGCACTCCAAACCCAAGCTCCGGGACGGCCGGCTGTTCTTCAACCGCCGGGGGCGGACCTCGGAGGTGACCAACCAGTTCCTCAACCAGCTGATCGCCGAGTACAGCGGGTTCGGCACGGAAGTGGTGACCACCGGCAACGCCGGGGAACACGCGTTCAGTCTCGACCTGGGGCTGAAGCTGCGGCTGGCGGGTGGGTTTGCGGTGGAGCCGTTCCACTTCCTGGACATGTTCGAACAGTTCGGCGGCCTGATGGAGTCGCCGCACCCGGAAGTGCTGGAGCGGTCGGTGTCGGTGACCCAGATCGAGACCCGCAACCCGCACTTCCATGACGACAAGGGCGGCGAGCACGTGCAGGAGATGCGGATGCAGGCCCTGAACGTGCTGTACCACTCGCCGGTGTGCCCGCAGTCGGTACGCGCCGACATCCTCGACTTCATGGTGGGGCAGGGGGAGCTGACGCCCGGCCAGGAGCCGCCTCGGGAACGGATCTATCCGCCGGTGGGCAGTCTGGACCTGGAGCGCTTCTACGACATGCTGACCACCGAGGCGCACAGTCTGCGGCAGATCGTCCCAGATGGTTGGACCGGTGATCTGCCGCTGGCGCGCTGGAACAGGTACTGACGCACGGTAGACAAGGGGTCGTCGTCGCCGGGGACGGTGGCGACGACCCCTCGGTTCCCTGTCGCCGCCGGCACGTGCCGGCGGCGACAGGGAACGGTCCTAGCCCGCAGTGAGCACTCTCACGCTGGTAGGAAGGCGTACCGGTCCAGGTAATCGTCATAGGATCGACAAATCGCTGTTGCAGGAACCTGCACGATGCCAGCCGTGCAAGAAGCCGTTGCAAGCCGCCGAGCAGGAGACCGATGACTCCCGTCGTACTGATCACCGAGGAACTTGCCCCCGCCGCTATCGACATCCTGGCCCAGGACTTTGAAGTCCGGCACGTGGACGGCACCGACCGAGAGGCGTTGCTGGAAGCACTCCCTGAGGCCGAAGCGGTGATAGTCCGGTCCGCCACCCAGCTGGATGCGGCGGCGATCGACGCCGCCACCCGGCTGAAGGTGATCGCCCGGGCCGGAGTGGGGCTGGACAACGTTGACGTGTCGGCCGCCACCGCCCGCGGGGTCATGGTGGTCAACGCCCCCACGTCCAACATCGTGTCCACGGCCGAGCAGGCGGTGGCGCTGTTGCTGGCGGTGGCGCGGAACACGGTCGCGGCCGCCAGCGCGTTGAAGGCCGGGGAGTGGAAGCGTTCCCGGTACACCGGGGTGGAGATCGCCGGTAAGACCGTCGGGGTGATCGGTCTGGGCCGGGTGGGGGTGCTGTTCGCGCAGCGGATGGCCGCCTTCGGCACCCGGTTGCTGGCCTACGACCCGTATGTGCAGCCGGCCCGTGCCGCCCAGTTGGGGGTGCGGCTGGTCGGGCTGGAGGAGCTGCTGCGAGAGTCGGACTTCATCTCCATCCACGCCACCAAGACCCCGGAGACCGTGGGGCTGATCGGGGCCCGGGAGCTGGCCATGGTCAAGCCCGGAGTGCGCATCATCAACGCGGCCCGGGGCGGCATCATCGACGAACAGGCGTTGGCGGACGCGCTGGCCGAAGGCCGGGTGGCCGGGGCCGGTTTGGACGTGTACGCCAAGGAGCCCTGCACCTCTTCACCGTTGTTCGCGTTCGAGAACGTGGTCTGCACCCCACACTTGGGTGCCTCCACTCACGAGGCACAGGACAAGGCCGGGTTGGCGGTGGCCCGCAGCGTGAAACTGGCGCTGCAGGGAGAGTTCGTGCCGGACGCGGTGAACGTGCAGGCCGGTGGGGTGGTGGCCGAGGAGGTCCGGCCGTTGCTGCCGCTGGCGGAGAAGCTCGGCAAGGTGTTCACCGCGGTGGCGGGTGGAGTAGCGGCCAGCGTCACTGTGGAGGTCCACGGTGACGTGGTCGCCCATGACGTGTCGGTGCTGCGGTTGGCCGCCACCAAGGGACTGTTCGCGGATGTGGTGGACGAGCAGGTGAGCTACGTCAACGCCCCACTGCTGGCCGCCGACCGTGGCGTCGAGGTGGACCTGAGCACCTATCAGGAGTCTCCCGACCATCACAGCCTGGTGGCGATCCGGGGAGCGCTGGCCGACGGCAGCACCGTCAGCGTGGCCGGCACCCTGTGGAGCAACGGCCTGCGGGAGACCATGAAGCTGACCGAGATCAACGGGTTCGATCTGGAGCTGGACGCGGGCGGGATGGTGCTGCTCTTCCGCTACACCGACCGCCCCGGAGTGGTCGGCCGGATCGGCACCACGCTCGGTCGGATCGGGGTCAACATCGCCTCGATGCAGGTCTCTCGGCGGGTCGCCGGAGGCGAAGCGCTGATGGCGATCACCGTGGACTCGCCGGTGCCGGCGGATCTGCTGCACGAGGCGGCCCGGGAGATCGGGGCGGCCGCGGCCAGCGCGGTCGACCTGCGGGACGAATAGCGGTACCGAACCGGCGGCGGATACAGCATCCGGTATGGCGGCACCGGATTTCGCCAGTATCATTAGTCCGTGGCTGATGGGCAGTTGGTGCATCCTCTCAAGGGCCGGTTCGACCTGTCCCGTGCGCAGTGGCGCGGCTCCGGCCCGGACGGTCGGATCCAGATCGCGTTCGTGGACGACCTGATCGGGATGCGGGACGGGCAGAATCCGGACGGGCCGGTGTTGATCTTCACCGCCGAGGAGTGGGATGCATTCGTCGCCGGCGCCAAGGACGGTGAGTTCGATTTGCCGGAGGGGACTGACCCGGCCGAGTGACGGCATCAGCCGGCATCCTGTCCACTATCCGGGAGGGTAGTGTCGCTCAATGGGACGCTGTCCCGAGTGGGCGCGGTGAGGCGACGGACAGGAGGCGACATGGCGCGGATCGCGGTGGTGCCCGGGGACGGGATCGGGCCGGAGGTGACCGCGGAGGCGGTCAAGGTGCTCACCACCGTCCTGCCGGAGGTCGAGATCACGGAGTACGACCTCGGGGCGGCGCGCTGGCACCGCACCGGGGAGGTGCTGCCCGAGCAGGTGCTGACCGAGCTGGCGGGGCACGACGCGATCCTGCTGGGGGCGGTCGGTGATCCCAGCGTGCCGCCGGGGGTGCTGGAACGGGGACTGCTGCTGCGGCTGCGGTTCGCGTTCGACCAGTACGTGAACCTGCGGCCGGCCCGCCTGTTCCCGGGAACGGCCAGTCCACTGGCGCACGTGGGGCCAGGCGAGATCGACTTGCTGGTGGTGCGGGAAGGCACCGAGGGCCTGTACGCCGGCGCCGGGGGGACCCTGCACCGGGACACCCCGGCCGAGATCGCCACGGAAGAGAGCCTGAACACTCGGTACGGAGTGGAGCGGGTGATTCGGGACGCGTTTGCGCGGGCCCAGTCGCGTCCTCGTCGGACAGTGACGCTGGTGCATAAGACCAACGTGCTCACTCACGCCGGTGACCTGTGGTCCCGCACGTTCGCCGCGGTGGCCGCGGAGTACCCCGATGTGACCACTGAGTATCAGCACGTCGACGCGGCCGCGATGTTCTTGGTCACCCAGCCGCAGCGGTACGACGTGATCGTCACCGACAACCTGTTCGGGGACATCCTCACCGACTTGGCGGCCGCGGTTACCGGCGGGATCGGCCTGGCCGCCAGCGGTAACATCAACCCGCCGCGGCGGTTCCCGTCCATGTTCGAGCCGGTACATGGCTCCGCTCCGGACATCGCCGGGCAGGGGGTGGCCGATCCCGTCGCGACGGTGTTGTCGGTGGCGCTCCTGTTGGACCACCTTGGTCACGGTGAGCGCGCCGACCGGGTACGGGAGGCGGTCACGGCCGAACTGACCGCCCGGACCCCGGGAGCGCCGCTGCGGACCACGGAGGTGGGGGACCGGATCGCCGCGCGGGTGGCCTGAGTGTGGGCGGGACGATCGGCCGTTCGGACAGTCAAGGGTGGGCTTCCCATTTAACGAACATTCAGGGTAGGTTTCAGAAGCCGGTCCCAGCATATGGCACGGATCTGCCGTGGGATCCGATGATGGTCGCCGATCGAGAGGGGTGCAGCGCGGTGAGCGGTGGTGACAAGCTCGAGTTCGAGATCCGTCGGAATCCGCAGCCGGTAACCGCCGCTGAACGGGAGGCGCTGCTGGCCGATCCCGGATTCGGTCGGATCTTCACCGACCACCTGGTGTCGATCCGGTGGACCGAGGGGAAGGGCTGGCACGACGCGCGGGTCGAGCCGTACGGGCCGATCTCGATGGACCCCGCCACCGCGGTCCTGCACTACGCCCAGGAGATTTTCGAGGGGCTGAAGGCCTACCGCACCGACGACGGTGGGGTGACGCTGTTCCGGCCGGAGGCCAACGCCGCCCGGTTCGCCGCCTCGGCGCGGCGACTGGCGATGCCGCCGCTGCCGGAGGAGGTGTTCCTGGAGTCGCTGCGGCAGTTGATTCAGATCGACCGGGCCTGGGTGCCCACCACCGCTGAGGGCAGCCTCTACCTGCGGCCGTTCATGTACGCCAGCGAGGTGTTCCTGGGGGTCAAGCCCGCCTCGGAGTACCTTTACCTGCTGATCGCCTCCCCGGTGGGGCCGTACTTCGCCAGTGGGGTCAAGCCGGTGACGGTGTGGGTGTCCGACGAGTACACCCGGGCCGCGCCCGGGGGCACCGGCGCGGCCAAGTGCGGTGGCAACTACGCCGCTTCCCTGATCGCCCAAGCGGAAGCCAGCGCGCACGGTTGCGACCAGGTGGTGTTCCTGGACGCGGTGCACCGCCGGTACGTGGACGAGCTGGGCGGCATGAATGTGTTCTTCGTCTACGACGACGGCAGCCTGGTCACGCCTGAGCTGAGCGGCACCATCCTGCCCGGCATCACCCGGGATTCGGTGATCACCTTGGCGCGGCACCAGGGGCGCACCGTGGTGGAGCGGCAGGTCTCCTTCGACGAGTGGCAGGCGGACGCGGCCAGCGGCCGGATTCGGGAGGTGTTTGCCTGCGGCACCGCCGCGGTGCTCACCCCCATCGGGAAGGTGCGCTGGTCCGGAGGCGAGCTGACGATGGGAGACGGCGGCCCGGGGGAGGTCACCATGGCGCTGCGGCAGCAGCTGGTGGACATTCAACGCGGCCGGGCCGAGGATCCGTTCGGCTGGGTGCAGCGGGTCATCTGAGGACAGACCGGTCGCGCGGGGCCGCCGGGCGGCGGCCCGCCGTCCGGTCAGTCGGCCAGCAGGTGGCGGCGCAGCGCGCTGATTTCCTCGGGATCGAGCCCGGCCTCGCACAGGTATCGCTCCGCGGAGCCGTACCGCTGCCGCAAGCCCGCCAGGAACTGGTGCATGGCCGGGGCGGGGGAGTGCCACCACGGCGCGAACACCAGCTCCGGCTGGCCGTTGCGCCGGGCCCACTCCACGTACCGCCGGTTGTTGGCGGTACTGCGGGCGTAGTCGGTGGCGATGTCGTCGTCGCTGACCCCCAGCAGGGAAAGGGTGAGCGCGCACACCACGCCGGTGCGGTCCTTCCCGGCGACGCAGTGGACCACCACCGGGGCGCTCTCCTCCTGCGCGATCACCCGCAGCGTCGCGACCAGCCCGCTCGCGCCCTCCTCGATCAGATCGAGGTAGCGGTCGGCGAGGTAGCGGGCGGGGTCCTCACCGTCCTGGTACGGCGTCAGCGTCCACACCCGGTGCGGCGGGGGAAGGTGGTGGTAGGTGAACCCCTCCCACGCCGGGATCCGGCCCTGCACGGTCAGTTCGCTCGTCCGGCGCAGGTCGATCACCGTCCGCACCCCTAGGCGGCGGAAGGGTTCACGGTCGGCTTCGGTCAGGTTGGACAAAGCATCGGACCGGAACAGCCGCCGCCACCGCACCGGCCGGCCGTCGAGACCGCGGTAGCCACCCACGTCCCGGAAGTTGAATACCTGCGAAAAACGGATTTCGCGCTGCATGTGGCCGCCCTCCATGGGGGCAACGGTAGCGGAGTAACCGGACACACGCGCTGCTCAGCGCGGTCGATTGATCCAGTATCCGGGATCACACTTCCAATCTCCGGAACGGCGTGGCATGCTCGCTACCGTGAGCAGCAGCTTCGCCCTGATTATTGCCGACTAGCGCGCCAGCCCGCCGGCTGAGCGCGCAGACCTCCCGCGACTCGCGGGGGGTCTTTTTGTTGGGCCAGCGCCGGCCCGCCGTACCGGCGATCGTTTCCACCAGCCATGAGAAAGGAACACCGATGACCGACCAGGCGCAGCCTCTGTCCGGCTTCCAGGTATACGACACGACCCTGCGCGACGGCGCGCAGCGGGAGGGAATCAGCTATTCGGTGGCGGACAAGCTCGCGGTCGCCCGCCTGCTGGACGAGCTGGGGGTCGGGTTCATCGAGGGCGGCTGGCCGGGCGCGCTGCCGACCGACACCGAGTTCTTCGCCCGGGCCCGGAAGGAGCTGGAACTGCGGCACGCGGTGCTGGTCGCGTTCGGCTCCACCCGGCGCGCCGACACCGATGTCCGGCGGGACCCGCAGGTGCAGGCGCTGCTGGAGGCGGAGACCCCCGCGGTGTGCCTCGTGGCGAAGTCGGACATCCGGCACGTCGAGCGGGCACTGCGCACCACCCGGCAGGAGAACCTGGCGATGGTGGCGGACACCGTCTCCTACTTCGTGTCCGAAGGCCGGCGGGTGTTCCTGGACTGCGAGCACTTCTTCGACGGCTTCCGGTACGACCCGGAGTACACCGCGGCGGTGGTTCGTACCGCTTATGACGCCGGTGCCGAGGTGGTGGTGCTGTGTGACACCAACGGCGGGATGCTGCCGTCCTGGATCGGCACCGCGATCCACGAGGTGGTTGAGCGGACCGGGGTGCCGGTGGAGCGGCTGGGGATCCACTGCCAGAACGACACCGGTTGCGCGGTCGCCAACACCGTGGCGGCGGTGGAGGCCGGGGTGCGGCATGTCCAGTGCACCGCCAACGGGTACGGGGAGCGCCCCGGTAACGCCGACCTGTTCACGGTCGTGGGCAACCTCGCCCTCAAGCTCGGGATGCCGGTGCTGCCGGAAAGCGGACTGTCGCAGATGGTCCGGGTGTCGCACGCGATCGCGGAGATCGCCAACCTGCCCCCGGACACCCACCAGCCGTACGTGGGGACGGCCGCGTTCGCGCACAAGGCCGGGCTGCACGCCAGCGCCATCAAGGTGGATCCGTTGCTGTACAACCACATCGACCCGGCTGTGGTCGGCAACGACATGCGGATCCTGGTGACCGAGATGGCGGGGCGGGCCAGCGTGGAGCTGAAGAGCCGGGAGCTGGGGCTGGACCTCAGCCAGCGGCCAGACGCGCTGGCTCAGGTCACCGATCTGGTCAAGCAGCGGGAGGCCGGCGGTTGGTCGTACGAGGCCGCGGACGCCTCGTTCGAGCTGTTGGTGCGAGCCACCCTGGGGGAGGACACCACGCCGTTCCGGTTGGAGTCCTACCGCGTGCAGGTGGAGCACCGCGCCGACGGTGCGGTGGTGTCTGAGGCCACGGTCCGGCTGGAGGTCAACGGGGAGCGGGTGATCGCCACGGCCGAGGGCAACGGGCCGGTCAACGCCCTGGACCAGGCGCTGCGACAGGGGCTGTCCCGGCACTACCCAGAGCTGGCCGGGGTGGAGTTGGCGGACTACAAGGTCCGGATCCTGGCGGGCTCTCAGGGCACCGGGGCGATTACCCGGGTGCTGGTGGAGTCGGTGGACCGGGCTGGGCGTGGCTGGACCACGGTCGGGGTGCATGAAAACGTGGTGGAGGCGAGCTGGCACGCCCTGGTGGACGCGCTCAGCTACGCCCTGGTGCACACCCCCGCGGACCGCTGACGCGGGTCTGGCCCGCCGGATCGGCGGTGTCCCAGGCCGCCGCTGACCGCCCCGCCGGGTGGTCGCGCCGGCGACCGGCGGGGGAGGCGGCAGCGGTAGATTCGACCCGATGGCAACCCGACAGCAGGGAGAGTCCACGGTGCGGATCGCGCGATTTGCCCACGACAAGGGCATGTCCTTCGGAGTGGTCGAAGGGGACCCGGCTAGCGGCCCGGAGGGGCTGACGGTGGCGGAGATCGAAGGGCACCCGTTCGGGCAGTTGCGGTTCACCGGTCAGCGGTGGGCGCTGGCCGATATCCGGCTGCTGTCCCCGATCCTGCCCAGCAAGGTGGTCTGTGTGGGGCGTAACTACGCCGAGCACGCCGCCGAGCACGGTAGCGAGGTGCCGGCGGAACCATTGCTGTTCCTGAAGCCCTCCACCGCGGTGATCGGCCCCCACGATGCGATTCGGCTGCCGCCGCAGTCGCGTCAGGTGGAGCACGAGGCCGAGCTGGCGCTGGTGATCGGACCGCCCGGTGCCCGGCGCGCCGACCAGGCCGCCGCCCGCCAGGCGATCTTCGGGTGGACCTGCGCCAACGACGTGACCGCCCGGGATCTGCAGCGGTCCGATGGGCAGTGGACGCGGGCCAAGGGGTTCGACTCGTTCTGCCCGCTCGGCCCGTGGATCGTGGTGGGCGAGGAGCCGACCGACCGAGAGGTGCGCTGCGAGGTCAACGGGGAGGTACGACAGCTCGGCCGGACCAGCCAGATGGTGTTCGACCCCGCCACCCTGGTGTCGTACGTGTCACATGTGATGACTCTCCTACCTGGGGATGTGATCCTCACCGGCACGCCGGCGGGGGTGGGGCCGCTGCGCCCGGGGGACCGGGTTTCGGTCCGCGTGGAGGGCATCGGCGAGCTGGTCAACCCGGTGGTGGCGCTGGAGTAGCGGTCGGTCGAGCCCCCGGCGGCGGGCGCCTGGTCCAGGTGCCGGACCAGCTGAGGGGGGGCGGGTTGGACCTTCGCGACTGGATGGGGTACTCTCTCGAGCGGCGGGCGAGATAGCCGGCCAATGGGGTATGGGGTAATTGGCAGCCCGACGGATTCTGGCTCCGTTAGTTCAGGTTCGAGTCCTGGTACCCCAGCGAGGTAGAATCCTCGCGTGGCCCCGTCGTCTAGCGGCCTAGGACGCCGCCCTCTCAAGGCGGTAACGGGAGTTCGAATCTCCTCGGGGCTACCACCGCAAAAGGCGGGCCACCTCCACAGAGGTGGCCCGCCTTAGTCATTTCGCCACTGTGACCCGACCGGCCGTCAGAGCGGGCGCGTGGGTCAACCGGCGCCTGGGGCAACGAGCGCCTGCCCCGGGCGCGCGGCTGCCCACGGCGCCGACTACAGCCCCGAGAGGCGCTGGCCGGCCCGTACCACGGCCATGGCGTACTTCTCACCCGGGCGGCGGCTCATCCGCTCGATCGGGCCGGAGACGCTGATCGCGGCGATTACCCGACCACTGCGGTCTCGAACCGGTGCGGAGACGCTCGCCACACCCGCTTCCCGCTCACCGACGCTCTGCGCCCAACCACGACGGCGTACTTCGGCCAGAGTCTTGCCGGTGAACCGGCACCGGGGAAGCAGCGGCAGATACGCCTCGGGGGGCTCCCACGCCAACAGGACCTGAGCGGCGGAGCCGGCGTGCATGGGCAGCACCGACCCGACCGGCACGGTGTCCCGCAGCCCTTGGGCCCGTTCGGCCGCGGCCACGCAGACCCGTTCATCCGCGCGCCGGAGGAACAACTGGGCGCTCTCACCGGTGCTGTCCCGTAGCGCAGTGAGGACCGGCTCGGCGGCCGTCAGGAGCACGTCCGGGGCTGAGTTGGCCAGTTCGCCTAGGCGCGGCCCGGGCCGCCACCGGCCCTGCGAGTCGCGCACCAGCAGTCGATGCACTTCCAGTGCCTGCGCCAACCGGTGGGCGGTCGCCCGTGGCAGTTTGGTCCGCTCCACCAGTTCGGCCAGGCTAGCGCCCTCCACGCAGGCCGAAAGGATCAGTACCGCCTTGTCGAGGACCCCTACCCCGCTGATACCGTTTCCCACGGACCGAAACTTACCTCCCAGAATCTAGGATGTCTAGTGCGGGAGGGGGCGCCAGGTGCCCTCGGTCACACCGGTCGCAGAAGGGAACCGCGATGGGAGTATCGAATCCCCGAACCATGGCCGAGAAGGGTTGGGCTGCGCACGTCGTCCGCTCAGCGGCGGGCGCGCCCGACCCGCTCTACATCGTTCTGCACCTGCTGCACGAGGTGACCAGCCCGCAGACGTTCGATGGCTTCCGCGCAGCCGGCCGCGAGGTGCGCCGCCCCGCTCCCACGCCGCCCACCGAGGGCCCCC
>Ga0079224_100008034_pt1 | contig 14242 bp, 8 predicted proteins | sample Stecom2015_FD_80414 | JGI IMG/M metagenome (GOLD analysis project Ga0079224, IMG submission 80414) | Agricultural soil microbial communities from Utah to study Nitrogen management - Steer compost 2015 | ecosystem: Environmental > Terrestrial > Soil > Agricultural land | place: USA: Utah...
AAACCGGACCCGCCTGGTGATCGCGCGAGAGCTCGAGATCGAGGCGTGCCACTTCCTCGGGAACGAGATTCCGTCGGGCGCGCTCCTGCGCACCTTCCATGATCTCGCTCGCGGCAGCTTCCTGCGGGTGACCGGATCCCGTTTCCTCGGCAACCGCGGCACCCTGCTCGGGCCGTTCGATGGAGAGCTGCTCGTGGAGGAAACCCTCTTCGCCAGGAACTCCGAGTCCGCGATCGTCCTTTCGGGCGGAACGGCGGCCACCCTTCGCGCCTGCACGTTCGTGCGCAACGCCGCACTGGACGGAAGCTGCATCGCCGCGGACGCGCTCGATGACACGCTGCGCATCGAACGGAGCCTCTTCGTGGACAACCGGGCCGGGCCGCCGCTCGAAGTCGGCGAAGGACCGATCCGGCTGGCGGTTTCCTGCTCGAATCTCTTCGCGAACCAGCTGGGAGACTGGGTGGGGCCGTTCGAGAAATGGCTGGATCGCGACGGAAACTTCTCCGCCGACCCGCTCTTCTGTGACTTCGGGAACGGGGACTACACGTTGGGCCCGCACTCCCCGTGCGCGCCCGACTCGCAGCCGGACTGCGGGAGAATCGGCGCGCTCGACGTCGGCTGCCGCTAGAACGCGCTCGACCGGAGCTGCCGCTGAACGCTCTCGACGCGGGCCGCCGAACCCCACTACCATCGACGGACGATCTGCGCTGTTTCACGGAGGTTCGATGAAGCTGGTCCGGGTGGGGGCCGCGGTTCTCAATCAGACTCCCCTCGATTGGAACGGAAACCGGGACCGCATCCTGGATGCGATCTCGCAGGCGCGAGACGCGCGCGTCAGCATCCTCTGCTTCCCCGAGCTCTGCATCACCGGATACGGGTGCGAAGACGCGTTCCAATCTCCCGGGCTCTGGCGGACCGCCTTCGAAGTTCTACAGGAAATCGTGCCCGCCACCCGCGGGTTGGTCGTCTCGGTCGGACTCCCGCTCGTGCATCGCAACAGCCTCTTCAACACCGCCGCCATGCTCGTCGACGGAGAGATCGTCGGCTTCGTGGCCAAGCGGTTCCTCGCCGGGGAAGGCCTCTACTACGAGCCGCGCTGGTTCAAACCGTGGCCCGAAGCGGCGGCGGGCGAGGCGGAGTTCGGCGATCTGCGTTTTCCCATGGGAGACCTGTACTTCGAGATCGGCGGCATCCGGATCGGATTCGAAATCTGCGAGGACGCCTGGGTCGCGAACCGGCGCGGAGGGGATCTCGCCGATCGCGGCATCGACTTGATCTTGAATCCGAGCGCGAGCCACTTCGCGTTCGGAAAGCACGCGGTGCGGGAGCGCTTCGTGCTGGAAGGCTCTCGTTCGTTCGGGGTCACCTACGTCTACAGCAACCTGCTGGGAAACGAATCGGGCCGCATGATCTATGACGGCGGGGCGCTCATCGCGACCGAGGGAGAGATGGTCGCCGCCGGACCGCGCTTCGGATTCCGCGAGGTCTATCTCACGTTCGCCGACGTCGACATCGACGCGACTCGGATGAGTCAGGCCCGCCTCGGCAGCCGTCGTCCCAACGTGGCGGACGACCCTCTCTGCATCGAGCGCCGCTTCCCCTTTCCGGAGGTGGATCCGCAGGTCCGGCCGAGCGCACCTGGAGCCTCGACGGAACCGGAGGAAGACGACGGCGGGATCCGCGTGGAGCGCGCCGCCTGGGAACGGAGCGATCCGCTCGCGTACGAGGAATTCTCGCGCGCCGTCTCTCTCGCCCTCTTCGACTACATGCGCAAGAGCCGCTCGCACGGCTTCGTGATCTCGTTCTCGGGCGGAGCGGACTCGGCCGCGGTCGCCTGCCTGGTCCGGCAGATGGTCGGATTCGCCCTCGCGGAGTTGGGCAACGAAGAGCTCCACCGGCGTCTCGCGTACTGGCATCTCTCCGCCGAGACGGAAGAGCAGTGGTTGCGCGAGATCCTGACCTGCGTGTACCAGTCGACCCGGAACAGCTCCGAGACGACCCGCAATGCCGCGCGCGTGGTCGCGAGCGCGCTCAGCGCGACCTATCACGAGCTGGATGTCGATTCGCTGGTCGAGCAGTATCGAGAAATCGTGGAGACGGCGCTGCAACGCAAGCTGAGCTGGGAGCGCGACGACCTCGCGCTACAGAACATCCAGGCGCGGGTGCGCGCCCCCGGAGTCTGGATGATCGCCAATCTCGAAGGCGCGCTCCTCCTCGCGACCAGCAATCGCTCCGAGGCGGCGGTCGGCTACGCGACGATGGACGGAGACACCTGCGGCGGCCTCAGCCCGATCGCCGGAATCGACAAGGCGTTCTTGCGGCGCTGGCTCCGCTGGCTGGAACGGATCGGACCGGAGGGTCTGGGCGCGATTCCCGAACTCTCTCTCATCAACCAGCAGAATCCGACCGCGGAGTTGCGCCCGCCGGAGCACTCTCAGACCGACGAAGCGGATCTCATGCCGTACGATCTCCTCGACGCGATCGAGGATGCCGCCATCGGAGACAAGAAGACGCCGCTGGAAGTGTTCCGTCACGTCTCGGCGCGCTTTCCCCGCTACGAACGCGCGCAGCTGGTGGAGTGGGTCGATCGATTCTTCCGGCTCTGGTGCCGCAATCAGTGGAAGCGCGAGCGCTACGCTCCTTCGTTCCACGTCGACGACAAGAACCTCGATCCGAAGACCTGGTGCCGCTTCCCGATCCTCTCGGGCGGATTCGAGAGAGAGTTGGCGGAGCTGCGCCGGCGCGAGGGCGAACGCGGGTAGTGCCTCCGGCGGCGGGACATGTCGGGAGCGCACGGTCGCGCGTGCTGTTCATCGCGTTCCTCGCGGCCATCGCTCTGGCGGCGCTCTGGCGCGTGGACGCACGCTTTCGGCCGACACCCACCGCTTCGGCATCGGGGGCGGTTCTCGCTCCCGTCTCGATCACGAACGGAGATTTCGAGGCGAGCGACACGCTGGAATCGGTTCCGTCGCGGCTCCCGGGATGGCTCGTGCCGCAGCCGCTGATCGTGGGAGGGTATCGACTACGGCTTTCCACGGAGAATCCACATCAAGGAACGGCCGCCGCGGAGCTCTATTCCGACTCGACCGCCTGGACCCCGCTTCCCGGAGTGGGAACGATGCTGCAGGATCTCGACGCGGTTCCGCTGCGCGATCAGACGCTCCGCCTGAGCGGATGGATGCGCACCGAAAGAGGCGGCGCGGGCCAGCTCTGGCTGCAGGTGGACGATCCTCGCAAACCGGGGGGGCTCCTCGTCCAGGCTCCGCAAGAGGCAAGGGAGATTCCGGAGTGGACGCGCTTCGAGATTCTCGGCTCGATCGCGGTCGATGCGTCGGACATCCACTTCGGAGCGAATCTGGTCGGTCAAGGCTCGGTGTTCCTCGACGACGTGCGCCTCGAGATCGTCGAATCGATCGGGCACGAGCCTCCCGCGCCGATATCCGATCGGGGGATGGACAATCTCGTCGCGGCGGGACGCCTTCTCGACGTGGTGCGCTTCTACCATCCGAGCGATTCGTGCGCGATGGCCACCTGGGCGCCCGTGGTGGCGGCGCTGGCCGCGGCCGCCGAGCCGGCCAGGGACGCGCGGGCGCTCGCGGATGCGCTGGCGCGGACCGTGCAGGCTCTCGCGCCGACCGTGACGGTCTTTCCAACCGGCGATGCGCGCGCACGGGAGCGGGGTCTGCGCGAGTTGGCGAAGCGCATGCAGGAACACCGTCCGGTCGGGCTCATCCACTGGAACCACTACGGCGTGGGACATCGCGACGTCGGATTTCCGGAGCGGGAGTCGGTCTACCGGAGCTGGCGGAGCGTGGTGGAGGGAGCGGATCTTTCGGCCTATCCGGAGATGCCTACCGTCGAGGTCGATCTCGGAAGCGGCGTCAGTGCGATCGTTCCCATCGCGGTCTACATCGACGAGACGCATCGTTCGATTCCGCCCGGCAGTCCCGGCCAGAACAGGCCTGCCGACGGCGTTCCGATCGAGCCGTCCCGGCGCGCGCACAATCCCGTTCCCGGCAAGCCCGACGGGTTCCGCATGAGCGGCAACGACCGCACGACCCGGCTCGCCGCGGTGCTCTACACCTGGGCGATCTTGCGCGAGTTCTATCCCGTGTTCGATCTCGGCTCCTGTCCGGAGAACGAGACCTGGCTGCGCGAGACCTTGTCGAAGGCCGCGCTCGATCCCGATCGCGACGCCTTCCTTTCCACGTTGCGGGAGATGCTCTCCTGCATGGGAGACGGACACGCGGAAGCGCACGCGTTCTATCCGGAGCGGCCCGGCCGGCTTCCGTTGCGCTGGCACTGGATCGAGGGCCGTCTCGTCATCACCGAGGTGGCGGCCACCGCGACGTTCGATCCGGCGGAGTCGGTGCGCCGGGGGGATGTGGTCGTGGCGATCGACGGCCGGCCCACCGAGAGCGTCCTCGACTCGCTGGGCGCGTACATCAGCAGCCCGACCGAGCGCTGGCGCCGCTACCGCGCCACCGAGCGCCTCGCCACCGGCGCGATCGGATCGACGCTCCGGGTCACGCTCGAACGGAGCGGCGAGCGCCACGAGGCGACGCTGCCGTTGCTGGCGTCCGAGCAGGTCGAGGCCGACTTGCCGTCGCTGCAGTCCGAACCGATCTGCACTCTCGAGAAGGGGATCTACTACGTGGATCTCGCTCGACTGCACGACCGCGAGCTCGAGCAGTTCCTCTCCCAGTCGACGGACGCGGAGGCGATCCTCTTCGATCTGCGCGGCGATCCCGACGACGTGGGACCGCAGTTCCTGGGATACTGGGTCGATTCGCTGGTGCTCTCACCGGATTGGAGAGTGGCGCTGCGCCACGGCCCCGAGCCTGCGCCGTGGATTCGCAGCGACACGCCGCTCGATCCGGAGATTCGATCCACCCGCTGGGCGCTGGATCCGCTCCCGCCCCGGATGCGGGCGCGCATCGCGATGCTCATGGACGAGCGATCGATCAGTCGAGCGGAGACCTTCCTGGCGGTGGGGCAGCACCATCTCGGCGCCGTCCTGGTGGGCGGGCCGAGCGCCGGCACGCTCGGGAACGCGAATCGCGCGCGCCTGCCGGGAGGCTTCCGCATCACCTGGACCGGGATGGACGTTTACAAGGGCGCCGACTCTCCCGAGATGCCGAATCCCCGCCTCTCCGGAATCGGATTGGTTCCCGACATTCCGGTCGCGCCCACGATCGAGGGGATTCGCGCCGGACGAGACGAAGTGCTGGAAGCGGCGCTCGAAGCGGTCAAACGCTAGGTCACTCGATCCTTCGAAACTCATAGCCCCCCGCGATCGGCCCCCAGAGCTGCGTCCCGTGATCGTCGAATCCACGGTCCCAGCTGTAGAACATCTCCGGAGTGATTCGCACTTCGGAGGTGGCGTGGCTCGCGCCCTGCAGCTCGCTGCGGCAGTCGGTTCCGATGGTGCTTCCGATGAACGAGTCTTCCCTCCGCAACAGCAGGAGATCGCACCCCTCCCGCACGCGCAGCGAGTCGGGGGGAAACGCGCGCAACGGATCGGGATCGTCCACCTGGCCGGCGAAGCGCAACGCCCCGGGGATGGTGAAGGTGCGCGCGCGGAAGGTGCTGTCGGAGAGCGCGGTGATGTGCAGCACGCGTTGCCGGTACGGCATCTCGTGTCGGCCGGCCGCCCACTGCTCGATGTACAACCACAGTCCCGGACCGCGCTCGGGCCAGATGCGCGCGGCTTGCCAGAGGATGTCGGAATAGGCGGTGTCGGCGGCGGCCTGCGCGGCGCTCGAAAAGGTTCCGGTCATCCACTCTTCGAGAAGAGCGAGCCCCGCCGGGAGCTCGGAGCCGGCGGGATCATCCGATTCGCGCGGCGCATCGGATGAAGTGCAGCCGGCCAGCGCGAGAGCGATGGCCAGCCACGCGAATGAACGCATCCCACCTCCACGAGGCCGCAAGCGCGCATCAGCTTCGTCGGCATGCGCGCAGGCCGTCGCTTCGTGCGAGACCTCCTCGCACTGAATCAACCGAGGCTACGAGGAGGTGGCACCGCGATCAAGGCCACAGGATCCGCAGGAGCGAGCAGATCAACGATCCCGCGGTGCACCCGATGCAGAGCGGATGCCCGGGGTGATCCTCGCAGATCTCCCGGCGGCAAGCGTCGATCACGTCGCACGCGAGTTCGAACTCCAATGGAATGTACTGAGCGTGGGCAGTTCCGATCGAAGGCGACGATGCCGACAACCACTCCGTGAATCTCTCATCGGAGAGGAGCGAGGCGAGCAGTCGAGCGTCGTCCGACTCCGCCAGGCCCGCCGCGGCCCTGCCCAGCGCGTCGAACCGCGCGTCGCGATCCGCTCCTTCGACCCAAACGGCGTCGAAGCTGCTCGTCCCGTCCTCGAAGCGGTACCGTTCCCGCCGCAGTCCATCCGGAAGGTGAGAGCAGAAGATCTCGAGACGCTCCTTTCCCGACCTCTCGAACAGAACGCCGTCGGCGGCGCTGCCCCGCGCTCCCATCTCATAGCGGATGCGTCCATTCTCGTCGCGGATCTGGAACGACACCCCGGCGCCTTCCGGACCTTGCGTACGGCTCACGGCGAACGTGCGGTCCGCATAGAGCGGCGCGGCGGCGGCGGCGCCGCTCGGGCGTCCGGGAGTCCGCACCCGCACGCGCAGCTCTCCCCCCTCCGGCCCCGATCCGGCGCCTTCGATCCGCGACAGCAGCACCGTTCCCCAGGCGTAATCGAGGTGCAGCGTCTCGACCGAACTCGACTTCGAGCTTTCCGGCGGCAGCGGCGCGTCGACGACAGGCGGCTCCTCGCCGCACGCGCTCAGGAGCAGCAACGCCAACAACATCCCCGAAGCCCACAGAACCGTTCTCATGAATCACCTCCGTTGGATACCCGTAGAAGCCGCGCGAACGCGGCGGTGAGGCGACGACGTTTCGCCGGCCCACCCGGGTCGGAGCACGATTCATGCCCGCACATGAAAAGCAGACCGATGGGAAGCCGCACGGCGCGCACGCGACGTTTCGCGCGCCGGGGATGCGGAGGAGGGAAAACTCGAGACCGGATCAGAGCTGCCGGAGTCGGAAGCCGCGCTCCTCGAGCAGCTGCACGAGACCCTGGTCGCCGACCAGGTGGCCCGCGCCGACGACGATGAGGATGTCCTTGTCCTTCTCCAGCCACGATTCGAGCCGGTCCACCCAGCGATGGTTGCGGTCGACCAGGAGCCGCCGGCGCAGCTCCGGCGCCTGCTCCATCGTCTCGTTCAACAGTCGGTCCAGTTCCTCGGAATCGCCGTTCTTCCAGGCTTCCATCAACCGCACGATCTGCGTATCGGCCGACGCCAGGTGATCCAGCGTCGACTCCAGGAACTGCACGGCGATGTCCGACGTGACGCCGAAGACGATGTCGAGCTGCTCGTCGATCGTTTCGAAGGATCCGACCGGGACCCCCTTCTCGACGGCCCGATCGTAGAAGTACATGTCGATCCCTTCCTCGGAAAAGCCCGCCTTCTGGTACTGGAGAATGGTGAGGAACAGCGCCACCATCGCGGGCCGCATCGGCCGAATCGCATTCGGATCGAAACCGAGCTCGCTGGCCGCCTCCTGCGCGCGACGGAACGTCTCCTCCGGCACCACCTCGTCCAGGGTGGTCCCCTCCGGAAGCAGGGCGAACTCCAGCATCCGCGCTTCTGCCCCCGCGTCTCCCACGCTGTCCGGATCGGCTTCGAACAGGACCAGGTCCGCCTCTTCGAACGCGTTCTCCATCCGAGGATCGAGAGGGAAATCCGACTCTCGCAGGATGTGCACCGACCCGAGCAGGTACAGCGTCACACTGTCGCTTTCCGCGACCCACAGAGAGGTGTGCGTGGTCGGCGGCGCTTCCAGGGAAGCCGGTCCTTGCGCCAGCGCCGCGGTGCCCAGCGACAGCGCGGGCAGCATTCTCATCCATCCTTTGAGCATCTTCCCTCCACCTGAGCATCGAAATGTCTCCCGGGAAGAGTACACTGTCCCGATGCCTCCCACCTCTCCCGAAACGAATCCGCACCTTCCCGCGCTCGAGCGCGCCCGCGGACTCGACCTGCCCGACGGCTATACCTGGGCGCCGTTCGATCTCGACCGTCTCGAGGAGGCGTTCACCATCCTCGTGACCTGCGGACGCCTCACCTTCGGATCGGATAGCTGGACTTTGGAGGAACTCCGATCCAATTGGACCGAACCGGGAGTCTCGCCGATCTCGGACGCGATCCTGGTGCGCGCCCCGGGCGGAACGGCGGTCGGATTCGAGGAGCTGTACAACCACTCCTCCCACCTCTCGCTGATTTCGCTGGGCAACCAGGTGCTGCCGGAACATCGCGGGCTCGGCATCGAGGATGCGCTGCTCCGCTGGGCGGAGCGGAGAGCGAAGGCGGAGTGCTCGCTCGCTCCGGCGGGCGCACAGGTGCTCTGGCGGTTGCCGTGCGAGGTGAACGATCGCCCGGCGCTCGCCCTCGCGGAGCGGCATGGATTCGAGCCGGTGCGCCACTACTTCGTCATGTCGCGTGATTTGAAGAGCACGGAGCCGCCGCCCGAGCCGATCCGGCCCGCGGGGATCGAGATCCGCTCGCTCCGGCGCGGAATCGACGAGGAGACGTTCTATCGAGTCCGCTGGGAAGCGTTCCAGGATCACTGGGGCGTGTCGCGCTCGTTCGAGGACGGGTTCGCGCGCTTCCTCCACGAGATCGGGCAGAATCCGGACTTCGATCCGCGCTTCTTCTGGGGAGCGTTCACGGATGAACGACTGGTCGCGATCTGTCACTGCCTGCCCGCGTACGAAGGAGACTCCGAGACCGGCTGGGTCTGCGATCTCGGAGTGGTGCGCGGCCAGAGAGGGCTCGGACTCGGACGTGCGCTCCTCCTCCACGCGTTCGGCGAGTTCCGGCGACTCGGCAAGAAGCTCGTCCGGCTCCACGTGGATGCCGAGAACCCGACCGGCGCGGTCCGTCTGTACGAGAGCGTGGGAATGGAAGTGACCGAGCGGATCGTGACCATGGGTCGCCATCTGGTCGGTGCCGGCGCGAACGCCTTCTGATCTCGATCGGTCTGGATCCGCGGCCGCGGCGGGTTTATCGTTTCCCCACCATTCGACCTCCGCGCGCGTTCCCTGGCGGCCCCACGACGCGTGCGGGAGGTTCACGGAAGGAGCTTCGCGATGCCTCTCGACAAGTTGAACGGCGCCTTGCGCGCGGAAGTCGCTTCCCTCGCCGCGGAGGGACGGGCCAAAGCGCCCGAGCGCGTCATCGTCGAATACGTGCCGCCCCGGGGCGATCGGGGACCGCGATACCGGTTGGCCGGATCCGATCGCGAGTTCCTCCGGATGAATTCCAACAGCTACCTCTCGCTCTCGCAGCATCCGGCGCTCATCGCCGCGGCGGACGAGGCGACCCATCGATTCGGCGTCGGTCCCGGAGCGGTGCGCTTCATCGACGGGACCTTCCAACCGCACGTGGAGCTCGAGGAGAAGATCGCGCGCTTCGTGAAGAAGCCTGCCGCGAAAATCTTCAACTCGGCCTACACCTCTAACCTGGGCCTGGCGTTGACCCTGGCCGGACCGGGGACTTACTGGATCGGCGACGAACTCAACCACAACTGCATCATCCGGGGGATGCGCATCGCGAACGTGCCCCGCACTCACCGCTCGATCTTCGCGCACAACGATCTCGCGGAGTTGAAGGCCCGCCTCTCCGAAGTTCCGGACGGGATCGAGCGCGTCGTGATCATCTTCGACGGAATCTTCAGCATGCGCGGCGACGTCGCGCCTCTCGCGGAGATCGCCCGACTGGCGCGCGAACACCACGACCGCTTCGCGCAGGGGGTGGTGACGGTGATCGACGACTCGCACGGCATCGGCGCTTTCGGCGAAACGGGCCGGGGCACCGAAGAGTTCGCACGTTCCGAAGCGGACGTGGTGGTGGGAACGTTCGGAAAGGCGTTCGGGGTGAATGGAGGCTTCATCGCCTCCAGCCCCGACGTGATCGAAGCGGTTCGTCAGAAAGCGGACACCTACATCTACACCAACCCGCTCAGCGTCGCCGATTGCGCCGCCTCTTCCGCCGCGATCGACCTGGTAGACGGGCCGGAGGGACGCGCCCGACTCGAGCATCTCCACGCGCGGGTCGCGCAGTTCCGCGCCGGGATCGCCGAACTGGGGATGGAGTCGATTCCCGGTCCGCATCCGGTGGTTCCGGTGCTGGTGCGCGATACTGACAAGACGCGCGCGATCGTGAAAGGACTCTTCGAGCGCGGTGTGCTGGTGGTCGGACTGACCTTCCCGGTGGTGCCGAAGGGAAGCGAGACGATCCGGTTCCAGATCAACGCTGCGCACACCGAGGCGGACGTGGCGGAGGCGCTCGCCGCGCTCCGCGACGTGTGCTCCTGATCGGTCTGGACGCATCGCCGATGCTCGCGGGCGGCTCGTTTATCGCGCGCAAGCTCGGGTCGGAGACGAAAGCCGTGAAGCCGCTCCTCTCGCGCATGCGGTCCCGTACGATCCTCTCCTGCACACTCGCGCTGGGCGCGCTTTTGTCGTCCATCCCGGCGCCCGTCGGCGCAGCCGACCCGTACGAAGACCTTCGCTCGGCGATCCGCCAGATGCACCGGGCCAAGGTCGTCTCCGCGCCGGTCTCCGACTTTCCCTTTCAACGCGAGTGCGCGACGTTCGTCCTCCAGCAGGGACGGCTCTATCTCTTCCCCGAGATCTACGACGGCCGGCACGTAGCGCTTTTCGAGGGAGAGGGCCGCTTCCTCTTCACTCCCCCCATCCGGCCGGAACGCGAGCAGCTCGAGCGGGTGTTCGATCAGCAACGGATCGACACTCCCTTCGACCGGCTTTTCCTCTTCTTCGCCGATCAGACCGCAGCGCAGCTCGAGCACGCGTTCGACTTCGCGCCGACGGAGCTCACCTCCTCGGCTTCCGGTTTCCTGCGGGACACCGCGGAGCTGCTGCTCGACGGGGAAGGCGACGTGGTCACGGCGGGGATGGCCACCGCGGTCCTGAATCGCGATCGCAACGACTACTTCTACGCCAGCCTCGATGCCGACAAGCCGGGCGATCTCTGTCTGGAAATCAATCCCTACCGGCCTGAGGAAGTGACGCTGGAGCGGAGGCGGCGCACCATCGGCGCGACGATCGGATCGAAGCTCGAGCTCATCAACATGTTCCATCGCGACAGCGATTACGCGCAGGGGAAGCAGCACGACTATCGATCCTGCGAGCGCGTCCGGGCCGACCATTTCCGGATGCAGATCGCGCTCGACCGCGGGCTCGATATGCGCGCGCACTGCGAGATGGACCTCGAGTCCCGCGTCGACTCGCTCCGGTGGTTCCGAGTCCTCCTGCATCCGTCGCTCGCCGTCGACTCGCTGTCCTGGGAAGACGGACGGACGGCGCGGCACTGGCGCGGCGACGACGCCTGGGAGCTTTGGGTCTCGGCCGATCCGCCGCTCGCCATGGGAGAACGCCAGCGGCTGCGCGTCTCCTATCACGGGGACGTGATCGAGCGCACCGGCGACTGGATCGCGCTCCGGTCCTCGCTCTTGTGGTACCCGCATCTCGATTCGCGGGAGCGGGCCACTTTCGACGTGACCTACGAGGTGCCGGAGGAGTTCACCCTGGCGAGCGCGGGACGGAAGACGGCCGAGGAGATGCGCGGCCAGGTCCGGGTCTCGCGCTGGGAGGTGACTCAGCCCTCTCGGAATTTCTCTTTCAGCCTCGGGTTTTACAAACTCTTCACGATCGAGGACGAGCGCATCCCTCCCATCGCGATCTACATGTCGAAAGCCCATCACCGCGAGATCGGCGAGGCTCTGGCCGAAGAAGGGATCGTGTCCGGACGCGGGATGGAGAAGCAGGTGGGCGCCGACGTGGCCAACGCGATCGCGTTCTTCCAGCACGTCTACGGGCCCGGTCCGGAGGATCATCTGCGCGTCGCGGAGCTGCCCCGCTCCCACGGTGAGGCGTTCCCCGGACTGCTCCAGCTCTCCTGGGCCACGTTCCAGATGGAGAACAACGACGGATTCAACGAGCTGTTCCGCGCGCACGAAGTGGCGCATCAGTGGTGGCCGCGCGGAGTCGACTTCAATTCTTACCACGACCAGTGGCTGAGCGAAGCGTTCGCCGAATACTCCGGACTCTGGTTCATGCAGAACCAGCTCGGCAACAACGACCGCTTCTTCCGGTATCTGCGCGAATGGCGGGATCGGATCTTCGACAACCGCAAGTACACGCTCGGAAAGGGGCGCGACGCAGGACCGGTCTGGCTGGGGTATCGGACCGGCGCGGAGGCGACGCCAGGCGACTACGACCTGATCATCTACAAGAAGGGAGCATGGGTCCTCCACATGCTCCGCAACATGCTCCTCGATCTCGACACCATGAACGAGGACAAGTTCCTCGCGCTCATGCGCGACTTTTACAGCCGTTATCGAGGCAAGGAAGCCTCCACCGCCGACTTCCAGGAAGTGGTCAGCGAGCACTTCGGAATGGACATGAGCTGGTTCTTCGAGCAATGGATCCTCGGGACCGCGCTGCCCACCTACGAGTACGCCTACCGGGTGGCCGCGCAGGGGGAAGGGCAGTTCCGGGTTTCGCTGCAGGTTCGCCAGAGCGGCGTGCCGGAGGACTTCCGCGCATACATGCCGATCTACGTGGATTTCGGGGAGGGACGATTCACGCGCGTGCGAGTGCTATTGACGGGGAGCGATTCGCAGTTCGATCTGCCGCCCATGTCGCTGCGGCCACGGGAGATCCGCCTCAATGACATGGAGTCGGTCCTCTGCCGAGTCGAGAACGTCGACTGGCGTGAGTAGCTTGCCTTGCCGATGAAACGGCCCTACCCCGGGGTAGGCGCAGCGCTGGTCACGGCAAGTCCCTTCGTCTTCGCGGACGCGTGGTGGGTCTGGGGCGCACGGCTCTGGGAGACGTGGTGGGTGACCGCGGCCACCGCCGTCACCGGCGCGGTCCTCCTGGCGGCGGGAATCACGCTCCGCCGCCATCCGTTCGCGGGACGCACCCTCACCACGTCCGGCGTGGCGCTCGTCCTGGCGCTGCATCTTCCTCAACTCGCCCGCTCGCCCGGCTGGACCTTGGCGGCGCTGCTCCTGGCCTCGATCGCCCTCTTCTCGCTCTGGACGCAGCGAAGCTTCCGCTACCGCGTGCTCGTGCTCAAGCAACCGGAGCCGGCGGTGCGCGCACGCGGCGCGGCCATGACGGCGCTCACTCTCTGGCTCATCGCGAACTTCCGCGGCGCCTCGGTGAGCTCGCCGTACGTCTGGATTCCGCTCGGGCTTTCGCTCCTCGTCCCGCTCGGGCTTTCGATTCACTGGATCGTCAAGGGCAGGAAGCACCACGCGCAGCGCGCGCGCATTCTCGGCGCGATCCTGATCGCCTGCGCGGGCGCGATCGTCTGGAGCGCGGGCGACTGGTGGAAAGCGTCGACTCTCCTCGCGCTGATGTCGGCCGCGTCGCTCTTGCTGCTTCCGTTCCAGTCGGCCGAAGGCAGCGAGCGCGTCGATTGGTGGGATCCGATCATCAGCCATCCGGAACGGCTCTTCGTGGCGACCTTCCTGGCGCTCTGCTTCGCCGGCGCCTTCCTCCTCGCGCTTCCCGCCGCTTCCTCAGGAGAGCGCGGAATCGGATTCGTCGACGCCGCCTTCATGTCGGTGAGCGCGGTTTGCATCACCGGACTGGAAGTGCGAGACACCGCGCTCGACTTTTCCTTCGCCGGGCAGCTGTTCCTCCTCCTCCTCATCCAGCTCGGCGGACTGGGGATCATGACGTTCTCGGCCGCCGCGATGCGTCTGCTGGGGCGCCGCCTGAGCTTGCGCCAGGAAGGAGCCGTCGCTCGCCTCGTCAGTCCGAAGGATCGAAGCCGTGTCTTCGCCTCCACCCGGCAGGTAATCCTCTTCACGTTCGCGGCGGAAATCGCGGGGACGGCGATCCTCGCGCCCGCGTTCGCCTCGGCGGGAGATCCAACCCCGGTCGCGCTCTGGCGCGCGCTCTTCACGAGCGTGTCGGCGTTCTGCAACGCGGGATTCGCGCTCCAGCCGAACAGCTTGATCCCGTATCAGGACAGCGCCTGGGTGCTGCATACCGTCGCCGGCTTGATGGTTCTGGGTGGGCTCTCTCCCGCGCTGGTGCTCGCCTCAGCGCGATTCGGACGCCGCGCCTCTCCCCCGAGCGCGCAGTTCCAGCTCGCTCTCCTCACCAGCGGCATCCTGCTGGCCGTC
>Ga0079224_100008035_pt1 | contig 14240 bp, 16 predicted proteins | sample Stecom2015_FD_80414 | JGI IMG/M metagenome (GOLD analysis project Ga0079224, IMG submission 80414) | Agricultural soil microbial communities from Utah to study Nitrogen management - Steer compost 2015 | ecosystem: Environmental > Terrestrial > Soil > Agricultural land | place: USA: Utah...
GACTGACGTCTTGTTTTTTTCGTCCACTGAAATCCTTTTTTATGGTTAATTAACCTTAAAAGTGAACATAATTAATTTTTTCTATGATTAATAGTAATCAATTGATTTAGTTTGTCGATGATTGCCTGCTTTGACAGCTGTGTCATGCATATATTTCCAATGGGGCATTCAAGGAGATTGCAGTACAGGCATTCGAGATCTTCTTTTACAATCGACAGGTTTTTTTCTCCGTATGGTCCCTGCAGCATAGGGTTTGTGGGACCGAATATTCCGAGTGTAGGGACACCTGTTGCAACTGCCATATGCAATGGACCGGAATCATTTCCTATGATAATGTCACATCTTTCTATGATTGCCCCAAGATATTTTAGAGGGCTGGAGGGGATTATGAATGTATTTTCCATAAAGGCTGAATGAATTTCATGGGCTTCTTTTTTTTCATCGTCTGTCCCCCAGAGTAGTACTATATTTGCATCGTGAACCTGAAGGATCATCCGGATGAGCTCTATGTAATCATTTTTTTTGTACCGTTTTGCTTCCCATCCCCCGGTAAGAGATATTCCGATGACCGATTTTGAGTTAATATTTTTACTTCGTATGAAATCATCTGCAAACTCCCTGTGCACGACATTCAGGGGCAGGAGCATTTGCTTGCTGTGAATGGGAATCTCCATTTTGCGGAGGGCATCGAGATTAAAATCGATGTTATGAACTTCTCCACCGCGCCCCTTCATTTTAATATTATATGCATAGCTTCTTCCCCTGAAATCAAACCCAAACCTGTATTTTGCTCTGCTCAGAAAAGTGATAAGCGCTGTCCTTGGATTGCAAAACAAATCGATCACGAGGTCGTAGGATTGATTATGTATGTTTTTTATAAGGCACCAGGATTTGTCTTCCTGAGGGTCGTAGGTGAAAACCCTTTCCAGGTATGGATTATCGATCAGAATATCACGGGCTTTTCTAAGCGTAAGGATATAGATCTTAGCGTCAGGAAACTGTTCCCTTAAATTTGGGAAAACAGGCGTAGTAAGCAATAGGTCGCCAATGCCTCCGAATTTAATTACCAGTATCTTTTTAACTTTTGACTTATCTATTACCAATAGTATGGCTTAAATGTTTTCAAGTATAATAAAGTTATTTTCCGTGAGATTTAATGGAATTTCCTTATCCCTGAAAAGCTCCTTTTCGGGGAATTCGCAGTCAGAATAAAGAAAACATACGCTGCATAGAGGAGTAGTCGCCCTGCAGATATTCCTGCCGAATTTTATCAGGTTAGTATGGAAGGAAGGCTTCTTGCCTGCCGGGATTTCATTTTTGATAGCTTCAAAGGTCTTTTCAGCGGTATTAGTTGTAACTAGTCCCAGCCGGTTAAGGACTCTGTGAACGTGAGTATCGACGGGAAATACATCTCTCCCGAGTGAAAACGCCAGGACACAGGATATGGTTTTTACACCGAGGCCGTCATACTGCAGGAGCTCATCGTAAACTTCTTCGTCCTTCATTTTTTTTAGAAAAGCAAGGTCAAGCGAACCGTAATTTTCCTTCATCTCATTGAGCATCTTTTTTATCTGGGTAGCCTTTGTATTGGCGAGCCCGCAGACTTTGATGGAATCTTTAATTTGATTTAGCGGAGCGGCAGCGACGTCATCCCAGGATGAGAATGAATTTTTGAGATTTGTGAAGGCTCTGTATGAGGTCTTATCAGTTGTATTCTGGGAAAGTTTTGTCGCGATTAGCAGGTCAAGTATGGAAGGTTTTGAAGTTTTCTTTACATCACGCTTTTCGTTAAAGTATACTTCAAGCTTGGCAATTACTTTTTCTAATTTTTTTTTATTCATTACTTCTTTAATAGTTCACGTATGATCTTTACGATTCTTTCGGCGGCTTTACCATCCCAGTATTTAGGGGTTTTACTCTGCTTGTATTTTCCGGATTCTATGCTTTTGATCGTTTTAAGTATCAAATCCATACTCAGCCCCGTGAGAGTGTTTGTTCCTTCATCGATTGTTATGGGGCGTTCTGTGTTTTCTCTCAAAGTAATACAGGGGATCTTGAGGGAAGTTGTTTCTTCCTGTATCCCGCCGGAGTCAGTGAGAACGTATTTTGCGCTGCTCATCAGTTTCAGGAAGTCCAGGTAGCCGAGTGGCTCGGTAATAATCAGGTCTTTTATCGTGTTAAATTTTTTATTCAAACCAAACTTATCGATCATTTTTCTGGTGCGCGGATGTATGGGGAATACAATCTCAGTGTCATTTTTCCCATTAGAAATACCTGAAAAGATGTCTATAATTTTTGATAAACCTTCCCGGGTATCAACATTTGAGGGACGGTGAAGTGTAACCAGGGCGAAATTCCCCGGTGAAATTGCGAGTTCGTCCAATATCTTGGATTTCTCCGCTCTCTCAGTGTAAAATTTAAGAGAATCTATCATTGTATTTCCGGTAAAGAATACCCTGCTCCGTTTCTTTCCTTCCTCGAAAAGATTGTCTGTCCCGCTTTTTTCTGTCGTGAAAAGATAATCTGATATCGAATCGGTGACAATCCTGTTTACCTCTTCGGGCATGGATTTGTCAAAGCTCCTTAATCCGGATTCAATGTGGGCAATAGGGATTGGTTTATTATTCAGGAGGAACTTTGAGCAGACAATTGCAGCCGCCATTGTGGAATTAACGTCTCCATAAACCAGCACGAGGTTGGGTTTTTCTTTTGCAAGAATTTTTTCAAATTCGGTCATTATTTTAGCAACCTGTTCTGTGTGCGGTAATGAACCAACTCCAAGGTAAATATGCGGTTTTGGGAGCTGCAGCTCTTTGAAAAAGACCTCCGACATTGCGTGGTCATAATGCTGTCCGGTGTGAACTATCCTGTGATTTATGCTTAATTTATACCTCAAAAATTGCTTATGTATGGGCGCCATCTTCATAAAGTTTGGTCTGGCACCGACAACGGAAAGGATCTTTTTCACTATTAATTAAGGATTTATTGGTAAAAACCGGCAATAATAATCAAAATATAAAAAATATGCGTTAGTTAACATATAAATACACTGAATATGGTCTGATAAATGGATATTTTGGAAGCAAATACGTATGCCTTTGCAATTCTCCAATTATAATACCTGCCTGAAGTGGCTTTTTGATCTCGAAAGAGCAGGGGTGAAGTACGACCTGAACAATATCACAGCAATGCTGGATTTCCTTGGTAATCCTCAGGAAAGCTTTAAATCCATTCACGTTGCCGGAACAAATGGAAAAGGGACGGTAGTCTCAATAATAAATTCGATGCTGATGGAGGCAGGTAAGAAAAGCGGATTATATACTTCGCCTCACATAATGGATTTTCGAGAAAGAGTGGTGGTGAACGGCAGAATGATATCGAAGAAGTTTGTGGTGGACTTTACAAACAAGCTTGTGCCGCTCATCGAAAAAATCAAGCCGAGCTTTTACGAGGTGAATACTGCAATGGCGTTCGAGTACTTTAGGCAGAAAAAAGTAGAGTACGCTGTGGTAGAGACGGGACTTGGGGGGCGATTGGATTCCACGAATGTAATAACACCTATCGTTTCAATAATAACTTCCATCGCGATAGAGCACACTGAATATCTTGGTGATACGATTGAGCAGATAGCATTTGAGAAAGCCGGGATCATTAAAAAAAATGTTCCTGCGGTAGTCGGGAAACTTAAACCCGAAGCGTTAAAGGTGATTAAAGAGAGAGCTAACGAATTAAATGCGCCATTGACAATTGCAAAAGATAAGACTGAAGTTACTATCGATGAATATGGGGACAACTGCTTTTATTTTAACATAAAGACTGATGATAGGGTCATAGAAAACCTGAAATTCCCGGTGCAGGGCGATTATCAGAGGATGAATATTGCAACGGCTTATGCAGCGATGGATATTATCTCTAAGAACGAAGAGTTTGAGCTTTCCGATAAAATTGTAAAGAAAGGTTTTATAAATCTCATAGCGAATTCTCTTTTTCACGGACGGTTTCAGCTAATCAGGCAAAAACCAAAGATAATCCTTGATGTGTCTCATAATCCCCAGGCATTATCGAACCTGAAAGAGAGTCTGAAGAATGTAGAGAGATCGAAGTTATATATTTTATTCGGGCTGCTGAAGGATAAGGACCATAAAGCCTGTATTGAGATAATGGAGAAGCTCGATGCGGAGATCATTCTTACGAAGCCTGATTATAAAAGGGCGGCAGAGCCGGAGATGTTGTATGAGCTGGCAGGAAGTAAAGATAAGTTCACACTAAAGCCGGATTTTACAGAGGCTGTGGATTACATTAAGGAAAAGCTGAACAAAGATGACCTTCTTCTTGTAACGGGGTCGTTTTTTATGGTTAGTGACTTTATGAGACTGGTAAATAAATATTATAAGTGGGATTAAAAACTTATATTTGCAAATGAACCTAAATGACATAAAAACAATTGGTATACTCGGCGCAGGCACTATGGGAGCGGGCATCGGGATATCCTGTATAATGGCAGGATACAAGGTGATTTTATTCGATATTTCAGATGAAGTACTCGGAAAAGCCGGTGAATCGGTAATAAAAAATATCAATAAGGCTATTGAGAAAGGTAAATTAGACCCTGAGGAAAAGAATGCTACGCTCGACAGGATGGATTTTACTAAAGACTTTGCTGACCTGGCAAAATCTGATTTTGTGATAGAGGCAGTGCCCGAGAAAATGGAATTGAAAAAAGATCTGTTTAAGAAACTGGATGGGACCTGTAATCCAAATATAATACTTGCGTCAAATACCTCATCGCTTTCAGTGACAACGATATCTACAGCAGTGGAAAATAACAGGGACAGAGTAGTCGGTATGCATTTTTTTAATCCTGCTAACATAATGAAACTTGTGGAGGTGATAAGGGGTGATTTTACTTCAGATGAAGCCGTGGACATCACATATCAACTCTCGAAGAAGATCGGTAAAGTGCCGGTACTTGCAAAAGATACCCCGGCGTTTATTGTGAACAGAATCGCCAGGCCGTTTTACGGGGAGTCCCTGAAGATGCTGGCGGAGGGAACGGCAAGCTTTGAGACGATAGATAAAGTGATGAAAACCTGCGGCGGTTTCGCGATGGGACCATTCCAGTTAATGGACCTGATAGGCATTGATGTGAATTTCTCAGTGACGAAGTCTGTGTATGAGGCTTACTTTAATGACCCCAGGTATAGACCGAGCTACATCCAGAGAAAGATGGTGGACGCGAATCTACTGGGTAGAAAGACTAAAAGAGGTTTTTATTCTTATGAGCAGTAAGCAGAATGAATTACAAATTGAATTAAAAGAAATACTTTCCGAAAAGTCTCTCCGGATCACACAGCCACGACTTGAAATTTTAAAAGTATTAAAGAAAAATCATAAGCCGCTCACTATCGCGGAGATCCAGGAAAAGCTGGGAGATTCATCCATCGATCAGGCGACTGTCTACAGGACAATGGATGCATTTCTAAAAAAGAGGATTGTTGCGAGCTATGATTTTAAGGATAACTTTACGAGATTTGAGATGATCGTGGACAGGGACCATCATCATCACGTGATTTGCAAGAAATGCGGCAGGGTGGAGAATATCGAGGAGTGTTTTTCTCACGAAATAGAAGATGACCTGAAAAAGAAGGGGTATTCGGAAGTCACACACTATATGGAGTTTTTTGGGATCTGTGAAAAATGTAAATAGAAAATAAAAGTAGAATGATAAAAGCTGTTTTATTTGACCTGGACAATACGCTTGTGGATTTTATGCTTCTCAAGAATAATGCTGTGGAGGCGGCAATACACGCGATGGTGGACGCGGGACTCGATATGGAGTATGATGACGCAAGAAAGAAAATAAATGAAATTTATGACCGGGAGGGTATGGAGTACCAGCAGGTGTTCGATAAATTCCTGGAGGATTATTACGGAAAGGTTGACCACCGCATAATGTCGGCAGGGATCGTATCATACAGGAAAGCAAGAGAGGCTGCATTGAAGCCCTACCCGAGGGTATTCCCGACGTTGATAGAACTGATAAAGAAGGGGATAAAGCTTGCGGTGGTGACTGATGCTCCCGCAAAGGAAGCGTGGCTGAGGTTGTCTTATTTGAATTTTCATCACATATTCGATTTTGTGGTAACGTATGACGATACAAAAGAGAGAAAGCCTTCACCGGCTCCATTTAACAGAGCGCTGGAACTTCTGGGATTGAAAGGTGATGAGTGTTTAATGATAGGGGACTGGGCAGACAAGGATATGGTCGGGGCAAAGGCAGTAGGGATGAAGACCGTTTTTGCGAGGTACGGGGATTTCTTTGAGACGGAGAACCCGGGATCCGATTACGAGATCAACAACATTTCGGAACTTGTGGAAATAATTAACAAAGAAAATTCTAACTAGTTATTATGATAAAAGGGCTGGGGATAGACATAATCGACATTAAACGGATAAAGAGGCTCATCGATGAATATGGGGAGAGGTTTTTTCAGAGGATACTGACCGAAAAGGAGATTGCGTACTGCAAGACCTTCTCAAAACCGGAGCTGCATTTTGCGGGGAGATTTGCCTCCAAAGAGGCTTATTCAAAAGCCATAGGGACAGGGATATCCAGAGATTTTAAATGGAAGGACATAGAGATACTAAATGATGAGAGGGGAAAGCCATACATTGTGCACCTGGCAGAGAATGATTTCTCTGAGTACAAGTATCATATAAGCATATCCCATACGGATGAGTATGCTTGTGCAGTTGTAACTTGTGAAGAGTAAAAATTGTTAGTATTTTTAGTATAAATGCAAAGAAAATGAAAACAATATCTTTAATTGTAGCTGAAGATCAGATCAATAAATATGGTATTAAAGAGGATGAAATTTCTTTGGATGCCTTGGAAAAGAAGATAATTGCTGAATTAGGTAAAAAATTACTGGAAAGATCAATTAATCTTGCTGAACTTTCTTCGTTAGACAAAATAACGCTTGAAGATATTAATAACGAAATAACAAAAGCAAATAGTGGAGATTAAGGTTGTTATTGATACAAATGTTATCGTATCTGCTCTCATTTCCAAAGGTCCTCCCTCCGAAGTATTAAATAAGTATGTTTTAGGTGATAAAGTTAAATTATTACTCTCAGATGAAATATATGAGGAGTATAGTAAAGTAATTGCCCGGGATAAGTTTAAGAGATATGAAGAATTTTATCAAAACGGAAAATTACTTTTACTACTATTGTTGACCTTATCCACAAAAGTAAATGTAAATGTAAAATTAGATGTTTCAAGAGATAAGGATGACAATAAGTTTATAGAATTAGCAGTTGATGGAAAAGCTGATTATATTATTACAGGTAATGTAAGTGATTTTGGTTTTAGTGAATATCAGGGAATTAAGATAGTTTCACCTAAATTATTCTGTGGTATAATGACTTAGAGCTCTACTCATACCTCGTCACGCTAAACACACCTTCCTGGTTGTTTATCTTATCTATTATCTTATTAAGCTGTTTCAGATTTTTGATATTGAGGATAAATGTCCCCTCGAACATAGAGCCGCGGTTATTTATCACCACGTCCTGAATGTTAATATTGAAGTTTTTCAGAATGGTATTTGTAATCTCATTGAGCATTCCGGGACGGTCTTCCCCGATTATTTTGATACCGCCGGTGAAGTCATTTTCGCCGTCTTCATTCCAGTTTATCTCGATGATCCTTTCCGGGTCGTGCAGGAATAAATTTACAACGTTCTTACAGCTTTTACGGTGGATCTTAATACCTTCGCCTTTTGTTATGAACCCAAGCACTTCGTCACCCGGGATGGGGTTGCAGCATTTGGCGAATTCATATTTCAGACCTTTAAAGTCACCGTTGGACTGTCCGTTTTTCAAACTGATGCCTGTAGAGCCTGAGCGGGCTTTATCTACGAATTTCTGATATATCGTTTCTTCTGTATGTCCGTTTGTCTCAGGACGCTGCTCTGCCGGAGGTTTCAGCTTATCTTCGAACACATCTATTATCTCGTCGGCTTTCTCTTCATTCCTGGAAACTATGTAATAGAAATTCTGGAGGTCTTTGAATTTCATCCTGTGGATGAGCTTCAGCAATGTATCATCATTAATATGAACCTTTCTCTTTTTCAGCTTTTTCAACCACAAGTCTTTTCCATCATCAGCCCCTTTACGTTTTTCAGCATTAAAGTACTTACGGATGTCTGATTTAGCTTTATGTGTTACAACGAATTTCTCCCAGTCCCTTTTTGGATGCTGGTTTTTCGAAGTTATTATTTCAACCTGGCTGCCGCTCTTAAGATTGGTATCAAGATTCACGATCTTGCCGTCGATCTTAGCGCCGATACAGTGCAGACCTATCTCGGTGTGTATCTCGAACGCAAAATCCAGCGCTGTTGCCCCGGCCGGCATTACCTTCAGGTCGCCTTTTGGGGTGAAGCAGTATATCTCATCCTGGTATAAATTTAACTTGAAGCTTTCCAGCATCTGCTCGGGAGCTGTTTCATCCCGTGCTACGGAGTCCAGAGTCTCACGAATCCACTTTATCCAGTTCTCGAGCTTTTCGTCCTTTGCTGTAACATTCTCTTTGTACTTCCAGTGTGCCGCGATACCTTTTTCAGCTACCTCGTGCATTTCCCGGGTTCGTATCTGCACTTCAACCATTTTACCTTCATTGCTAACGAGAGTAGTATGTATGGATTGATAACTGTTCTGCTTGGGCAGAGATACATAATCTTTAAAGCGTTCAGGAACTGGTATATAAAGCTCTGAACAAATCCCATAAACAGAGAATACATCATTCTTGTTTTGTGTATCAAGTATTATGCGTATTGCAAATAGATCATAGATCTCATCCAGTCCTTTATTTCGTGATTGGATCTTTTTGTATATGCTGTATATGTGTTTAGCGCGTCCGTAAATCTCAAACTTATAACCTTCCTGGATCAACCTTTGTTTAAGAGGCTCGATGAATTTGCGAACGAACTTCTCTCTCTCTCGTTTCTTTTCTTTAAGCTTCTTCGCGATCTCGTCGTAAGTTTTCCGCTCAAGGTATTTAAAAGATAGGTCTTCAAGCTCCGTTTTTACCTGCGATAGCCCAAACCTGTGCGCGAGTGGGGCATATATCTCGAGAGTCTCCTGCGCCATTCGGATCTGCTTGGGATTTGAAAGGTATTCGAGCGTACGGAGATTATGCAGACGGTCGGCGAACTTAACCAACATCACGCGAATATCCGACGTCATTGAAAGCAGCAGCTTCTTATATGATTCAACCTGGTTTTGCTCATAGTTTTCAAATATACCGTCCATCTTTGTCGCGCCATCGACAATCTCTGCTACCTGGTCTCCGAATTCCGCACGGATGTCATCTATGTCAAATGCTGTATCTTCCACTACATCGTGAAGCAATGCCGCGGCAATTGACACGTCATCGAGTGGAATCTCCTTCGCGACGATCATTGCTACTTCTATCGGATGGGTAAAATATGGCTCACCGGATGCCCGCTTATCATTCTTATGGGCTTCCATTGAAAACTTAAAAGCTTTTGTTATGAGGTTGTCATCAACCTTTGTATGCAGGTTGTCGTGACACGCCGCCAATAACTCATCCAGCTTCTTTTTATTTAGATTGCTCAGCATAATTCTCTCTATATCTATAGAAACAAAAGTCTTATTGCCGAAATTCCGCAATAAGAACTATCATTCTATAATTTCGGGATTTATAAGGAAACTTGCAATAGGTAATATTGAATAAAAAAGCCCGGAATATACCGGGCTTTAAACTGTATGTAAATATGTTAGTTAGTAGTTTTTACAATAGCTGGACATTGACACTGGATGTCTGGGTCTTATCAGATGTCATTGATTGGCTTCCCTGGGAGAGCTTTATCTTGGCGTCTATCTTAGTCTCAGTCTCTTTGCTTTTAATGTATCCTCCGGAAAGATTGTAAACTATTTTCCCGGTACCTCCTGCATCTATGTTTTCAAGCAATGCTTTAGTGTTCTGCTCTGAAACTTCTTTTTGCATTACTTCAGTATTCATCGATGCCTCGAGTGTAACAAGAATATTTCCGTCTTCTTCTGTAATGTCTGTGACTTTATAACTGAGAAGATTTTTAACCGGGAAGACCGACAGCTGTGTTTCATAAGAAGTCGACCAGCTTGAATCACGGAATACCTCAGAGCTGTCCTCAGGGAATTTCTGGAATTGCTGCTGGAGAACTGCCTTCATCGATTCACCGATTGAATTCTGAACAACGCCTTTGTCATTAGCACTAAGTGTGTCACCTAATGCTTTGAAAATATTCTCATATATCTTCTCCATTCCGAAAAGATCAAGTACTGTTCCTTTGTCCGAAACTCTCATATAAAAAGGAGCTGCTATGGATCCGTTGAATTGGATGAAGTCCGGAAAATTATAAACCGAATCTTTAACGTTAGAGTTATAGACTATTGAAACTGTGGAGTCCGGTGATTGGATCTTGGAAACTATTACTATGCTGTCATACTGCATTTTGTAAGTCACAGCAGTCTCTTCTACTCTGTCAACGATCTGTGTATAGTAATATGAAATTTCCTGCTCAATAGTAACTGATTCAGCGTTACCATCGGTGCTTCTTTCTGTCTCGGTGGATTTAGCCACCATTTTATATTTTAAAGTATCTTTTTCCTGCGGTTTAAGAACCAGCTTTACGCGTTCACCCGCGTCATCCTTGGTGTATAGTTCAGTATTTTGTCCTGATGATTCAGGGTCGGTTTTATCATCGCCACAGCCGTTCAATGTAATAAATGAAGCTGTGAAAAATCCCAAAATCAATAAAATGCTCAGATTTTTTAGCATTAATGTGCCTCTTATGTTAGTTTGTATAAATAAACATTAAATATACCATTATTGGAATAGACATTCAAAGCAAATGGAATTTCTATCATATAAAAACCTGTTTTTTTGCGGATAAAATGTAAATATTCATTTAAAAGTGGTTTGAATTTTGATAAATAAAGAAATATCTTTGTAACTTCTATAAGCAAAGGCTTATAATACGGGCGATTAGCTCAATTGGCTAGAGCACCTCGTTTACACCGAGGGGGTTATAGGTTCGAGTCCTTTATCGCCCACAAACAAACCCGTACAGTTCGAAGAGGTTTTTATCAGCTTCGAACATCTTTTTATAGAAGCATTTCTTCACTAAATGAAGAATTACAGCATTTTCGCGGTTTCCATTCTCGCCATTTTTATAATAAATCTTTTCTCGGATTCTATAGACCCGTACTATCTTACTGTACTTGTTTTCATAGGCATCAATATTATCCTGGCTACCAGCCTAAATCTGATTAACGGCTATACCGGGCAGTTCTCTCTGGGGCACGCAGGTTTTATGGCCATTGGTGCATATACGTCCGCGTGTACATATTGTTATTTTGCCCCGTTTTTCATTGGTACCTTTGGAGAGGGAAGTTTTGGTACATCGATGGTCTTCATTATAATGCTTATAATCGGGGGAGTATCGGCGGCGATAGTTGGATTGATTGTTGGGATTCCCTCATTGAGATTAAAAGGTGATTACCTTGCAATCGTTACCTTAGGTTTTAGTGAGATTATTCGCGTGATAATACAGGGCGTAGATTTCATTGGAGGTGCGCAGGGTTTCAGGGGTGTATATATTTATGAGAATGGCACAAAGAGCCTGAATATGGTTCCAGAGCTTACGGGTATGTCTAACCAGTTCTACGCCATAAAGGAATTCACCAGCTTCTTCTGGGTATTTTTCCTTGCTGCTGTTTGCATATTTGTGATCTATAATCTTATTCATTCCACTTACGGCAGAGGATATCTGGCGGTAAAAGATGATGAGATCGCCGCTGAAGCTATGGGTGTGAATACAACAAAGTTTAAAGTAACAGCTTTTGTAACCGGTGCATTTTTCGCGGGGATAGCTGGAACGCTCTTTGCTTTCTTTAATGAATACATTAATCCCGAAGATTTTAACTTCCTCCGCTCTGTGGAAATCGTTGTGATGGTTATACTCGGCGGTATGGGAAGTATGATGGGTGTGATCATTGCGGCAATAGTTTTGACCATATTGCCGGAGCTATTGAGGGAAGTAGCCGAGTACAGGATGATAATATATGCTCTGCTGCTTATAATAATGATGCTTTTAAGACCTCAGGGATTATTCGGTGTCAGACTCAGACGGCAGAAAAAAGTTGGAAAGGAGCACGATGTCGAAAATACTTGAGATAAATAATGTAACGATGCGATTTGGCGGACTGACCTGCGTGGACAGAGTGAGCACACACGTTGGCGAAGGAGAGCTAATCGGAATGATAGGACCCAACGGAGCGGGGAAAACTACCGTGTTTAATATGATAACCGGTGTTTATGAACCCACCGAAGGAGACATTCTTTTCAATGGTAAAAGCGTTGTTGGGAAAAAGCCTTATGAAGTTTCCGCGATGGGCATCAGCAGGACATTCCAGAATATCCGTCTATTCCCCACGCTGAGCTTAAAGGATAATGTCCGGGTTTCTTTTGGGAAGGACATTAAAGCAGGCTTCTTTAGCTCTATAATACGTCCCGGGGGTTTTTATAAAGAAGAGAAAGAAATAGATAAAAAGATAGAAGAACTCCTCGAGATATTCGGGCTTCTCGATGATGCGGATGAATATTCTAAATCTCTTCCATACGGCGAACAAAGAAAGCTCGAAATTGTCAGAGCACTTGCTACTTCCCCAAAGCTGCTTTTATTGGATGAGCCTGCCGCGGGAATGAACCCTGTGGAAAAGCAAGACCTGATGAATTTAATTAAAGAAGTGAAGGATAAGTTTAAGCTTTCAATTCTTCTCATAGAGCACGATATGCAGGTGGTGATGGGAATTTGCGAACGTATATTCGTGCTGGATTACGGCGAGAAAATAGCCGAAGGTCTGCCTAAGGAAATACAGAAAGATCCGAAAGTTATCGAAGCTTACCTGGGTGATACTCACATTACTGAAGGAGGCGACCTGAATGCTTAAGATCGAGAATCTCAAAGTGAATTATGGCGCCATTAAAGCCATTAAAGGCATAAATGTTAATGTTGAGAAGGGTTCGATTGTCACGCTCATCGGAGCAAATGGCGCGGGGAAAACCACGATTCTCAGAACTATTTCCGGACTGACTAAACCCGAACCGGGTTCTGTTATTACATTTGAAGGGGAAGACATAACAGACGATAAGCCGGATGCTATAGTAAAGAAAGGAATAAGCCAGTCTCCCGAAGGAAGATTAATATTTTCAAACCTTACCGTGAAAGAGAATCTGGAAATGGGAGCTTATACAAGAAAGGATACGGCTCACGTCAAAGATGACCTGGAATTTGTTTTTACACTTTTTCCCAGACTTAAGGAAAGACTCAAACAGCTTGGCGGTACTCTTAGCGGCGGTGAACAGCAGATGCTGGCGATATCCCGCGCTTTGATGTCAAAACCAAAGCTGCTCTTGCTTGATGAACCGTCATTGGGAATTGCGCCTCTGCTGGTGAAAGCCATTTTTGAAAAGATAGTAGCTTTAAATAAGGCGACCGGAATTACAATACTTCTTGTCGAACAAAACGCGAACCTGGCATTAGCCAGCGCGAGTTACGGGTATGTGCTCGAAACAGGAAAGATCATTCTCGAAGGAAGCGCAAAAGAACTTGCTCACAACGAAGAAGTAAAAAAAGCTTATCTCGGAGAATAAAAGAAGTTTAAAGTTAAAAGTCTAAAGTTTAAAGTCTACAGTCTGCAGTGAAAAAGTTCGAAGATTTAGTAGTGTGGCATAAAGCAAAAGATTTGAGTTTAAAACTTTATAAAATTTTTGAAGATTCTAAAGATTACAGTTTAAGAAGTCAAATACTCAGAGCTTCTGTCTCAATTATGAATAATATTGCAGAAGGGTTTGAGAGGCAAAGCAATAATGAATACCGGTATTTTTTATACATAGCTAAAGGAAGCTCAGGCGAAGTCAGAAGTATGCTGTACTTAGTCAAGGAACTTGGTTATGTATCTGAAGATGAATTTGAAGAGCTTTATAATTCTTCTATTGAAATTTCTAAAATGTTGTCAGGATTGATTAAATCTATATAATTTAAACTCTTTTAACTTTTAACTTTTAACTTTTAACTTTTAACTTTTAACTTTTAACTTTTAACTTTTAACTTTTAACTTTTAACTTTTAACTATATGAAGTATGCTGAACGGATGGCTAATCTCGGAAC
>Ga0079224_100008036_pt1 | contig 14240 bp, 15 predicted proteins | sample Stecom2015_FD_80414 | JGI IMG/M metagenome (GOLD analysis project Ga0079224, IMG submission 80414) | Agricultural soil microbial communities from Utah to study Nitrogen management - Steer compost 2015 | ecosystem: Environmental > Terrestrial > Soil > Agricultural land | place: USA: Utah...
CTCTTCGCGGGCGAAGATGTGGGGCAGCTCCCGCCGGAGCCGCAAGGCGGCCACGTCCTTCATCTTGGCTTCCACCATGGCGTCGAAGGATCCCAAGGCGGCGGCGTACTCCAAGAAAGGCGCCACAAAGGCCGGGTCCACGTAGTCCGCATGGGCCCGCCCGTTGCCCCCCGGCCGAGGGCTGGAAAGGTGCACTTTGGGCGGCCGGTCCCGCCACGTCGCGAAGACGGCGGGCAGCAGCTCCCGGAAATCTTCGCCGTCATTGCGGCACCAATGGTGGTGCACGTCGAACACCATGGGCAGGCCGGCCGCCTGGCACAGGTCCAGCGTTTCCCGGGCGGAAAAGGTCCGGTCGTCGTTCTCCAGCGCGAGCCGGGCCCGCACCTCCTCCGGCAACCGTTCCAGGTTGCGCAAGGCCTGGTCCAATCCGGCCCGGGTGCCGCCGGGCAGCCGCTTGCCCACGTGGAGGACGATCTTGGCGGTGTCATCGAGCCCCATGGCGCCCAGCAGGCGCTGGTGATAGGCCGTGTACCGCCGGACCCACGCAAACACCGCCGGTTCCGGGGCATTCAGCACGCACAGCTGGGGCGGATGGGTGCTCACCCGAAAGCCTTCCCGGCGGATAATGGCCCCCAGGCGGCCCAAGAGGGGCGCGAGCTCCTCGTCCTCCCACCACGCCCATCCTTCGGTTACCGGATGGGTGGCCAGCGGTATGAGATGGGTGGCGAACCGGTAGCACGTGAGGCCGTGGCCCTTGAGGAACCAGAGGATGCGGCCGGTGTTGGCGAGGTTGCGCCGGGCCGTGCGGCGGATGCGGGCGATGCGGGCCCCTTGGTCGGGCAGGCGCTCCAGGGACTTTACCGTGACGTCCCCCGCGGGCGAGCAGTCCTTTTCGCTGAGGCATATGGAAACAAAACCCAATCCCACGGCCACCGGGGACACCCCCCAGTAGCCTGTCAGGGATGGCCCCAACCCATGCGTCCCATCCGGGCCTTCAAGGCCTCAGTACCAGCGATCGGCCCAGGCTTGGATGGCGTCCACGACCGGTGCCAGCTCCTGCCCCTTCTGGGTGAGGCGGTACTCCACGGTGACGGGACGACCCGGGTGGACCACCCGGGACACGATGCCGTTTTCCTCCAGCTCCTTGAGCCGCTCCGCCAGGAGGCGGTCGTTGAGATCAGGGATTTGCTTCTTGAAATCGGAAAAACGCCGTGGGCCGCCCAGGAGCACCCGCAGGAGCATCCCCGTCCACTTCTTGCCCAACAGGCGGATAGCGGCCCGGTAGTGCGGGCACATCTGATCGTAGGACACGCTGATCCCCCCAGGGTCTCGCAAACCCGCCGCGGCGCGGCCGCCGCTAAAGGCATTATAGCATAACTATAAAAACACAAGGTGCTTGACATTAGTAAGTACCAGCGATAGAATGAAGCCACTGGCAGCAACCGACGGGCCTGGGCATCCTAACCAGCGCCCGGAAAAAATCACAGCCGCAAGGAGGAAAAAGACCCGTGAGCACCATCACCCACTGGAAAGTGGACCCCTCCCACAGCCTGGTCGAGTTCTCCGTGCGCCACATGATGTTCGCCACGGTCAAGGGCCGCTTCAGCAAGTTTGACGCGGTGATCAAGGGCGATCCCAACGACCTGACCAGCGCCACCTTTGAGGCCACCATCGACGCGGCCTCCATCGACACCCGGGACGAGCAGCGGGACGGCCACCTGCGTTCGGCCGACTTCTTTGACGTGGAGAAGTTTCCCAACTTGACCTTCCGCAGCCGGCAAGTGACCAAGACCGGCGACAATACGTACCAGGTTGTCGGCGATTTGACCATTCGCGACGTGACCCGCCCCGTCACCCTGGACGTGGAGTTCACCGGCCAGGGCAAGGACCCGTGGGGCAACCAGCGCATCGGCCTGAGGGCCAAGACGTCCATCAACCGAAAGGACTTCGGCCTCACCTGGAACGCGCCCCTGGAGGCGGGCGGCTTCCTGGTGGGCGACAAGGTGGACATCACCATCGAGGTGGAGGCCGTCGGGCAGGCGGAGTAAGCGGCCCCGGGCCCCGGGAAATCCCCGGGGCCCGTTCTATTGCTGCGGCCTGGCCGCGAGGGGCACAGAAAAACGACCAAGGGGTTCCTGGCCCAGGAACCCCTTGGTCGTTGGCGGAAGGGGTGGGATTTGAACCCACGGTACCCGGAGGTACACACGCTCTCCAGGCGTGCCTGTTCGGCCGCTCCAGCACCCTTCCGTATGTCCCTATGAAAGAGGAGAATGTGGCGGAGGGGGTGGGATTTGAACCCACGAGGCGGGTAAACCGCCTAACGCATTTCGAGTGCGCCGCGTTCGGCCGCTCCGCAACCCCTCCGTGTCCAACCCAATCTCACGGCCCCGCGCTACTCGCGCAGGCGCCGGAAAAACCCCTGGATGATGGCCCGGCACTCCTCCTCCAGCACACCGGCGGTCACCGCCAGGCGATGGTTGAGGCGCGGGTCCTGCACCAGGTTCCATAAAGTGCCGCAAGCCCCGGCCTTGGGGTCGGCCGCTCCGTACACCAGCCGCTCGACGCGGGCCAGCACCAGGGCCCCGGCACACATCGGGCAGGGCTCAATTGTAACGTACAGCGTGGTGCCTGTCAATCGCCACGCCCCAAGGCGCTCCGCCGCCCGGCGGATGGCCACCATTTCCGCGTGGGCCGTCGGGTCCCGCTGGGTTTCCCGCAGGTTGTGGCCTGCGGCCAGCAGTTCCCCGTCCCGGACGATGACCGCCCCGATGGGAATTTCACCCATCGCCGCCGCGGCCTCCGCCTCGGCCAGGGCGGCCCGCATCCAGACTGCGTCGTGGGGCAGCGGCGCCGTCAGGGCGACCCCGCTCTCTACATGCACTCCTCAGGTTCGCCCTCTTGCTCCCGCGTGCGGAACGACTGCCCGCAGCCGCAGGTGCGGACGGCGTTGGGGTTCTTGATGGAGAACCCGCCGCCCATCAGCGTTTCCACGTAATCCACCTCGCTGCCCCGCAGGAACAGCGCACTGTGGGGGTCGATCATCACGCGGATGCCATGCTGCTCAAAGACGATGTCCTCGTCGTTGGTGTTATCAAATCCCATGGCATAGGAGAAGCCGCTGCAGCCGCCGGGCTTGACCATGATGCGCAGGCCCTGGCCGGTGCGGTTCTCCGCCTGCATGATTTCCTTGAGCTTGTCGGCGGCCTTGGTGGTCACCGTCACCAATGCCATCACCTCCAGCGTCCGTACCCCATTATATCAGGGGATCCGGGGTGCGGCAATGCCGCCCAGCCGCCGCCGGCGGGTGTTCTGGGTGGTGCGGGTCTGCAGCCGCAGGCGCCGCTCCGTTACCGACACCAGGAGCGAGATGAGGGTCGTCATCACCAGGTACATGATGGCCACCATAGCGTAGATCTCGATGGGCTTGAAGGACCGCGTGACGATGAGCTGTCCCTTGCGCAGGAGCTCCTCCAGGGCGATGACCGATACCAACGACGAGTCCTTAAGGAGGAGGATGAACTCATTGCCCAAGGGCGGGATGATGCGGCGGAAGGCCTGGGGCAAGATGATAAACCGCACCGTCTGCCAGCGGGTCAGCCCCAAGGCCCAAGCGGCCTCGGTCTGCCCGATGTCGATGGATTGAACGCCCGCCCGCACGATCTCGGCGATGTACGCGGCCGAGTTGAGGCTCAAGGCCGTCACCCCCGCCTGCCAGCGGTCCATGCTTACGCCCAGGTGGGGCAACGCGTAGTAGATCAGCATGATTTGCACCAAGAGGGGCGTGCCCCGAAAAAACCAAACGTAGCCCGCGGCAAAGGCGCCCACCGCCTTGACACGGGACAGCCGCATCAGCCCCATGATCGTCCCCAAGACGAGCCCGATGCCGATGGAAGTGGTGGTCAGCAGCAAGGTCGTCAACGACCCGGCCAACAAGTCGGGCAGCGAGCGCAGGATGAGCCCCCAATCAAGGCTGTACACGTGCCTTCCCTCCAGCCGGGGCCGGGCGGCGTCCTGCGGCCTCCCGGGCCCCACCAGCGTCGCGCCCGCGCCGACAGGCGGACACCTCCCTCGCGGGCGGCCCTCGCGGCAGAACCAAGGAAAAGGGGATCATGGTCTTGGGTTTCCGTCCATGATCCCCTCGGGCTTACGTCACGATCAGGACCCCGGCATCACTGGCCGCCGAGGAACCACTTGTCGTAGAGCTCGTCGTAGGTGCCGTCGGCCTTGATCTGCGCCAGCGCCCGGTTGATCTGGCGCAGCAAGCCCTCCCGGCCCTTGCGGATGGCGATGCCGTAGTACTCCACCGTGAAGGGCGTCCCCACCACCTTGAGCACGCCGGGATTGGCCTGGGCCTCCTGCACCGCCACCAGCTCGTCCACCACCGCCGCGTCGGCCCGGCCCAGCCGCAGCGCCAGGAAAGCCTCGGGCGTGGTCGGATAGTGGTCGATGCGCCGCAGGCCCGCGAGCTTCTCCGCGGCAAACTGGCCCGTGGTACCGATCTGCACGGCCACCACCTTGCCAGCCAAGTCCGACGGCTGCTGGATGCGGTCATCGTCGGCCCGCACCACGATGACCTGGCCGGTGGAGAAGTACGGGTCGGTAAAGTCCACGGCCTGGGCCCGCTCGTCGGTGATGGTCATGGCCGAGATGATCACATCGTAGTGGCCCGCCAAAAGGCCGGGAATGATGCCCTCCCACGCGGTGTTGATAATCTCCACCCGCATGCCCAGGCGGCGGCCCACTTCCCGGATGAGGTCCATGTCAAAACCGGCGTACTCGCCGGTGGCTTCGTCGACGAACTCAAAGGGCGGGTACGCCACGTTGGCGCCCACCCGCAACACGTCCTCGGCCGCAGCGGCGCCGGCGAAAAGCAACAGTGCGAGCAGGCCTGCTATCCCTACGCGGTACATAACTGGTGGAAATCCTCCTTATGGCGTTCCGATGGTCCCAACAAGCGGGTTGCGGGCGCCCGCCGCCAGGGCGCCCGCAACCCCATCGCCGCCAGCGGCATCAGAGGCCGCCAAACCACTTCTCGTACAGTTCGTCATAGGTGCCATCAGCCTTAATCTGCGCCAGCGCCCGGTTGATCTGGCGCAGCAGGTCCTCCCGGCCCTTGCGGATGGCGATGCCGTAGTACTCCACCGTGAAGGGCGTCCCGACCACCTTCAGCAGGCCCGGGTTGGCCGCGGCTTCCTCAAAGGCCACCAACTCGTCCACCACCGCCGCATCGGCCCGGCCCAGCCGCAGCGCCAGGAAGGCCTCGGGGGTCGTCGGGTAGTGGTCGATCCGGGCCACACCTTCGATGCGCTCGGCAGCGAACTGGCCCGTCGTCCCGATCTGCACCGCGACCACCTTGCCGGCCAAGTCCGCCGGCTGCTGGACGCTGGTGTCGTCGGCCCGCACCACGATGACCTGCCCGGTGGCAAAGTAGGGGTCGGAGAAGTCCACCGCCTGGGCCCGCTCGTCGGTGATGGTCATGGCCGAGATGACCACATCATAGTGGCCCGCCAGCAGCCCCGGGATGATGCCTTCCCACGCCGTGTTGATGATCTCCACGTCCATCCCGAGGCGCTTGCCCACTTCCCGAATCAAATCCATGTCAAATCCGGCAAACTCGCCCGTCGCTTCGTCCACGTACTCAAAGGGCGGGTACGCGACGTCCGACCCGACCCGCAGGAGCCCCTGGGCCCCGGCGACGCCGGCCAGCAGGACCACAGCCAGCAAAGCCGCCACCATCGTTCTGTACAAGGCGCCAACCCCCTTCGCAATGTTGCCAAGTGCACGCCTTGCTGCTATTTCTGCCCTTGTTTGGCCTGATCCTGCCAAATGCGCCGCGGGCATCCTTCCAAACGAGGAAACGCGGGAGGCCTCCACAGTGGAATTTTGGCCTCCGACGTGCTATTATTTGTATGTATGTCCTGCAGCCCACAGTGAAGGGGAAGTTCCGTCATGACAGCAGCCGGAGCCGAACTTCTGCTGATTGGCTTACTCCTGGGGTTCTTTGTCTCGCAGGTGGTGCAGTACGCGGTCACCGCCCGCTCCCGGGCCAGCTCCCTGTCCGATGACGCCTACGCCCGGCTCGAGGAGGCGGTGGAGCAGGCCCTGGCCCGCCACGTGGCGGCCGGCGCCGTAGTGGCCGCCGCGCCGGCGGCAGCGCCCGCGGCCGCCCCAGCGGCACCCGCTGCCACCGAGCAAGCCGCGGACGAGGCCCCGGCCCCAGCGGCCGCGCCGGCCACCGAGGAAGCGCCCGCGGTGGCCGACGGCGAGACGGTGCCCATGACCGTGACCGTGGGCGGCGAAACTTTCCACCTGCAGGTGCGGCCGGGCGAAAACATGCTGGACGCCGCCCTCGACCGGAATGTGGACCTGGACTACAGCTGCCGGGAAGGATCCTGCGACACGTGCATGGTCAAGATCCTCAAGGGCGGCGAGAATCTCAACGAGATCACGCCCGAGGAGCGGGACATGCTGGACGAGGACCAGCTCAAGCAGGGTTACCGGCTTTCCTGCATGGTGGTCGTCAAGGGCCCGGTGGAGCTGGTCCAGGAGCCGCGGTGATCGGGCCCCAGTCCACGGCCGGACTACTCCGCGGACCGGCATGGAGCGCGGGCGGCGCCGCCTGGGCGACGGCGACTGCCGGCAGCGCGCGGATATGGTATAATTGATCATACCGTCCATTCAAGGATGGCCGTCCAACTACTTTCAAGGAGGGGTTCTGATGGCGAAGCACGCGCTTCCGGATCTGCCGTACCCGCACGACGCGCTGGAGCCCTACATTGACGCGCAGACCATGCAGATCCACCACGGGAAGCATCACGCGACCTACGTCAACAACCTCAACGCGGCGCTGGAGAAGTATCCGGAGCTGCAGAACAAGTCCGTGGAGGAACTGCTTAAAGACATCAACAGCGTCCCCGAAGACATCCGCACCGCGGTCCGCAACAACGGCGGCGGGCATCACAACCACTCGCTGTTTTGGCGCATCATGGGCCCCAACAAGGGCGGCGAGCCGACGGGCGCGCTGGCCGACGCCATCAACAAGGCGTTCGGCAGCTTCGCGGCGTTTAAGGAAGAGTTTACCAAGGCCGCCACGACCCGGTTTGGCAGCGGCTGGGCCTGGCTGGTAGTGGACAAGGACGGCAACCTCAAGGTCATCAGCACGCCCAACCAGGACAGCCCGCTGATGGAGGGGCTTACGCCCATTCTGGGCCTGGACGTCTGGGAGCACGCCTATTACCTCAAGTACCAGAACCGCCGCCCCGAGTACATCCAGAACTGGTGGAACGTGGTCGACTGGGACGCGGTCAGCGAGGAGTACCAAAAGGCCACGGCCTAAGGCAAAGGCTTGCGGGCGTGATAGAGCCAGGGCCGCTGACGCCGGTCAGCGGCCCTTTCGCGTTCGCGGCCTCCGGCGGTCCGTGACTTCCCCGGGCCCTTCCCTGGGTCCGTCACTTCCCTGGGTCTGTGACTGCCCCCCTTGGACGAGGCGCGGCCAGGGGCCGCCCGCGGTCATCCGGCCAACTCCCAGCCGGCCACCAGCCATCCCCGGGCGCTGCGGCGCAGGGTGACCGCCACTGGCGGCGTGCTCTCCTCCTCAAGGCCGCCCGGGCTGGGGCGCCATAGGCGCACCACCAGCACTTGGTCCAAACCGTCCTCGTAGCGCTGCGCGATCTCCAGCTCCGCCGCGGCCCAAGAGGCGTCCAGCCAGTGGTGCCATTGCCCGAGCCACTGCTCCACCTGGTCGCCCTGCAGCAAAAAGGACATCTGCTCCAGGGCCTGCCGATCCCCCGACCAAAGGGCCTGGGCAAAGCGGCGGGCTGCCTCTTCCGGACTGCGGGCCACATCCCCGGATCCCAGCAGTCCTCCGCCGAAGATCTGCCGGTCCAGGGTGTTGGTGGCCAACATCATGGCCAACTCCGATGCCCGCTGGCCCATGGACGGATGGGTGCTGTGCAGTTCTCGCCACAGTTCGCTGGACGCTGCAAGGCCGCGCCACTGATGATCCATCCGCTCCAAGGCTTCCACCAGGCCCCGCGGGTCATAGCCCGCCCGCCGCGCGAGGCGGGCGCCCATCAGGTCGGCCTCGGTTTCCTGCTCGCGGCTGTACGCATACAGGAACATGTCCCGGAGATACCAAAGGCCCCCCCAGTCGGCGTTGCCCTCGGTATTGGAGATTACGCCCACCGCCAGCACCCAGACGATGCTCCATAGATGCTGGCTGACGCGGTAAGGGATGTGCCCCAGCAGGCCGTGGGCGATTTCGTGGCCGATGACCCCCGCCAGCTGGTCGTCGGTGTCCAGCAGGCGCAAAAGCCCCGTGGTAACGGTGATCTGGTTTGACGCGTTGATCCAGGCGTTGGCCACCCGCTCGTCCACGACCTCGATGGTGTACTCACGCAGCTCCGGATAGGTGTCCCCCAGCACGTCCACAAACCGCTGGAAAACAGCTGTCACCCGGGCCTCCATCTCGGGCGGGATGCCGCCCTCGGCCGATGGGGCGGCCGCCGCGGCCACGGACAACAGACACAATAACAGCCCTACCACCCACAGCGGCAGGGCTCCCCGTCGGCCCAGGCTGCAGCTGAAGCCCACCTGGCTTCCCTCCCCAAGCGGGGTTTGGCTCCATCGTACCGCTTGCTGCCAGAGGACGTCAACAGTGGAAACCGCTGGACCGCCCGCCCGTGGGAAAAGATGGTACAATATTGAGCGGGAGGGAACATGCATGCGCTTGGCGCGCGAGGAGCTGGAAGCCCTCTGGGACGCGGCCGAAGAAGCGGCCGCCGCCCGGCACTTGGAACAGTTTGGTGGCCTGGTCAAGCTGCTGCTGGGCTATCTCTTGCTGGAAACCTTTGGGCCTGAGTACTTGAGCCTCATCCCCGATTCCATCGGCGAGCCGTCGCCCCACCGCCTGCGCACCGCGCGGCCCTACTTCTTCGACGCGCTGCGGGCCGAAGATCCCGAGGAAGCCCGGGATTTCGCCCAGCAGTGCCTGCAGTTGGCCGTGCCCAAGGTGCAGCGGATCTGGCGGCAGGCTTCCCTGCCCTTTCGTCCCCGCCCCGGCGAGTCCATCCTGTAAGGCCCCGATCTCACGACGAAGGCCGCCCGCCTCGCGACGCCTACGTCTCCGGCCGGCCCGCCGGCGCACCGTCCACCGGCAGGGTCAAGCGGACGCGCGGCTCTCCATAGCCCGGGTCCACGGTAACGATGCTGGCTTCCGCCAGGGCGGCCACCGCCCGCTCCAGCTCGCCGCGCTCCACCTCCGGCAGGTGGGCGGCGATCTCCGTCAATAGGGCCTCGCCCCCGGTCCCCTCGAGAAACCGGACGATGTCGCGCCCCGCTTTGCCGGGCTTGGCCGTGGGCGGGCGCCGCAGGTCATCGCCCCGTCCCCGGTGGACCGCGGTGCCGCGGAAAACCGTATCGCCCATCGCGGCTTGCAACCTCCCCCGTTCGGTTTCCCCTAGGGTTTCCGGAAAGAACCGTTCTGAGCCGGCGAGGAAAAGCACCGTGGCGGGCGTCGGTTAGGGAAAATCAGCGGTAGGCCTGGACGGCGGCCAGGAACGCCTCTGCATCGGCGGGCTCCAGGATGACCCGGCCCCGAGACGTCTCCAATAGGATCAAGGGCGGCCGGAGGGTCGTCCCGTACACCCGCACGCGGCCCAGGGGCCCGGCAGAAAAGAGGCCGGCATAGTAGCCGGGCAGGTGCGCGCCAAAGATGCGCCACAGGCGGGGCGGCTGGTCCAGCCGCTCCACCCGGCGGATGGACTCCCAGCGAAACAGCTGGCGGCCCAAGTGGTGCACGGCGATGCCGTCAGGACCTACCCGGAAGTGCATCCCGCGGATGCCGGAAGACAACACCCACGGAAAGCCGATGGCAATGGACAAGGTGAAGGCCAGGACCACTATGAGAAAGGGATCGGTCAGCACGCCGGGACCCGGCACCGGGTCGAAGACGACATCGCCCCCGGCCCCAGCGGCCGCCCACTCCCCGGCCTGGGCCGCCCGCAGCAAGGTCACGAAACGGTCCGGGTCGGCGGGGCTCAGCACGTATCGGGTCCCGGGCCGGGCCGTGGCCGCATCGGGAGCAGTGTCGACATAAACCAGGTTGCGGCCCGCGGTGGTCATGCGGTAGACCCGCCGGCCGCCCATCCGGTACCAGCCCATCTGCAGGCCCCGCAGGCCAGCGCCGACGACCCGCACGGCGGGGCCGGGCCCTTCCCAACGGTCCACCGCCGCCACTTCCGCCGCCGGGATCCAGATCCGCCCCACGCCCATTTCCACCGTAAGGCCCCCAGGGCCGACGCGGTAGTGCAGGCGGCTGTGGACAAGACCATAGTACAGGTACAGTCCCAGCGGCAACAGGCAGACCGCCACCGTCACCACCGCCAGGACCGTCGCCCACGGACTGCGCACTGTCCGCGGGCGAAAGACTTGCTCCCCACGGTGTACCGGATGAGCACCCATGCGCTCACACCCTCCGCTGCAGCACGTTGGCCGCGGTCAGGAGCGGATCCCAGACGGTAGAAAAGGGCGGCGCGTAGCTGAGATCCAAGTAGCTGAACTGGTCCACCGTCATCCCGTGAAACAGCGCTGTGGCCACCACGTCGATGCGTTTGGCCACGCCGGCGCCGTCAAGACCGGCGATCTGCCCGCCCAAGAGCCGCCCGCTACCCCGTTCCGCCACCAGCTTGACCCATATTTCCCGGGCGCCAGGATAGGAGTGGACCCGGTCTTTGGCCTTGATGGTTTCGGCCGCCGCGTCATAGCCCATGGCCTGGGCTTGCTGCAGGGACAGGCCCGTGCGGGCCACCGTGACGCGGCGGGCCTTGAGGGCCGCGGTGCCCACCACGCCCGGAAAGGCCGCGTCGCCCCCGGCGATGACCGTCCCCGCCACGCGGCCCTGCTTGTTGGCGGTGGTGCCCAGGGGGATATAGGCGGGCCGGCCCGTCACCAGGTGCAGCGCCTCGCAGCAGTCGCCGGCGGCGTACACTCCCTCGACCCGCGTCCGCTGGCGGCTGTCCACCGCAATGGCCCCCGTCTCTCCCAAGGGGACGCCCGCCGCCTGGGCCAAGGCGACGTTGGGCCGCACCCCGATGGCCACCAGCACCAGGTCGGCCCCGATGCGCTCGCCCGCGTGGGTGCGCACCCCGACCACACGGCCGTCCACCGCCTCCAGCTCAGCCATCCCGTCGCCCAAGCGCACATCCACCCCGTCGGCCCGCAAGTCGTCCTCCACGTGGCGGGCCATGTCGGCATCAAAATTGGGCAAAAGCTGCGGGAGCATGTCGATGATGGTCACCGCCGCTCCCTGCTCCCGCAGGGCATCGGCCGCCTCCACGCCGATGTATCCGCCGCCCACGATGACGGCCCGCCGGGCGCCGGCTTCCACCTGGGACCGCAGCCGTTGCGCATCTTCTATTGTGCGCAGGAAATGGACGCCGGCCAGGCCCTCCAGCTCCCATCCCCGGGGCACCACGGGCACGGCGCCGGTGGCCAGGAGCACCACGTCAAAACCGATGGTCTCCTCGCGGCCGCCCGCGCGCACCGTCACGCGGCGCTGGTCCAGGTCCAGCGCGACGGCTTCGTGTCCCGTGCGCACGTCGATGCCCTGCTCCCGGGCCTCCTCGGGCGTACGCGCGATGAGGAGCCGGTAGTCGTCAAAGTGTCCCGCCAGGTAGTACGGTAGGCTGCACGCCCCGTAGGAGATGTGGGGACCCTTTTCCAGCACGATAATTTCCAAGTCCCGGTTGAGCCGCCGGGCCCGGGCCGCGGCCGTCATGCCCGCGGCGACGCCCCCTATCACCACCAGCCGCTGCTTCACGGGGCATCACCTCTTCTGCTGTTGTGCCGGGCGCCGTGCCGGCCTCCCTGCATTGGTTCTCGGCCCGGTTCCCGGGGTCCTGTCCGCCGGGCGCGGGCAGGGGTGCGCCCGGGGCGGCACGAATGTGAAGCGTGGACGCCACCCCCCTGGAGCGAGGTCATGCCTGTGCCCGCATCCGCCGGCCCCACACGGCCGTCCCCCGCGCAACCCCAGATCCGCCTGACGCCGGAACTGCGGCGGGCCCTGGATCTGCTGGAGCACTCCCGCGAACCCGTCTTCGTCACCGGCCCCGCAGGCACCGGCAAATCCACCCTGCTTCAGCACTGGTGCGGGAGCACAAAACAGAACGTCGCGGTGTTGGCCCCCACGGGCGTAGCCGCCATCAACGTGGGCGGCGAAACCATCCATTCCTTCTTCCGGTTTCGCCCCGACATCACCGTGGACCGGGTGCGCCGGGCCCGGGGACCCTTGCGGGAACTATACGAACACCTGGACACAGTAGTCATCGATGAAGTCTCCATGGTGCGGGCGGACCTCCTGGACTGCGTGGCCCGGGCCCTGGAGCTCAACGGCCCCGAGCCGGGGACGCCCTTCGGAGGCGTGCGGTTGCTGTTTTTCGGCGATTTGCACCAGCTGCCGCCCGTGGTGCGCCCCGACGAAGAGGAGCTGTTCCGGAGCTACTACGCCAGCCCGTATTTTTTCAGCGCCCATTGCCTGGCGGGGATAAAGGTCACCTGGGTGGAGCTCACCGAAAGCTTTCGCCAGCAGGACGATGGGTTTCTGGAAATCTTGAGCGCCATCCGAAACGGCCAGGTCACCGATGAGCACCTGGCGGTGCTCAACAGCCGCGTGCTCCAGGACGCGGACCCCGCGGCCTTGACCGATTGGGTTTTCCTGACCACCATCAACGCCCGGGCCGCACAGATCAACGCGGAACAGCTGCGGCGCCTGCCGGGACCCGCGCACACCTTCCACGCCGCGGTGAGCGGCGAGTTCCAGCCCAGCGCCGACCCCACGGAACGGGTCCTCATCCTCAAGGAAGGCGCCCGGGTGATGCTGCTCAACAATGACCCCCAGGGTCGCTGGGTCAACGGCACCATGGCCACGGTGCGGCGCATCCGGCCGGATCAGGACTCCATCGTGGTCGCCTTGCCCGACGGCAGCGAGGAAGTGGTGGAGCGGTTCCAGTGGGACTTGTTCCGGTTTGAGCTGGACGATGGCGTGCTGCGGCCGGTGTCGGTGGGGCAATTCGCCCAACTGCCCGTGCGCCTGGCCTGGGCCATCACCATCCACAAGAGCCAAGGGCTGACCTTGGAGCGGGTCGTGCTGGACTTGTCCCGCCCCACCTTTGCCCATGGCCAGCTTTATGTGGCCCTCAGCCGCGTCCGCTCCCTGGACGGATTGTGGCTGACCCGCCCTGTGAAACGGGGCCACATCCGCCTGGACCCCCGGGTGCAAGCGGTAGCCCGGGCCCGCCGGTTCGATGCCCTGCCTGTGTGACCCCTTGTATCCTCCTTTTAACCGTTAAGCCGTCAGCTCCGCAAGCGGGTCTTGCCGCGCCCCGCCCGCGCCTTTGGCCTGACCAAGCAGTGTTTCATATTATGAAATTATCACCTGGATTTCTCTTCTTTTGGGCGACTTTTTTTATTACCAAGGAAGGAGTAATGCGCGGCGTGTTGAATAGTCCCCCCTGAAACCATATTACCGGATTAATACCTCATATATTCGGCTCATCTCGGTAGTTTATTTCATAGTGTGAATTGGAGGCCCAAAAAGCGTTGACCAAGAACAGTCGCGGCCCCAACTCTTCGCGGTCCAGCACGCAGATCTTGTCGGTAATCCGCGCGGCTACTTTGTTGGAACTGCTGGCCGAAAATGCCGACGGGCTCACCAGCAAGGAGCTGAGCGCCGCGGCCGGCATGAACGTGAGCACTTGTCATCATCATCTGACCACGCTGGCATCCGTGGGGATGGTGCGCATGGGGGCGCAACACCGGTATCTGCTGGGGCCCAAGATCGGAGAGTTGTACCGGAAATACACCTCCGGCACGTCGGTAGTGCAGCGTATCCGGCACGTGTTGGAGGACTTGGCCGCCCGTTCGGGCGAGACAGCCTACCTGACCGCCTGGCGGGACGGCCAGCCGGTGTTGATCGACGCGGTGGAAGTTCCCAAGCCCGGGCTCAAACCCCTGCGCCCCGGGTACACGGGTCCGGCCTACTCCCGGGCGAGCGGCAAGGTGCTGCTGGCAGGGTTCAGTGAGGAAGAACTGTCGGCCTATCTGCAGCGGACAACGCTGGTGCCCCTGACACCCTACACCATCACCAATGAGGACGAGCTGCGGGCGGAACTCAATAAAATCCGGGTCCAGGGGTACGCCGTCGACCGGGAAGAGCACGAGCTGGGCCGCTACTGCATCGCCGC
>Ga0079224_100008038_pt1 | contig 14239 bp, 10 predicted proteins | sample Stecom2015_FD_80414 | JGI IMG/M metagenome (GOLD analysis project Ga0079224, IMG submission 80414) | Agricultural soil microbial communities from Utah to study Nitrogen management - Steer compost 2015 | ecosystem: Environmental > Terrestrial > Soil > Agricultural land | place: USA: Utah...
CGGCGCGACTCGCCACCGTCGCCCTTGCTGGAGCTCGATCTCGAGCGGCGCGACTCGCCACCGTCGCCCTTGCTGGAGCTCGATCTCGAGCGGCGCGACTCGCCACCGTCGCCCTTGCTGGAGTTCGATCTCGAGCGGCGCGACTCGCCACCGCCGCCCTTGCTGGAGTTCGATCTCGAGCGGCGCGACTCGCCACCGTCGCCCTTGCTGGAGCTCGATCTCGAGCGGCGCGACTCGCCACCGTGGCGGCTGCCGGACGCGAGGATCGCGTCGGGCTGATCCGCTGCATTCCCCAAGAACTTCCGGTCTCCCGCGCCTTCCTTCCTGTGAATGAATTCGCCGGGCTCTGCTTCGCGGCCCTGGAAGTCCGTGAATTCCCGGCTCCGCGTGGTGATTGGGACCCAGTCACTCGCGTCGGCGCGCGCCATGACGAAACGGTGATGATCGGGTGATGGTCGCATGGAGCAGGCCCTTGTCCGCGAAGGCATGCTCGGGAGCATGGAAACGCGACTTCGAGCGGGTCCGGGCCGATGGGCGGTGTGGGCGCTGCTGCTCCTTTCGACGTACCTCGTGTCCTTGACGATCGGCGCGCCGGAAGGCCGCGCCCCCGATCCGCTGCTGCCCGTGGGGGACGACCTCGGCTTCAGGTCGGCGCCGCCCCGCATCGTATTTCCGGCAGCTCACGACGACGGCTTCGAGGGAGACCTCGAGATCGAATGACGAGAAGAGAACGGAGGGATCGACACATGCGGCTGATCGACAGAATCACGACCTTGCTCAAGGCGGACGCCCACGGCGTGGTGGAGTCCATCGAAGACCAACGGCTATTGGGCAAGCAGCTCTTGCGGGACGCGCGGATCGCGCTCGACGAAAAGCGCACCGAGCTCGCCGACCTGAAAAACCAGCAGCACCGGCTCGAGGTCGAGTCGAAGCGGCTCCTGGCGGTCATCGCGCGCCTCGACCAGGAGGTCACCTTCGCGATGGACAGCCGCGAGGAGGACCTGGCGCGCGCCGCCATCCGCAAGCTCTTGCCGCTCCGCGAAGCGCACCGCCGCCTGAGCGACCGGCTGGTGACGCTGCGCGACGAAGAGGCGCGCTCGAGCGCGCGGATCGACGAGCAGGAGCGGGAGCTCGAGGTGCTGAAGGCGCGGCTGTCCGCCGAGCTGTCGCTGTCGCAAAACGAGCGTGCGGACGAGGGCTTCGAGCGCCAGGTGATCACCGAGGACGACGTGGAGCTCGAGCTGTTGCGGCGCCGGCAGGTGACGAAGACCGAGGTGGACGTGAACCCCGCTGCAGGAGAGCCGTGATGGCGCGCCGGCAGCAGCCAGGGTGGTTCGCCGCGGTCCTGATGGCCGCGGTGTTCGGGCTCGGCTTCGTCCCGGCGGTCGACATCGGCGCCGGCTTCATGACGGCGACCCGCGCCGCGGGGCTCTACCTGACAGTCACGACGGCCGTGTACGCGGCGTGGCTCGGCCGCACCCGGTCGCTCAAGCTCGGCGCCGCGACCTGCGTCATCGCCACCGGCCTGCTCGCGAGCGCGGCGTTCGACCGCCTGCTGCCGACGGCGCTGGCGCTGGGCGGCGCGCTGGCCGTCGCCCGGGCGCGCCTGTTGTTCCGGCGTGAGATCGAGCGGCCGTGGCGCCTGGAGCTGTGCCTGACGACCGCCGCCTTCTTCGCCGCCTGGCTCGTGCTGGAGCCCACATTGGAGCGCATCGCGCTCGCCGTGTGGACCTTCTGGCTGGTGCAGAGCGGGTTTCTCTTGTGGGTCGGGGAGCGGCGCCTGTCAAAAAACCGGGTCGCCGCCGACCCCTTCGACGTGGCCGCGCGCCGCGCCACCGAGCTGATGGACAACCTATGAAGGGCTTTCTGATAAAACGGAGGGATGCTGCGATGACGAAACGAACGTTTGCTGCGTACAGTGTGATGCTGGTGCTTGCCGCGGGGGCAGCTAGCTGCGAGTCGGACGCGCCGAAGGAGACGGCTGCCCTCACCAGCCAGCGGTCCAACGGAGAGAGCCGTGGGGATCCAAAGGTCGAGAGCGACCAGGAAGATGCCGTCATGGTTCACCCCACGGGAGACCCCGCGCGCGAGGACGTTGAGCGCCCGGTGCCAGCCGTGGAACCACAGCCCGCGGCGGCTTCCGGCGCGGCCACGGCCGCCCCCTCGGAGATCGCGTCCCGACCTGCTCGGGCGATGAACGCGGCGAGGCCATCGGGCGGCGGCACGCCCACCAAGAAAAAGCCCGCAGCGCCGCCCCCAAGCGACGCCGCCAAGCCCAGGCCGAGCGAGCGAGCTCGCGCCCGCGAGCTGGAGCTCGAGATCGCCAAGGGTAAGGACAAGGAGCGCCGCAGCGACGACCGGCGGCTGCCCCTCATCCCGCGCCACGAGGCCGACGACCGCTTCGCGGAGCTGCGCGTCCTCGATCAGAGCGGCGTCCGGGACATGGTCTTTTACGACTACGGCGTCAACCCGACCATCGCGACCGCGGAGGAGCCGGTCTCCACGTTCGCGGTCGACGTCGACAGCGCCTCCTACAACCTCGCGCGTTCGTATTTGAACCGCGGCAGCCTGCCCGACGAGCGCGCCATCCGCGTCGAAGAGATGATCAACGCCTTCGACTACGCCTACGCGGCCCCCAAGACCGAGGCGTTCGTGGTGCAGGCCGAGGCGTTCCCCTCCCCCAACCGCAAGGGCTACCACGTGCTGCACATCGGCTTGAAGGGGCGCGAGCTCGGCATGGACGAGCGCCAGCCGGCGGCGCTCACGTTCGTGGTGGACGTGTCCGGATCGATGGAGGGCGAGGAGCGGCTCGGGCTCGTCAAGCGATCGCTCGCGATGTTGACCCGGCAGCTCGACGGGCGCGATCTGGTCGGCCTCGTCGTGTACGGCTCGGACGCGCGCGTCGTGCTCGACCCCACCCGCGCCACGCAGGAGGGCAAGCGCCGCATCATCGACGCCATCAGCGGCCTTCAGGTCGAAGGCTCCACCAACGTGGAGGCCGGGCTCGACCTCGGCTATCGCCTGGCGGCGCGGCACGCGGCGCCAGGGACCACCTCGCGCGTGGTGCTGTGCTCCGACGGGGTCGCCAACGTGGGCGCCACGGCCGCGGAGAGCATCCTGGGGCGGGTGAAGGCGCACGCCGATCGCGGGGTCACGATCTCGACCGTCGGCTTCGGGATGGGCAACTACAACGATGTCCTGATGGAGCAGCTCGCCGACAAGGGCAACGGCAACTACGCCTACGTCGACGACCTCGACGCCGCCCAGCGCGTCTTCGTCGAGCAGCTCGGCGCGACGCTCGAGGTCATCGCCAAGGACGTGAAGATCCAGGTCGCCTTCGACAAGAACCGGGTGAGCCGCTACCGCTTGCTCGGGTTCGAGAACCGCTTGCTCGACAAGCGAGATTTCTCCAACGACCGGGTGGACGCCGGAGAGATCGGCGCCGGTCACACCGTCACCGCGATCTACGAGCTCAAGCTGAACCCCGATGGCGCGGGCGAGCTGGGGACCTTGCGTGTCCGCTACAAGGCGCCCGGCGCCGATCGTTCGGAGCTGGTGGAGCGGGCGATGCCGGTTTCCATCGTGCGCCAGGCGTATGGGGACGCCTCCGCGCCCACGCGGCTATCGATGGTGGTGGCGGCGTTCGCGGAGAAGCTGCGCGGTTCGTACTGGGCGCGCAACGTGTCGTACCAGGACATCCTCGCGCTGTGGCAGGACCTGCCCGCATCCCTGCGCCTGCGGCAAGACGTCGCGGAGCTCGAGCGGCTCATCACCACCGCCTCTAGGCTCGACCACCGCGGCGACCGCTTCGAGCGCCTGCTCCCGCTGGCGAAGATGGACTTCGACCGCGTGCCGGTGCTGTACTGAGGCGAGCATGCCGCGCGCGCTCTTCCTTATCCTTGCCGTCGCGGGCAGCCTCGCCGTGGTGTGGGGCACCGCGACGTTGCAGGGCATCTTCGTGGAGGAGCGCGAGGCGGCCCAGGCAGCGATCGAGGTGCGGCGGCGAGGGCTCGAACAGTACGCGATCGTCGCCCTCGAAAAGAAGCTGCGCGCGGCCCTGGCGGACGCGCGGCCGCGCATCGACGCCGCGCTGGCCGACCCGCTCGCGCCCGAGGACGGCCTGCTGCTGGTGCAGGGTGGACGGCAGGTCCTGCCGCGCCAGCTCACCCACCTGCCGGGCACCGAGACGCCCGCGTCAGATTGGTACCGGCAGCTCGAGCAAGGCCGATGGACGGGCGACGGTCCGCTCGGCGAGCGCCTCACCCTGCTGGCCCGGCTGCAAGACGCGCTCGACAAAGGCGACGACGACGCCATCACTCAGAGCGTGCGCGCGGTGCTCGACCACCAAACGCGCTTCCTGCTGCCCGTCGCCCGCGACCTGCCCTATCGCGTGCGCTTCCTCGAAGTGTTCGTCGCGGGCGCGAGCCCGGATCCGAGCCTGCTGCAGGCCCTGTTGCGCGACGGACTGCGCGGCAGCCAGGGCCGCCGGCTCACGGGTCTGCAGCCGTTCTTGCTGTCGAAGGCGGACCGCTTCACCCGCGCCGACTTCGACTTCTTGCGGGCGAAGATCAGCGAGCTGTCCCGCCGCACGCGGGTGGTGCACGACGACTTCGAGGCCGCGGCCGCCAGAGAGGGGGCAGCGGTCTCGCTGCCCAAGCAGTTGAAGCAGGCCGCCCTGGTGGCGCACGGCGAGTGGTTCGCTGCCCCTCTGGAGACCGACGGGCTGTTCGGGATCTCGGTCGAGCTCGAAGCGTTGTTGCGCGACATCGCCGCCGACATGAAGCGGGGCGGCCTGTTGGCGAGCTCGGACCAGCTCCGATCGCGGAGGCCCGATCGAGAGACGCTGCCCGTCGCCGACCTGAGGGTCGCGGTGGCCTCGGCCGCGCTCAGCGCCGAGGCCCGGGAGATCGACGGTCGCTACCGGCTCAAGACGGCGACCGGGGTCGCGCTCGGGCTCTCGATCCTGGGCATCGCGGCGCTCCTCGGGGTGCTCTACCGCCGAGAGCGCCGCTTCCTCGAGGCGAAGGCGAGCTTCGTCGCGACCGTCTCGCACGAGCTGCGCACCCCCATCGCTTCCTTACGCCTGATGGGCGAGACCCTGGAGCGGCGGCTCGAAGGGGTCGAGACCGCGCGGGACTTTCCCTCCCGGATCGTCGGCGAGACGGAGCGTCTGAGCTTCTTGGTCGAAAATATTCTGTCTTACAATCGGCTCGAGCGGGCGCGCGTCGAGACCAACCTCCAGAACGTCAGCCTGGCCGAGATCATCGACGCCGTTCAGGCCGACGCGGAGGCGTTCACCAAGAAGCCGGTTCGAGTCCGCATCGAGGCCGGCGGCGGGATCGAGCTCCGCGCCGATCCGGAGCTCCTCAAGCTCGTGTTTTCCAACCTTTTGAACAACTCCTGCAAGTACCACCAGCGGGAACAGGTCGAGGTGGTGGTCCGGGCCACGCGCCACGCCGACCGGACCACCGTGCAATTTTGCGACAACGGCATCGGCATCCCGAGCCACGATTGGCACGCCGTGTTCACGGAGTTCGTGCGTTCCCGCAGTCAACCCGGCAGCAGCGGCTTCGGCTTGGGTCTCGCCCTCTGCCGGCGCATCATGGATCTGCACGGCGGCACCCTCCGCGTCCAGAGCTCGAGCGAGGCCGGGACCACCTTCGAGCTCCAGTTTCCCCAACCGTCCAACGACCCATGACCTTACGCCAACGCATTCTGATCGTGGAAGACGACGAGAACCTGCGGGTCGCGCTGGCCGACAACCTCGAAGCCGAGGGCTTCGACGTCGCGCTCGCGGCCGACGGCGCCGAGGCGCGGCAGCAGATCGCCGCCGGGCGCGTCGACCTCATCATTCTGGATCTGATGCTGCCCGACACCGACGGCTATCGCCTCTGCCGAGAGCTCCGCGACGCGCAGATCGACACCCGCATCTTGATGCTCACCGCGCGCACCCTGGACGAAGACGTCGTGCGTGGTTTCGACGCCGGGGCCGACGACTACGTCGGCAAACCGTACCGCCTCGCCCTGCTGCTGGCCCGAGTGCGCGCCCTGCTCCGGCGCCGCGCCGCCGCCGCGAACAGCGACCCCGGGCGCCTCCAGTTCGGCCAGTACACCCTCGACGAAGCGAGCCGCATCGTCAAAGACCAAGCCGGGCACCCGATCGACCTGACGCGCAAAGAGTTCGACCTGCTCCGGTACTTCTTGCAGCACCCCGGGCGCGCCCTCTCCCGCGACCAGATCCTGGACGCCGTCTGGGGGACGGAGATCGTGGTCGACACCCGCACCGTCGACAACTTCGTCTCCAGCGTGAAGAAGAAGCTCGCCTGGACCCCCGACGCCGGCTTCCGCATCGTCACCGTACGCGGCGTCGGCTACCGCATGGAGCTCGCGGGGTGAGCTGAGCTGAGCGGCGCTGAGCGGTGCTACTCCGCGCCGCGCCGCGCCGCGCTCGCTCGGTCCTCGCCGGCGTTCCCTCGCCTTCGCGCGCTCGGCTCGCCAACTTGGAACCGCCCGATGATCCGTGCTCGCGTGCGCCGCTGCTCCGCGCCGAGCCCGCCGTTTCAAAGCGCAACCGCCATCTCCCGGTTCCCATCTCCCAGTCCCCATCTCCCAGTCCCCATCTCCCAGTCCCCATCTCGCAGTCCCCATCTCCCGGTCCCGCTGCCACCCCTCCGGATCGTCTGCTTGCCGGCATACGGACGCAGGCAATTGTCGACACAGAGCCAAACGCGCTTGCCACCGGCAACGGCGCGCTGGAGCAGTCTGGCGGCGGTCTTTGCCTGGACAGCGCTCGAACATCCCAGCATCAGCCGCGAATTAACGTGCCGCACCTGTCGAGTGCTGGGCTCACCGCGCCGCGAGGGTCCGGGTCGTCCGCGTCGAACATCCCGATGATGTCGCCCCCGGCGTGCACCACGAACGTGCCTTGTCGCGCGCGCCCACAGCGCCACCTTGACCGACCAATCCGAGTTGACTCTCACTCCACGACGCCGAGTAGCATCTCACCTTCCGCCAGCTCCGCCATGCCCCCCTGAAGGAGATCGCGCGGCGGATCGCCGAGATCGATCCCAAGCCAGAGGTCCCGGCGCGCATCGATCCATCGCGCCCGCGGCGCCTCGGCGGGCGTCGTCGCGCGCGATCGCGAGCGCGTTCGGTGGAGCGCGGGCGCGCGGCGTGCGCAACAGCATCTCGGCGCCCGCGCAGCCTTCCGGCGAATCCAACCGCGCGCCGGAGCCGGCGCGGGATCCCAGCGAGCTCAACCCCACACCGGAGCCAGCGCGGGCTTCCGGCGAGCTCCACCCCACGCCGGAGTCAGCGCGGGCTTCCGGCGAGCTCAACCGCACGCCGGAGCTGGCCAGCCGCACACCGGAGCGGGAGCTCAGTGAGCCGAACGGCCCACCTGAGCTGGACCTCAGCGATGCGAAGGACGCGCCGGAGCGGGAGCAAAGAGATTTCGGCAGCGTGCCGGGACCGGAGCCCAGAGATTCCAACAGCGCACCAGAGCTGGAGGCCGCGACTCGGCGCGCCGCGACCGCGACCGCGACCGCGCCGGCGCGGCGGCACGTGGGCGCCGCCGTCCGTCGTGAGATGTGGGCGCGCGACGGCGGGCGACGTGCCTACACCGACGATCGGGGCGGCGCTGGGTCGAGACCCGTCGCCTGGAGCTGCATCACCGACGCGCGCATGCCTGCGGCGGACCGAACACGGTTGCAAACCTCGAGCTACGAGCCTGGTCCGGCGGCGCGGCGCGCTGAAAATCGTCCGATCCACCCTGCCGCGGATCCGATCCGCCCTGGCGCAGGAACGACGAATGGGCTGCGGCGGCGGAGCCGGTATGGCAAAGATCAAGGGATCCATGCAAGACGATGCCCTGATCGAGCAAGCGCTGCGCGTGTACCGCCGCTACGAGGTGGAGATCGTGCAAGCGCTCGGGCTTTGTCCCTGGGCGGAGCGGGCGCGCAAGGAAGGGCGCGTGGCGGAACGAGTGCTGGCGGTGGCCGGCGATCGGGCGCTCGAGGCCTCGTTGGAGGCGCTCGGCGAGCTCGCGGCGGCGGAGCACATCGAGGTGGGCTTGCTCATCTACCCTCGGATCCCGCTGGCGAGGCTCCCGTTCGAGCACTTTTTGTCCGAGCTGCGGGACGCCGACGCGCGCCGGCACCCGATCGGATCGATCCCGTTCGCGATGGCGGCGTTTCATCCGGACGCGCCCGCCGACCGCTCCGACGCCGAACGGTTCATCCCGTTTCTGCGCCGCACGCCCGACCCGACGGTGCAGGTGGTCCGGCGCAGCGTGCTCGACCGCATCCACGACAGCGCCCCGCAGGGCACCGCCTTCGTGGACCTTCGGCAGCTCTCGCTGGAGGCTCTGGCCGCTCCGCCTGCCCGCTCGCTCCGCCAGCGCATCGCCTGTCACAACCTGGAGGCCGCCGAGCGCGTGGGCATCGGGGAAATCGAGCGCCGATTCGCGGAAATTCGCCGTGATCGCGACGAGAGCTACGAGCGGCTAAGCTTGGGGGCGTGATGCCCTTCGAGCTCGGCAGACCGGCGGCCCTGGCACTGCTGGGGTTGCTCGGGCCGCTCTTGGTCCTGTACCTGCTGAAGGTGCGGCGGCGGCGCGTCGCGGTGGGCTCGACGTGGCTGTGGGCCGCCGCCCGACGCGACCTCAGGAGCCAGACGCCTTGGCGCCGCCTGGTGGCCCAGGTGCCGCTTTTGCTGCAGGCCGGCGCGTTGATCGCGCTGGCGATCGGGTTCGCCGAGCCGCAGAGCCGAGGCGGGGAGCTGCCGGGCCAGCACGTCGTGTTCGTCGTCGACGTGAGCGCCTCGATGGCGGCGGTCGGCCCTGACGGGCGGGCACGCATCGACGAGGCCAAGCAGCAGGCGCTGGAGCGGCTCGCGGCGCTCGAGCCAGGAGCGGCGGCCCAGCTGGTCGCCGCGGGGCAAGCGCCAGAAATCTTGGTGCCGTTCGAACGCGATCGACGCCGTCTGGCGAGCGCCATCGAGCGGCTCGAGCCGCAAGACGTCGCCGGCGACATCGAGACGGCGATGGCGCTCGCCAACGAGCGCTTGGCGGCGCTGCCAGGCTCGCGCCGGCTGATCGTGCTCACCGACCAGCGGCTCGCGACCCGCCCCGCCGCTGGCGGGCCCGCCCTCGATCTGGTCCAGGTCGGCGCGCCGGGCGACAACACGGCCATCGTGCGCCTCGACGTGCGGAGCGGCACGGATCCGACGACGGGGCGGGAGCAGGTGCAGGCGTTCGCGGTCGTTCGCAACTTCGGCAAGCGCCGCGAGGAGCTCTTCGTCAGCCTCCGCCAACACCGCGTCGACGCACCGCTGGCAAGCCGCCGGTTGACGCTCGCTCCGGGCGAGCGCGCGCCGGTGATCCTCACGTTCGAGTCGAGCCCGGCCGACGCCGGGATGGGGATCTTCGTGGAAGTCGACGTGCGAGATCGGCTGCTGCTCGACAACCGCGCCTACGCGCTGGTGCCGCCGAGCCGAAAGCTGCGGGTGGTGCTGGCGTCCGATACGGTCAGCCCCTGGCTGGTCCGTGCGCTGCGCGCCGACCCCGAGGTCGAGCTGCTACAGGCCACCCCGCGGTCGCTGGCCGAGGCTCTCGAGAGCGAGCACGCGCTGGCGGTCTTCTCCGGGAGCTGTCCGGGTGCGCTGCCGCCTGCGGACGTGCTGGTGGTCGATCCACCACCAGGCCGCTGCGGCACCGTCGACGTCGGCCCCGCCGTCGAGCACCCGCAGATCACCTCCTGGTTGGAGCTCGACCCGCGGCTCAGGTTTCTGACGCTGGAGGGGGTGGCGATCGCTTCGGCGCGCACCCTCTCCGCCGACGGGCAACGGAGCGCGCTGGTGCGGTCCACGGCGGGCCCGATCATCGCGGACGCGTCGCTCCCGGATCGCGCCACCACCATCGTCGGGTTCGACGTCGGCGAGAGCACCTGGCCGCTCAGCGCGTCCTTCGTGGTGTTCGTGCGCAACGTGGTCGAGCTGGCGCGCGCCCACCGCGCGCATGGTCTGTCGGCGACCCAGAAGACGGGGCAGCCGCTGCGCGTCCGCGTGCCCTCGACGGCGACGGAGGTGAAGGTCGAAGGCCCGCGCGGCCCCGTCACTGCCCGCAAGCACGAGGGCTACGCGCTGATCCCCGAGCTGACGAGCGCCGGCTTCTATCACGTCAGCTGGCAGGGCCCCCGCCCGGGCAGCACGCTGACGGCGGTCAATCTGCTGAGTGAGCGCGAGAGCAACCTCTATCCCGCAGCGGAGGAGGCGGCGCTCGGCCCCACCGCCAGCGCCACCGCGCCCCCGCCACGCCACAACGATTTCACCTGGGTCGCCGCGCTCGCAGCCCTCGGCTTGATCGCCGCGGACGTGCTGTGGCTGACGCGTTCGAAGCCCCGGCCGCGTCCCGGGAGCGCCGCATGAGCGCCAGCGTCGTCGCGCACGCGATCGGGCTGGGCGCCTGGGCGGTCACGGTCGCGTGGGGCGTGCGGCGCGCCGCGCTGTTGCGACGAGGCCCTTTGTTGGTCGCGGCGCTCGCCGTTGGCGGCGCGCTGGCGCTCTCGCTGTTGGGGCTCCTCCCCTCCGACCCGGTCGGGCGCTGGGTGCGCGTCGACCGGCCCTGGTTCCTGCTGGGCTCGCTCGCGGTCGTGATGGCGATCGTCGTGCGCCTGCTGCGGCTCGCCCCGGCGCGACGGCAGCAGCTCGTGGACGCGCTGGTGAGCGTGAGCGCGCTCTGCGCGGCGCTGGCGGCGGCCGGCGTGCAGTGGGTCCAGCCCGTCGATCGGCTGGCGGTGATCGTGCTGGCGGACCGCAGCCGCAGCATCGACCTGGTGCCGGGCGCCGAGACCCGGATCTCCAAAGAGCTGCAGGTGGCCGAGCTGAGCATGCGGCGCGACGACGCCGTCGGCCTGGTCGCCTTCGCCGCCGGCGCGGCCGTCGAGGATCCGCCACGACCGAGGACCGCCTTGCCTCCGAGCGGCCGCCCCGAGCTCGCGCGCGACGGCACGGACATCGCCGCCGGGATCCGCCGCGCCCTGGGCGAGGTGCCCGCGGACGCCGCAGCGCGCATCGCGCTCTTGAGCGACGGCGTCGCCACTCGGGGCGACACCTTGCAGGCGGCCGCCGCCGCGCTCGCGGGCGGCGTCCCGATCGACGTCGTGCCGCTCGAGCAAGCCGCCGGCCCGAACCTGCGGGTGCACGCCTTGCGGGTCTCGCCGAGCGCGTCGGAGAACGAGCCGCTCGAGCTCAAGCTGGCCACCTACGCGGCGCGCAGCGCGCGCGTCGAGGTGCGGTTGTTCCTGGACGGGGAGCTGGTGCGCCGCGCCGAAGGCGAGGTCCGCGCGGGGGAGGATCTGCTGCGCCTCACCCACCCGGCACCGGCGGCGGGCCTGCACCGCTTCCGCGTCGAGATCAGCGCGCTCAGCGAAGGCGTCGACACGTCTCCGGAAGACAACTCGGCCTCGGCGTTCGTGCGCGTGCAGGGCCCCCCGAGCGCGCTCATCCTCGAAGGCGAACGCGCTCAGGCGACGCCGCTCGAGAGCGCGCTCCGCGCGGGCGGGTTCGAGGTGGAGACGGGCGACGCCGTGCGGCTCGCGTCCGACATCGCGGGCTTCGCGCGCTTCGATCTGGTGGTGCTGAGCGACATCGCCGCCTCCGAGTTCAGCCCCGAACAGATCGAGGCGCTGGCAAGCTACGTGCGGGATCTGGGCGGCGGGCTGCTGCTCATGGGGGGCGATCGCTCGCTCGGCCCGGGCGGGTTCGGCAAGACGCCGATCGAAGACGTGAGCCCCGTCTCCTTCGATTTGAAGCAGGAGCGGCGGCGCGCGAGCCTGGCCGAGGTGATCGCCATCGACTACTCCGGCTCGATGTCGATGCAGGTCGGCGGCAAGACCAAGCTCGAGCTGGCCAACGAAGCGGCGGCGCGCTCGGCAGAGCTGCTCGGCAGCGGCGATCGGCTGGGCGTGATGCACGTCGACACCAGCGTGCGCTGGACGCTGCCGTTGGCGCCCATCACCGATCCCCAGGCGGTGAAGGATCAGATCCGCGCCGTGCAGCCCGGCGGCGGCGGGATCTACGTCGACCTGACGCTGACGCAGGCGTACGAGGCGCTCGCCAAGGAGCAGGTGAACCTGCGACACCTGTTGCTCTTCGCCGACGGCTCCGACGCCGAGGAGCGGCGGGACGCGCTCCGGCTGGTCGCCAGCGCGCGCGCCAAAGGCATCACCACCAGCGTGGTGGCCCTCGGTCGGGGCAACGACGTGCCGGCCCTCGAACAGCTGAGCCGGGCCGGCGACGGTCGCTTCTACTTGATCGAGGACGCGACGCGCCTGCCGGCGGTCTTCGCGCAAGAGACCATCCTCGCCTCGCGCAGCGCCCTGCGCGAAGAGCCCTTCCGAGCCACGCCGGGCAGCCCGGGACCGGCGGTGCGCGGGGTCGACGTGGCGGCGCTGCCGGGCCTCGAAGGCTACGTGGTGTCGATCGCCAAGCCCCGCAGCCAGGTGTACTTGCACGCCCTGGACGGCGATCCGCTGCTGGCGGTCTGGTCGGCGGGGATCGGCAAGGCGGCCGCGTTCACCAGTGACTACAAGGCGCGCTGGGGGAGTGCCTGGACCGCCTCCCCGAGCGCCGCTCGGCTGTTCGTGCAAGTGGCTCGCGAGATCGTGCGGCGCCGCGACGATCGCCGCGTCAGCTTGCAAGCTGAGACAGATGCGTCGGGCCTGCACGTGCAGGCCTCCGTCATCGGCGACGACGGCAGCGCCGAGAGCTTCCGCCGGCTGTACGCGCGCGTGGTCGGACCGAGCGGGCAGGCCGAGCGCATCCCGCTCGAGGCGCGCGCGCCGGGCAGCTACGCGGCCACCCTCCCCCTCTCTCGACCCGGCGCCTACCTGGTGTCGGCGATAGACGAGGCGGGTGACGAGCTGCTCGGAACGACGGGCGCCGTGCTCGAGGCCGGTCAGGAGCTGCGCCCAACGGGGACGGACAGGACGCTCCTCCGGCAGATCGCCGCGATGACCGGCGGCAAGGAACGCGACACCCTGGCCGGCATCTTCGACGATCGGCCGAGCCGCAACGCCGCGTTCGTGCCGCTCGGCCGCGCGCTCCTGCTGGCCGCCGCGTTGGCGCTGTTGTTCGGGGTCGCCGCTCGCCGGTTGGTGTTGCCCGAGGGCCTCACGGCCGCGCCGGCTCGCCTGAGGGCTGCCCTCTCGCCGCGCGCCCGCGCGTCCGCAGGCCCGCCCCAGCCGCGAACGCTGTCCCACCTCCTCCAGCGTCAGCAACGACACAAAGCCCCCCGAGCCCAGGCCGGAGCTCACGACCGAGCCGCGCCGCCCCCGAGCCCGACCCAGCCCGCCGCCGCCCCGCCGCCCGCGGCGGCGCCGCACCCACCCGGGACCCAGCCCGATCGTCCAGCGCCGTCCCCCAGCCCGAGCCCGACCCAGGCCGCGCCCCCCGCGCCCCCCGATCGACCCCGCTCCGCCGCCGAAATCTTGCTCGAGCGGCGCCGGAGCCGACGTGGCTGAGCCGCCCGTGCTAAGCCGACGTCGTGATGTTTGGTGCCGCTCGCGCACGCCCTGCGAGCCGTCTCGCCCTGGGCGTCGCCCTCAGCGCGACGGTGGGCGGCTGCAGCAAGTCCCCCGAGCCGTGCACGACGGTGGGCACGTGCCCGGACCAGACGGAGTGCTTGGCCAACCGCTGCGTGCCGCTCGGCGGCGAGCCCGTCGACGCGCGGACCGACAGGATCGTGCTGTGGCCGCAGAGCTTCGCGGTGGTCGGTGGACGAGCCGGGGGCGAGCCGGCGATCGTCACCTTCGGGGGCGCCGAGGGCGCGACCTTGTACCTGAGCTTCTCACCGGCGTGGCGCCGCTACGCCGAAATCGAGAGCGCGTTCTTGTTGCTCGAGCCCGCGCCAGCGACGCTGCCGAGCAGCGGCACGGTGCCGGTCGCCTCCTACCGCGTCGTCGAGCCCTGGCGGGCGGACGCGCTCTCCCCCACGAGCGCTCCGGAGCTCGGCTTGCCCAAGAGCGAGGGGCTGGCGCGCACCGGGCCGCCGACGACGCTGCGCATCGACGTGACGCGGCTACTGCGCTACCTGGCCGACCATCCCCGCGCGAGCCACGGCGTCGCCGTGCGCGGCGAGGCGACCGACGGGATCGGCGCGAGCTTCGCGACGGGCAGCGGTCTCGGCCGCGCCCCCCGACTCGAGCTGTACGTGCGATGAAGAAGGACCTCAGCGGCGCGC
>Ga0079224_100008039_pt1 | contig 14239 bp, 12 predicted proteins | sample Stecom2015_FD_80414 | JGI IMG/M metagenome (GOLD analysis project Ga0079224, IMG submission 80414) | Agricultural soil microbial communities from Utah to study Nitrogen management - Steer compost 2015 | ecosystem: Environmental > Terrestrial > Soil > Agricultural land | place: USA: Utah...
CGCCTGGCCGGGCTGGAGGTGGTGGACGAGCGGGTCTTCACCGTCACCCTCACCGAGCCGTTCGCCCACTTCCGGGAGATGCTCAGCGCCCCCGCCTTCTACCCGCTGCCGGCCGCGGCGTTCTCCTCCCCCGGCGTCCTGCGGGAGGATTTCAAGCAGGCCCCGGTCGGCAACGGCCCCTACCGGATCGTGGAGCCGGTCACCCCTGGTGACCCGATCCGGCTGCGGGCCCACCCGGCCCACCCCGGGCCGGCGCCCGCCGCGGACGAGGTGGTGCTGGTGCCGTACCAGAACCCCGCCACCGCCTACGCCGACCTGCTCGCCGGGGAGCTGGACGTGGTCTCCGAGATCCCCACCGACCGCCTGGACACGGTCGACGCCGACCTCGAGGGTCGCTACCTGCGCCACCCCTCCCCGGTGTTCCAGTTCCTCGCGATCCCGACCTACCAGGCCGAACTGGCAGACCCGCGGGTGCGCCAGGCGATCTCCATGGCGATCGACCGGGACCAGGTCTCCGCCGCCGGCGTGGGTGGCCAGCTACCGGCCCGGTCATTCGTGCCGCCGCTGGTCCCCGGCGCCCGCACCGACACCTGCGGCGCCGCCTGCGAGCTGAATCCCGACGCCGCCCGGCGGCTGTACGCCGAGGCGCACGGCCCGGACCGGTTGACGATCACCTACAACGCCGACGGTGACCACAAAGCCTGGGTGGCGGCGATCTGCGACCAGCTCACCGCCCACCTGGGCGTCAGGTGCGCGGCCGAACCCAAGCCGAGCCTGCCGGACCTGCTGGCCCGGGTGCACTACGACCGGGCCGAGGTCGGGCTGCTGCGGCTGGGCTGGGCGATGGAGTACCCGTCCATGGAGAGCTACCTGGCGCCGGTGTACTCCACCACCGGAGCCGGGAACTACTCCGGCTACCACAACGCCGAGTTCGACGCCCTGCTCGCGGCCGCGGCCGCCGCCGACTCGCCGGAGGAGGCGATCGCGAGGTATCAGGAGGCGGAGGACCTGCTCGCCCAGGACCTGCCGGTGATCCCGGTCCGGTTCGGTCAGCGCACGGTGGGCTACTCGCCCCGGCTGGCGCAGGTGCCGCTCACCCGCTGGGGGCACATCGACCTCGCCGCGCTGCAGCCGCGCTGACCCACCGCGCGGGTCGCCCGCGGGTGCCCGCGCGCCCGGGCCTCCTCCCCTCCGGGCCGGAGCCGGTCAGGGCAAGATCCGGTTAGTGGAAGAAGTGGCGGGTGCCGGTGAGGTAGAGGGTCAGGCCGGCGGCGGCCGCCGCGGCGATCACCTGCTCGTCGCGTACCGACCCGCCGGGCTGCACCACCGCCCGCACCCCGCCGTCGATCAGCACCTGCAGGCCGTCGGGGAACGGGAAGAATGCGTCGGAGGCGGCCACGGCGCCGCGGGCGCGCTCCGCGCCGGCGCGGGTGACCGCCAGCTGCGCGGCGTCTACCCGGTTCACCTGGCCCATCCCGATCCCCACGGTGGCGCGGCCAGCGGCGAGCAGGATCGCGTTCGACTTCACCGATCGCACCGCACGCCAGGCGAATGCCAGGTCGGCCAGGGTCGCCGGATCCGCCGGCGGCCCGGCCACCAGCTTCCACGCCGCCGGGTCGTCGCCGTCGGCGTTGATCCGATCCGGAGTCTGCGCCAGCATCCCGCCGGAGATCCGGCGGATCTCCCACGCCGGGTTCCACCACTGCGGCGCCTGGAGTACCCGCAGGTGCTTGCGCCCGGCCAGCACCTCCACCGCGCCGTCCGCGTAGCCGGGGGCCACGATCACCTCGGTGAAGATCTCCGCCACCTGCCGGGCCATCTCCACAGTGACCGGTTGGTTCACCGCGATCACTCCGCCGAAGGCGGAGGTCGGGTCACAGGCGTGCGCCAACCGGTGCGCCTCGGCCACGTCGGCTCCGACCGCGATGCCGCACGGGTTGGCGTGCTTGATGATCGCCACGCACGGCTCGGCGAAGTCATGCGCCGCCCGCCACGCGGCGTCGGCGTCCACATAGTTGTTGTAGGACATCTCCTTGCCGTGCAGCTGCCGCGCCTGCGCCAGCCCGGCAGGGGCGGCCGGATCGGTGTAGAGGGCGGCCGCCTGGTGCGGGTTCTCCCCGTAGCGCAACACGGCCGACAACCGCCCGCTCACGCCGAGGAAGTCCGGCCACGCCGGCGGCGACACCGGCTCCGGCGACCTGGTCTCCGAGGCTGCCGGCTGCGACGGCGCCGGCTCCGGCAGCGCCGCCAGCTCGGCGGTCCAGGCGGCGACCGCCAGGTCGTACTCGGCGATGTCCGCGAAGGCGCGCGCGGCCAGGGCCCGGCGCTCGGCCAGGGTGAAGCCGCCCTCCTCGAGCGCCGCCCGCACCTGCGGGTACGCCTCGGGCGAGGTCACCACCGCCACGTTGGCGTGGTTCTTCGCCGCCGCCCGCACCATCGCCGGCCCGCCGATGTCGATCTGCTCCACGCACTCCTCAGGGCCGGCGCCGGAGGCGACCGTCTCGGAGAACGGGTACAGATTAGACACCAGCAGGTCGAACGGAGCGATCCCCAGCTCGGCCAGCTGCGTGCGGTGCTCCTCCCGGCGCAGGTCGGCGAGCAGCCCGGCGTGCACCGCCGGGTGCAACGTCTTGACCCGCCCGTCCAGGCACTCCGGGAAGGCCGTCACGTCCTCCACCCGGGTGACCGGGACACCGGCCGCGGTGAGCGCGGCCGCGGTGGAACCGGTGGAGACGATCTCCACGCCGGCGGCGTGCAGGGCCCGGGCCAGTTCGTCCAACCCCCGCTTGTCGTACACACTGACCAGGGCGCGCCGGATCGGTCGCCGGGTCATGGAATGGTCACCTTCCTTCCGGTGATGGTCCAGCCTTCCCGGACCAGTCGGCCGACTACCGCTACGAGCTGGCGCCGCTCCGCCACCTGGATGCGCTCGGTGAGGGTCTCGACCGTGTCGTCATCCAGCACCGGCACCGCCACCTGGGCGACGATCGGGCCGGTGTCCACCCCGGCGTCCACGAAGAACAGGGTCGCCCCGGTCACCTTTACGCCGTAGGCCAGCGCGTCGCGCGGACCGTGGATGCCCGGGAACGCCGGTAGCAGCGAGTTGTGGGTGTTGAGGTAGCGCCCGCCGAAGGCGTCGAGGAACGCCTTCCCCACCAGCTTGCGGAACCCGGCCGAGATGACCAGATCCGGCTGGTACTGGGCGACCCGTGCGGTCAGGGCCTGGTCCCACGCTTCCCGGTCGGGGTAGTCACCCACTCGCTCCACGAAGGTGGGTACGCCCGCGGCCGCGGCCCGGTCCAGGCCGCCGATCTGATCCCGATCGGCGCCGACCGCCACCACCTCGGCACCGTACGCCGGGTCACGGCACGCGTCGAGCAGGGCCTGCAGATTGCTGCCCGTACCAGACACCAGGACAACGAGGCGGAGGGTCACCGGGAAACTCTACCGACTCGGGCGAGCCGGCCCGGTACCGGTGGTCGTACTGGTGTGCCGTCCGGCCAGATGCCACCCGTCTCTTGAACCTCTTGGGTAACATGCCTTGGTTCGGATACACCGAGACCACCCTTCGAAACAGGAGTAGGCGATGCAACCACCTCCACCGCCGGGGGCCGCCCCAGGACAGGGGCCGCAGCAGATCAACAACAACATGGGGATGTCGATCCTGGCCATCTTCCTCTTCTGGCCGCTGGCGATCCCGGCCATCCTCAACGCCTCCAAGGTGAACCCGGCGTTGCAGGTGGGGGACTACGCAACCGCCCAGCACCACGCCGAGGAGTCCAAGAAGTGGTCCAAGTGGGCCATCATCGTCGGCCTGTCCTGGATCGGCCTGGTTTTCCTGTGCGTCTGCGGCAGCTTCGTGCTGGCGGCGGCGAGCGCCTGATCCTGATCCGGCGCGTAACGGGTGCCCACGGTCGGTCGACCAGGCACCCGTTTTTCATTGCCCACCCGGCGCCGGTCCCCGCCCGTTAGGCTGATGCCGACGGGACATCGGTGGAGACGTCGATGCCGCCCCGGACCACACGGGCCTCGGCGAAGGAGGGCGATCATGCAGCCACCGCCGCCTCCGGACCAGCCGCGACCGGGCGAGCCACCGGCTGAGCCCCCTTCCGGCGAGCCGCCGGGTCAGCCGCCGTCCGGGCAGCCAGCGCCCGAACGCCCACCGGCCGGCCAGCCGCCGCCGGGCCCTCCGCCACCTAGCCAACCACCGCCGGAGCAGCCGTGGGGCGGGCAGCCACCGCCCAGCCAGCCGCCACCCGGGCCATCGGCCGGCACCCCGGGGGGTCAGTACCCGGGACGAGCCGCGGGCCAGCCTATGGGGCAGGCGCCGAACAACGCGCTGGGCATCACCTCGCTGGTACTCGGGATCGTCTCGATCCCGCTCTGCCTGTGCTGGGGCATCGGCGCCCTCGCCGGGATTCCCGCGATCATCCTGGGCTACCTCGGCCGGCAGCGCGCCGACCGGGGCGAGGCGACCAACCGGGGCATGGCCGTCGCCGGGATCGTCACCGGCATCGTCGGCGTCGTCCTCGGGGTGCTGGCGTGGATCCTGTTGGCGATCGGCGCGTCCATCGACTGGGGCGAGTTCAGAGACTGACGGTCAGGCAGCGCCGGGCCGCTCGGCATCAACCCGCCGGACCAGCGCGGCGGCGACGCCGCCCAGCAGCGCGCCGACGGTCACCGTGGCGCAGGCCCACAGCGCCACCGGCACCGGTTCAGGTCCAAGCGTGGCGAGTTGCCCGCCACCGAGCGGGCCACGGGAGGCGAGCGCCGCGGCGCCCAGGAGCAGACCCGCCACCACCCCGGCCACCACCGCACCCGGCATGAGCCGGCCCCAACTCGCCCGGCCCCGGACGCCGCGACCGACCAGCAGCCACCCGGCGACGCCCCCGGCCACGACCGGGGCGGCGAGCAGCGCCGCACCCAACCCGGGCTGCGCGCTCTCGGGCAGCGCGGTGAACACCGGCACCACCGGCAGCGGCCCCAGCACCACCTCGCTGCTGCGGACCACCGTGCCGACCCCCACCACGAAGCCCGGCCCGACCAGGTAGGCGGCGGCCCACACCGCGAGGTTCGGCGCGTACGCCAGGCATAGCAGGGTCAGCCCGGCCTGCCCGGCGACACCCGTGTGGTACGCGGAGACCACCTCGGCGGCCGACCCGCCGCTGAGCGCCAGCGCCGTGCCCGCGGTCGCGGCTCCGGCCGCGAGCAGCCAGGCCGTAGCGACCACGCCGCCGCGCGCTCCGGTGCGCACCACCCGCGGCAGGCGGGCGAGCGCGCGGGTGCCGGCGCGGGTCGCCCGAGCGGCCCCGTAGCCGGCGGTGACCAGACCGAACACGGCGAGGGTCGCGCCGGCGCGGGGCGCGGCGGGGCCCCACCCCGGGCCGCCGGCGAGCCCGGCCGCGAGTACGCCGATCCCGGCGTACGCCAACGCCACCGCGCTCGCGGCGGCGAGGCAGTGACGCAGCGAGCCGCTGCCCCGGGCGCCCTGCGCGCGCACCACGTGCAGGCCGGCCCGCGCGACCCGCCACGCCGCCAGGGCGGTCAGCGCCAGCGGCGCCAGCCCGATCGGCCCCGGCGGGGTGGATATCGGCACGCCGTGGGCGAGCAACCAGCCGGCCGCCGCCACCCGGAGCGCCTGACCGCTGGCCGGGCCCTGCTCCAGCGCCAGCAGCAGCGCCACCACCGCCGCCACCGGCAGGAACGTGACCAGCGCGGCCCAGGCCGCGGCCACCCCGGCGGCGAGCGGCAGCGGCGCCCGCCGGCGGACCGGGCGGGCCCGGCCCTGGCTGCGTACCGGTGGGCGCGGCGGCGCGTCCGGGCCGGCCGGTGGACCCCCGGCATGGTCACCGGGCCCGGCGGTCGCTGCCCCACCGCCCCGGCCGCCGCGGCGCGCGGCGAGGTGGGCGGCCTCGGCCGCCTCCAACACCTCCCGGGGATCGGGCGGCACGTCGCGCGTGGACATCAGGCCTACTCTCGCATGGTTCCGGCGCGGAATCGGCCTCGGACGTGGCCACCTGCCCGAGCGCTCCGCTTGACCCGAGATGATTCGCGGTTTTCGTACCTTTAGTGGCCTGGATCAGTACGCTCGGAACTGTCCCCGATCACGCGGAGGGACCAGTGACCGCACCACCACCGGCCGCGTCCGGCCCCGACCGGACCACCCTCTGGGGTGTGCTCGGCATCATCCTGGCCTTCTGCTGCTGGCCGGTGGGCGTGGTATTCGCGATCCTCTCGCTGCGGGCAGCCCGCAAGCACGGCAACCAGCCCACGCTCGCCTACGTCGGGCTGATCATCGCGGCGGTGGTGCTCGTCTTCGGCGGTGGGCTCCTCAGCTTCGGCGCCGTGCCCGGCGTCGACTAGCTCACCACCGACCGCACCAGCCGCGCGGTCTCGCTCGGAGTCTTCCCGACGCGGACCCCGACCGCCTCCAGCGCCTCCTGCTTGGCCGCGGCCGTGCCGGAGGAGCCGGAGATGATCGCCCCGGCGTGGCCCATGGTCTTGCCCGGTGGCGCGGTGAACCCGGCGATGTAGCCGACCACCGGCTTGGTCACGTGCTCCCGGATGAACTCCGCCGCCCGCTCCTCCGCGTCCCCGCCGATCTCGCCGATCATCACGATCACATCGGTGTCCGGATCAGCCTGGAACGCCGCCAGCGCGTCGATGTGGGTGGTGCCGATCACCGGGTCCCCGCCGATCCCCACGCAGGTGGAGAAGCCGAGGTCGCGCAGCTCGTACATGAGCTGGTAGGTGAGGGTGCCGGACTTGCTCACCAGCCCGATGCGGCCGGGGCCGGTGATGTCGGCGGGGATGATGCCGGCGTTGGCCTCCCCGGGGGAGGCGATGCCGGGACAGTTGGGGCCGATGATCCTGGTCCGGCCGCTGGCCACGGCGCGGGCGACGAAGCCGGTGGTGTCGTGCACCGGGATGCCTTCGGTGATGACCACCACCAGCCCGATCCCGGCGTCGATCGCCTCGTCGACCGCTGCCTTGGCGAACTTGGGCGGCACGAAGACCACCGACACGTCAGCGCCGGTGGCGGCCATCGCGCTCGCCACGTCACCGAACACCGGCAGCCGCACATCGTCGAAGTCGACGTGCTGGCCGGCCTTCCCGGGGGTGACGCCCCCGACCACGGTGGTGCCGGCGGCCAGCATCCGCCGGGTGTGCCGCGAACCCTCCGCGCCGGTCATCCCTTGCACGATGACCCGCGAGTCCTTGGTCAGCCAGATCGCCATGGTGCGCTCACCTCTCAGGCCCGCGCCGCCGCGAGCTCGGCCGCCCGCGCCGCCGCACCGTCCATTGTGTCTGCCTGCTCCACCAACGGGTTCGCGGCGCGGGCAAGAATCTCCCGGCCGGCCGCGGCGTTGTTGCCGTCGAGCCGGACGACCAGCGGCTTGGTGACCTGCTCACCCCGCTCGGTCAACAACTCCAGCGCCCGCACGATGCCGTTCGCGACCTCGTCACACGCGGTGATCCCGCCGAAGACGTTGACGAAGACCGCCTTCACGTCCGGGTCGGAGAGCACGATCTCCAGGCCGTTGGCCATCACCGAGGCGCTCGCCCCGCCGCCGATGTCGAGGAAGTTGGCCGGTCGCACGCCGCCGTGACGCTCGCCGGCGTACGCCACAACGTCGAGTGTGGACATCACTAACCCGGCGCCATTGCCCACCACGCCGACCGTACCGTGGTCGAGCTTGACGTAGTTGAGGTCCTTCTCCTTCGCCCGCTGCTCCAACGGATCCACGGCCGACCGGTCCACCAGCGCGGCGTGGTCGGGGTGGCGGAACGCGGCGTTGTCGTCGAGGGTCACCTTGGCGTCCAGGCACAGGATCTGGCCGTCGGCGGTCCGCGCCAGCGGGTTCACCTCGACCAGCGTGGCGTCCTCGGCCACGAACGCCCGCCACAGGCCAACCGCCACTTCCGCGATCTGGTCGGCCACCTCGGCCGGGAACCGGGCCGCCGCCACGATCTCGCGCGCCCGGGCGTCGTCGACGCCGGCGGCCGGGTCGATGGTGAGCGACGCCACCCGCTCCGGGGTCTCCGCCGCCACCTGCTCGATGTCCACGCCTCCGGCCACGCTGGCGATGCACCGGAAGGTGCGCTCCGCGCGGTCGACCAGGTAGGAGAGGTAGTACTCCTCGGCGATGTCGGCGGTCAGGGTGAGCATCACCCGCTCCACCCGGTGTCCCTTGATGTCCATGCCGAGAATGTCGCGGGCGTGCGTGAACGCCTCCTCCGGCGTACCAGCCAGCTTCACTCCACCGGCCTTACCGCGCCCCCCGACCTTCACCTGAGCCTTGACCACGACCCGCCCGCCAAGCTCTTCGGCGATGTCGCGCGCCTGTTCGGGCGTGTCCGCCACGCCACCGGGCAGCACCGGCAACCCGTGCTTGGCGAACAGATCCCGCCCCTGGTACTCGTAAAGGTCCACGACGGGCAGCCTAGCGAGCCGTTGTCGCAGCCAATGCACCCGGGGCCGTTACCTCCCCGGCCCACGATCGTTGAGCAAGACGTCGGCGAACGCGACAGCGGGCCGACATAGCGGCCGATGCCCTGTCGGTCGAGGGGTGGCGGCGGGGCGTCGTGCATATGAGGGGCCGGGCGTGTGAGGGGTGCGTCCGGCCCCTCCCTCTGTCTGCCGCGATGGTGGCGTCCGCCGGCCAGGCGGAGTCGTTGGCGTCTCGAGGATTTGCCTTCGGTGACTGGACTTCCGGCGGCGGCCGTCCTAGACGCCGTCGGGCTCGGGCACGCCCGCCCGGACGTTACGGCGTACCCACTCGACGATCGACTCGGTGCTGGCCCCGGGGGTGAAGACCTTCGCCACCCCGATCCGTTCCAGCTCCGGGATGTCCGCGTCCGGGATGATGCCGCCGCCGAACACCACGATGTCGTCGGCGCCGCGCTCGGCCAGCAACTCGACCACCCGCCGGAACAGCGTCATGTGGGCGCCGGAGAGCACCGAGAGCCCGACCGCGTCGGCATCCTCCTGGATCGCGGTCTCCACCACCTGCTCCGGGGTCTGGTGCAGCCCGGTGTAGATGACCTCCATGCCCGCGTCCCGCAGTGCCCGGGCCACCACCTTCGCCCCGCGGTCGTGCCCGTCCAGACCGGGCTTGGCGACCACCACCCTGATCCGCGCGCCCATCCGATTGCCTTCCTGACCGCCCTACCTGACCTTTAGCCGGCCCTGACCGCGATCTGCCCCGGCGGCGGACGCGCGACCGCGCCGTCCGCGCCCACCAGCAGCCCGCACCATGAGCTTAACGAACGGTAACCCCCGCGTGGAGCCCGCCATGATCATCACAACTTCGGCGTAGTCGGGGTGTCACTCGCGAGCGGAGGCCGCAGTCGTGCCGAAAGTGCGGTGTGTACGGCGGACTCCTCGGCGAAACCGACGACCCACTATGAGTAACCAACGGGGAAAACACCACACAACGTTACGGCTCAGGTCGAAAGTGGCCACGAAATCGTGGTCCGCACCGGTTTTCCCGCCGCGTGCCTTGCTTCCTAGGTCGCGGTGTGGTTAACGTGTCCTCCGGTGTGCGCCGAACGGTTCTTTAGTGGACGGCGCGTCACCACCGCGAGACCGGCGCGCGGTACGCGATGCCGAGCAGCTGACCACGGAGGGTGAGCTTGGACGAGCAACCGTCATCGGGGCGCTACCGCGGGCGGCGCCGGGTTCCGCCGGTCCCCCGCAGCCGGTACGCGGCCGTCATCACCTCGGCCGTGGTCGGTGCCGGTGTCGTCGCTCTCGGTGCCGGTGCCGCCGTCCCTGACGCCAAGCTCGATCCGTCCAACCTGTCCGCGTTCAGCGGCGGGCTGGACCCGGCGCTCATGGACCGCAGCGAGGCGGTCGAGCGCGCCTCCCGCGCCGACGGGCAGCGCGGCGGGCTCGCCACCTCGATCGTGCAGGAGGCCCCGGACGTCTACCTGCTGCCACTGCGGGACTACCGGTTCTCCTCGCCGTACGGCATGCGGTGGGGCAGCATGCACAACGGCATCGACCTGGCCGCGCCGCACGGTGCCCCGATCACCGCGATCCACGCGGGCGAGGTCGTCTACGCCGGCTGGAACGGCGGGTACGGCTACATGGTCGCCATCGACCACGGCGAGGGCGTCCAGACCTGGTACGCGCACGCCTCGGAGGTCCTGGTGTACGTGGGCCAGGAGGTGAACGCCGGGGACGTGGTGGCGCGGGTCGGTAACACGGGCCACTCCTTCGGTGCGCACCTCCACCTCGAGGTCCACGTCTACGGCGTACCGCAGGAGCCGGTCGCCTGGCTGGAGGAGCGTGGGGTGGACATCCTCGGCCAGATCGAGGAGATCTACGGCACCGGATCCTGAGCCGGCCACGGCCGCCAGCGCCGCCTGCGTGGTTGACTTTTACGCCCGTCTGCGTAGCAGATTTTTCCCCGGTGGTCGGACTGAATCGCCCGTCATTCGCAGACGGCTGCAAACCACCGCAAGTGTCCGCCAAATCGCAGGCGGCGGGGGCGGTAAAGAAACCTCTCAGCAGACCTAACTGTCGGGTTTTCCCTGCACAATGCAGTAACTAAGTTTTCCGCGTCACATCCCTGAATGTGAGGCGAAACACCTCGCCTAACCTCACATTCCAACAAGAAACCCCCCAGATCGGGCGCCGGTTTTGCGTGGTTTAAGGCGATTTCTGTTGATCAACCACGAGACCGTACTGGCGCCTGCCGGCTTCTTTCGCACTATGGGGTTTCCGTTTCCCCCAACGGAGGTTCCCCCGTGTTGAACAAATTCATTCGCAAGTACCCCCGTGTCAGTCGGTGGTTTTCCGCCGAGAGGCTCCACGCCCCCCGGCGGTTCTCCGCCGAGCAGTTCTCCCGCCTCCACCGGTGGTTCTCCGCCCGGAGGTTCCCCCGCATCCCCCGTGGCCAGCCCGGCCTCGCCCACTTCAATGTCATCCGACATCGGGCGAGGCTGGGCCTGGCCGGGCAAGGCCAGCGGTTCGCGGCGGCCGGCGCGGCGGCGCTGGTGATCATGGCCGCGCTGCTGGCGAACGTGGCCGAGCAGCGGTCGGATGAGGGCGGCGGCGCCTACAGCGCCTACGAGGAGACCTCGGACCCGCTGGCGGACCGGGAGGCCGCGGCCGACCGGGCTGACCGGGCCGACCGGGGCGGCGAGGGCAAGGCCAAGGCGGCCGAGCCGGAAGAGTCGCCGAAGCCCGACAAGAAGAAAAAGAAGAAGAAGCGCAAGGCGGACTGGGTGCACCCGATGCCCAACTCCACCACCACGTCCTGCTACGGCATGCGGTGGGGCAAGCTGCACGCCGGAGTCGACCTGGCGGCGCCGCACGGCACCAAGATCCGGGCGGTCGGCGCCGGCACCGTGGTCAACGCTGGCTGGGTGTTCAGCGGCTACGGCATCTCCGTGGTGATCGACCACGGTGACGGTTACCTGACCCACTACGCCCACGCCTCCGAGGCGAAGGTCTCCGTGGGCGAGAAGGTCAAGCCCGGCGACGTCATCGCCCTGGAGGGGTCGACCGGTAACTCCACCGGTCCGCACCTGCACTTCGAAGTGCACGATGGCATGTGGAATCAGATCGAGCCTGTTTCCTGGTTGCGGGACCGGGGTGTCAAGATCGGTGGCTGTTGACCCCTGGACCGCCCGGACCCGGGCCGGTGGTGGGCTTGTCGCTCCACCCGCCACCGGCCCGGTGTCCGTCTACATCTGAGAAAAACTCCACACCTCACCGTGCGCGGCGCGCAGATCCGGACCGGAGTCTCGGCTCAGAGTTTCTCCACCGGGGCGTGTCGTAGCACGATCCAGAGCACCTGGTCTCCGAAGTCGATCTGCGCCTGAGCGCGGACACCGTGGCCCTGCACCGCCAGTACCCGCCCCATCCCGTACCGTTGATGGACGACCCGGTCGCCGGCGGAGACGGCGGGGACCCCGGAGAGTTCGGAGGCCGTGGTGAGGCCGGCGCCGTCGATGCCGAGCCGGCCGGCCAACTCCGCCGCCCGGGCCGAGGGCCGGCGCTCGCCGCTGGCGCGGCCGGCGCGGCCACCCACCCCACCCCAGGAGGTCACCGCGGACTCGGTCCGCTCCCACCGGACGAGCTCCTCGGGTAGCTCCGCCAGGAACCGGGAGGGCGGGTTGTACTGCGGCTGTCCCCACGCCGACCGGGTGACCGCTCGGGAGAGGTACAGCCGGCGGCGGGCCCGGGTGACCCCCACGTACGCCAGCCGCCGCTCCTCCTCCAGCTCCTGCTGGTCGCCGAGCGAGCGGAGGTGCGGGAAGACCCCCTCCTCCAACCCGGTCAGGAAGACCACCGGGAACTCCAGCCCCTTGGCGGTGTGCAGGGTCATCAGGGTCACCACCCCGGCCTGCTCCGCCTCCTCCTCCGCCCCGGTCTCCTCGCCCGCGTCCGGCGGGGGTGGGGGGACCTCGTCGGCGTCGGCCACCAGCGCCACCTGCTCCAGGAACCCCGCGAGGGTGGCCGGCTCGGCGCCCTCGGTCGACTCGGCCCGCTCGGTGTACTCCCGGGCGACGCTCACCAGCTCCTGGAGGTTCTCCAGCCGGCCCGCGTCCTGCGGGTCCACACTCTCCTCCAGCATGGACAGGTAGCCCGAGCGGTGCAGCGCCGCTTCCAGTACGTCCTCTGGCGCTCCGTCGGTCGCCAGCTCCCGCAGATCGTCCAGGAGCGCCACGAACTCCGCGCAGGCGTTGGCCGCCCGGGTGGAGATCCCCGGCGCCTCTCCGGCCCGCCGCAGCGCTGCCCCGAACGAGATCCGCTCCCGGGACGCGAGCGCCTCCACGCAGGCCTGGGCCCGGTCGCCGATCCCCCGCCGGGGAGTGTTGAGCACCCGGCGTACGCTCACCGTGTCATCGAGGTTGGCCACCGCCCGCAGGTAGGCCAGGGCGTCGCGGACCTCCTTGCGCTCGTAGAAGCGCACCCCGCCGACGACCTTGTACGGCAGGCCGAGCCGGACGAAGACCTCCTCGAACACCCGGGACTGGGCGTTGGTGCGGTAGAAGACAGCCACATCGCCGGGGCGGGCCTCGCCCGCGTCGGTGAGCCGGTCGATCTCCCGGGCGATCCAGTCCGCCTCCGCGTGCTCGGTGTCGGCCACGTACCCGACGATCGGTTCACCGGTGCCCTGTTCGCTCCACAGCCGCTTGGGCTTGCGGCCGGGGTTGCGGGCGATCACGGCGTTCGCGGCGTTGAGGATGGTCTGGGTGGAGCGGTAGTTCTGCTCCAGCAGGATGGTGCGGGCGTCCGGGAAGTCCCGCTCGAACTCCAGGATGTTACGGATGGTGGCGCCCCGGAAGGCGTAGATCGACTGGTCGGCGTCGCCCACCACGCACAGCTCGGCCGGGGGCGGATCCTCCCCGTCCGCCCCCACCAGCTCCTTGACCAGCATGTACTGGGCGTGGTTGGTGTCCTGGTACTCGTCCACCAACACGTGCCGGAACCGGCGCCGGTACTTCTCGGCGATCTCCGGCTTCGCCTGCAGCAGGTGCACCGTGGTCATGATCAGGTCGTCGAAGTCCAGTGCGTGCGCCTCGCGCAACCGGCGCTGGTAGAGCGGGTAGACCTCGGCGAGCACCCGCTGCTGGGGTCCCTTGGCCGTGCCGGCGAAGTCGTCCGGGTCGACCAGCTCGTTCTTCAGGTTGCTGACCTGCGCGGCGAGCGCGCGCGCCGGGTAACGCTTCGGGTCGAGGTCCAGCTCGCGGGCGACCAGTTGCATCAGCCGCCGGGAGTCATCGGCGTCGTAGATGGAGAAGCTGGACTTCAGGCCGGCGTGTTCGTGCTCGGCCCGCAGGATCCGCACGCAGGCCGAGTGGAAGGTGGAGACCCACATCCAGCGCGCGCGGTTGCCCACCAGTGCCGCGACCCGTTCCTTCATCTCCCCGGCGGCCTTGTTGGTGAACGTGATCGCGAGGATCTCCCCGGGGTGGACGTCTCGGGCGGAGAGGAGGTACGCGATCCGGTGGGTCAGCACCCGGGTCTTGCCGGAGCCGGCGCCGGCCACGATCAGCAGGGGCGAGCCGGCGTGCCGGACCGCCGCCGCCTGCGGCGGGTTCAGGCCGGCCAGCAACGCCTCCGGGTCGTGACCGGGTGGCCGGCGCGGGGAGGTCTGGGATGGCTCGGGCGGAGCCTCGAAGAGTGCGCGCATCGCTCTGCGAGTCTATGCCGACCTCGTGACACCAGGCATCTCGCGCGGCCGTGCCGCCCGCAGCCGGCCCCGCCGCCGGGACCCGC
>Ga0079224_100008041_pt1 | contig 14238 bp, 15 predicted proteins | sample Stecom2015_FD_80414 | JGI IMG/M metagenome (GOLD analysis project Ga0079224, IMG submission 80414) | Agricultural soil microbial communities from Utah to study Nitrogen management - Steer compost 2015 | ecosystem: Environmental > Terrestrial > Soil > Agricultural land | place: USA: Utah...
AGCGCCGCTGGGCTCATCGTGATATTCCTGCAAGGTACCGTCTGGAATACGGTCACCGATCTTGATGGACATGGTCCCCCCTTCTTAAGTGAAGCGTTTAAAGCCTTAATGATACGGCCAAACCAAGGGGGGCCAAGGTATCAGCTAGTTTCTTTTACCCGGTACACCAGGGTGGCTGTCTTCGCCAAGCCCAAAACCTTTACAGTGACGCTGCCCAGCAGAAGGCGGGACAGACCACTGCGGCCATGACTGCCGATGAAGATGAGATCGCAGCCGTTTTCTTCGGCAGCTTGCACGATGCCGTCAGCCACATTGAAATTGGAGACAACTTTGCCGGTGGCCGTAACACCTGCCGTATCCGCACGATCCAGCACTTGCTTGATGTACTTCTGCGCTTGTTCGTTGGCGGTTTTCTCGTAGTCTTCGTCCGTGATTGCGTAAGCAGCGGCCATGCCATCAAAGCCAACCGTCGCTGCAAAGGGCTGCGTGACATACAGGGCTACTACTTCGGCGCCAATCTCACGAGCGAAGCAAACTCCCTTGTTCGCGGCCTGTGCAGATAGCTTCGAACCGTCGGTGGGAATAAGGATTTTTTTGAACATTGTCTTGCCCCTTTACATGTAAGAAGGCTCCCAGCAACGGCTGACAGCCTGTGACAAATTTTTATGTCCTCAGCTTACCCGGAGGCGACGTTAACATGTAATCCGCATTAACGCTGTTATTGATGCAACTCAAGAATGTGACGCGGCGTTAAACAAATGCGTACACCGAGTGCCAGTGCGGCAATAGGCCAACACAGGGCCTGGTAAGGTTTCAAGAAGGCCTTTGAAGCGCTCCACATCTTCGTGTGTCATACCCCCTGCCACCACGGGCTGATACTCTATGGTGAGGCCGGCAGCTTTGGCCGCTGCCATAACAGCTTCAGAAGTCGGCTGGTCCGCGCCGCCTTCTCCATCAGGCCTGTTGATGATCACGCTTTTGAACCCGGCATCGGCAACAGCCTGCATGTCCTCTGGGCTCAGTTGGGGCGCGACGGCGAAAGAATCGGTAAGTGATTGAAATGGGAGGGACATGATGCGATTCCGTATAATCAGTTCAAGAAAGGGATATCATGGAAAATAGTATGACCGCGACGTCAGGCACGCAAGCGACCGGCTTGCCAGACACCGACCAAGCCCCAACAATACGTGATGCCACGGCTGACGATATTCCTCAGATCCAGCAAATATACGCGCATCACGTGCTCTATAGCACCGCCACCTTCGAGGAGATGCCTCCTACAGTCCAGGAAATGGAGCAGCGAATGCAGCGGGTTCGCGAGCAGCATCTGCCCTGGCTTGTCGCGGAACAGGACGGACGCATTCTGGGCTACTGTTACGCAGGCCCCTACCGCCCCCGCCCGGCTTATCGTTACACAATTGAAGACTCCATCTATTTGGCAGAAGGCGAATCCGGAAAAGGCATCGGCCAGCTCCTCCTGGGTTCGCTGCTTGAACGGTGTGAACAAGGCCCCTGGCGACAGATGATTGCCGTGATCGCTGGAACGCAAAACGAGAGCTCCATCATTCTGCATCGCAAACTGGGCTTCGCCCATGTCGGTACGCAACCTCAGACCGGCTATAAATTCGGCCAGTGGATTGACGTTGTGTTTATGCAGCGCGCACTCGGCCCAGGTGGCTCTACTCCTCCCGAAAATTGGACATAGATAGCGCGGGCGCCACGCCCGCGTTGACGCTATATAGCGTTTTCTATAAGATTACTTTAATAGTTATCTTTAATAAACGCTCTCCATGGCCCGTCCCGACCTCTGCACCAACGAAGAAATCCGCCATCTTGTCGACCAGTTCTACGCCAGGATCCGCGACGATACTGTCCTTGGCCCTGTTTTTAATGCCCATATTGATGACTGGCCGGTGCACCTGGACATTATGGTCAAGTTTTGGTCGTCAATCCTGCGGGGCTCCGGCGAATACAGCGGCACCCCAATGCCCAAGCACGTCGCCCTGCCTGACTTGACCGCCTCAATGTTTCACCGCTGGCTCGACCTTTTTCACGGCACCACTGCCGAACTCCCGAATCGCGACATGGCCAATCAGGCCGATGAGCTGGCTCGACGAATCGCCCGCAGTCTATGGTTCGGCTATCAGATGAATCAGACTCCCACTCGTATGCCCAGAGATCTCGGTTATGAATGAACCCTCTCGCGGCTCAGCCGCCCAGGCAGCCGACCTTTCCGCTTTCCTGAGCCTGGGCTTTCGGCCTTTGTACATAAGCGGCTGCGCATGGGCCGCAATATCGGTAGCGATCTGGATTTTTGCACCTTCCGCAATCCCTGCCCCGTTCTTCGGCGTCGCCTGGCATGCCCATGAGATGTTGTGGGGGTTCATCGCCACCATCGCAGTCGGCTTTCTGCTCACAGCCAGCGCGACCTGGACGGGGTTCAATCCCATGAAGGGCATGCCACTGGCCCTCCTTTGTCTGCTCTGGATTGCCGCCCGTGCAGCCTATCTGCTTGGCGGCAACCCTGCTTTCATAACGGGCATGGTATTGGAAAGCGTCTTCTTCGCTTACAGCGCCGTCCGGCTGATGCAGGTGATGCTTAAAGGCAAGAGTGTGCGCAACTACGGCGTGCCTGTTCTGGTGCTAGGCCTGGGTGCTAGCAATGTCCTGTTTCTGCTGGCCACGCTCGACGGGGACTACTCGCGAGTCCTGGATCGCTTCAATACCGGCATGCTCTTCATGGCGGTGCTCACCATTTTGATTGCGCGGCGCGTCGTGCCGTTCTTCGCCGGGAGAATGGTGCAGGGGCTGGACATTCCACCACGTGCCACCAGCGGTCGCGCACAGCTTGTACTGGGTAGCGTGGCCATCATTGCGGGGCTGTTCGGGCTTAACGCCGTCATGGCGCTGGCGCTTGGCTTGGTCGGGCTTCTAGGCCTGTATCAGCTCTGGAGCTGGAAGCCTTTATCCGTACTTCACAAGCCGATGTTGTGGATTCTGTATTTGGGATATCTCGGCCTCACCTTGGGGCTGATCGCGGCATCGTCCCACCTGCTGGGCGTTGGGGGCCCTTTGCTTGCACGCGCCGCCACCCATGTGCACCTCATCGGCATGGGCGGATTCGCAGTTCTGATTATCGGCATGGTGACCCGCACAGCCCTGGGTCACACGGGGCGGCCTCTTGCCCTCGATCGCTCCATGCTGGCGAGCTACTGGCTTATGGTCCTGGCGGTGGGGCTAAGGCTGTTGGCCTTATTGCCTACCGCCATGTCGATTAACTTGCTTCATGCGGCCGCTGCGGCATGGATTCTCAGCTTCGGGCTTTACCTTTATCGCTACGTACCCATCTTGATTCGCCCGCGGGCAGATGCCAAGCCTAAGCTTGCTTCTTCACCCGTCGTGCCAACCAAGCAGGGTGCCCACAGATGAGCCCATCAGCCAAGGCGACTCCATATCGCCACACGTCTGAATCCAGGAGAATTCCTTGCGCCTGACAGCGACGACCGACTATTCCATGCGCTTGCTTATGTATCTTGGCAGCCATCCCGAGCGTCTTTGCACGATTGCGGAAATCGCGCGCGTGCATGGTATTTCCGAGCCCAATCTGATGAAGATCACGCATCGGCTGGCGCAGGCGGGATGGATCGAAACCATAAGAGGGAAAAACGGGGGGATGCGGCTCGCACGTGACCCGGCACAAATCAGCCTGGGTGCTGTGGTGCGGGATACGGAAAACGACCTGGCCATCGTGGCCTGCATGGGCGCACAAAACCCCGCATGTATTCTTACGGGGCAATGTGGGCTTACGGGAATTATGCAAGGTGCGCTGGATCGATTCCTCGCGCACCTTGACAGCTATACGCTGGCAGACATTCTGCCGGCCGGACAGCCCTACAGCAGTTCGCAGCGCACCGTTACAGGGTGCGAACGCAACACGGAAATGACGGTGTCTTTTACTTCGCCTTCCACATCGGAAACAACATAACCGATGGGGCCTCGGGTTTGCAGATGCTGAGCCACAATATTGAGCCCGTGATCTGCCACGACACTGCTTAAAGCTCCCATGGCGCCCGGCACATTCCGGTGAACATGCAGGATGCGGGCAGTCCCGGCTCGCTCATGATAGGCAAGCTCCGGGAAGTTGACTGAACCTTTTGTTGCACCAGCCTGCAGGTAGGTGACGAGCTTTTCCGCCACTTCCCGTCCGATATTTTCCTGAGATTCTTGTGTGCTGCCGCCAATATGCGGAGTGAGAATCACGTTCGGCATCCCGCGCAAGGGGCTGTCGAGCGCTTCATCTCGGCCTTTGGGTTCGACGGGGAAGACGTCTAACGCAGCACCGGCCAGATGGCCGCTCTGCAGGGCTGCATGCAGGGCATCGATATCCACCACTGTCCCGCGCGAGGCGTTGATCAGAATCGCTCCGGGCTTCATGGCCGCGATGGTTTCTGCATTGATGAGATTGTGCGTGGCTTTCCCGCCAGGAATATGCAGCGTCACCACATCGGACTGAGCCAGCAGGCGCTTAAGGGACGACACAGGCTTGGCATTGCCGCGCGGCAATTGCGATTCGACATCATGAAAGATGACATTCATGCCAGCGAGCTCGGCCAGAGTGCCAACCTGGGAACCGATGTTCCCATAGCCCACGATGCCCAAGGTTTTCCCTCGGGCCTCGTAGGCGCCATCCGCCGACTTGTCCCAAAACCCCTGGTGCACGCGATAGTTTTTCTCGGGAACGCGGCGCAAGAGCAAGATGGCCTCGCCCAGCACCAGTTCGGCCACCGAGCGCGTATTCGAAAACGGTGCGTTGAACACAGCGATACCATGTGCCAGTGCGGTATCGAGGTCTACCTGATTGGTGCCGATGCAAAAACAGCCGATCGCGCGCAGATCCGGATGTGCGGCAATCAGCTCCGCGTCGATCTGGGTGCGGGAGCGTATGCCCAGGACATGGGCGCCTCGAATGGCCTCACGAAGGGATTCCGGCGGGAGAGCCGAGGCGTGAGAGACAATGTCCTCATAACCGGCTGCCTGAAAAACTTCCCGCGCACTGGGGTGGATGTTCTCGAACAAAACGATACGTGCCATCAAACCTACTCCAATTGAGACGCCCTTATTGTGAACCATTTTGGTCCTGATTGCAGGGACAACCCTTATAGAGAAGCAGGCTTTAGCTATAATAAACGTCTTGGAGGACGACCTCCCCCTGTCGTTGGGAAGCCATGCGGGACGGCCCGATTTCTATCTGAAGGAATCAACCATGGCTTGGCCAGTTCTTATCGTCGCAGGGCTTCTGGAAGTCGTCTGGGCTTACACCATGAAGCTGTCTCACGGCTTCACCCGCCTGGGCCCCTCGTTCATCACCTTGCTCGCCATGATCGCCAGCTTCGCAATGCTGGCGTATGCCATGCGCACCCTTCCCTTGGGCACGGCCTATACCGTATGGACGGGAATTGGCGCCATCGGCGCCTTCGTTGTGGGAATCGTCATATTGAACGAGCCCGCTAACTTGTTGCGCGTGTTGGCCGCCGCCTTGATCGTCAGCGGCCTCATCCTTATGAAGATTGCGAGCCCTGGCTAAGGTGAATCGGGATCCGTATTAACCCGTATTCCGCGTTTACCGGGCCTGCAAGCACTCCTTAATCCGGGCGCTCCGACGGTAGAATGAAAGGTGGTTTCAGGCGGTCGCCTGGCGCGCATCACGTACAGGAGACAAGCCGTGAGCACTTCCCCATCGGGCCGGTGGTATTTCGGGTGGAATATCGTTGCCGCTTCGGCCATTCTTACTTTGCTTACCGTCGGGCTGCGCATGAGCATCGGCCCGTTCTTTCTTCCCATCGCGGAAGACCTTGGGTTCAGCCGCAGCATGCTTGCCAGCATCGTCGCGGTGGGCATGCTGTTCTACGGAATCGGGATGCCCTTTGTCGGCCAGATGGTCAACAGCTGGGGAACCCGGAACGTTCTGCTCCTGGGCACCGTGCTCATCATGGGGTCAGTGCTGTGGGCGGTGAACGCGCAAGGCCCAATCAGCTTCCTGCTGTCGTTTGGCATATTGCTTTCGCTGGGCTTGTCATTTATCAGCCCGGTGGCGTTCACGCCCATTATTGCGCGCTGGTTCACGCGACAGCGAGGCGCCGCGCTCTTTTTCCTGTCGACGGGATCCATGGCAGGCATTGCCCTGGCGACGCCCGCCATGGGTTATTCGATTCCGGTCTGGGGCTGGCGCGATACGCTCATAGGCTATGCCGTTGTGCTGACCCTCGTCACCGTTCCTTTGGCCATGTGGATTATGCGGGAAGGCGCCCCCGAGGGCACGGACACACTGACTAAGCCCGAACAGAAATCCACAAAGGCCGCGGCACCGGCGGCTGCCCTCCCCAACCCGGCCCTGAAAGCCTCGGACGCGATACGCAGCCGCCCCTTCTGGCAAGTGGTGCTGGGGCTGTTCGCCTGTGGCTACAGCATGAATCTTTTGGGTGCGCACGCGGTACCGATGCTCATCGATCACGGCTTTGACTCGCTTGTGGCCTCCTTCGGTATCGGCCTGATCGGCTTTGCCGCCATTTTCAGCACCATTGTGCTGGGGAGAATGTCCGACAGGCTGCCCCGCCGTAACCTGCTCGCGTTCATCTACCTTATCCGCGGGCTAGGCTTTTTCGGGCTGCTTCTGGTCACCACACACATTGAGCTTTACACGGTCGCCATTATTGGCGGAATCGTATGGGCCGGCAGCATCGCGCTGTCTTCAGCAATCCTCGCGGATATCTACGGCGTGCGGCTGGTCGGTGTGCTCTATGGCTGGACTTATCTCGGGCACCAGGTAGGCGGCATGCTGAGCTCATGGTTAGGTGGCTGGGCGTATGAAACCTTTGGTACGCACTGGATCGCCTTCGGCAGTACCGGTGTACTTTTGTTCATTGCGGCATGGGTGTCTGTACGCCTGCCCTTGCCGGGTCAGTACATCGCTCAGGCCCGGCCGGCATGATCCCTCCCGCGGATGGGCTGGGGGCGCGCTGGCGCAGCATCGTGAAGCAGAAATAAGGAGAATCACATATGCATCCGACTGTCTCAGAACTCTATGGGAAGCTGCGCCTGCCCGTGATCTGCTCGCCCATGTTCATCGTGTCGGGGCCGGAACTCCTGATCGCCCAATGCGCCAGCGGGGTGGTGGGCTCCATGCCCGCTCTGAACGCCCGACCTCAGGATCAACTCTCACCCTGGCTAAGCCGTATTGAATCGGAACTAGCCCAGTTGCGCGAGCGGGAACCGGAACGCATCATCGCGCCCTACGCCATCAATCTGATCATCCATACTTCCAATGAACGCGTGGAAGCTGACCTGGAAGTGTGTCGCGAACACGAAGTGCCCATCATCATCACCAGCCTCAGCGCGCCTCACCGGGTCGTCGATGCGGTTCACGGCTGGGGTGGCAAGGTCTTTCACGACGTCACCACGGTCCGGCATGCCGAAAAGGCGCTTGAAGGCGGAGTAGATGGTCTCATCCTGGTTGCGGCGGGCGCGGGTGGCCATGCGGGAACGACCAACCCACTAGCCCTGGTTGGAGAAATCCGCCGCTTCTATGATGGGCCACTGGTTCTTTCGGGTGCGATCTCCCGGGGGGACGACATTGCCGCTGCCCGCGCCATGGGCGCGGATTTCGCTTATATGGGCACGCGCTTCATCGCCAGCGCCGAGGCCAATGCAGTCGACGCGTACAAGCAGACCATCGTCGATGCCGCGTCCAAAGACATTCTTTACACGCCCTACTTCAGCGGCATCCCTGGCAATTATCTGAAACCCAGCATCATTGCCGAGGGCATGGACCCCGATAATCTGCCTGCGGCCAAGAAGCGCTCAGCCGATTTCGGCAATACTCGCAGCAAAACCTGGAAGGACATCTGGAGTGCCGGGCAAGGGGTAGGAAACATCGACGACGTTCTGCCCGTCGCAGAAATTGTCGACCGGCTGGAGCGTGAATACCGCGATAGCCTGCGCCGCCTGACCAACGATTGCTTCAGCGCGACCGAGACGGCCCAGGCCTAAGCCCGGCCGTCTCGGTTCTTAAGCTTGCCCACGAGGCTAGCCATCCTTTAGAAGGTGGGTCACGAGGCCCACCCAGTAGCGCACACCGATCGGCAGCAGCGCATCGTTGAAGTCATACTTCGGGTTGTGCAAAGACGCGCTCTGCTCGCCATTGCCCATCCAGATATAAGCGCCAGGACAGGTCTGAGACATGAAGGCGAAGTCTTCAGAGGCCATGCTGGCAGGCATGTCGCGACGGACGTTCTCTTCACCCAGCAACCCTGACAGCACAGCGGCACATGCTTCGGCATGAGCTGCATCGTTAATGGTCGCGGGATAACGAGCCTGATAATCCAGCTCGACCTCGAGGCCATGAAGCCCTGCCACCGCGGCCACTGCATCCCTCAAACGCTGCTCAATCCGAGCGCGCTGTTCCATATCGAAGCAGCGCATGGTACCGCGCAGCTTGACCTCTTCCGGCATGACGTTAAAGGTATCGCCAGCGTGGAAGCTGGTGACGCTGAGCACGGCCGGCTTATGCGCCTCCTGCTCACGCGCAATCAGCGCGGGCAACTGAGTGACTATCTGACACGCTGCCAGCAAAGTGTCTTTGCCCAGATGCGGCATGGCGGCATGGCAGCCCTTGCCACGCAGCGTCAGCGAAAAAATATCGAAAGCGGCCATGACAGGGCCGCTATGCACGGCCGCCACGCCCACCGGCAGTCCCGGCCAATTATGCATGGCGTACACGGATTGGACCGGGAAACGTTCGAACAGGCCTTCTTCGATCATCACCCGTGCGCCGCCCTCGTTCTCTTCTGCGGGCTGAAAGATGAAAACCACGCTTCCGCGAAAGTCCGGATTGGCCGCCAGTTGGCGCGCGGCACCGAGCAGCATGGTGGTGTGCCCATCGTGCCCGCAGGCATGCATACGGCCCTCGTGCGTCGATGCATGAGGTACCTGATTGAGCTCGGTGACATGCAAGGCATCCATGTCTGCCCGCAAACCAATGGCCGGCCCCTCGCCAAGCGCGCCCTTCAGTACACCCACGACTCCGGTTCCGCCCAGGCCTTCATGGACCTCCAAGCCCCAGGCCCGCAACAACTCAGCCACACGAGCCGACGTGCGGTGCTCTTCAAATGCGGTTTCCGGGTGGCGGTGAAAATCGTGGCGCCAATCCTGCAGATCCTGCAAGGCGTCGGGGCTGAGCTCGATCATGGAATTTCCTTAAATTTTTACAGATAGCCAAATGGGGCAGCCGGCTCGGCGGCCGTCTCCACCCAGACGCTTTTGACCTGGGTATATTCTCTCAGGACGTCCACGCCGCTGGAGCGGCCGTAGCCGCTCTGTTTGTAGCCCCCGAAAGGCGAAGCCACATTGATGGTCTTGTAGCCATTGATCCAGAATGTCCCGGCCTGAACCTGAGCCGCGACACGGTGCGCCCTGCCCACATCGCGGGTCCAGACTGCACCGGCCAGCCCAAAGCGGCTGTCATTGGCGATGGCAATGGCTTCTTCTTCAGTATCGAAGGGAATGACGACCACCACCGGGCCAAAAATTTCATTCTGCGCGACTGCCATATCGTTGCGCACGCCCGTCAGAATGGTGGGTGTAACGAAGTATCCCGTCTCGGCGGATGCAGCGCTGCCCAGAGCCAGCGTCGCACCTTCGGCTATCGCGGCTTCCACGCATTGACGCACGTGTTTGAACTGGCGCTCGTTGCAGATGGGCCCGACTTCCGTTGCGTCGTCCAGTGGGTCGCCTACCCGTATCCGGGCGGCGCCATTGACCAGTTTTTCCACCAAGGCATCGTGCACGCTGCGTTGGACCAGCAAACGCGAACCCGACACACAGCTTTGTCCTGCTCCCGAAAAAATCGCAGCTTGTGCACCCAGGCAGGCACGATCCAGGTCTGCATCCTCGAATACGATGTTTGCGGACTTCCCGCCCAGCTCCAACACGCAAGGCACCAGATGTTCGGCCGCCGTGGCGGCGATGCGGGCGCCTGTAGGCACAGAGCCAACGAAGACGACTTTGCCCACCTCCCGGGTGTCCAATGCTGCTGCAAGCGCTACGTGGCCATGACCCGCCAGCACATTGACCAGGCCTGGCGGTGCACCGGCTTCCTCAATCAAGAAACCTAAAGCCAGAGAACTGAAAGGCGTGAGTTCAGAAGGCTTCAGCACCACGCCATTGCCCATGGCAATGGCCGGCGCAATTTGCCATCCCGCCGTGAAGATCGGCGCATTCCACGGAGTGATCTGAAGGACCACGCCAATGGGATCGCGACGTGTGTAATTGAAGTGCCCGCTGGGAACCGGAATCACCTCGCCATGCAGCTTGTCCGTCCAGCCTGCGTAGTACTCGAACATCTCGGCAACGCGCAGCACTTCGCCACGACAGTCGCGGATAGGCTTGCCGCTGGTGAGCGCTTCCAGCTGGGCCAGGTCTTCTGCGCGGTCGCGCACCTTCTGCCCTACGGCATTCATGACTCGGCCGCGCTGCGCATGGCTCAGTGTCCACCAAGCTTGCTGGCCACGTTTGGCCGCCGTAACTGCCGCTTGCACGCCACTGGCATCCATATCTGGGTAACGCAGCGTTTCCTCGGCGGTAGCTGCATTGCGCAGAACAATGGATTCACCATTGCCCGGGAGCAGTTCGCCGTCAACCAGCGAGCCGACAGTCTCGGTACCGGGGAAAAAAACGCGAAAGGCCTGGAGAATCCTTTCCTGCATAGAAACGCCTTGACTCATTGCTTGGCCTCCACGTACTCAACAATTCGATTGAAGTCTTCATCGTCACTCACCGACTCAGCGGACTCGGCCCACAGACGCAAGGCCTCAGCGGAAAGCGGTGTCGCTGCGCCGCTTTTCTCTATCATTTCGGCAGCAAGCCTAAGGTCTTTACGCATGAGTTTCATGGTGAAGCCCGAATTGAAGGCACCGTTCAGAATCCAGGTTGGGCAGTTGACCTCAGTCACCCCGCTACGACCCGATCCCGCGTTGACCCCTTCGAGGATCTGCGCGATATCCAGCCCGGCGGCTTGCGCCACGCGTATGGCTTCGCCGACGGCCAGCAGGTTGATCCCGCAGAGCAGGTTGTTGAACAGCTTGGCGCTGTGCCCGGCACCCACAGGCCCGACATGTACCCGTTTACCGGTAAGGGCATCCAATACCGGGGTGAGCGTCTCGATGTCAGCCGCCTCGCCTCCCAGCAACATTGTCATGCTGCCGGCATGAGCGGCTTTGGGCCCGCCGCTGACGGGGCCGTCCACAAAGCGCAGCGGACTACCTCTAAGGGCTTCCGCAATCCGCGCGGTGCTGGCTGGGTCTGCGGTCGAGGTATCCAGTACGATTTGTCCTGAGCGTGCGTGCCGCAGCAGACCGTCATCGCCCAGTACGACAGATTCCACGATGTCGGAAGTCGGCAGAGACAAAACAATGACGTCCACTTGCGCAGACATTTCCGCAATACTGTCTACCAGCGTGACGCCGGCTGCCCTGAGTTCTTCCACTGCCTTTGAGGAAGGATCAAACCCGAGGGTGTCAATCCCCGCCCGGACAGCGGACAAGGCCATGCCCGCACCCATATTTCCCAAACCGATCACACCGAGCTTCATACCACCGCTCCTAAGTCAAAGTATCAAAGGGAATGCACAAAGAATTGCGCGATTGCCGCTGCCGCAAGAAACACCCCTGCGTTGGCGAGCAAGGACACCACGACGATACGCCAGCCGAGGCGACGGAATGCGGGCACGTCCTTGGCCAAGGACAGACCTGCAAAGGTCAGCATGGGCGTGATCATGGCGAGGAAATTCACCTTCCCGGTCAGCGCCGCCACTTCCGCGGAGTACGGCGTCATGGGGAAAGTCATGGCCATGGCGATGAAGGAAATCCAGCACACTGCCGGCAGAATCCGCTTCGTGCCGTAATAAATGAGATCGCCCACGAGCACTGCGATAATGATGAGGATGATGCCTGGAAGTGCTTCCATCATCGGCACATCGAACCCGATACGGTTGCCGATCAACACCATCAGGCCTACCAGCGCCCAGGCCGCGAAACGCATGCCAAGACCGAGGTTGGGAGTGTGGACCTTGGCTTCTTCCTCCGCAATTTCCGGATCGACCTCTTCAACGACCGGCTTACGATTGCGGCCGAGAATCGGCTCGAAGATCCGATAGGCGTAGACGGCCAGAGGCAAGGAGATGAACAGAGTCAGATAGGTGCCGACTGTCGTGGCGATGAGGTTGGCTGCAGCGGCGAAGGTGGCGACTTCCTGTGCCATCTCCGGCGTCTGTTGCGCCGCGATGGCGCCTACAGCGGCCGCGGTCATACTGCCGGAGCCAACACCTGCGCCCATGGCCAGCGCCAGGGGGTGGAAGATATCCAGGCTGGTGACGAAGCCGGCCAGGATCGAAATGAAGATGGCGCCCACCAGCGTGCCGGTGATGTATTCGGCCAGAACGCCACGCCCCTCGGGGGAATCCATGCCAAAGCGCTCGCCGATGATGGCCAGGCCCGGTTCGCGGCCAATGGAGAAGGTGGCGCCAATGGCTTCGCGCTTAATCCCCAGCAGCAGCGCCACTGGCATGCCGAGGAGAATACAACCCACCAGGTTACCGACTTCTTGCAAGGCCAGCGCCCACCCGGCTTCCGCCAGCTTGGGCAATGAGCCGCCCACTAAAAGCCCAAGCTTGGCGATAAACAGGAACAGCGCAGCAGAGAGAATCGCCGCAGCCAGATGCTGGCTTTCCAGACTCAGCTTAAGCGGCCCCGGCACATGCTTACGCGCAAGGCCCAGCACCAGACCGATGAGCAAGGCCCAAATCATGGGCAACAGCACAACCTTGCCCACCCCGAGTTCGATCGGCAGGGGGCCGAGCCACTCCGATAAGGAGGAAATAATCAATGCGAGAATGAATATCTGCACAATACTGCTGATATTTGACCTGCTTTGGTGAGTATCCGCTGTCACGGTTTTTCTCCTTATAGTGCGTCCGAATTGGCGCATGGGCTCACTGCACAAAGTAGCGGCTAACTATATCAACGGGCTATACACATAATTTTGCAATTTTGTTCTAATTATTAGAACAGAACAGTCAATTCAGCTTATCGTCAGCATGGCACATTTCCAGGACTCCCGTTGTCTCTATCTTTATGAAGCAGTCGTACGCGGGACAATCAGAGCTGCGGCAGAGCGGCTTGGCATCGCGCCTTCTGCGGTAAGCCGCCAAATCAGCCTGCTCGAAGACGAGTTGGGAACCACGCTGATCGAGCGTCATCGAAATGGTGTCGTTCCCACCGAAGCCGGACGACTGATGATCGACTACATCCGGCAGCACGCTGCGCACCGCTATGACACGCTCGCCAAAATCGACGCGCTTCGGGGGCTACAGCGCGGCTCAGTGTCTATCGTGTGCGGAGAAGGCTTCGCGGAAGATATGATTACCGGGCCTGTACGGGAATTCCACCGGGAGTACCCAGGCATTTCCGTCGCTCTGGAAATCATGGGGACGACGGAGATCATGCGGCGGGTGACGGAAGACGAGGCGGAGATCGGCCTGGTCTATTACGCGCCCGCCGATCCCCATATTGTTTCGCGCCGCTCGGCGCGCCAGCCGATGTTTGCCATCGTAGGCCCCGACAATCCCTTGCGCCTTGCTTCACAAACGAGCTTGAGCGAGTTACAGGGTTGGCCTATCGCACTGCTGAAAGGTGTCTACGGCATACGGCAGATTATTGAACATGCAGAACGGGAAGATCGCATTCGTCTACGACCTACTCTCACCACCAACCTGATCAGTGTGCTGGCCAATTTTGTTGCAAATAATCAGGGCGTAACGCTGCTGCCACCTTTCGCCGTGGCCGGCGCATTGAGGGAAGGCCTGCTGCACGCTGTGCCCATCGAGAACTCTGCTTTACAGAACGCCGAAGTGCAGCTGATTACCCGTGCCGGCCGCCAGCTTTCACCGGCAGCCAATCGATTTCTTCAATATTGCATGCGGGGCATGGCCGCATTTCAAGGTTTAGACTAAGAAATCACCGGTACTAAAAAATGAAATTCCGTATATACAAAGTTGCGTTGGCAACAAACGGGTTCGGTGCTTACGTGGCCTTTGTTCCCGACCGGCGCTTCGGCATCGTGCTGCTGGCGAATAAGAATTGGCCCAACCCGCATCGGGTGGAAGTCGCGCATAAAATCTTCAGCAGC
>Ga0079224_100008042_pt1 | contig 14237 bp, 12 predicted proteins | sample Stecom2015_FD_80414 | JGI IMG/M metagenome (GOLD analysis project Ga0079224, IMG submission 80414) | Agricultural soil microbial communities from Utah to study Nitrogen management - Steer compost 2015 | ecosystem: Environmental > Terrestrial > Soil > Agricultural land | place: USA: Utah...
GAGATACACCACCGTCAGCACCATGAAGATGAACGCCTGCAGCGGGATCACCAGGATGTGGAAGATCGCCCAGGGCACATTCAGGGTCCATTGCAGGAACCACGGCAGCAGCGCAATGAGGATGAACACTACTTCACCGGCATACATGTTGCCGAACAGACGCAGTGCCAGAGACAGCGGCTTGGTGAGCAGGCCGAGAATCTCGAGGAACAGGTTGAAGGGAACCAGCGACCAGTGGTTGAAGGGGGTGAAGGCCAGCTCCTTGGTGAAGCCGCCCAGGCCCTTGACCTTGACGCTGTAGAAGAGGATCAGGATGAACACGCCCAGGGACAGGCCGAAGGTGCCGTTCGGGTCGGCGGTCGGCACGATCTTGAAGGCCGGCACGCCAGCCAGGTGAGCCAGACCCGGGATGTAGTCGACCGGGATCCACTTCAGGCTGTTCATCAGGAAGACCCAGACGAAGATGGTCAGGGCCAGCGGGGCGATCAGCGGATTGCGACCGTGGAAGGTGTCCTTGACGATGCCCTGCACGAAGTCGATGGCCATTTCGACCAGGTTCTGCAGGCGGCCCGGAACGCCTTCGGTGGCGCGGGAGGCAGCCAGGCGGAACAGCAGGATGAACAGCAGGCCCATGGCCAGGGACCAGCCCATGGTATCCAGATGGATGGCCATGAAGCCCATGTCGCGGGCTTCCGCGGCGCTCTGGGCGATGGTCCAGGTGGTCTGGTCGACAACGCTGCCGTCGGCCCGCGTGTAACCCGCCGGCAGCTTGCCGTAGGTCAGGTTCTGCAGGTGGTGCTGGATATATTCAGCAGGGGTGTTGGCCATAGATGCCTCGATGCCTCAATGCTTCGGATTTCGTCTCACCAGCAGGAGTCCGCAGGCGCCGGTCAGCAGGACCAGCAGATAGCCGGCAAGCAGTGCCACCGGCTCAAGCGGTTTGACTCCCACGAACACCAGCGCAAAGAGCGCCGCTGTCAGAATCTGTTTGCCCATCTCGCCAGCCCAGAAGGACTGGACGATGGCCTTGCTGGAACGTGCGCCAAAATAACGAAAGGCCTTGTACGCAAAGAACACGTTCGCCAGCAGGGCGATCAGGCCGCCAAGCAGCCCGGACAATCCGGCCACCCATCCGCAGAGCAGGCCACCGGTCAGCGTGACGGCCAAGACCATCAGCGCCTGTACACGTACCACACGAAAAACTGGCAGACGATGCAGCGGTGTGCTGTTGTGAATCTTCACCGGGAATCCTGTCTGCCGAACCGAACGAGCAGGCTCGAACCGCCGATTAAAAAGGCGCCGCGAGTATAGGGGGCACTCCCCCCCCTTTCAACTGCCGACCCCGCATTTCCGGCCGCCCATTCGGGCGGGAAAGTGTTTCAGCGGATGTGGGCCAGTACGCCTTGCAGCTCTTCCAGCGAAGAGTAGCGGATCACCAGCTGACCCTTGCCCTTGGCACCGTGACGAATCTGCACGGGCGAACCCAGACGCTCCGCGAGTTTCTGCTCGAGACGGGCGATGTCCGGGTCGCTCTTGGCCGGCTGGCCGGCCTCGGTTTTCTGGTTCAGCCACTGCCGCACCAGAGCTTCGGTCTGACGGACGGTGAGGCCTCGTGCGACAACGTGTCGCGCCCCTTCGACCTGCCTTTCCAGGGGCAGACCGAGCAGGGCACGGGCATGCCCCATCTCCAGATCGCCATGGGCGAGCAAGGTCTTCACTTCGTCCGGAAGGGAAATCAGGCGCAGCAGGTTGGTGACGGTGACGCGCGACTTGCCGACGGCATCGGCGACCTGCTGCTGGGTGAGCTGGAATTCCTGCTGCAGGCGCTGCAGGGCGATGGCTTCCTCGATCGGATTGAGGTCCTCGCGCTGGATGTTCTCGATCAGCGCCATGGCGATGGCCGCTTCGTCGCTGAGCTCGCGGACCATCGCCGGAATGCGCTCGAGGCCGGCCTGCTGACTGGCGCGCCAGCGGCGTTCACCGGCGACGATCTCATAGCGGCCGGCGGCGATCGGGCGGACCACGATCGGTTGCATCACGCCGTGGGCACGGATCGACTGGGCGAGTTCCTCGAGGGCGGTCGGGTCCATGTCGCGGCGCGGCTGGTACTTGCCACGCTGGATCACCTCCAGCGGCAGGTGCTGCAGTTCGCGGCTGTCGGCCTGCACGGCCTGCTGTTCCAGCTCGCTGACACTGGTTCCACCCAGCAGGGCATCCAGGCCTCGGCCCAGACCTCGTTTCTTCGCGGCCATGGAAACTTTCCTTATGCGGTAGCGGTTTTCGCGGCGTTGCGCTGACGACGCACCAGCTCGCCGGCCAGTGCCAGGTAGGCCAGGGCACCGCGCGACTGGCGATCGTAGACCAGCGCCGGCATGCCGTGGCTGGGCGCCTCGGCGAGCCGCACGTTGCGCGGGATCACCGCGTCGTAGACCTTGTCGCCGAAGTGCGCACGGAGCTGCTCGCTGACGTCGTTGGTCAGGCTGATGCGCGGATCGTACATGGTGCGCAGCAGGCCTTCGATCTTCAGGGTCGGGTTGAGCAGCTGGCTGATGCGCTGGATGCTGTTGATCAGATCGGAAAGCCCTTCCAGCGCGTAGTACTCGCACTGCATGGGGATGATCACGCCGTCGGCGGCGACCAGCGCGTTGACGGTGAGCATCGACAGCGCCGGCGGGCAGTCGATGAGGATGAAGTCGTAGTTCTCGCGCACCGGGGCCAGCGCGTAGCGCAGCCGGCTCTCCTTCATCTTCATGTCGAGCAGGGCAACTTCGGCGGCGGTCAGGTCGCGGTTGGCCGGCAGCAGCTGGTAGCCACCGTGCTCGGAGAACTGCATGGCATCGCCGAGGCTGCACTGGCCGACCAGCACGTCGTAGATGGAGTGCTCGAGAGCGTGCTTGTCGATGCCCGAACCCATGGTGGCGTTGCCCTGCGGGTCGAGATCGATCAGCAGGACGCGACGCTTGGTGGCCACCAGCGAGGCGGCCAGGTTGATGCAGGTGGTGGTCTTGCCGACTCCACCCTTCTGGTTGGCAATCGCGAAAACCCTAGCCATGCGCCGCGTCTCCCCCCTGGACCGAGCGACGCAGTATCAACAGATGGCGTTGGCCTTGGCAACCAGGGACCTGCAGGACCTGGCAGCTCTCCACATGGAAATCCGCCGGCAGCACCTGCAGCTCGTCATCCGGCTGCACGCCCTTCATGGCCAGCCAGCGGGTCTCGGCGTCGCCAAGGTGACGGGTCCAATCGGCGAAGTTCTTCAGCTCACTGAAGGCGCGCGAGACGATGCCGGCGAACGGCTGCTCCGGACGAAAGGCCTCGACGCGGGCATTCACGACTTCGAGATTGGCCAGCGCCAGTTCCAGCTTCACCTGGGTGAGAAAGCGGGTCTTCTTGCCGTTGGAATCCAGCAGCGTGAAGCGGCGTTTCGGGAACAGGATGGCCAGCGGCACGCCGGGCATGCCGCCACCGCTGCCGACATCCAGCCAGGTCTCGCCGAGCTGGGCGACATGGGGTACTACCGACAGGCTGTCGAGCAGGTGGCGGGAGACCATTTCGTCCGGGTCACGCACCGCGGTCAGGTTGTAGGCCTTGTTCCACTTCACCAGCAGCGCCAGGTAGGCGAGCAGCTGGTCCTGCTGACGTTCGCTGAGTGCCACGCCGAGGCGGTCGGCCCCGGCGCAGAGCATTTCGCGGTGATCGGCCGGCATCAGGCGCTCTGCTCCAGGGAACGACCGGCGCCGCGCTTCTTCAGGTGGATCAGCAGCAGGGAAATGGCTGCCGGGGTCACGCCGGGAATCCGCGAGGCCTGACCGAGGGTCTGCGGCCGGTGCTGGCCGAGCTTGCCCTGAATCTCGCGGGACAGGCCGGAAATGCCGGCATAGTCGAGGTCCTCGGGCAGGAGCGTGTCCTCGGCCGCGCGCAGGCGGGCGATCTCTTCCTGCTGGCGTTCGATGTAGCCGGCGTACTTGGTACGGATCTCGACCTGTTCGGCGACCTGGGCATCGTCCACAGCCTCGCCGGTCAGCTCGGCCAGGGTGGCGTAGTCGATTTCCGGACGAGCCAGCAGGTTGAGCAGGCTGTACTCGCGGGTCAGCGGAGTGCCGAAGCGCTCGTTCACGGCATTGGCGACCGGGCTGCCCGGCTGTACCCAGGTGCCCTTCAGGCGCTGTTCCTCGCGCTCGATGGCCTCGCGCTTGCGGCAGAAGGCATCCCAGCGGGCGTCATCGACCAGGCCCAATTCGCGGCCCTTCTCGGTCAGCCGCAGGTCGGCGTTGTCCTCGCGCAGGATCAGCCGGTACTCGGCGCGCGAGGTGAACATGCGGTACGGCTCCTGTGTGCCGAGGGTGATCAGGTCGTCGACCAGCACGCCCAGGTAGGCCTCGTCGCGACGCGGACACCAGCTGTCGCGGCCTAGGGCGCGCAGCGCGGCGTTGGTGCCGGCCAGCAGGCCCTGGGCACCGGCCTCTTCGTAGCCAGTGGTGCCGTTGATCTGGCCGGCGAAGAACAGCCCGCCGATGACCTTGGTCTCCAGGCTGTACTTGAGGTCGCGCGGATCGAAGAAGTCGTACTCGATGGCGTAGCCGGGCCGCACGATGTGGGCGTTCTCCATGCCGCGGATCGAGTGGACGATCTCCAGCTGCACGTCGAACGGCAGCGAGGTGGAGATGCCGTTCGGATAGATCTCGTGGGTGGTCAGGCCTTCCGGCTCGAGAAAGACCTGATGGCTGTCCTTGTCGGCGAAGCGATGGATCTTGTCCTCGATCGACGGGCAGTAGCGCGGGCCGATGCCCTCGATCACGCCCGAATACATGGGCGAGCGATCCAGGTTGCTGGCGATGATCTCGTGGGTCCGCGCGTTGGTATGGGTGATCCAGCAGCTGACCTGGGCGGGGTGCTGCTCCGCAGAGCCGATGAAGGACATCACCGGCGTCGGGGTGTCACCGGGCTGCTCGGTCATCACCGAGAAGTCCACGGTACGGCCGTCGATGCGCGGCGGGGTGCCAGTCTTCAGGCGACCGACGCGCAGCGGCAGTTCACGCAGGCGTTTGGCCAGGGCGATCGAGGGCGGATCACCGGCGCGGCCGCCGGAATAGTTCTGCAGGCCGATGTGGATCAGGCCGCCGAGGAAGGTCCCGGCAGTCAGCACCACGTTCTCGGACAGAAAGCGCAGGCCCATCTGGGTAACCACACCGCGGACCTGGTCCTGCTCGACGATAAGATCGTCCGCCGCCTGCTGGAATATCCACAGGTTCGGCTGGTTTTCCAGAATCTGGCGCACGGCCGCCTTGTAGAGGACACGGTCGGCCTGCGCACGGGTGGCACGCACCGCCGGCCCCTTGCGGCTGTTGAGGATGCGGAACTGGATGCCGCCCTTGTCGGTGGCGGTCGCCATGGCGCCGCCCAGGGCATCGATTTCCTTGACCAGGTGGCTCTTGCCGATGCCGCCGATAGCGGGGTTGCAGCTCATCTGGCCGAGGGTTTCCACGTTGTGGGAAAGCAGCAGCGTCTTCACGCCCATCCGTGCAGCGGCCAGAGCGGCCTCGGTGCCAGCATGGCCACCGCCGATCACGATCACGTCAAAACGGGAGGGAAAGTCCACCGCGCACCTCGTCAGCTGTCGCCGGGGAGAAAAAGGGCCGCAAGTATAGGAGCTTGGGCAGGGTGAATGAAGTCTTTTGCACAAAAAATAGCCAGCTGGCATCCGACTGCTTGTTTGGTCCGGCTCCCTGGATCCGGTCAGCTAACAAAAAAGATTTAAAGAGAATTTCTTTTAAAGATTTCTTTAGTAGCTTTTCTTGTACAGGCGAATTTCTGTGGATAAGCCACTGTAGGCCTGATTCCAATAGGCTTTCAGCCATCTGAAAAACTGTGCGGAACAGGTCATCAAGCTGGGTGCCTGCTGAGCATGACCTGTGTACGGAATGTCATGTTATCCACAGAGCGACTTACCCACGGTTCGATCCCGAGCTTATCTAACGACTTCAGGCCTGGTTATCCACAAGGCTCCTCAGAGCTGGAAGGATTTTTTCAGGGCGTACGGAAGCGCCCGCTGAAGACGGCAGGTCATGGGGAAGGCTAGGAAAAAAACGCTACGGGGCCCTGAAGGCCCCGTTACTTGCCGATACAGAAGCTGGAGAAGATCCGCCCGAGCAGGTCATCGGAGCTGAAGGCCCCGGTGATTTCGCCCAGCGCCTGCTGGGCCATGCGCAGGTCCTCGGCGAGCAGTTCTCCGGCTCCAGCCTGGGTCAGCTGATCACGACCATGCAGCAGATGCTGTTCGGCCTGGCGCAGCGCTTCCAGGTGACGACGACGGGCGCTGAAGCGGCCCTCGGCGGTCTGTTCGAAGCCCATGCAGGTCTTGAGGTGCTCGCGCAGCAGCTCCAGGCCATCGCCGTTGCGGGCGCTCAGGCTGAGCTCGACGTGACCGTCGTCGGAGTGGCGCAGGGCAATGTCCTCGCCGCTCAGGTCCGCCTTGTTGCGGATCAGGGTGACGCGCTGCGGTGCTGGCGGGGTGTCGAGGAACTCCGGCCAGAGCGCGAAGGGATCGCTGGCCTCAGGCGCGGTGGAGTCGACCACCAGCAGGATGCGGTCGGCCTCGGCGATGGCTGCCAGGGCGCGCTCGACGCCGATGCGTTCGACCTGGTCGCCGGTGTCGCGCAAGCCGGCGGTGTCGATCACATGCAGTGGCATGCCGTCGAGGTGGATGTGTTCGCGCAGCACGTCGCGGGTGGTGCCGGCGATGTCGGTGACGATGGCCGCCTCGCGCCCGGCCAGCGCATTGAGCAGACTGGACTTGCCGGCATTGGGACGGCCGGCGATCACCACCGTCATGCCGTCGCGCAGCAGGGCACCGCGGCCGGCTTCGCGCAGCACGCTGCCGAGGTCCGCGATGACGGTTTCCAGCAGGGCGAGGATGTGGCCGTCGGCGAGGAAGTCGATCTCTTCCTCGGGAAAGTCGATGGCCGCCTCGACCTGGATGCGCAGCTCGATCAGCCGCTCGGTCAGTGCGTGCACGCGCTCGGAGAAGGCGCCCTGTAAGGAATGCAGGGCATTGCGCGCAGCCTGCTCGGAGCTGGCTTCGATCAGGTCGGCGATGGCCTCGGCCTGGGCCAGGTCGAGCTTGTCGTTGAGGAAGGCGCGTTCGCTGAACTCGCCGGGTTTCGCCAGCCGCGCGCCCAGATCCAGACAGCGGCGCAACAGCATGTCCAGCACCACCGGGCCGCCGTGGCCCTGCAGTTCCAGCACGTCCTCACCGGTGAAGGAGTTCGGTCCGGGGAAATAGAGCGCCAGGCCTTCGTCGATCGCCAGGCCGTCGTCGTCGCGGAAAGGGGTGTAGTGGGCGTGGCGCGGTTTCGGCTGGAAGCCGCAGATCGCTTCGGCGATTTCCCGGGCCAGCGGACCGGAGACCCGGACGATGCCGACTCCGCCGCGACCGGGTGCGGTTGCGATGGCGGCAATGGTCTCGGTCGGATGCATGACAGGGTACCCCGGATAGCAAGACGCCCCTCGAAAGGGGCGTCGTGGTCAGGTCACTTGGCAGCCTTGGCCGCCGCCTCGATCTGCCGGGTAATGTACCACTGCTGAGCGATCGACAGGACGTTGTTGACCACCCAGTACAGCACCAGACCGGCCGGGAACCACAGGAAGAAGAAGGTGAAGATGATCGGCAGCATCTTCATCACCTTGGCCTGCATCGGATCCGGCGGAGTCGGGTTGAGCAGCTGCTGGATGTACATGGTCAGGCCCATGACGATCGGCAGGATGAAGAAGGGATCCTTGATCGACAGGTCGGTGATCCACAGCAGCCAGGGTGCCTGGCGCATCTCCACGGATTCCAGCAGTACCCAGTACAGGGCCAGGAACACCGGCATCTGCACGAGGATCGGCAGGCAGCCGCCGAGCGGATTGATCTTCTCCTTGCGATACAGCTCCATCATCGCCTGGGACATCTTCTGGCGATCGTCACCGAACTGTTCCTTGAGCGCCTGCAGCTTGGGCGCGACGGTACGCATGCGTGCCATCGAGCGATAGCTGGTGGCGGACAGCGGGAAGAAGATCAGCTTGATGATCACGGTCAGGGCGATGATCGACCAGCCCCAGTTGCCGATGACGCTGTGGATCTTGCCGAGCAGCCAGAAGATCGGCTGGGCGATGAACCACAGGAAGCCGTAGTCGACGGTCAGCTCCAGACCGGGCGAGAGCTCCTTGAGCTTGTCCTGGATCTTCGGACCGGCGTAGAGGGTCGCGCCCACTTCGCCCTGGCCGCCGGCCGGCACGCGCAGTTCGTTGCCGGTGAAGCCGACGATGTAGTTGCCGCGGCTGTCCTTGCGGGCCTGCACCTGATTCTGGCTGTCCTTGGCGGGGACCCAGGCGGTAACGAAGTAGTGCTGAAGCCAGGCGACCCAGCCGCCCTGCACGCTGACGTTGTAGGGCGCCTTGTCCATGTCGCCCATCTTGACCTTCTGGTACGGCTCGTCCGGGGTCCAGAGCGCGGCGCCCAGGTAGGTGGCGGTGCCGGTCGCAGTGGTCGAGGACGGGTCGTCGGAACCATCACGCTTGAGCTGGGCGTAGAAGGTGCCACGCCAGTCGGCGCCGCTCTGGTTGTCCACCAGATAGCGCACGTCCAGATCATAGGCGCCGCGGCGCAGGCTGTAGCGCTTGATGTAGCGCACGCCGTCCTTCTCCAGGGTCAGCTCGACCGTCAGGCTGTCCTGACCATCGGCCAGCTGGTACTCGCGGGCTTCGCTGTTCCAGATGGCGCGGCCCTGACGGGTATCCGGTGCCTGGTTGCCGGCCAGGCCGCTCTGCGCGACATACAGATGCTGATCACTGCTGGAGAACAGCTGGAAGGGTACGTCCGGACGGTCCTGACGGCGCGGGTACTGCAGCAGGTGCAGCTCGACCACGTCGCCGCCGCGCGGGTCGATGGCCAGTTCCAGCACGTCGCTGCGCACGCGGATCAGTTCGCTGCTCGGCTCGGCCTGGACCGGCACGGATTCCGGACGGCTTTCGAGTTCCGGCACGTCGCTGCCGTCATCCTCGGCGCGGGGCGCGGGGACGTCGGAGGATTGCGCCGCGCTGGCGGTGCGTTCCGGCGGCAGCTGAACCTGACCGTAGTCCTTGTTCCACTGCAGGACCATCAGATAGGAAACGATCGCCAGGGCGACGATCAGGATCGGACGTTTGATATCCATGGTTTATTCGGCCATCGATGAAGGTTCGGAAGACGGAGCAGCAGGTACGGGATCGTAACCGCCGGGATTCCAGGGATGACAGCGACCCAGCCGACGCACGGCCAGCCAGCCACCGCGCAGCACACCGTGCCGCTCGATGGCTTCATGGGCGTAACAGGAACAGCTGGGATAGAAACGGCAGTGACTGGCCATCATGGGACTGATGGCGTACTGGTAGAACCGGATGGGTGCAAGCACGAGCCTACGCACGAAGACCATCGGGCTCTCCCTTGTCTGCCGGTGCCTGAGCGGGTGTGCTTTTGGCGATTCGCCTGAAGAGCTTGTCGAACTGCGTGAAGAGTTCGGCGTTCTCCAGATCGGCAAGTCCCTTGCGGGACACCACCACGATGTCCCAGCCGACCAAGGAGGTCTGACTGTGACGGAAGCTTTCGCGGATGATGCGTTTGAGGCGGTTGCGCTGGACGGCGAGCTTGGCGCTCTTCTTGCCGATCACCAGCCCGAGGCGAGGATGCGGCAACTGGTTTCGTCGAGCCAGCAGCAGAACGTTCTTGCCGGGTGCCCGGGCTGTGGGTGAATCGAAAACTGCCTTGAATTGCCGGGAGTTGAGCAGTCGCTTTTCCCGGCCGAATCCCCGATCCACCACTAGACCGAAATCAGACGGTCAGACGCTTGCGGCCCTTGGCGCGGCGACGCGACAGGACTTGACGGCCGTTCTTGGTGGCCATGCGAGCGCGGAAACCGTGAGTGCGAACGCGCTTGAGAACGCTGGGTTGGAAAGTACGTTTCATGGTGCTTTACCTGATGGTTCGACATCGGGCCGGAATGACCCGCGTTAAAGGAGACCGGCGATTCTAGTGAAAGAGGACCCTCAGGTCAATTTCCATGCGGGTTTGCGGACGGATAACAGCTTTAAGAATGTATTTCTCTGAAAAGATGGTTAATGCGGTAGAGCTTGTGCAGCCCATTTTCTGTGGATAACCGCCCAGGGCCCTTGATTTGCGAGAGCTGCAGCGGTCCTGAAGCCTGTGCGCAGCCTCTTCACGGAAGGTGGGCAGCATCTGGGTAGCCTGTGCAGGAAACCCATGGTTATTCACAGCCGCCGCTGCTGTATGCTGTGCGCCCAGTTTTTCCCAAGGCCTTGTGGGTGCTTTTCCACAGCCTTGCGGGGAGCTTCAACGGAGCCAGTCCGTCCGGTTGGGCGCATCGTGGATGTGGATAACCCGGGGTGGCACCGATACAATGGACGACGTTTTTTAGCCTGCTTCAGGCCCGGGGGATGCTTGTGTCGGTTGAACTATGGCAACAGTGCGTGGACCTGCTGCGCGACGAGTTGCCTGCCCAGCAATTCAATACCTGGATTCGGCCGCTACAGGTGGAGGGGCACGAGGGAGAGCTGCGCGTCTATGCGCCCAATCGCTTCGTGCTCGACTGGGTCAATGACAAGTATCTGGGCCGACTGATGGAGCTGCTTGCCGAGCGCAGCGAGGGACAGGCCCCAGCGGTCTCCCTGCTGATCGGCAGCAAGAAGGTGGCGCGCCCCGCTCCGCCGCCCGCCCCCACCCGGGAACCGGCTCCGGTGGTTGCGCCCGACGAGACCCGTCAGGTCGATGGCGAGGAAGCCGAACTGGGTGGCACGCCGCGCGGCGGTGATCGCACCGTGCAGGTGGAAGGCGGCCTCAAACACACCAGCTACCTGAACCGCAGCTTCACCTTCGAGAACTTCGTCGAAGGCAAGTCCAACCAGATGGCGCGCGCCGCTGCCTGGCAGGTCGCCGACAACCTCAAGCACGGCTACAACCCGCTCTTCCTTTATGGGGGCGTGGGTCTGGGCAAAACCCACCTGATGCACGCGGTCGGCAACCACCTGCTGAAGAAGAACCCCAACGCCAAGGTGGTCTACCTGCATTCCGAGCGCTTCGTGGCCGATATGGTCAAGGCGCTGCAGCTCAACGCCATCAACGAATTCAAGCGCTTCTACCGTTCGGTGGACGCGCTACTGATCGACGACATCCAGTTCTTCGCCAAGAAGGAGCGCTCCCAGGAGGAGTTCTTCCACACCTTCAATGCGCTGCTCGAGGGCGGCCAGCAGGTGATCCTGACCAGCGACCGCTATCCGAAGGAGATCGACGGTCTGGAGGAGCGCCTCAAGTCGCGCTTCGGCTGGGGCCTGACCGTGGCGGTCGAGCCGCCGGAACTGGAAACCCGTGTCGCCATCCTCATGAAGAAGGCCGACCAGGCCAAGGTCGATCTGCCGCATGACGCAGCCTTCTTCATTGCCCAGCGCATTCGCTCCAACGTTCGCGAGCTGGAAGGCGCGCTCAAGCGGGTGATCGCCCACTCGCACTTCATGGGCCGGCCGATCACCATCGAGCTGATCCGCGAGTCGCTCAAGGATCTGCTGGCGCTGCAGGACAAGCTGGTGAGCATCGACAACATCCAGCGGACCACGGCCGAGTACTACAAGATCAAGGTTGCCGACCTGCTCTCCAAGCGCCGTTCGCGCTCGGTCGCGCGGCCGCGCCAGGTCGCCATGGCGCTGTCCAAGGAGCTGACCAACCACAGTCTGCCGGAGATCGGCGACGCCTTCGGTGGCCGGGACCATACGACCGTGTTGCACGCCTGCCGAAAGATTGCTGAACTTCGCGAGTCCGACGCGGACATTCGCGAGGATTACAAGAATTTGCTGCGCACCCTGACCACCTGATCATTACAAGCATAGGGACTGGACCATGCATTTCACCATTCAACGCGAAGCCCTGTTGAAACCCCTGCAACTGGTGGCTGGTGTCGTCGAGCGCCGCCAGACCCTGCCGGTGCTGTCCAACGTGCTGCTGGTGGTCCAGGCGCAGCAACTGTCGCTGACCGGCACCGACCTGGAAGTGGAACTGGTAGGCCGCGTCACTCTGGAAGAGCCGGCCGAGGAAGGCGAGATCACCGTTCCGGCACGCAAGCTGATGGACATCTGCAAGAGCCTGCCGGCCGATGCGCTGATCGACATTCGCACCGAGGACCAGAAGCTGCTGGTCAAGGCCGGTCGCAGCCGCTTCACCCTGTCCACCCTGCCCGCTGCCGACTTCCCCACCGTCGAGGAAGGTCCGGGTTCGCTGAGCTTCAGCGTGCCGCAGGGCAAGCTGCGTCGCCTGATCGAGCGCACCAGCTTCGCCATGGCCCAGCAGGACGTGCGCTACTACCTCAACGGCATGCTGCTGGAAGTCAGCAGCGGCATGCTGCGTGCGGTGGCCACCGACGGTCACCGCCTGGCGATGTGCTCGCTGAGCGGTGATATCCAGCAGCCGGAAAAACACCAGGTCATCGTGCCGCGCAAGGGCATCCTCGAGCTGGCCCGTCTGCTCACCGATCAGGACGCTGATGTGCGCGTCGTGCTCGGCCAGCATCACATTCGCGCCACTACCGGCGAGTTCACCTTCACCTCCAAGCTTGTGGACGGCAAGTTCCCGGACTACGAGCGCGTGCTGCCGCGTGGCGGTGACAAGCTGGTGATCGGTGATCGTCAGGCGCTGCGCGAAGCCTTCAGCCGTACCGCAATTCTCTCCAACGAGAAATACCGTGGCATCCGTCTGCAGCTGGCAGCCGGTCTGCTGAAGATCCAGGCCAACAACCCGGAACAGGAAGAGGCCGAGGAAGAAGTGGTTGTCGACTACGCCGGTGGTCCGCTGGAAATCGGCTTCAACGTCAGCTATCTGCTCGACGTGCTCGGCGTGATGGGTGCCGAGCAGGTGCGTCTGACCCTGTCCGATGCCAACAGCTCCGCACTGGTCCAGGAAGCCGATAACGACGATTCCGCCTACGTCGTTATGCCTATGCGTCTGTAAGCTGGATGTCGCTGGTCCGACTGAGCGTCACCGGGGTTCGCAACCTCAGCGCGGTGACGCTCGCCCCCTCCCCCCGCATCAACCTCCTCTACGGCGACAACGGCAGCGGCAAGACCAGTCTGCTGGAAGCCATTCATCTGCTCGGCCTCGCCCGCTCCTTTCGCAGCACCCGACTCTCGCCGGTCATTCAGCATGAACAGCAGTCCTGTACTGTCTTCGGTCAGCTGGATGCGTTGGCCGGCGCGCATCAGCTGGGTGTGTCGCGTGATCGCGACGGTGAAATGCAGATTCGTATCGATGGTCAGAATGCGCGCAGCGCAGCGCAACTGGCCGAAGCCCTGCCGCTGCAGCTGATCAACCCGGACAGTTTCCGTCTGCTGGAGGGGGCGCCCAAGGTACGCCGGCAGTTTCTCGACTGGGGCGTGTTCCACGTGGAACCACGTTTTCTGCCGGCCTGGCAGCGCCTGCAGACGGCCCTGCGGCAGCGGAACTCGTGGCTCCGGCGTGGTACACTGGACAGTGCTTCGCAGGCCGCGTGGGACCGGGAAATGGCCCAGGCCAGCGAGGAGATCGACGCCTATCGGCGCGCCTACATCCAGCAGCTCAAACCGGTTTTCGAGGACACCCTCGCGCAGCTGCTGGATCTGCCGGGACTGGCCCTGAGTTACTACCGGGGCTGGGACAAGGAGCGAAACCTGCTGGATGTACTGCAGGCTTCGCTGGCGAGAGATCAGGCGCTGGGGCATACCCAGGCCGGCCCCCAGCGCGCGGACCTTCGGGTTCGTCTGGATGGCCACAACGCGGCGGAAATTCTGTCCCGCGGTCAGCAGAAGCTGGTGGTGTGCGCACTGCGCATTGCCCAGGGGCACCTGCTCAATGCCGCGCGAGCCGGCCAGTGCATTTACCTGGTCGATGATTTGCCGTCCGAGCTGGACGACGTCCACCGGCGCGCCTTGTGCCGGCTGCTGGACGATTTGCACTGCCAGGTGTTCATCACCTGTGTAGACAGGGATTTACTGAAGGAAGGCTGGCACGCTGAAACGCCGGTCGCCATGTTCCACGTGGAACAGGGTCAAGTCAGCCAGGATACCGGGAGTAACGCATGAGCGAAGAAAGAAGCTACGACTCGAGCAGCATCAAGGTCCTCAAGGGGCTGGATGCGGTCCGCAAACGCCCGGGCATGTACATCGGCGACACCGATGACGGCACC
>Ga0079224_100008043_pt1 | contig 14237 bp, 13 predicted proteins | sample Stecom2015_FD_80414 | JGI IMG/M metagenome (GOLD analysis project Ga0079224, IMG submission 80414) | Agricultural soil microbial communities from Utah to study Nitrogen management - Steer compost 2015 | ecosystem: Environmental > Terrestrial > Soil > Agricultural land | place: USA: Utah...
CGGCGCCGGGCGCCAGCGTCGCGAACAGCATCGTCACGAGGACGATCCAGTTCCACAGCCGGAATCGACGCGCGGAAAATCGCATGATGGGCAATGCTAGGGTCCGACCTGCGCGATCGCGACGATCTGGATCAAGCGAATCGGGCGGTGCGCGGTTGACCGCGCACCGGCGTTCCGGCGATGATCGCGCGCGCGGCCATGTCCGGGTTCGGGCCGCATCATCTCGCGGGGAACGCGCGCGCGGGTTTCGTTGGGAAGCATCGATGAAGGACGATTCGGGCGGCGGCACGCCGTCGCGAACGCACGCGCAATGAGCGGCCTCGCCTCTCGCAGCTTGTCCAACCGGGTCGTGCTCGGCATCCTGCTCGGCGGGCTGCTGCTGCTCGTGTACGCGGTGATGCGGCCGTTCCTCGCGCCGATCGCGTGGGCACTGATCCTCGCCTACGTCACCTGGCCGCTGGTCGTGCGGACGCGGCAGATGTTCGGGGGTCGCAACACGCTCGCCGCGTTGGTGATGACGATCCTGCTTTCCGCGGCCTTCGTGCTGCCGTTCCTGTGGGTCGCGCTGATGCTGCGCAGCGAGCTGGCGAGCTTCTACACCACCGCGGCGAGCGTGCTGGCACGCGGCGAGTTCTCGCTGCCCGACTTCGTCGCCGACATTCCGCTGCTCGGTGCCTGGCTGCAGCAGCTGCTCGACGAGTTCGCGCGCGACCCGGCGGCGATTCGCGGTCAGATCGCCGGCTGGGTCGAGGCGCGGGCCGCCGAGTCGCTGAACATCGTCGGGGGGCTCGGGCGAAACGCGGCCAAGCTCGGCTTCGCGCTGATCACCGTCTTCTTCCTGTATCGCGACGGCGAGCGTGTGCTGGCGCAGGCGCAGCTCGTCCTGCACCGTTTCCTCGGCGCACGCGTCGACCCCTATCTCGCCGCGGTCGGCAGCATGACGACCGCGGTCGTCTGGGGGCTGCTGCTCACCGCGATCGCGCAGGGTATCGTCGCCGGCCTCGGCTATTGGTGGTTCGGCCTGGGTGCGCCGGTGCTGCTCGGCGCCGTCACCGCGGCGATCGCGCTGATTCCGTTCGGCACCCCGTTCGTCTGGGGAGCGATCGGCGCCTGGCTGATCGTCGAAGGCGACATGTTCAACGGCATCGGGCTGCTGCTGTACGGCACCTTCGTCGTCAGCTGGGTCGACAACCTGGTGCGTCCGCTCGTGATCAGCAACGCGACCCGCATTCCGTTCCTGCTCGTGATGTTCGGCGTGCTTGGCGGGCTGGCGGCGTTCGGGCTCGTCGGCCTGTTCATCGGCCCGGTGATCCTCGCCGTGCTGATGGCGGTCTGGCGCGAGTGGATCGAGGAGTCGAAGGCCGAGCAGCTGCGGGTGCAAGCCGCGGCGTCGGTGGCCGCGGCGCGCGAGCTCGCCGCGAGCGCGCCGGAGATCCGACGCGAGCGTCCCGGCGGCGAAGCGCCGTCGCCGAAATCGCGTCCGACGGCGGACGAGCCGCGATAGCGCGGGCCGAACGCGACGCGAGAGCGGCGTGCGTGCCGGCTAGCCGGTCGCGCGCCGCACCAGCGCCCGCGTCGCGAACCGGATGCGCTGCGACAGCGGGAACCGGCGGAAGGTCGATGCGGCGGTGCCGCTGGTGAAGGCGGTGCGCTTCGAGTAGTCGATGCGCACGTCGACGATCGTCGGTCGTCCTTCGCGCGCGTGGCGGCGCGCCTCGTCGATCGCCGCGCCGATGCGCGCCTCGGTGTCCATCGCGACGTAGGCCGCCCCCGTGGCCTGCGCGACGCCCTCGACGTCGAGCGCGCCGAGCACCGTGCACGGCTTGCGGTTGTACGGCATCTGTTGCGCCTGCGAGATCTGCGAGAGCTCGCCGTCGTTGAAGACGTACCAGACGACGCCGAGCGAGCGCGCCGTCGCGGTGACGATCTCCATGCAGGTCATCATGAAGCAGCCGTCGCCGACGATCGCGAACACCTCCTTCGACGGCTGCGCGAGCTTGGCGCCGATCGCCGCCGGCACCGCATAGCCCATCGCGTTGAAGTCGGTCGGCACGAGCAGCCGTCCGCCGCGCCGGATCGGGAAGAGCTCGGCGGCGAGGTACGTGTGGTTGCCGTCGTCGAGCACCGTGATCGCGTCGTCGGCGACGCGCCCGCGCAATTCGTCGAAGAAGCGCAGCGGATTGATCCGCTCGCCGCTGTCGTGGCGCAGCCATTCGTCGCGATACGCCTGCTTGTCACGCGCGATGCGCGCGGCGGTCGGCCGGTCGGCGCGCCGCGTGCCGATCCGGCGCAGCTCCTCGGCCAGCGCGGCGAGCACGACGCGTGCATCGCCGGTGATCGCGATGCGCGCCGGGTGATTGGCGCCGAAGACCGTCGGATCGATGTCGACGTGCACGAGGTCGGACGGCACCTTCGCCGCGAAGCTGCCGGTCGGGATCTCGGCGAAGCGCGTGCCGACGGCGAGCATCGCGTCGCAGTCGCGAAAGGCGTTGCGCGCGGCGGGCACTGCCGAAGGGCTGAAGCCGAAGCCGGCGTGCAGCGGGTGGTCGGCGGGGAACGACGCCAGTCCCTGCAGCGTCGTCGCCAGCGGAGCCTGCAGGTGCTCGGCGATCGCGATCAGCTCTTCGACGGCGTGCCGCGCGCCCCAGCCGACGAAGAGCCCCGGCTGCGTCGCATCGCGCAGCAGCTGCGCGGCCTCGCGCACGAGCGCCGGGTCGGGGGCGGTCGGCGCGGGCGGCGGCGACCACGCCGGCAATTCGCCGACCGCTCCGGGAAAGAGCTGCAGGTTCACCGGGATCTCGACCAGCACGGGCCCCGGCACGCCGCTCGTCGCGATCCGGTACGCCTCGAAGATCGTCGGCACGACCTCCGTGTGGCGCAGCACGCGGAAGGCGGCTTTCGTGATCGGCCGCGCGATCGCGAGCTGGTCGATCTCGTGCAGCCGGAAGCGGTCGTCGGTGTCGGTGCGCACGCCGCCGGTGAGCACCAGCATCGGGATGCCGTCGACGAAGGCCTCGGCGATGCCGCTGGCCGCGTGCGTGAGGCCGGCCGCGGGCACGATCGCCAGTGCGCCGATCGTGTCGTCGGCCGCGCGGCTGACCGCATCGGCCATGAACGCGGCGCCTCCCTCGTGCGTGACGAGCACCGGCACCGGCGAGCCGGCGCTGTTCAGCTCATCGTACAGCTCGGTGACGTGCACGCCGGGAATGCCGAAGGTGAAGCGGATGCCGAGCTCGCGCAGCGCGTGCACGGCGAGCCAGGCGGCGGTCTTCTTCATCGGGGCGCTCCTCGGTGTCGGTCTCGTGCCGTCGAAGGCGGGCGGGGACGGGCGGCGGCGCATCAGCCGACGATCGCGCGTGCCGCACGGCGCGCGCCGTGGATGCAGCCGCCGAGGAAGCTGCCCTCGAGCGCACGCAGCCCGTGCATGCCGCCACCGCCGAATCCGGCCGCCTCGCCGGCGGCGTACAGGCCCGGGATCGGTGCGCCGTCCGCGTCGAGGACACGGCACGAGAGATCGGTCTGGATCCCGCCCAGGCTCTTGCGGCTGATGACGAACTCGCGGATCGCGATCAGCGGACGCGCGCGCGGGTCGTCGATGCGCTGGTAGCGGCAGGTGCGCAGCCGGTCGCCCCGCCAGTGGCGCAGGTGCTCGATGCGCCGCAGCTGCTCGTCGTTGTGCAGCGGTCCGCGCTCGACCTGCGCGTCGTAGGTGCGCACCGCGTCGCGCACCGCTTCCGGGTCGACCGAGCCGTCGCCCTGCAGCGCGTTCATCTTCTCGACCAGCGCGTCGAGCGAGTCGGCGGTGACGACGTCCTCGCAGCGGCGCACGAGCTGATCGACCAGCCAGCGGTTGCCCAGCAGCGAATCTCGGGCGAAGCGCACGACGCTGCGCTCGCGCAGCGACGGGTTGAACTCCGCGCCCGACACCGCGAGCTCCTTGCGCGCGATCCGTGTGTTGAGCAGCTGCCACGAATAGGCGCGCTCCTGCGCGCACACCTGCGTGACGAGATCGCGCGTGTCGTAGCCGCTCACCAGCGGCATCGGCCCGATCCGGCGGCCCCGCCAGTCGAGCCACAGCGCCGATTTCGGCGGTACCAGCGAAAGACCGTGCAGCGGCCTGCGCGGCGCCCAGTGGTGCACGCCCGCGGCGTAGTTCCACATGCGGTCGAGGTTCGTCACGCGCCCGCCCACCGCCTCGACCGCGTCGTGCAGGCGGCCGTCGGCGTAGCGATGCGAACCGTTCAGGACCGTCTCGGGCGGGCGCCGCCAGTCGCCGTGCCAGTGGCGGCGCACGCGTTCGATGCTGCCGTTGATGCCGCCTGCCGCGACGAGCACGGCGTCGGCCCAGGCGACGAAGGCTTCGCCGCCGTGCTCGGTGACGCCGCGTGCCCCGGCGACGCGTCCGCCCGTCTCGAACAGCGATTCGACCCGGTGGCCGAAGCGCAGGGTGAGCGCCTGCTGTCGCGGATGCGATCGTAGGATCTCGATCATCCGCGTGGCGAGTCGCTCGCCGCTGCCCCAGGTGACGTGCCAGCGCGGCACCGAATTGCCTTCGCCGAACAGGCCCCGCTCGACCCAGAGCGGCAACGGCAGGAAACGGATCCCCAGGCCGAGCAGCCAGCGGTAGACGTCGTCGCCGCATTCGTTCAGGTACGCCTGCGCCCATTGGCGCGGCCAGTGCTCGGCCTGCGGGTCGGTGCCGAAGCCGCCGAAACGCAGCCAGTCGCGCAACGCGAGCTCGACGGAGTCGCGGATGCCGGCGCGTCGCTGCTCGCGCGTGTCCACCAGCAGGAGGCCGCCGAAGCTCTCCCTCGCCAGCCCGCCGAGATGGGCTTCGACGTCGCGGTCGAGCAGGGTGACGCTTCGCCCCGCCGACAGCAGCTCGATGGCGGCGACGATTCCGGTCAGGCCGCCGCCCACGACGAGGACGTCGCTTCGATACTCGTGCATCCCGCCTCCCGGCGCGGGATGCTACCGACCGGGTCGGCGCCTGTAAACGACCGCGCCTCGTCTCGTGCGCCGGAACGGGCATGTCCTTCGAGCTCCGATTCGCGCTACGCTGTACGCTTTCGCCAGCAGAAACAGAACGCGAGGAGAACGCGATGAGCGCACGCACGGTGCCCCCGTTCCGGGCCGACCACGTCGGCAGCTTCCTTCGGCCCCGGTACCTGCTCGACGCGCGTGCGCAAGCCGCCGCCGGCGAGATCACGCCCCTGCAGCTGCGGGCGGTGGAGGACAGGGCGATCGCCGAGATCGTGAAGTTCCAGGAAGACGTCGGCCTGAAGAGCATCACCGACGGCGAGTTCCGCCGGACGTATTTCCACATCGACTTCCTCGAGCAGCTCGGCGGTGTCAAGACCGACGTCCCGGTGACGGTGAAGAAGCCCGACGGCACCGAGGAGCTCGCGCCGCCGGTCATCCGCGTCGTCGACAAGTTGCGGCACGTCAAGGACATCCAGCGCGCCGATTTCGAGTACCTGAAGAGCCGCGTCTCGCCGGGACACCTGCCGAAGGTGTGCATCCCGTCGCCCACGATGCTGCATTTCCGTGGCGGCCGCGCCGGCATCAGCCGCGAGCACTATCCCGAGCTCGATCCGCAGTTCTACGAGGACGTCGCTCGCGCGTATGGCGACGAGCTGCGCTCGCTGTACGACGCCGGCTGCCGCTACGTGCAGATGGACGACACCAATCTCGCCTATCTGTGCGACGACCGGATGCGCGAGGCGGCGCGCATGCGCGGAGACGACCCCGACGAGCTGCCGCACCGCTATGCGCGCTTCATCAACCGGGTGGTCGCGCACAAGCCCGAGGGCATGACGCTGGCGGTGCACCTGTGCCGCGGCAACTTCAAGAGCACCTGGGCCGCGCAGGGCGGCTACGAGCCGGTGGCCGAGGCGCTGCTCTCGGAGATGGACGTCGACGCCTATTTCCTCGAGTACGACGACCAGCGCTCGGGCGATTTCAAGCCGCTGCGCTTCCTGCCGAAGGGCAAGACCGTGGTGCTCGGGCTGGTCACGACGAAGCTCGGAGAGCTCGAATCGAAGGACTCGCTGAAGCGGCGCATCGACGAAGCGGCGCAGTACGCGCCGCTCGAGCAGCTGTGCCTGTCGCCGCAGTGCGGCTTCTCGTCCACCGTGCACGGCAACGCGATCGCCGTCGAGGCCCAGCGGGCCAAGCTCGCGCTCGTCGTGGAGACGGCGCGCGAGGTGTGGGGCGACGCATGAGCCGCGCGAGATCGCCGCTCGCGCGCGGCCTCGGCATCGTCGCCATCGTCGCCGGCGCCCTGGCGCTGTCGCCGGTCGCCGCCGAGACGGTGAAAGTCGGCGTCGTCGCGAGCTATTCCGGGCCGGGCGCGGAGGTCGGACGCGATCTCGACCGCGGGATGGCGCTGTATCGCAAGCTGCACCCCGAGGCCTTCGGCGGACACACGGTGGAGCTCGTCAAGCGCGACTCGCGCCTGCCGAACGGCGAGGCGGCGAAGACCGCGGTGCAGGAGCTGGTCACGCGCGAGCGCGTCCAGCTGCTCGCCGGCTTCTCGTATACGCCGGACGCGATCGCCAGCGCGCCGCTGGCCACGCAGGCGAAGACGCCGATGCTGCTGCTGCAGGCGGCCACCGCCTGGCTGCCGCAGCTGTCTCCGTACATCGCGCGCCTGTCGTTCACGATGTGGCAGTCGGGTTTCCCGATGGGCCGGTACGCCGCCGAGAAGCTGCAGTGCCGTACGGCGGCAGTGGGCTACACCGACTATCCGCCGGGCAAGGACAGCCTCGAGGCCTTCCGCATGGCCTTCGAGGCGGCCGGAGGAAAAATCACCGATGCGATCCCGATGGGCGGCGCCGTCGAGGTGCCCGATTTCACGCCGTTCCTGCAGCGGGTGAAGGACGCGCGGCCCGACTGCCTGTACGCGTTCATTCCGGCGGGTAACCACACGTCGTCGTTCCTGAAGACGGTCGGCCACCTCGGCCTGAAGGACGCCGGCATCAAGCTGCTCGGCCCCGGCGAGCTCGTGATGGACGACAAGCTGCATCTGCTCGATGCCTCGGCGGCCGGCCTGGTCACGATGGCCCATTATTCGTCGTTCTACGATAGGCCGGCGAACGCGGCCTTCGTCGCCGCCTGGAAGAAGGAGTACGGCGAGGACAGCGTGCCGAATTTCACCGCCGTCGCCGGCTACGATGCGATGGCGCTGATCGCGCACCTGGTGAAGACGCTCGACGGACGCATCGACGGCGAGCGCGCGATGCAGCTGATCCGCGGCTGGCGGTACGACAGCCCGCGCGGCCCGATCCTGATCGATCCGGAGACGCGCGACATCGTGCAGGACGAGCACGTGCAGGTGCTGGTCGCCGACGGCGGTCGGCTCTCGATCGAGGTGCTCGATCGCATTCCGCAAGTGAAGGATCCGTGCAAGGTGCACAAGGTCGGCCGATGCGGCGAGGCGCGCTGACGGGCCCGGCGGCATCGGGCGGGTGAGCGCCGCCCTCGCCAGCATCGTCTTCGACGGCACCGCGTACGCGATGGTGCTGTTCGTTCTCTCGGTGGGCCTGTCGGTCACGATGGGCCTGATGAACGTCGTCAACCTCGCGCACGGCGCCTTCGCGATGCTGGGCGGCTACGTCGTCGTCGCGGCGATGTCGCGCTTCGGGATGCCCTTCTACGGTGCGCTGGCGACGGCGGTCGTCGCCCTCGCCGCCGCGAGCGCGCTGCTCGAGCGGCTGCTCTACGCGCGGTTGTATCGCGCGGGCGAGCTCGACCAGGTCGTCGCGTCGATCGGCGTCATCTTCGCCGCGTCGGCGCTGCTCGTGTTCCTCTTCGGTCCCACGCCGCAGACGGTGCAGCTGCCCGAGCACCTGCGCGGCACGGTGGAGATCGGCGGGCGCGCCGTGCCCGCCTATCGCCTGTTCGTGATCGCCGTCGGCTTCGGGCTGTTCGCGGCGCTGCGCCTGGGCATCGAGCGCACGCGCATCGGCGCGCAGCTGCGCGCGGCGGTCGACAACCGGCACATGGCCGTCTCGGTCGGCGTGAACGTGCGGCGCCTGTTCACGCTCGTCTTCTCGCTCGGCGGCGCGTTGTCGGCGCTCGGCGGCGGACTGGCGATCGAGGTGCTCGGCATGGGGCCGGGCTTCGCGACGCAGTATCTCGTGCTGTTCCTGATCGTCGTCGCGATCGGCGGGCTGGGCAGCGTGCGGGGCACCTTCGCCGCTTCGCTCGTGCTCGGCATCGTCGACACCGGCGGCAAGTACCTGTTCCCGGCCGCCGGCGGCTTCCTGATCTACGCGCTGACGATGGGGCTGCTGTTGTGGCGCCCGCAGGGCCTGATGGGACGGGCGGCGCGTTGAGGTCGATGGCGTCGCGACGTGGGCTCTCCGGCGCCCGCTGGCATCCGCTCGAAGCCTTGCCGTGGCTGTTCGCGCTCGCCGTGCCGTTCCTGTTTCCGGGGTATGCGGGCCTCGGCGTGCAGGTGCTCATCGCCGTGCTGTTCGTGCTCTCGCTCGATCTGGTGCTCGGCTACGCCGGCATCGTCACGCTCGGGCACGCGGCGTTCTTCGGCGTCGGCGCCTATACCGTCGGCCTGCTGTCGGTTCGCGCGGGCTGGAACGAGCCGATCAGCGGGCTCGTGTTCGCCGCGCTGGCCGCCGCCGCTCTCGGCTGGGCCGTCGGAAGGCTGATCCTGCGTTTTCACGGACTCGCCGTGCTGATGCTCACGCTCGCCGCGGCGCTGCTGCTGCAGGAGGCCGGCAACAGCGCGGCTGCGATCACCGGCGGCCACGACGGGCTGACCGGAATCACGATCGCGCCGATCCTCGGGCGCTTCGAGAACGACCTGTTCGGGATGCACTACTACGCGTATTCGCTGGTCGTCGTGTTCGTCGCCTTCGTCGTCCTGCGACGCATCGTGCATTCGCCGTTCGGTCGCTCGCTCGTCGGCATCCGCGAGAACCGCGACCGGATGACGGCGCTCGGCGCCGACGTCGTCGGCCGGCTCGTGCGCGCCCACACGTTCGGCGCTGCGCTTGCCGGCGTCGCGGGCGGGCTCTATGCGCAGTACAACGCCTTCGTCACGCTGAACCTGCTCGGCTTCGAGCGCTCGGGCACCGCACTGGTGATGCTTGTGTTGGGCGGCACCGGGCGCCTGTACGGGGCGATCGTCGGCGTGCCGCTGTACATGCTGCTCGAGGACCGGCTCGCGAAGATCAGTCCCGGGTTCTGGTCCTTCGGCATCGGGCTGCTGCTGATCGTCGTCGTGCTGTTCTTTCGCGGCGGCCTGGTCGCGTCGATGCAGGCGCTGGTGCGAAGGCCGCACGGCGGCGGGCATGACGCGGGGGTCGTGGAGAAGATCCGCGGGCAACGGGAGCCGGAGCGGTGATGCTCGAGGCGCAGGGCCTGCGCAAGGCCTTCGGATCGCTCGTCGTCACCGACGGCGTGGATCTCGCGCTCGACCAGGGCGCGCGGCACGCGCTGATCGGCCCGAACGGTGCGGGCAAGACGACGCTGGTGAACCTGCTGGCGGGCGCGTTCGCGCCCGACGCCGGCACGATCCGCCTGCGCGGGCGCGACGTCACGCGCCTCGCTCCGGCGCAACGGGTGCGTCGCGGCATGGCGCGCACCTTCCAGATCAATCGGCTCTTCGAGCAGCTCAGCGTGTTCGACAACGTCGCGCTCGCGGTCGCCGAGCGCTGCGGCGCGGCCCGTTCGCTGTGGCGTTCGCTGTCGGCGCGAACCGAGATCGTCGTGCGCGTCGGCGAGCTGCTCGACGCCTTCGGACTATGCGACGTGGCCGACGAGCCGGTCGTGCAACTGCCCTACGGCCTGCAGCGCCTGCTCGAGATCGCCTTGGCGCTCGCCGGCGAGCCGCGCCTGCTGCTGCTCGACGAGCCGGCGGCCGGCGTTCCGTCGGCCGAGACGCAGCGCATCCTCGACGTGCTCGACGCGCTCGACCCCCGCATCGCCGTGCTGATCATCGAGCACGACATGGATCTCGTCTTCCGCTTCGCGCGCGAGATCACCGTGCTCGTCGACGGCCGCGTGTACGCGCGCGGCACGCCCGAGGAGATCGCGGCGCACGAAGGCGTCAATGCCGTGTATCTCGGCGCCGCCGCGCCCGCTGCGCATGGATAGGCCGCTGCTGACGCTGCAGGGCGTCTGGTCGGGCTACGGGCGCACGACCGTGCTCGAGGGCGTCGACCTCGCCGTCGCGCCGCGCGAGGCGGTCGCGATCATCGGGCGCAACGGCGCCGGCAAGACGACGCTGCTCGAGACCGTGATGGGGCACCTGCCGCTCGCGCGCGGCGCGATGCGCTTGCGCGACGCCGACCTCGCGAGCGTGCCGGCCCACGCGCGCGCGGCGCTCGGCATCGCGTACGTGCCGCAGCAGCGGGAGATCTTTCCGTCGCTGTCGGTGCTCGAGAACCTGCGGATCGCGTCTCGCCCGGGCGAGTGGACCGTCGCGCGCGCGTTCGAGCGCTTCCCGCGCCTGGCCGAGCGCGCGTCGAGCGGCGGCGCGCAGCTCTCCGGCGGCGAGCAGCAGATGCTCGCGATCGCTCGCGCGCTCGTCGCCAACCCCGACCTGCTGCTGATGGACGAGCCCTCCGAAGGCCTCGCGCCGGTCCTCGTCGCCGAGCTCGCGCGCGTGCTCGAGGCGATCCGCGCCGAGTGCTCGATGGCGATCGTGCTCGTCGAGCAGAAGACCGCGGTCGCGTTCGCGCTCGCGCCGCGCTGTGTCGTGCTCGACCGAGGCCGGGTCGTGTACGACGGGCCGAGCGAGACGCTGCGCACCGACGACGAGCGGCTCGCGCGGCTGGCCGGCGTCAAAGGCAGGGAAACGACCGTGCGCGGCTGATCGATCGCGAAGGTCGATCGATCCTGATGGCGGATCGATCCCGACGACGGATCACTGCCCGGTGACGCGCCAGACGACATTGCCGACGTCGTCCGCCACGAGAAGCGCTCCGCGTGTGTCGATGGCCACACCGACCGGCCGTCCCTGCGCCTGTCCGGCTGCGTTGCGAAATCCGGTGAGCACGTCGACCGACATGCCCGACGGCCTGCCGTCGCGAAACGGTACGAAGACGACCTTGTAGCCGGCCGGCGGTCGGCGGTTCCGCGAGCCGTGCGATCGTCACGCGTGAAAAAGGCGGCCGCCGTTGCCGGCAGCCGCCCGTGTTGCCGAAGCGCCTCGCGTTCAGGAGCGCGGGGACGCGCTCGCGGTCTGCTGCGACGCCGGCGGCTCGCTCGTCTGCGAACGCGGTGCCGTGCTGGCGCGTTGCCAGGCCGGGTCGTTGAAGTCCGGCCACTGGCTCTTGGCGAAGGCGTGCGACAGGTCGATGCGGTCGGGCGAGCTCTGGATGACCAGCTCGTCGTGCTTGTCGCCGCGCAGCGCGAAGCTCGACAGCGGAATCGCGACGAGCTTGCCGTCGGCCTGCTCGTTCCAGTCGTCGTCGAAATCGACAATCGCGTATCCGATGCGCCCGCTCGACGCGTCGACGATCAGGTCTTCGACTTCGCCGGCTTCCTTGCCCTGCGCGTCGTCGAAGTTCTTGCCGATCAGCTCGCTTGCGCGAATCGTCGCGCCGGCCGTCGTGCCGTCGCTGCGTGTGCTCGCGCCGTAGTACTGGTCGATCCGGCCGGTGTATTCGCGATCGGAGAAGTCGGGCCATTCCTTCTGCCCGAAGCCGGGCGCGTTCTCCAGCTTCTCCTTGTCGACGTCGAGCACGAGCTTGTCGTCGTCACCGCTCTTCGTCCGGACCATCGACATCGGATAGGCGAACAGCTTGTCGCCGATGCCGAGGATTCCGCCGTGCGACAGGACGACATAGCGAACCTGCTCGTTCTGCAGGTCGACCACCATGTCCTTGATGTCGCCGAGGTTCTCGCCGCTGGGGTTCTCGACTTTCGCGCCGATGACCTTGCTCGCGCGAAGCGCGTGCGGTTGCGAGGACGACGCGCTGCCCGCGTCGGCACGCGTGCGATCGGTGCCGGAGGCGCCCGCCTGCGGGCGATCGGACGAGGATGCCTGCGAATCCTGCGTTCCCGTTCCGGACGCCGCGCTCGCCGGCGGCGTGGCCGTGTTCGTCGAGCCGCCCGCGCGCGCCGAGGTGTCACCCGAGGCCGAGCCGCCGCGGTTCGCGCTCGAGCTCATCGCCTGCCCCTGGTCCGAAGACGAGGACTGCGTGTTCGTGCTGGGCGACGTGCGTGTGTTCGTGTCTGCGGCGCTCGACGATCCGCCCATCGACGACGAGGCGCCGCCGCTCGTGCTCGCGTCGCCGCTCGGGGCGTTCGCCGACGGCGCGGTGCTCTGCGTGCCGGAAGCGTGATGGCCGCTGCCGGGGCTGCCGGTCGTTCCGCTCGACTGCGCGTAGCTCGCACCGGTGAAGGCCAGTGCCGAGAACAACACGCCCGCCGAGATCAGATGTCTGCTCTTGGGGCTCATGAGGTCATCTCCATCGTTTGCGCCGGGGAGTTCCCGGCTCGAACCGTAGCTACGCAAGGCCCGTACCCGCCCCCTTGCGCGAGGACGGGGCAGGCAGGCACGAACGATGGATTGACGACGGGGAAAGTCGCGCCGCCCACCTCGGCGGGCGATGCGGGAGTCAGTCCCGATGCGAGATGCAGACCTTGCCGAAATGACGGCCGCTCTTCAGGTATCGGTACGCATCGACGAGTTCGTGGAAGCCGAAGACCCGATCGACGACGGGCTCGACACGATGTTGTTCGATCGCGCGGCACATCGCTTCGAAGGCGTCGCGGTGGCCGACCGTGATGCCCTGCAGGCGCACCGCGCGGGTGACGACCTGGCCGATCGAGCCTCCGATGCCGGCGCCGCTGAGCACGCCGATCATCGAGATCGTGCCGCCCGTGCGGATGCAACGCAGCGACTGGGGCAGGGTCCGCTCGCCGCCGACCTCGACGATCTGGTCGAAGCCGCGACCGCCGGTCGTGTCGCGCGCCGCCTTCGCCCAGTCGGGCGTGTCGCGGTAGTTCACCGCCGCGCATGCGCCCATCGCGCGCAAGCGCTCGATCTTCTCGTCGCTCGACGAGATCACCGTGACCTTCGCGCCGAACAGTCGCGCGAACTGCAGCGCGAACAGCGACACGCCGCCCGAGCCCTGCACGAGCACGTGATCGCCGGGACGGGTCGTGCCGAGCACGGCGAGCGCGCTCCATGCGGTGAGCGCGGCACACGGCAGCGACGCGGCCTGTTCGTCGCTCAGCCAGGCGGGAACGCGCGCGACCGCATCCTGCGGCAGCCGGAGGTACTCGGCCATGGTTCCGTCGAGCGGGCCGCCGAGCGAGCGCAGCCGCTGCGGATCGGGTTCGCCGGCGATCCAGCCGGGGAAGAACATCGGGCAGACGCGCTCGCCGACCGCGACGCGGTCGACGTCTTCGCCGACCGCGACGACTTCGCCGACGCCGTCGGACAACGGCACCAGCGGCAACGTTCCGGTTTGCGCGCCGTAGCCGCGGTCGAGCACGACGAGGTCGCGGTAGTTCAGCGACGACGCGCGCATCCGCAACAGCACTTCACCGCGCCGCGGCAAGGGGTCGGGAAGCGTGCCCCGCTCGACGTGCTCGAGCCCCCAGTCCCCGACGATCTGCTGCACGCGCATCGCACCGCTCCACCACCCGTACCCGATCGACCAAGACTATCGCAATCGATTGACAATCGGCCCGCTCAAAGAATAAGATCGATGTCGCATCCATCTTCGCTCGAGCACGCCATGACCCACGTCGTCACCGAAGCCTGCATCGCGTGCAAACACACCGACTGCGTCGACGTCTGCCCCACCGATGCATTCCGTGCAGGCAAGAACATGCTCGTGATCGACCCGGACGAGTGCATCGACTGCGCGGTGTGCGTTCCCGAGTGCCCGGTCGAGGCGATCTACGCGGAGGAAGACGTCCCGCCGGATCAGCAGGAATACCTGCAGCTGAACGCCGATCTCGCCAAGCGCTGGCCCGTCATCTCGCGCAAGAAGGACGCGCTTCCCGACGCCGCGCGTTGGGGCACGGTACGCAACAAGCGATCGATGCTCGACGAGCGCGCCGAAGACGAAGCCGACGAAACGCAGACCGTCTGACACTGGCAACCCAAGAAAGGGGAGACCTACCGAATGGACAGTGCAGTGGCGAGCCTGCTCGCCGCCTTCGTCCTGTCGATCCTCGGGCTTTTCGCGTTCATCTGGTCGCTGCGCAAAGGCCTGCTCGTCGAGAATCCGCGAGCGGCCGGCCTGATCTTC
>Ga0079224_100008044_pt1 | contig 14236 bp, 10 predicted proteins | sample Stecom2015_FD_80414 | JGI IMG/M metagenome (GOLD analysis project Ga0079224, IMG submission 80414) | Agricultural soil microbial communities from Utah to study Nitrogen management - Steer compost 2015 | ecosystem: Environmental > Terrestrial > Soil > Agricultural land | place: USA: Utah...
CGCCTGCAAAGTCGCACCCGCGCTCGCCGCGGGCTGCACGATGGTGTTGGAGCCGAGCGAGGTCGCGCCGCTGAGCGCGCACGTGTTCGCGGAAATTCTCGAAGAAGCCGGCGTGCCCAAGGGTGTCTTCAATCTCATCGACGGAGACGGACCGACCGTCGGCGAAGCGATCGCACGGCACCCGGACATCGACATGGTCTCCTTCACCGGCTCGACACGTGCGGGCGTGCTGGTCGCGAAAGCGGCGGCCGATACGGTCAAGCGCGTCGCGCAAGAGCTCGGCGGCAAGTCCGCGAACATTATTCTGGAAGACGCCGACTTGAATGCGGCCGTCAAACACGGCGTGCTGAAGATGATGGCGAACAGCGGCCAATCGTGTAATGCGCCCTCGCGCATGCTCGTGCCCGAGAAGCTCTACGAGCAAGCCGTCGAGATCGCGAAGGCCGTCGCGCAGAAACCGATCGTCGGCGATCCGCGCGACGAGCGCGTCACGATGGGACCGGTCGCAAGCAAGGCGCAGTTCGACAAGATCCAACGGCTGATCGAGAAAGGCATCGAAGAAGGTGCGACCGTCGTCGCGGGCGGACCCGGGCGGCCCGACGGTTTGTCGAAGGGCTACTTCGTGCGGCCCACGATCTTCGCGAACGTGAACAACTCGATGACGATCGCGCGCGAAGAAATCTTCGGCCCCGTGCTCGTGATGATTCCGTACAAGGACGAAGACGAAGCGGTGCGCATCGCGAACGACACGCCCTATGGCCTATCGGGCTATGTGTACTCCGGCGACATCGAGCATGCGCGCCGCATCGCACGCCGCCTGCGCACCGGCATGGTCCACTTGAACGGCGCCTCCACCGATCCCCACGCCCCGTTCGGCGGCTACAAACAATCCGGCAACGGCCGCGAATGGGGCCGCGAAGGATTGAAGGAGTTTCTGGAGGTGAAGGCGGTGATGGGCTACGCCGCGTAGCGGCGTAGCCGGCCAACTGGTCATCTGGCCAACTGGCCATCTGGCCGGAGCGAGCTAAGCGCGACGCATCATCCCTTCTGGCCAACTCGCCAGTTGGCCAGTTGGCCGGTTGGCGCTGTCATCTCACTGGTCCCACCTCCGGCCTCCTCACCGCATCGCCGTTCGAGCGATTGAAAATCCGCTTCACGTCGATTCCCGCAAGCTCCGTTTCGCCGCGCCAGGACATGCGGTATTCGAGCTGGTCGGTCTTGGGGAGGTGGCGGAAACGTTCGACGACATCCGGGCCTCGGCGTGTGCGGCGCTCGACGACGAACCATGCTCCATCCCAGCCGACGCTGAGATCCGCCAGTTGACCCTCGGGCATCGAGACGTGGCTTTTCGAGCCGGCGTCGAAGCGGCGAGTCTCGACGGCGGACACGATCTCGATGCGCGCTCCTTCCTGTGTGATCTGCAGCGTACGTGTCACGTTGAGCATGCGCCGGAACTGGTCCATCTCGCGCTCGTGGCGGCGCTGCATGCGTTCGCGCGCGGCACGCGCCGCTTCCGCCATCTCGGGATCCTCGGCGTCGGGCGGCGGCAACGTCGGATCGCGCTGCTGCGCTCTGCGCCAACGTTCCATGTCCCTGCGGTAGCGCTCGCGCTCCCGATCGAGCCGGTCGCGCAGGGCCTTCTCCACGTCGTCGCTCTGCGCCTCGTTCAGCACCCAGTTGCCGGCGATGCTCGTCGCGCGTCTGGGCAATGCATCGTAGGCAAGCGCGCTCGCGGCGACGAGACCGCACAGCACGATGAGAACGAATCGGCGCGAGCTGCTGATCATCGTGGACTTCATCGCCGCGGTACCCGCCTCAGCGCCTCGATGCGTCGAAGAAGCTCTCATCGACGGGCTTGTATTCCAGGATCTCTTCGCGCGTGAGTCCCTGCACTTCGTGCGGAAAGACCAGCCAGTCGTCCGTTGCGCGCACGTAGAAGTCCGGCTTCAGCTCGGTCTTGTTGCGCGAGGGCTTGTAGTACACGGTCGCGATGCGAATCTCTTCGGGTAGATTGCGCTTGCAGCGTCGATCGAGCTCCTGGAGCACGGCCTGCAAACTGCGGCCCGAATCGAACACATCGTCGATGAGCAGCAGACGATCGTCGAAGGTGAGCTTCGAGACCAAGTAGTCGAGCGCATGCACGCGCACCTCCTTGGGGCGGTCGATGCCTCCGTAGGACGAGGTGCGGATCGGAATGTGATCGCATTCGATCCCGTGGTACTCGAGCACTTCCTGGACCGAGATGCCGATCGGAGCGCCGCCGCGCCAGATTCCGACGAGGAACGAAGGACGAAAACCGCTGCGAACGATCTGAAGGCCCAGCTCCAGCGAGTCGCGCAACAACGATTCGGCGTTGATGAAGATCTTGTGCGGGCTTGTTGTAGTCATGTGTACCCGATCTGAGCCGCAAGACCGGGCAAGATTACATGCGTGCGGCGCCCTCGCGAAGGGGTTCGTTCCCTGAACGAGGCCGCATCCGATGCGGCTTTTCCCGACTCTCGCAAAGATAACGGGCCCTGCGTTCGCGCAGGGCCCGTTCCAGCGCTGGATGCGCGAGTTACTTCTCGACCTTTCTCGCTTTCGGCAACAGGAAATGATCGAAGGCCCAGTCAGCCACCTTCTCGCCCTGCGCCCGCGCCGCCGTGTCGGCGAAGCGGAAATGGATGCCGAGGTAGATGCGCGCATTCACCACATCGTCCGCGGCTTCGGAGAAGCGCCGGTAGACGCGCGTCTTCGTCGTCGCAAGATCCGACAGCGTCGTCACCTCGAAGGTCTTGCGGTCGGTGCCGAAGTAGCGCTCCATCATGCGCGTCATCGCCGCAACGATGCTGTTCGCACCCGAGGTGTAGTCGGGATAGTTCGGCGTGTTCACCAGCGGCTGCCAATTCGCATCGCCCACCGTCTTCGGGTTGCCGTCGTAGTTGCCGTTCTGGATCGCCGTTACCGGCCGCCAGAAGACATACGCCATCTTGCTGTCCCAGCACGTGATCAGCGCATCCGCCCCCGCCATGTTCGCGAGCGCAAACAAGCGCGCGCTGTCGCCGGTATTGCGGATGTAGCGCTTCGCGACCGTGCGCAGGACGCGGTTCCATTGGGTGAAGAAGTTGTCGTTGTAGAAGTGCGCGAGATCCGTCTGCTGCCTGGTGCGCACCTTGCTGTTGCGGGAACCGACCGCTTTGACTTCGTCATAGTCCTTGCGATAGCGCTCGCTCGTCAGCGCGGGCGGAGGATCGGCACGGAAACGCGCCGGGCCGGTCAGCGTGAATGGATCGAAGCGCGCCAGCCAGGGCGCGTGCATCGGCGCTTCGGAAGCCGGCGGACCCGGCAGATACGACACGGTCGGGCGCCACACGCCGATCTCGTTGCCACCGCGGAATTCCTCGGGATTGGCGGGATTCGCACGACGCAGCGGCAGAATGCGCTCGGCGACCGCAGTACCGACTTGAATGCCGGGATCGCCGCTCAACCCATGCTTCGCCAAGTAGTCGAAATAAGCGGCGTCGAGATTCGCCTTCAGCGTCGGATCCACGGTGATCGCGGAAAGCACGCCGTACGCAGCCGCGGTTGCCGCTGCCGTGCGCGAGCCCTTCGCACCTTTGATCTCGACGTTGTACGGTTCGTAGCGCTTCTCGATCGATTGCACGGCGTCGTGCATCGCGACGTGCACGAGCGCGACATCGAGCATGCCGGTGGGCCCCGGGCGCTGCACGCTCACCGTGGACATCGTGATCTCGTTCCAGTCCGTGACGACATCCGCGCTCGCAGTGCCAATGACAGAACCGAGTAGACCGAAAGTCGCGAGGCTCGCGAGCCTCTTCATCTTCAACATGATTGCTCTCCTATAGCAATGGATGGGTAAAGCGACGCGCTGCCGCCGCTCCAGGCGGCAGCGCGAATCGAGAAAACTCCCTATGGGTTGGCAGTTGGCGCGAGCGATTGCGCTCGACACCGCTCAAAGGTGTGAGCTAGAGCGCTTGCATGAACGCGACGAGGTCCTCTCGTTCCTGCGGCGTGAACTTGAAGCCGAGCTCGGCTTCGTAGTGCTTCACGACGTCCTTGAGCGTCGCGGCGATGCCGTTGTGGAAGTACGGTGCGCGCGCCGCGACACCTCGCAGCGAAGGCGTCTTGAATTTGTCTATGTCGCTCCACAAGCCGGAGCGCAGCGCGCGGCCCGGATCGGTCGTGACGCGCTTCTCGCCGGTCGTCTTGTTGACGAGCGTGTAGAGCGGCATGCCCGGTTTGCGATACTTCGACTTGGACGCGCCGATGTCGAACAGCGTGCCGTTGACGTTGCTGCCGTTGTTCGCGGCATTGTGACAACCGCGACAGCTACGGCCGTTCTTGTCGACGCGATTGAAGATCTCCTGCCCGCGCGCGATCTGGGCACGCTTGCGATCGGCCGACTTCATCGTGCAGGAACCCGGCGGCAGGTCGATCCACGCATCGAACAGATCGAAGCGTCCTTGCATCGGCGGCTGCAGCGAAAGATTCTCCGGGCCGCCGCGCGCGCCGCACGTGTCTAGCCGACCGACACCGAACACGGAGACTTGCGCGAATCGCAGCCCTTCCTCGTACTTCACGACCGAAGCGATCGCATCCGCGGGCGCAGCCGGACCGCCGAGCGCGCCGTTGAATGCGCCGGTCGCCTGAGCGACGAGTCCTGCGTGCACATCGCCCGTGCCATTCGTGTTCTGGTCGTGCCAGCCGACGTTGCGTGCGATGTGGAAGTTCGCGCTCGCGAGCGGACGGCGGAACGCTTGCACGCGCGTGAGACTCGCGCCGGTACCGAGCGGATCGTCGACGCGCTTGATCCTGAACTCGGCCGTCTCCGGGATGTCGCCGCCGCGGCGGAACAGGCCTTTGCGCAGCATGCTGTACGCCGCGTAGCGCTCTTGCAGGTTGCGCGGTGTCGCGTTCGGGCTGTTGGCATCGAGCACGTTGAACAGCGGATCCTTACCCGCCGTCAACCAGAAGCGCAGCTCCACGTCGATCGGACTGATGCTCCAGCCGGCGCTCGGCAGGTGGCAAGACTCGCACGTACGACCGTTGTTGCCCTTCAGCGTGTGGAACTCGTTCCGCAGATCCACAGACCCCTCGACGCTGTAAGTCGCGGCCGCACCCGCCGGGTTGGGGAACGGGAAGTTGTTCGGCAGGGTCTTGCCGAACGAGGTTAGGTCCGAAGCATTCGCGGAAAAACCGCCCGCGAGCGTGGCGAGCAGCAGTGCCGCGGTGCAACGCGGCGCACGAGGGTAGTGACTGAGCATGCGTTATCTCCTTTTCGATCGCGCACGCAGTGCGCTTGCCGGAGATAACGGAAACGGTCAGCGGGACCCGCCACGTCGGTGGACGAAGAGATGAAGAAGGAGAAGAAGAACTCTCGCAAAGGCGCAAAGCCCGCCAAGGAAGACAAGGATTTTTTCCTAAGAACTCATATACCTTTTCTTCCTTGGCGAGCTTGGCGCCTTTGCGAGAGTCTCTTCCAACCCAAGTTAGGCCAGGAAGTCGCGGCCTTCCAAGGCGCGCTTCAGCAGCACGCGCGCTTTGTCCCAGTCGCGTTGGGCGGTGCGTTCGGAGACGCCGCGCATCTGCGCGATCTCGACGAGGGAGTAGCCGCAGAAGAACTTGAGATCGACGAGCTGCGCGAGGTTGGGATCCAATTGCGCGAGCGCGTCGATTGCCGCACCCATGTGCTCGAGCTCATTCGCTTCGACGACATGCTCGGGAAGCTCGGTCGGCAGGCTCGTGATCTCGAAGGCGCCGCCGCGCTTCTGCGCTTGACGATTGCGGGCATAGTCGATGATCAGAGTGCGCATCGCACGCGCCGCATAGGCGAGAAAGCGCGCCTGATCCGGAAAGGCGAGATCGGCGCGCTGCTGAATCTTGCAATAGGTTTCGTGCAGCAGCGTCGTTGCGCTCAGCGTGAGCCCGCCGCCGCGACGCAACTCGCGCGCCGCGACCTGGCGCAGCTCGTCGTAGAGCGCGGCGAACAAGGCGCCATGCGCAGCGTTGTTGCTTTGCTCGACGGACGGCGTATCGGGCGGCGTGGACACGCGCGGCTTCCAATCTATTGGAGTTTGTCTAAGCGAATGTTAATCCCGCGGCAGCGCAGGCGCCATCGAGACGCGCGAATCGGTCACTGCGATGCTTTCTCACGGGCTTCCTTGCTGAGCGGGTGATCCGGGCCGAGCGTGCGCTCCAGATTGTCCAGCGCTTCGCGATAGGACTGTGTGCTCGCCTCGATCGCGCCGCTCGCCCGCTGCTGATCCGCGACGACCAGCTGCGCGGCACCGACCAAATACGACGGCGTGCCCGGCGCGGCAAGCGATTGCGCCAACTGCAACGCCCGCTGCGCCGTCTCGGCCGCGTTGGTGGCACCCGCGGTCGCTAACTCGGCGCGGGCGAGACTGGTCAGCGCGAAGACCTGCACGGCGGTCTTCTGCCGAAGCTTCTCGAAGAGTGCGACGGATTCGGCGTAGCGCGCCCGCGCCGCGGAAAGATCGCCGCGCTGTTCGAGCAGACGACCCTGATGGTAGGCATGCTGGGCTTGCCGGTTGATGTTGAAATGCGAATGGCTTCGATACGGCTCGAGCTTCGCAAGCTGTGCCTCGGCTCGCTGCAATTGCCCGGCGAGAATGTGCACCTCCGCGAGTTCCATCATCGCGTCGAACAGGGTGAAGAAATCCTGCCGCTCCTCGGCGCTGCGGATCGTTTCTTCGTAAATCGGAACCGCCTCCTCCAGCTTGCCCAATCGCAACAGGACCGCGGCGTAGTTCGACCATAGCGACGGATGGACTTGGTCCGGACCTTCGATCGAGCGGCGTAATTCGATCGCGCGCAGCAGCAGCGGCTCGGCTTTGCGAATCTCGCCTTGGAAGTGCACGAGCGCCCAGTTGTTCAAGAGCGCCGCCGACACGAGCGTCCGCTCTCTGCCCGCGGCCGCCAACATCTCCAGCGCGCGCGCATGCGCTTCGTCCGCCTTGATGCTGTCGCGCGCGAGGTAGTACCCGTAGGCGAGCGCGGCTTGCGCATCGATGCGACGCAGGAACGATGCATCGGGCACCGTATCGAGCAACGCGACCGCTTGCGATGCGCGGCGAACCATCGCCTCGCCGTTGCCGTCGAAGTATCCGAAATCGCTGTAGCGCGTCATGCATTCGGCGCGAAGATGCGTGTACTCCGGCCGAGCAGGCAACTGCTCGAGCGCCTCGAGCAGCAAGCGCTCCGCGCCTTGCATGTCTCCCTGCAGCATCCTGACATGCGCCAAGGGACAATACGCGCGCGCCTTCAACGCGGGGTCGCCGACTTCGTCCGCGATCTTCGCGGCGCGCTCGAGCGCCGATGCGCCCTCGGCCAGGCGCCCGGCTTGCAGGTACTGAGTCCCGACGGTCGCAAGCAAATCGGATTTCACGGCGCTGTCGCCGGCGAACTGTTTCTCGATGAGGCGTTCGCTTTGCGCGAGGAGCTCCGGCAGCGTGAACTGACCGCTGTCAGGCGCACCTACGGTGAGCAGAAACGTCGCAAAGTCGTTCGTTGCCGTTGCGCGAGCGAGCTCCTTGCGTGCGGCATCGCGCTGCACGAGCGCTTCGCGCGCTTGCAAGACGGCGAATGCCAGCGCGGCGCACAGCGCGACACTGGCGACAGCCGCCGTCGCAACTGCATAGCGATGACGAGCGACGAACTTGCGAAGGCGATACCCGCGCGCACCGCTGCGCGCGAGCACCGGTTCGTGATTCAGGTAGCGCAGCAGCTCGTCGCGGAAGGCTTGCGCGGTTGCATAGCGTTCGTCCGGGTCGGCGCGTAGCGCACGCTCGAGAATCGCGTCGAGGTCGCCGCGCAGCGCTTTGCGCACGGATTTGTCCGCAACGTCCGAAGCGCGCGGCACGACGATGTCGAATCCCGCGCGCACTCTGTCGGCACGCGACATCGTCGAGGGCAGCGGATGGCGGCCGGTCAGCAGCACATACAGCAGCACGCCGAGCTGATACACGTCGGTGGCCGTCGAAGGCGGCTCGCCCAGTAGCTGTTCCGGCGCCGCGTACTTCGGCGTCAACAGTGCCTCCTCGAGGCGAGTCATCGCCGCGGCGCCTTCGGTCGGATCCGTGCTCAACAACTTCGCGATGCCGAAGTCCAGGAGCTTCACGTGCCCGTCGCGCGTGACGAGCACATTCGAAGGCTTGATGTCGCGATGAATGATCAATTGACTATGTGCGTGCGCGACAGCGGCGACGACATCCGCGAACAGGCGTACGCGCGCATCGATCGTCAACGACTCACAGTGTCGGTCGATCGGCTCGCCGTCGACGTACTCGAGCGCGAGATATGCCCTGCCCTCTTCGGTCGCACCGGCATCGAGCAGACGCGCGATACTGGGATGCGTCAGGCGCGCGAGCAATTGGCCTTCGCGGCGAAAGCGCTCGGCGAGCTTCGTCGAAGCCATCGATGCGCCGAGAAACTTGATCGCGCACTGGCCTTCGAAGCGCCCGTCGCTGCGCGAGGCGAGCCACACCTCCCCCATGCCGCCGCGCCCGATCAGGCGGTCGATCGTGTACGCGCCGACCCGTACGCCGGCCATCGTATCGTCCGGCTCGCGCGCCAGGATCGGCTGCGCGAGAAAGCCCTCGGCATCGAGCTGGGCACGTTCGGCGATCAGCTCGCGGATGGAACGCGCGATGCGCGGCTGCGTGCGCGCGAGCTCGGAGAGAAATGCCTCCCGGTCCTCGCCGTCCAGCTCGAGCGCCCGATCCAGGTGCGGCTGAATTTTGCTCCAGAGCTGAGCTTCCTCGGATGGCGCGCGCATGACGTACGAGAGTTGTGCGGAACGATCGCCGAGATCGCCCGCGGCCACAAAGATAGGTATCCGATGCGTTCTTGGTCCGCGGCAGGGCGACCAGCCGCGCATCCTACTCTCCGGCGAGTTTGTCTACCATCGTCCGAACGGACGGGGACACGTAGTCGCGATCGACGACGGCATTCAAGCGCGTGCGGGGCATCAGCCCGCAGAAGCACCGCGCGTGCGCGCTACAGCACATTGCCCCGCCGAACGACGCATCCAAAGAAATCGGCTAGACACACGCGTCGCGATCCTTGGGTCGATGGCGGGACGCCGCCGGGCTCACGGCGCTCACCGACGAGATTCGCCGGAGCTTCGTCCGGCGAATCCCCAGCCGACCTTCTAATCGCGCTTCTTGAAGATCGACTTCAATCCTTCCGCGAGCGCCTTGCCCGCATCATTGATCGTCTGCGCCGCATCGAAGGTGCCCGCCGTCGAACCCGAGTAGGTGAAGTTGAGCTCACGCAGCGGCCGGATCTGCTGACTCGGCAAGATCTCGAGCTGCTCGAGCACGAAGCTCGGGCTGAACACCGTGCCGACCGCAGTCTTCCCGGCGTAGCGCGAGTACTCGAGCGTGAAGCTGCGCGCCTCTCCCGGCTGCAACATGAATTGCGGGTCCGCCTTATCCCTCGAAGTTTGACCGATGCCGCTCACGCGCTCCTTGTAGCGCCAATCCACCGTGTAGCGATTGCCGTAGTTGTCGAGGAGCACACCCGAGTTCGTTTGGTATGCGACGATCGCGCGCTCCGAGCTCACATTGCGCGCGCGCAGCGTCACGCGAACGTGATGGTTCGCGTTGTGCATGCTCGTCGTGAGCTGTACGAGATCGATCGCGAGCGGTCCATTGCTCGCGCAGCGGGGCGAGCCATCGCACGGATCGGCGATCGGCGCAGGCGCGGTACCCGTGCTCGACGTGCTTGCATCCGCCGCCACCGTCGCCACGGCCGCCGGCGCAGGCCCCGTAGGGCGCGCTCCGGTGCCGTCCGTGAGCCCGCCGAAGCGCAGCGCGTGTTCCTTGCCGAGCCGGAACTGCTGACCCTCCAGGCTTTCGATCTCACGCACCGCGAGATCGAGATCGAACCTGACGCCGGCTGCCTGATTTGCGCCATACCAGCGCAGATCGATGCGCGCATCGCTGCGCTCGCCGGGTTGTAGCGTGAACTTCGGATCGAAGACATTGCGCTCGATGAGACCGACGCCGCGAACGTCGCTGGCGACGTAGCGATTGCCCAACTCGTCGATCGCGATCGCGGAGTCCTTCACGTAGCCGAGAATGAGGGGTGCGTTGCTCTTGTTCTGGAAGCTCAAGTTGGCCGTGGCGATGCGATTATTGCCTTGCTTGCTCAAGCGAAACTCGCTGAGCGAGACGACGAAGCTCGCCGTCTCCTGACACAGAGGCTGCCCGTCGCACGCAGCGGCTCGCGCGTTCGCGCAGATGCCTGTCAGCAAGCCGAGCAGGAGGATGCGAATGTATAGCCGATTCATTTTGTTTTCCTCGAAGATTGGAGCGCGCGCCCGTTACAGCGTGGGCGCGGCCGCGTTGCGCGACGCCGCTTTGGTTTCTTTCGCGCGGCGTTGTGCGTCGAGCTGCGCAAGTCCCTGCTCGGTCCGCATGAGCGCCTCGTAGCCGCCCGCTTGGTCCTGGGACGTGACGATGAGCTCGTCGACCACGTCGTGGTTCGTCTGAACGGCGTTGAGCGAGGCGGCGACAGCGAAGCCGCAGTCAGGCGAGAACTTGAAGACCCCATTCAGAGAGGTCGGTGCAAAGCACTGGTGGAACAGCGGCGAGGTTTCCGTGATCAGCCGACCCTGCAAGTCATACGACCAATAGAAGTACATGTGCCCGTTGGCGTCTCGACCGGACTCGGTCGGCTCGCCGTATTTCTTCACGAGCGAGGCACGCACGCTCTCCATCGTCGGTTGCCGCCCTTCCTCGAAGCGCTCCTGACGCGCGACGTTGAGCACGCGCTCTTCGCCAGGCAGACCCATCGTGCCGACGTACCAAGAGGCGGTGCCGGGCTCCAGGCCCTGGGCTCGGCGATTGGTGCCGGCGGCGATCGAGCTGTCTTGCCACCGGCGGCGGTAATCGCGCGCCGTGAGTTGCTTGTTCTCTTTGGGCTTGGCGAAGCCGGCGGCAAACCCGTGGCGCACGGTCTGCCCGTACGTTTGAATCTCGAACGTGCGGCCCGTCGGTCCGACGACGAGCAGCTCGTGCGTGCACAGGACGACATTCGCCGCCTCGTCGTACGTCATGCCCGGCCACACGCCCGCCACGTCGACCGCTGCATTGATCTTCGGCTTAGGGGATGCGACCTTCGCCGGGCATTTCACTTTGCCGCGCGCTTCCTTCGCGACCTGCTCCGCCGTCATCTCCTGAGCGGCGTCGGCGCCGCGCTGCTTGCCGCTGGACCCATTGGGTCTTTCGGCACTCGCCGTCTGGCTCGCTGGGGGTTGTTCTTCTGATCCGCACGCAGCGAGCGCGATTGCGAAAATCAGAACGAGGGGATTCGTAATCCGCATGGAGACTCACCTCGAGCAATCGAAAGTTCGGTGGGAATCAGGAGGAAGGACGGCGCTGGAGCTGCAGCCCCATCGGTCCTTCGAGCGCGTCGTCTTTGCGGACGAAGACGATGGTCCCTTGCGGGCCCGTGATCAGGACGCGGTCCTTCTCGACCTTGTAGTCGCCGCGGACCGTCGCCCCGAAGACGGAGATGTCGACCTTCCCGTTGGAATGGAATTCATACGAGGACAGGCCCGCCTCATCCTCGTACGTGCCCTCCAAGCCGCTGCCGCAGGCTGTGAGCAACCCGCTCATCAGCAATGCGAATGCGATTCGAGTTTTCGTCATAACTCACCTGTCTTGTTCGCTGCGCCCTGGTGCGCGGACGAAAACTTGCGCCCGCTCAACGGCTTTCGCATCGACAGAAACAGGTGGTTAGCGGCACTTACAGCAAGTTAAGATGCGGGAGCACAAGAACTCCCACACTCGCGATGACAGATTCGGACGTCCGCGTACGGCGCCGGGGCGTACGGGCGTCGCGGATCAAACTCACCAAGGCGCTGACCGAGGCGGGCCTGAAGACTCAGGCCGCGCTCGCCGAGCGCATTGCCGATCTCGAAGGGCTGAGCGCCGCACCGAAGGACATCGTCAATCGCGTGTTCCGCGAGCAGCCGGTGGATGCGGCCACGCTCGAACGGGTCGCGCGGGCCCTCGGGGTCGAGGCGTACACGCTCTACCTGACCGGAAACACGCCGCCCCCTGAGGAAGCGACGGTGCCCGTCGGCGAACCCGCGCCCTCGTCCGCGCCTGAGGAGCAGCCCGCGCGCCCCACGCGCAGCGGGTGGATCGCCGTCGCGGCCGGCATCGCCGCAATCGCACTTGCAGCCGCCTTCTGGCTCGCGCCGCGTTCGAGCGAACCGCCCGCTCAGACCGCCTCGCAACTTCCGTCCCTGCAGCCGAAGTTCGGTCGCTTCCGCGTGGCGGTGACCGCATTCAACGGCGATATCGACGGCGCGTTCGGCGAAGCAGTCCGGGAACGGCTCGAGAAAACGTTGGGAGTGGCATCGGCCGGCTTGCCGCTCATCGCCGATCCCAACGATCGCGCCGAGATCGCCGCCCGTTTCCGCGCCGATCTCGTGCTGGACGGCGAGATCGCGCGGGTCGGCCAGTGGATCGGCGTGCGCGCCTTCGCTTACGTCGAATCGCGTGGACGACGCGAGCAGATCTGGGCCGAGAGCTTTCAGGCGAGCGCTCAGGAGCGCTATCTGCAGGCCGCCGAGGATCGAATTGTCGCCGCCGTCCATCGCCTGCTCGGCATGCCCTCCGGCGATGCGCGCAATCCGCCGCATTTCCCGCTCGCGCCGGTTCAGGATCTCTATCTCACCGGTCGTCGCCACATGGACGCCGCGCCGAACGAGCTGAACTTGCGCCGCGCCCAAGGCAGCTTCGCCTCGGCCGTGCGGCACGATCCGAACTACGCGGAAGCGCACGCAGGGTTGTGCGAGGTCGCGCTCGATGCGGTGTGGATCGAAAGCGAGCAACGCCAGCTCGCCGACGCGGAACGATCCTGCACGCGCGCGATGCAACTTGCGCCGGAGCATCCCCAGGTGCTGCGTGCGCAAGCGTATTTCCTCTTACGCTCGGGGCGCGCCGATGAATCGATCGCGCTCTATCGCCGTCTCGTCGCGCGCGAGCCCGACGACATGGAGGCGACGCTCGGCCTCGCGGCGGCGAAGTTCGCGATGTACCAACGCAGCGGCGATGCGACCTGGCGCGAACCGGCGCTCGAGGCGGCGCGCCGCGCTGCCGCGCTCACGCCGGACTTCTGGAAGCCGCATCTGTGGCTCGGTGTCTACGAGCACAGCGCCGGCTCGGTCGATCGCGCCATCGACGCGCTCGCGCGCGCGGCCGAGCTCGATCCCGGCAACGAGTACGTCGTCGCGAACCTCGGCACGATGTATTTCTGTCGTGGCGATTTCACACAGGCGCGCGATTTGTATTTGCGCGCACAACAAGCCGCGCCGGCACATTACGCGGGCACCGAAATGCTCGGGATGCTGTATTACTTCCTCGGCGACTTTCGCGAATCGGCGCGGCTGCGTCAGGCCGCGCTCGACCTCGCGCGCGGCAACAGCGATGCCGAGATTCATCAGATGTGGGGAGGGCTCGCGGATTCGCTCAGACAAAGCGGCCAAACCGAACCGGCGGTCGACGCGTATCGACGTGCAATCGAAATCATCGAGCGCGATTTCCTCATGGGCAACGCGACCACGGGCGACAAAGCATCGCGCGCCTATTACTACACCGTGCTGCTCTCGCTCGCGCCGCAACTGATGCCGCGCGCCGTCGAAGCATCGCTGGAGCGCGATCTAAAGGAAGCGTTGAGCGCTACGACCGAGTCGTACGCGCTGTTGCGTCTCGCGCAGACCGGGCTGATGCGCAACGACGAAGAGCTCGCTCGCGCAGCGCTCGAGAAGGCAACCGAACGCTGCAAGTGCTATCTGCAGTATCCGGATCTCGCGCCGCTGGTGCGAAGCGCGACTGCGGACAAGTGAGCCCCAGCATCAGGGGGAGAGGATTGGAGCGGGGTACGGGAATCGAACCCGTCGCACAAGCTTGGGAAGCTTGGGTATTACCACTATACGAACCCCGCGTGACCCTAAATGATACTCGCGACCCTTACGGCTTCAACCTTCTTTTGGGCAGTCGATATCTAGGCGCCTAGGTGTGGGCAGGAGCCCCGATCGCCCCTCCTAAGGCCGCTCAAAGCAGGTCGATAAGTCGATCTTCAGTTCACGCACCCGAACCAAGACGTGGTTGCACCTCGCTCGAAGGCGTAATCGACATAGGAACTATAGGGTCAACCACAAGATCTAGTGTCTTATAGGATTCCCTTCAGCGGAACA
>Ga0079224_100008046_pt1 | contig 14236 bp, 9 predicted proteins | sample Stecom2015_FD_80414 | JGI IMG/M metagenome (GOLD analysis project Ga0079224, IMG submission 80414) | Agricultural soil microbial communities from Utah to study Nitrogen management - Steer compost 2015 | ecosystem: Environmental > Terrestrial > Soil > Agricultural land | place: USA: Utah...
ATAACATAAGGAATCATCGCAAAATAGACTGAATTAATCCCTAGTTCTTTCTTAGAGCTGTGAATCAAAAATCCTCTAAAAAAGAATTCAACACCTAAAAACTGAAGCGCATAAAGTAATTCCCAAGTCAACCCTTCCCAAATAAATGCACCATCATCGGTATATCTGTAAAATGGATAGGAAGATTGAAATTCTTGAGTAAACGAAATAAAAAATACAGGAATTAGTATCGCAATAAGAAGTATAAAATAAAGCTTTACACTTGATTTATGCGGCAAGCTCAATCCCATTTCATTTAGCTTTAAGCTACGATTAAAAACCACGTATAAAGCAGGGATTAAGATATAACCTATATTGCTGCAAATTGCCCAAATATAGAGTTGTGACGACTCGCGCACATAAAACATCGCCGCTTCTACACCTACGTTTTTGTATAGGAATTGAACAACATCTACAGGTTTAAATACATCGTTATAAAACTCTATAAAGATGAGTCCAAGAGCAGCAATTAAAACCACATGGAAGAGTTGGTTTTTGCGTGCATCTATGATGGGTTTCAAGTATGATTGATACATTTCTTGCATAAAAAAAGGCAGTCAAACGACTGCCTTTCAAATCTAATAAATAATTATATTATTTAACTACAAATTGAGTACTGATAGCACCTTTAGCGCCTAATACACGTACATGGTAAACACCAGCTTTAAGAGCAGAAAGATCTTCTACTATTAAATTGTTACCTGCAGTTAAATTTAAATTCTTAGCAAATACAGTTTTACCAGTCATATCGATGATAGACATTGAGTACTCACCAGCATTGTTAACGAAAGCAACCATGTTGAATTCGCCAGCAGATGGGTTAGGGAATACTTTTACTGCATCTTTAGAAACTTCTTCGTTAGAAGTATTGATGATGATGTCTGAATCGTAACGAGGGATAACTTGGTAACCATCTAAAAATGGAGCTGACGAAGTAGTAGCATATTGAGAACCTATACCAATAATATCGAAGAATGGTACTGGAGCAGCTAAATTGAATGCAGTTGTATTTCTTTCGATACGGATATTATAAGTTCCATTACCGTTAGTTGCATTAATGCTGAAGCTATTTCCTCCTGCATTACCTGCATTCCAATCGCTAATGCTTACTAAGTTAAGACCATTTATACGGATTAATTCACCTTCTGTACTTTCATCTAATAAAGTATTAGTTATTGCAGGAGCAGGAATCGTACCAGCACCGATTTGCTCGATATCAGTTACGAAAGTCATTTGAGCTAAACCACGGAATGTTCCAACTTCACCAGTTACAATGATTGAATCACCTTCTGAAACGGTATAACCAAAGTTATCAGATGGGTTAAATACTGCCATACCTGCAGTACCATCGTGAATATAGAATTGAATACCACTTGTACGTAAGTTAACACCATAAACTATACCTTTTACACGGCAATTTACACCTAATGAATCTGGTTGACCATCGGTATTAGCACCACGTACAGTTGCAATAGTATATAATGGAAGTGGTGGAACTTCGTTATCAATAATAGTTACAGTTAAGATAGAGTCGGTACCAATTAATAAACCTTGGCTAGGATTTCTTAAAGCGAAAGTTACCGTTTTGTCACCATCTTGGATTGCGTTATCTGTAACATTGAAAGTAAATGAAGCAGTTGGGTTACCAGCTGTGAAGTTTACAGTTTGTGTAGTATAGTTATCGATATCAGCAGCATTACCTGATTTTAAAACTACATCTACAGAGTAGTTTGCACCAGCAGCATTAACTGGAGCTTGAATTAAGTTCACAGTTGCTGTACCAGCATTCTCATTTACACTTTGAGTAGTTGCAGCAAAACGTGCAAATGTATCTACCGGACCAACTATAGAACCAGTTGTAAATTGAATACTTAAATCATCAATAGCTAAACCATCATCTGAACTTGGACGATCATAATCAGTCCAAGAAAAATAGAAAGTAGCACCAGCAGGAATATTTAAACCAGTAATAGTTCCAGTTACCAATGCTCTATTTGCAGATGCATTACCATCTAAAGCGCCTGCTGTACCACTTGTAATTGGACCAGTAAAAGTTAAAGCAGGAACAGAAATCCAAGTTCCATTAGTGGTATCTAAACTTGTTGCATTTACAGCATATTTAAACAAAAGTTTATCCGCTTCAGAAGCAGAAGCAACACCTAATCTCCATTGCTCACCATAAAAAGTTACATCAGCTTGAGAGATAGTGTTACCTGTATTATTTATAAATTTAACTCCAAAAATAGATTTAACACTACCAGATAATAATGCACCCAATGCCCTGTCTGTATTTGTTCCTGTACCAAACGAATACATGTTACCAGCATTTGAGCTACCATCACCTGCTGCATAGGTGTTATTAGCACTAGTACCAGCCTCAATAAACTCCCATCCTGTAGGTAGTGTATTATCTGCTGCAGTACCAGATGTAATTAAAGTATTAAAGTCTTGCGAATAAGTTGGGTTCGCTCCATTAAGTGAAACTTGCGCCAATGCACCAGAAGCTAATAGCCCTAATGCCACTGTGTAAATCGCTTTTTTCATATTTATTGTTTTGTTGTTATTTTATCCTAGTGCCTAATTATCACCTTTTTAGAGATGATTCCTTCATTTGTTTGCAAAGATACAATATATATACCTGATGTCAAGTCATTAATATTAACAAGTATACTATTATTATCAACGAAAGTTTCCTGCCCTAACGCTCTAACCTCCATTCCTTGCATATTGTAGAGCTTTAGTCCAGTCGCTTTCAAACCAGTAAAATTAACAGTAAGATAATCTGCAGCTGGATTCGGGAATACTTTCACCTTAACATCTAACTTTTCGCTTTCCGACAAACCAACACCATTGTTTAAATCTACCGTACAACCAGGTTTTACCGTTAAATCCATAAAATCAATACAATCAACCAATTCAGGAAAATCGATAAAAGGATTGCGATTATTTTGAAGGAATACTACGTATTCGTGGCGCGCTATTTCTTCAGGACTTACTGGGTCTTCTTGGTGCCATTGATACAACACTCTTATATCTTGCTTAACAGCATCAGAAAATAATGATGACAAGCCCCAGCTTGAACCACCTTTACCATTATAACAAATCATCTGATAAAATACAGCTCTAGCTGCATCACCTTTTACTTGTTCTCGTGGTTCAAATACTATTTTAGTACCGCTTGTATCAGTACCTTTTTTACAATCTAAATACTGATTTGTTGGATTTATAACATTACCATAAGGTAAATTAGACCTCATACCATTTACATTGGCATTTTTAGTCATTAATAAGTTATGATAATCGGAACCTTCTTCTGTATCTGTAGCCCCGCCAGTTGGCATCCAGCTTCTTGGCAAACAGTGCTCACGACTATACCCAATTGCTGTAAATCCAAATGGAGGATCATACACTTTTTGTTCTCCTGAATATTGGCAAGTAAGTACTTTCTGACCATTTACCGTATCTCTTTCCATAATATATGGAACAATTAAACTAGCATAACTGCCATAAGCTTGCCAGCTTTTTTGAAAATTGATACGACTTTTTAAGTCAGTAATAAAATTAGGAGAATTTACATCTAAGCCATTATAATAGGTATTATAGGTTTTACCCAAAGATGTTACCGAGCCTGTTAAAGGGTTATCAGTTTTGTAAGCAGTATTAGCACCAGTTCCGTTATAAGCAAAAATCTTAATATAATAAGTAGTTCCTGCAAATACTTCTCTAATATTTAAAGAAGTAGAATTACTAACGCTAAATATTTTTCCGTCGGCACCTACACCTTGTCCAACTTGGTAAACTATTCCATCTTGAGGAACAAAATCCGACGGACTTAAAGAGCGAACAACTAAATATCCATCAGCGTCGGATGCCGTGAAAGCCATTTGAAACGAGTATGGTTTTACATTTAGAAATTGAAGGTTGGTAGGCTGATTGTCTGGTTCTTGTGCAAAGAGAAAAACACAATGAATGCAGAAAACAAAAGACAATAAGTACTTCATTCTATTTTATTTTAGTCTGTAAAGATATATAATTGTTGGGAAGTGGTCACTATAACCTCCCACATATTCATTTCCAATAAAGGTTCTCCAAGGGTAGCCTTTAAAGTTTCCAGACTTCTGAGTTAAGAATGGTTGATTAAATACTTCAGCCTTTTTAAAGAAAAATTTTTTACTCTCTTCAGGCACTAAAAAGCCCTGAGATATAATTATTTGATCGAATAAATTCCATGAATCATTCCATGCTAACGAACCTATTCCCTTTTTATAAAATGCATAGAAAGGATTGTATAATTGACCTTCCCCTAAACTATTTATTTTTCCTGATGCATTTAACACCTTAGTTACACTTGTATTAATGGGATCATCATTTAAGTCACCCATGATAATAATTTTCGCATTCGGATTCTTAGCTAAAACTTCATCAATCTTGTTACGAGCAACTCTTGCATTTTGCTGACGACGTGGAGACGAAGCCTCTTCGCCACCTCTACGCGATGGCCAGTGGTTTACCATTACATGCGTCTCTTCGCCTAATAACAATCCTCTTACATATAAAACATCGCGGGTTTTAAATAAAAAATTCCCCTTATCATCATATAAAGGAACCTCTAATGGTTCACTTTCTAAAACCGTAAAATATTTAGGATTGTAAAGTAAGCCCACGTCAATACCACGATTATCAGGAGAATCGTAATGCTCAATTTGATAATTTCTTGCTGCAATTGCAGGTTGCTTAACTAATTGTTCTAATACCCATCTATTTTCCACCTCTGAAACCCCTAAAATAGCATATCCATCTGGAGTAACATTGGTTCCTACTTGTGCAATAACAGAACTTAATTGCCCTAATTTATGTTGAAAGATTTTATTGGTATATTTTTTCTCTCCGTTTGGAGTGAACTCGTCATCAGCCTTTTTAGGATCATTTATTGTGTCGAATAAGTTCTCTAAATTGTAAAAACCGACCCCAACTACTTGATATGTATTCTGTGCAAAACCAATGAATTTACTGCACAAAACGAGGGCTAAAGCTAAAACTAAACTCTTTTTCAAAGTAAAATATTTTTATAATCGGCATCAAAGATAGTACCAAAATCGTGGAAAAGAACTTGAAATAATGTTAATGGTATATTATTATTCTAAAAATTGTTCAGGTTTCTGAATTTAGAATTACCTTTGCAGCTGCAAAAATATATTGATGAAAAAACTTCATTTAATTCTTTTGTCCATTTTCCTAGGGTTTAGCTTAAATTCCTTAGCTCAAAATGGTCAAATAAATGGTAAAACGTACGATGTCTTCAGCAATAAACCTCTCAAAGACATCAAAGTAATGCTTATTCCTATAGGAATTACCGCCGAAACAGACGAAGAGGGAAATTTCACTTTAAATGATGTACCATACGGTAAATACACTGTTCAATATAGTGGCGAAGAAATGATTACCGTAACCCGTATTGTGCAGGTTAACGACCCAATCGTTAATGTAGGAAATGTTCCTATGTCGATGGTTACAGGCGACCTTCAAACTATTTCTGACGATGTAGTACCATCTGTTACAGGAAATGATGATGGCGAAAGCGCTAGTGATAACAATATTAGTGGTGTCCTTTCGGCTTCTAGAGATGTTTATTTAAATGTTGCATCATATACCTTTGGTCAAGCTCGCTTTAATTTAAGAGGTTATCGTTCCGATAATTTCCAAGTTATGATTAATGGTATTACCATGAATGAACTTGAAAATAACAATGTATATTGGAGCAACTGGGGCGGCTTGAACGACATGTTCCGTTACCGAGATAATTCTTATGGACTTGAAGCAAACAACTTTACTATTGGTGAAGTTGGTGGTGCCTCTAATACTGATGCAACTGCTTATAGCCAACGTAAACAATTCAGAGCTTCTTACGCTTTATCGAATCGTTCTTATACGCACCGTTTAATGGCTACTTATTCTACCGGTGTACTTAAAAACGGTTGGGCTTTCTCGGCTTCTGCATCTTATCGCGTTGCTAATAAATCGTACATGCCTGGTACTTTCTACGATTCTTGGGCGTATTTCTTAGCTGCTTCTAAAAAAATTGGTGAGAAAAACTTCTTACACTTAACTGTATTTGGAGTGCCTACTCGCCGTGGTAAAACAGCTCCAGCAGTTCAAGAAATGTTAGATTTAGCCGACGATAATTATTATAACCCTGTTTGGGGTTACCAAGAAGGTAAAATCAGAAATTCACGTGTGTTTAAAAGTCATCAACCAACTTTCATCTTATCGCACGTTTATAATATCGATAAAACATCTAGTTTAAATACAGCAATTGGTTTCCAATTTGGAGAAACTTCTAACTCTGCTCTAAACTGGTATAATGCTCCTAATCCAAACCCTGATTACTACCGTAATTTACCTTCTAACCAAGCTGATAGTGGCTTAGCTGCACAAATGTATGAGCTTTATTCTCAAATTGAAGCTGCTCGACAAATTAATTGGGCTAAACTTTACGAAGTTAACGCTTTAAGCCAAGATACTATTTACGATGCTGATGGTATCGTTGGTAATACGGTTACAGGTAAAAGATCTAGATATGTGGTTGAAGAAAGAGTGCAACGCTCTAAAGACTTTACATTCAACACTTATTACAATAAAATCTTCAAAAAAGTAGTTGAATTCTCAGCTGGTTTAAACTACAGATATAGCCAATCTCGTAACTTTAAACGTATAAACGATTTATTAGGTGGAGATTATTTTGTGGATTTAAATCAATTCGCAGAATTAGCATTCCAAGATAATGTTTCAAACCAAAATAATATCGAAACTCCTAACAGAATAGTAAGAGAAGGCGATGAGTATGGCTACAACTTCTTATATACTCACCATAAAGCAGGTGCTTGGGCACAAGCTAAAGTGAACTTCAAAAAAGTTGAGTTCTTTGGTGCTGCTGGCATCAATTTCGTATCTTATTGGAGAACTGGTTTATGGAAAACTGGTTTATTCCCTGACAATTCTAAAGGAAAATCTGAAGTATTCAACTTCATTAACCCAACCGTTAAAGGTGGTGTAACCTATAAAATAAACGGTCGTAACTATATCTTTGCTAATGCAAGTTATATGACTCGTGCTCCATACATTTTCAATGTATTCTTATCTCCAAACACTCGTAATCAAACGGCTTCTAACGTAGTTAACGAGCAAATTACATCAACTGAATTAGGTTATACCTACAACTCACCTAGAGTAAAAATTAAAGCCGTAGGTTATTTCACTCAATTCTTAAATGGAACTGAAACTAAACGTTATTGGCACGATCAATACAATTCTAATGTAAACCAAACTATGACCAATATAGACCGTCAGTATTATGGTGGTGAATTTGGTGTAGAAGGTAATATTTACAAAGGGTTCGGTATGAATGCCGTTATGGGTATAGGCCAAGGTAAATATATCGATCGTCCGAACTTAACATTAACGAGCGACAATACTTCTGAAATCTTATTAGAAAACGAAACCGTTTATTTCAAAAACTTCTATACAGCAACTGGACCACAATGGGCTAACTCTTTAGGAGTATTCTATAACTCTCCTAAATATTGGTTCGTACGTTTAAATGCTAACTGGTACGATTGGATCTTTGTTGAAGCTAACCCAATCAGACGTACAGGTTCAGCAGTTGAAGGTTTAGAGCAAGGAAGTGAATTATACGACTTAATCGTAGATCAAGAAAGACTTCCAGGACAGTTTACCTTAGATTTATTTGGAGGTTATAGCTGGAGATTAAACAGCACTTTCAAAAATATGAAAGGTGGTTCTAAATACATCAACTTTACTTTAAGTATTAGTAACCTTACTAATAATACTAAGTTCCGCACAAATGGTTTCGAGCAATTACGTTTCGACTTCACAGACAGAAATCCGAACAAATTTGCACCGAAATATTTCTACAATTATGGAATCAATGCATTCCTAAACATAACTTTCAGAATGTAATAACAACTAAGAATTTTTTATATTTATCATATGAAATCAATAAGCAAAAAAATCAGTTCCATCTTTTTACTGGTGCTTGTTCTCGCAACAACTGGATGTATTCAGGACAAATTTGACCAGCCACCGGTTAACGGTTCTGATCCTAATATGCAAGCTACTCATAACATCGCCGATATCAAAGCTATGTATGCAGGAAGCAGCTTTGAAGTAACCGACGATGTTATCCTTAAAGGAGTTATCAATGCCGATGATAAAACTGGCAACTTCTATAAAGTAATTACTTTCCAAGATTCAACTGCTGGTATCGCTATGCGTGTTGATGGTAATAGCCTTTACGCTACATACCCAGTAGGAAGAAGAATCTTCGTTAAATTAAAAGGTCTTTACATTGGTGAATACAACGGTATGATTCAAATTGGTGGTGCTAAAACTGCTGGTTCTAATACCGAAGTTGAAGCTATCCCTAGCTCTATTCTTGAAAATTATGTAGTAAAAGGTAGTCTTAACAATCCTGTTAATCCTATCGTTATTAGTATCGACCAATTAAATAACTCTCACCAAAACATGCTTATCCGTCTCGATTCTGTTGAAATCGCTGCTTCGGATACAGCTCTTACTTATGCAAATTATGTTACTCAAACTTCTTCCAACATCAATGTTAAAGATTGTAACTCTAATTCTGCTGTAATGCGTAATTCAGGTTATGCTGACTTTGCATCCCAAAAATTACCTGATGGACGTGGATCTATCACAGCTGTTTATAGCGTATTTGGTAGCACTAAACAATTATTAATTCGTAATACTAACGATGTTCAATTAAATGGCCCTCGATGCGGAACTGCTCCAATCCAAGGAACTTTAATTACTATTAAAGAATTACGTAACTTATTTACTGGTTCTAACACTGCTGTTCCAGCTGGTAAAAAAATCAGAGGGGTTATTATCTCTGATTATATGGCTCAAAACATCGTAGCTCAAAACTTAATTATTCAAGACCAAACAGGTGGTATCGCTGTACGTTTTGGTAATAATTATGCGCATAGCTTTGCTATGAACTCCGAAGTTGAAATTAGCTTAGATGGTACTACTCTAACTAAATTCCAAGAATTATTACAATTACAATACATAGAGCCTACTGCGGTTAGTGTAATTGGTGTGGGTAGCATTACTCCTCGCCAAGCAACTATACAACAAGTTAGCGACTCTATTAACTCTTGGGAAAGTACTTTAGTTGAAATTGCCCAAGCTACTATTACAAATGCTAATGGCACTTATAACGGAAATGCTAATGCAAACGATGGTACTGCAACTATGGTTCTATTTACCCGTGCTGCTGCTACTTTCGCTAACTCTCCAATCCCTGCCGGTCAAGTTAATTTCAAAGCAGTTGTGAGCCGTTATAACTCAACTAAACAATTACAACTTAGAAATCTTAACGATGTTCAATAAGATTTTATATATTTGAATCTTAAAGGGTATGAGTTAATCATACCCTTTTTTTATGCGTAAAATTTTCATATTCATTCTTCTATGCAGCCTTGGTTCTACTGCATTATCTCAAACAAATTCAACTCAAGAACCCATTAGAATTCTTTCTTATAATATCCAACTCCTACCCCGTTGGATAGCGCATCTTAAGCATTTCCCTATGAAAAGAGTGGAACCACTTGCCAAAGAATTACTTAAAGATTCTATTGATATAATCGTGTTCCAAGAAGCCTTCTCTAAACCTTGTTATAGAAAATTGGCTCAATTACTTTCTCCTTATTTCCCCTATTCAGCTGGCCCTGCAAACGAAAAATGCGGAAAACTAAGTAGTGGAGTTTTTATGATGAGCAAAACCCCTCTGAAAGTTCTAGGAACTATTGACTTTAAAGATTGCGAAAAAGAAGATTGCTTCGCTCGTAAAGGCGCTCTTCTCGTTCAAACTTATGTAAAGAATTCTACTATTCAAATCTTAGGTACACACATGGAAGCTGGCGGAACTGCAGAACTAAAAACTCGACAATTCATGGAAATTAAAAACCTTTGCGATAAATATATCCAGGATGGAATTCCTCAGTTTTTATGCGGAGATTTTAATATCAGTAAATCAGGCGATTTATATCCTAAATTAGTTGCTGAATTAGAATTGTCGGATTCAGACCCTATTGGTGAACTAAAATTCTCTTCAGATCATGCCTTAAACGATATGAATCCACTTAGACCTAATGACCGCACTCTAATCGATTATATCTTCCTTAGAAACGATAAAAACGCTAAATACACGGTAACTAGAGAAATTAAAAGATATACGGCCAATTGGCATAAAACTCGTAGAGACCTCTCAGACCATTTTGCTATTTTGGCTCGAATTTATGTAAACCAATAATTAATCATTTTTTAATGGTTCTGGCTTGTTGATTTTACTTTGCTGGTATACCTTTACTCTTATGAAAAAACTAATCTCATTAATCCTCTGCACCCTAACTCTTACCAATTTTGCTCAAAAAAATAATGAGCCTAAACTAGTTGTGGGCATTGTTGTTGACCAAATGCGCGTTGATTATATATACCGTTACTGGGATAGATATAGCAATGGAGGCTTTAAAAGACTAGTTAACCAAGGCTTTTTCTTTAAAAATGCACAGTACGATTATGTGCCAACCTATACAGGGCCAGGACATGCTTCTATTTTTACAGGAACTACTCCTGCTGTACACGGAATCATAGGAAATAACTGGTTTGTTAAAGAAAAAAATACCAAAATATATTGCACCGACGACCCTTCGGTAAAACCCGTAGGTAGCGATAGCAAAGCTGGAATTATGTCGCCTCGTAATATGCTCACTACTACCATTGGCGACGAACTAAGATTAGCAACTACAAATAAATCTAAAGTCTTTGCCATCTCTTTAAAAGATAGATCTAGTATACTTCCTGGTGGTCATAATGCCAACGCAGCTTTCTGGTACGACCCACAAACTGGTAATTTCATTACAAGTACTTATTACATGAATGAATTGCCTCAATGGCTTAGCGATTTCAATAAGCAAAAATTATCAGAAAAATATCTAAATCAAGGCTGGAATACTCTTTTCCCAATTGAAACCTATACTCAATCTACTGCTGATGAAAAAGATTATGAGGAAATTCCTCAAGGTTTCAACGAAAAACATTTTCCTTATAGTTTCGATTATAAATCTAGTGAACATAAATTCGGTTTAATACGTTATACTCCGCATGGCTGCACTATTACTAAAGATGTAGCTTTAGCATGTATTAAAGCTGAAAATCTAGGCAAAAATGAATTTACAGATTTTATCTCTATCAGCTTTAGTAGCACCGACTATATTGGACATTGCTTCGGCCCTAGAAGTATAGAAACCGAAGATGTATATTTACGTCTCGACCTCGAATTACAAGACCTCTTCAATCAGCTCGACAAAGAAATTGGAAAAAATAAATACCTAGTATTTTTAACTGCCGACCACGGTGCATGCGATGTTCCTCACTATTTAGCAGAAAATAGAATCCCTGCAGGTTATATTGATGAAGTCAAACTAGAACAAGCAGTAAAAGACTTTTGTAATGAAGAATTCGACAATCCTTTAGTTCTAAGTTTCATCAATAATCAATTGTATTTAGACGAAGCTTATCTTCTACAAAATAAAATTTCTATTACTGCTGTTGAAGAAAGAATTTCAAACTTTTTACTCTCGTATCCAGGTGTGGCTGAAGTTTATCCATCTTCTGCTTTAAAATATGGAAATTCTGCCCCTGAATTATTTAGATATAGAGCGCAAAAAGGCTATAATTACGTTCGTAGCGGAAATATTACGCTCGCCTATTTACCAGGTTGGCTCGACTATGTAACCTTAGGAACCACACATGGGACCTCATTTAATTACGATACCCATGTTCCTGTATTATTCTATGGTACAGGTATTCCTAAAGGTCAAAGTTTCCGTAGAATTTCTATTACGGATATAGCTCCAACTATTAGCACGATTTTGAACATACCATATCCGAACGGAAATATCGGAAATCCGTTACACGAATTATTTCAGAATAAATAATTAATTATTTATCCAACCATTTTAATCGTGCTTGAGGCCAGTTTGCTAAGGCATCTGGATTAATTTTAGTAAGCCCATTTTTAAGGATTAATGGACTTGGAGCATTTTCGGTAAATAAAGCTCCTGTTCCTAAACCTTGAGGAAGCGGATTCTTTCTTGCATAAGTCCATTGTGCAATGGCATTCAAACCAATATTGCTCTCTAAGGCCGATGTTGCCCACCAGCCTATGCCCATCTCTTCAGCTTCATTTGCCCAAGTTTCAGCTCCACTTAATCCTCCACAAAGTGTAGGTTTTAAGATGATGTATGATGGCATAATGCTTTCTAATAATTCTTGCATATCAAATGGATCACTTATACCAATCAACTCTTCATCTAAGGCTATTGGGATTGGACTTTCGCGACAAATTTCTTCCATTTCGCTCCAACGCCCACGCTTTATTGGTTGTTCCATAGAATGAATGCCATAGTCAGCCAATGTTTCCAATTTGCGTAAAGCTTCACCAAAAGTAAATGCCCCATTGGCATCTAAACGTATTTCAATTTCGTTCGGACTAAAACTTTCTCGGATTAAAGACAATAAGTGTAACTCTTGCTCGAAGGGCAAAGCACCAACTTTCATTTTAATAACTTGGAACCCTTCTTGTAGTTTCTTATTAATCTGTTCAACCATATAATCAGGTTCACCAGACCAAATAAGTCCATTTGTCAAAATAGCTTCAGTTCCTTCCAAAAATTCACTTGGGAATATAATTCCACGTCCAAAATTATGTAAATCGATAAGCGCTGTTTCTAACGCAAAAAGAACAGCAGGATATGCATCTAAACCTCCACTTAAATATTGATCATAATTTTGAATATTAGCTGCTACTTCTTCAAGTTTTTCCAGACCCTCTTTATTAAAATCTGGACTTAAACCTTTTAATGGAGAAAATTCACCAATACCTACAGCATTATCGCTTCCTTTTTCCCACACTAGTAAGTACCAACTTTTCTTGTCGGTAAGCATACCACGAGATGTATAAGAAGCTTGTTTAAATTTGAATTCCTTACGTATAACTTTTGCTTCTAAATTTCCGAAGCTTAAATTTCTTAAAATGTCGAAGACATCTGGAGTTCCTTCGTTCTTTCCGTCATAAAAAATTTCCATGTCTTATTGAGCATTAAAAGAGATAATACAAAAAATAATTCCGTAGATAAGAGTTCCTAAAACTGTAAGTTTTAAGACTGTATCGAATTCTTTATCTTCTTTCGCATTATACATTTTACGAAGAGATAAAAAGAATATAGGTAAACATAAAAAGTACAACCAATTATAATTAGAAGGGATACCAAATTGCAAGTAAAACCAAGAGCTAGCTAAACCAATAGTTATAGCTAAGAGTTGATATGTTTTTGCAAAGTTTTTTCCAAAGCGAACTGGCAAGGTATTTTTCCCACTAGCTTTATCATTTTCAATATCGCGGGTATTATTCATGTTTAGTACTCCTGCAGAGAATAATCCTACTGAAATAGCAGGCAAAAGTACAGCCACATCAAACACTTTTACTTGAAGATAATATGCCCCAACAACCGATACAAGTCCAAAGAAAATGAAAACCATCACATCACCAAGTCCGTGGTAACCATATGCTTTTTTTCCAACGGTATAGGTAATTGCAGCAATAATACTAATGATACCGAGACCCAGGAAGAACATAAAATCGGCCAAAGTTGCATCGGCCAGAGCCACTCTCAGAAGTTTAATACCGAATCCGAGTGAAAGAGCAGTAAAAAAGCCAAGTGCAATTTGCATTTCAGATTTAGAAATGGCTCCAGATTGCATAGCGCGTTCTGGCCCTACTCTATCGTCGTTATCGGTTCCTTTTACAAAATCGCCATAATCGTTAGCGAAGTTCGATAGTATTTGAAGTAATAATGCAGTTACAACCGTTAAGATGCAAATCTCTTGAGAAAACACCCCAGCAACATAAGCACATGCATTTCCGACTACTATTCCTGCAGTTGCAAGAGGTAAAGTTCTAAGACGTGCTGCTTTAATAAATGCTTTAATTTTTTGCATATGCAAAAGTAAAAAGAATAGTAGATGAATCTTTCAGAGCATTAAAAAAGTATAGGTAGTTAATAGAAAGCCATTCTGTACATAAAGTTCACTCCAACGC
>Ga0079224_100008047_pt1 | contig 14232 bp, 7 predicted proteins | sample Stecom2015_FD_80414 | JGI IMG/M metagenome (GOLD analysis project Ga0079224, IMG submission 80414) | Agricultural soil microbial communities from Utah to study Nitrogen management - Steer compost 2015 | ecosystem: Environmental > Terrestrial > Soil > Agricultural land | place: USA: Utah...
AAGCAAGAGGAAATTGCTCTCGGCAAGGAAATGGGAGCGATTACCGAGCTCTTTACCGATCCAACTCTCCGGAGAAATACTATTGCCGCTCTCCTAATGGCAGTAGCAGGACAGGGTGCCCTGTGGGGCATCGGATTCTGGAGCGTTGACCTCCTCCTTTCAGTTCTTTCTCCATACACGATTGCTCTCACGGACATCGATCGGACCAAGAGTGTCATGTTCTTGATCCAGCAGGTGGGCGCCATGATTGGGATCTACCTGTTTGCGGTGTTTAGCGAACGAACCAACCGACGCACTGCCTTCTTTGTTTGGTTCGGCCTGGGTGTAATAGCGATTCCTCTCTTCTTTTGGGGCGTCGCCCTGGCTCCCGGCGTCCGACTTCCCGGGCTCCTCGATTCAGTCCTCGGAGTCGTAACGTTCTCCTCTGGTCTCAGCGACGGGGCTCGAGCTGCGGTCCAGATCGCTACGTTACTCGGGTTCTTTCTTGGATTCGCCACTCTGGGACCATTCTCGGGCTATACTGTCTACTTTCCAGAGCTCTTCCCCACCCGCTTGAGAGCAACAGGCTGTGGGCTGTGTTACAACGGTGGCCGGTTCCTCGCAGCTCTGGCTCCTCTGGCTTTGGGCGCCCTCTCCGGATATTTCGCTACCATTCCGGGAGCGCTGGCTGGGGGACTCCCGATGGCGGCTACGGTCGTCTCGGCGGTTTACATCCTCGGTTTTATCGGGGCCTGGTTAGGACCCGAAACCAAAGGTAAGCCGCTGCCGAAGTAGCTCCTGACTTCGAACTTAACTTTCGGACATCGACGAAGATGAATAGGATTCGTATTGAAGAAATTCGACTATATGAACGTGACATTAAGCTCCGGCTCCCCTTCCGATTCGGAGTAATTACGCTAACTGAAGCACCTCAGGCCCTGCTTCACCTTCGGGTGCAGCGCGAAGACGGGCAGGAAGCTTGGGGCATGGCGGCCGAGGTGCTGGCGCCCAAATGGTTTGATAAGAACCTCGAGTTATCGAACGAAGATAATTTTGATCAACTACGCCAGTCGATCTATATCGCGACAGACCTGTACACTTCCGATCGCCGCTATCGAACGCCCTTTGAGTTCTTTGCCGAGTTCTACGAACCGCAACTCGCTGCCTGCGAAGAGCTCAACTTGAACCGCCTGATCGGAGGATATGGTCCGTCCCTGCTCGACCGCGCCATACTTGACGCGGTTTGCCGACTGCAGAAGACGTCCTTTTATACAGCTGTGCGAACCAACCTTCTTGGATTGACTTCCATTCCGGCGACCCCAGAGCTGAAGGGCTTTGACTTCGATTCCTTTCTCTCATCACTTGAGCCGGCCAACAGCCTGCACGCACGCCATACCGTCGGCCTTTCCGATCCACTCGACTCGGATGACCAGTCAGAGGAGGACCGTCTGAACGACGGACTGCCGGAAACCTTAGTTGAGGTTATCCAAACCTATGGCCAACGCTATTTCAAACTCAAAGTAGGCGGTTCTTTGTTAGAAGATCTGGATCGATTGGAAGCAATCGCAAGGGTTCTCGATTCCTACTGTCCTTTTTATTTCACGACACTCGACGGAAATGAGCAGTACAGCGATCTCGAACAACTGACCGAACTCTGGCAAGGGATGAAATCCCGGCAGAGCCTGAAGCAATTGCTTAATTCGGTTATTTTCATCGAGCAACCGGTACATCGGAAGAATGCACTGGGGAAGCGAATCCCTGACGGGCTGGAACGACCGGTGATCATCGATGAATCGGACGTTGATCTAGACGCGTTTCCGCGTGCCCGCCTGCTCGGCTATCGCGGAGTTTCGAGTAAAACCTGCAAAGGAATGTATAAATCGATCATCAACCGGGCACGGTGTCGGCTCTGGAACAGGGAAGAAGGCGAGAAGCGTTACTTTATGTCGGGTGAGGACCTTACCTTGCAACCAGGCATCAGCGTGCAGCAGGATCTGGCGCTGGTCTCGGTGCTGGGCATCGAACATCTCGAACGGAACGGGCATCATTATGTGGCGGGTCTTTCATACCTGCCTCGCCAAGAACAGGAAGCATTTCTGAAAGCTCACCCTGGTTTGTACATTGATGACGGGATCCGAATACGTATCAATCTTCAGGAGGGTAAGCTTGCTATTGGGTCGCTGGACTGCATAGGATTTGCTTCTGCCGCCGAGCCCCTATGGGAAACGATGCGGCCGATGGTGAGACCCGAAATGGCGCCAATCGGTTTGGGTTGACCACAGACGCACAGAGGACACAGAGGGATACCTTCTGGCAATGAGATCAATTGATCCGATAACTTCTCAATGCTCGGATGTAATTGGCTCTCTCGAACGCCTTGGGGTCGGGAGATGACTCCTGGCTCATGCTCCCCTTCATCATTTCAATAGAAGAGTATTCATTCTCCTCCATCCACTCTTTCAGATCTTGAAGGATGGTTCCAACGTGCCCGATACCCTTCTTCAGGAGGACCGCGCAGAGCATAGTCACGTCGGCTCCTGCCATGATCATTCGCAGAACATCGGTTGCTTCGTGAATCCCGCTTGTAGCAGCCAAGCTGGCCTGGATTCGTCTATAAAGAATTGCAATCCAACGAAGCGGAAGACGGGAGGAAGCAGGGGTGCTCAAGACCAAATTGGGATAAGCCCGAAGAGTTTCCAGGTCAATATCCGGCTGATAAAAGCGGTTGAAAAGAACCAGACCATCAGCTCCTGCCTCAACGGTCTGCTTGGCCATGTGAGCCATAGAACTAAAATAAGGCGCGAGTTTCACAGCCACCGGTATTCTGACCTGTCTCTTGACCTCGCGCACGATCTCGAGGCACTCCTCTTCCACCTGGGAACCGCTGACGGCCGGATCGGTAGCAACTGAATACACGTTCAGCTCGAGGGCACTGGCTCCTGCCTCCTCAATGAGGGCCGCATACCGGGTCCAGCCTCCCCGGGTGTGGCCGTTGAGACTGCCGATAATTGGAATATCCAGAGCCTCCCTGGCCTTCCGAATATGTTCGAAGTATTCTTCGGGAGCCAGCACCAGGTAGTCAGGCTCCGGAAAATAGGTCAGTGATTCGGCATAGCTCTCAGTCCCCATCGTCAGGTATCGATGCAACTCCTCAGATTCGTGCGTAATCTCTTCCTCGAACAAAGAGTAGTTAACGATCGCACTGATACCTGCATCTTCGAGCCTCCGCATGTTGTCCAGTGTCTCGGAAAGAGGAGATGCCGAAGCCACCAACGGGTTGCGAAGTTCCAATCCCAGATACTTTGCTCTTAAGTCCATAGTTGGTTACTTAAGCTCCTTGCGCTGACTTAACGCCCTGCTCAGCCTCTGTTTCCTTCCTGTCAGGTGGCATTGCCGCTAGATACTCATAGACTGCATATCGACGACGCACATCCTCTTGAGCAAGATCGAAGAGGAATCGGGCACGCTCCGGATTAGACCGGGACAACATTCTGAAGCGATTCTCACGGTTGAGATACTCAGAAAGCGGGACTTTTGGAGGTCTCGAATCAAGCTGAAGTGGATTCTTTCCTTCCTCGACCAGAGCTGGATTGTACCGGTACAAAGGCCAGTATCCGGACAGTACCGCGGTCTTCTGGTTCTCCATCGCAGTAGCCATGTTGATACCATGGGCGATGCAATGGCTGTAGGCGATAATCAGAGAGGGCCCGGGGTAGGCCTCTGCCTCGAGAAAAGCCTTCAACGTATGTTCGTCTTTGGCCCCCATAGCCACGCTGGCTACGTAAACATGGCCATATGACATCGCCATCAATCCCAGATCTTTCTTGGGAAGCGACTTGCCGGCTGCCGAGAATTTAGCTACTGCCGCCCGAGGCGTTGACTTTGACATCTGCCCTCCAGTATTGGAGTACACTTCGGTGTCCAGAACGAGGATGTTTACATCCCGACCGGAGGCCAGGACGTGGTCCAGACCTCCAAATCCGATGTCATAGGCCCAGCCATCTCCGCCGATAATCCAGACGCTCTTTTTGACGAGCATATCCGCCAGGGATTGCATCTGGCGAACCTCCGGAGTAGCCGGAAGTTCTTCCAAACGCTTCTTTAGAGTCTCAACCCTCTGTCGCTGCTCGAAAATTCCCGGCTCACTTGATTGATCAGCATTCAATATGGAATCCACGAGCTCTTCTCCCACCTGGGAGACGAGGCCTTTCAGATATTGAGTGGCCATCTCCTTCTGTTGATCGAGCGACAGCCGCATACCAAGCCCAAACTCAGCATTGTCTTCGAATAGAGAATTCGACCAGGCCGGTCCTCTTCCGTCGCGATTACTCGTCCAGGGCGTCGTAGGGAGATTCCCTCCGTAAATCGATGAGCATCCGGTTGCGTTGGCAACAACCGCTCGATCACCGAAGAGCTGGGTCATCAACTTTATGTACGGGGTTTCACCGCAACCAGCGCAAGCGCCGGAAAATTCAAACAGCGGTTCCAAGAGTTGCGATTGCCGAACCTGCCCGCGCTTGACCCGGCTTCTTTCAATATCGGGGATTTCGAGAAACTTCTCCCAGTGAGTTTTTTGTACATCGCGAATGGGCACCTGAGCTTCCATGTTTATGGCCTTATGACGGGGCTCCTGCTTGTCTCTGGCCGGGCACACTTCGACACAGATCGAGCAACCGGTGCAGTCTTCAGGAGCCACCTGCAAGGTGTACTGCAATCCCTCCCATTCCCGGTCCCGAGCCGGGACACTTGGAAATTCGCCTGGCAGGCTCACGGCTTCCGGGTCAAAGACCTTGGTTCGAATCACCGCGTGGGGACAAACCATTACACATTTGTTGCATTGAATACAGACGGCCGGATCCCAGACAGGAATTTCCTGAGCGATATTTCTCTTTTCCCATTTGCTCGTACCGACCGGATAGGTGCCATCGCAAGGGAGCATACTGACAGGGAGTTCATCACCGCGCCCGGCGATCATGGGTCCGATAACTTCCCTTACAAAATCGGGGGCATCGACGGACACAGCACTACGCATCGGAATTTCGCTGGTGGCGGTCGCCGGAACTTGTACCTGGAAGAGATGATTCAGAGCTTGATCGACGGCTTTGAAATTCCGTCGCACGATTTCTTCTCCACGCTTCCCATAGGATTCCTGAATCGAACCCTTAATTACTTCGACCGCTTGCTCCAGAGGGAGTATTCCCGATAGTTTGAAGAATGCAGTCTGCATAATTGTATTGATGCGACTCCCGAGACCGTTTTCCCGCGCCACCCGGTAGGCATCGATCACGTAAAACTTCAGTTTCCGATCGATAATAGCTTCTTGAACCCTGCGGGGAAGACGATTCCACGTCTCGTCTGGTGGATATGGACTGTTCAGCAAGAAGGTTCCGTTCTCAACGATTCCTTTGAGGACATCCATTCGCTCCAGGAAGCTGAACTGGTGACACGCGCTGAAATTGGGTCGTTCCACGAGGTAGGTAGACCGAATCGGCTCAGGACCAAACCGCAAGTGGGAGACAGTAACAGAGCCCGCTTTCTTAGAATCGTAGACGAAGTAACCCTGGGCGTGCAGGTCGGTGTGTTCACCGATGATTTTGATCGAATTCTTGTTGGCCGACACAGTGCCGTCAGACCCCAAACCGAAAAAGACCGCCCTGACTACGTCATCCTTTTCGATCGAAAAGCTGTCCTCCAGTGGCAGACTAGAATGGGTGACGTCGTCAATGATTCCTACTGTAAAATGGTTTTTCGGCTGGGCTTCTGAAAGAGCGTCAAGAACAGCTTTCACCATTGCGGGATTAAACTCTTTCGAAGAAAGTCCATACCGTCCTCCTATCGTGCGAGGTATTTCAGCAAAGCCCCGCTTCAAAGCTTCTTCGGCAAGAGCATTGACAACGTCAAGATAGAGCGGCTCTCCCGGGCTTCCGGGTTCCTTGGTTCGGTCCAGTACAGCTATTGAGCGAGTTGAAATCGGCAGACTCCGCACGAAATCGAGACTTGAGAAGGGGCGATAAAGGCGTACTTTAACGAGGCCCACCCTTTCTCCGCTGTCGATTAAGTGATCTATCGTCTCATGAGCGGCTTCGCTACCAGATCCCATCATTACCAGAACTCTTTCCGCCTCCGGATGCCCGTGATAGTCAAAGAGGTGATAGGAGCGTCCCGTCAATTGCCCAAAATCATCCATTGTCTGCTGGACAAGGTCCGGGCAAGCCAGATAATAGGGATTGACCGTCTCTCTCGCTTGAAAGTACACATCCGGGTTCTGGGCGGTCCCTCGAATCACCGGCCGGTCCGGAGACAGGCTACGCAACCGATGGGCAAAGACGAGGTCGTCGTCGATCATTGCGCGGATCTGCTCATTGGTGACGAGTTCAACTTTTGAAATTTCGTGAGAGGTTCGGAAGCCGTCGAAGAAATGGAGAAAGGGCACGCGGGTCTTCAAAGTGGCGCTATGAGCGATCAGAGCCAAGTCCATTGCCTCCTGGACTGACCCTGAAGCCAGCAGAGCGAATCCGGTTGCCCGAGCGGCCATTACGTCGCTGTGATCGCCGAAAATAGAGAGAGCCTGGGCCGCCAGGGAGCGCGCTGCCACATGGAAAACCGTGGGAGTCAATTCTCCTGCGATCTTGTACATGTTTGGGATCATCAGGAGAAGCCCCTGAGAGGCAGTGAACGTGGTGGACAATGCGCCAGTTTGGAGGGCACCATGAATGGCTCCGGCGGCCCCTCCTTCACTTTGCATTTCCTGGACCAGCGGTACGCTGCCCCATAGATTGCTTTGCCCGGAAGCTGCCCACTGGTCGGCCCACTCTCCCATCGCCGAGGACGGAGTTATGGGATAAATTGCGATTACCTCACTGGTCTGGTAGGCAATTCGCGCAACCGCTTCGTTACCATCGATTGTGACTCTTGAGATAGACATCAGAAGCACCTCGCACAGCATTGAAACGCAATCCCTGTGCCAAGCACCGTGCAGATGACGCGTGATAGCCGGAAAAAACGGCGATGCGAGGCAAACACGCACTCGAATCAAGAAACGCCGCGGCATAAGACAGGGTGAAATGACCCAACCTAAATTCCTGAGAGCCTGAATCTACCCACAGAGGCATACACGACACCAGGTCCTGTGCTGGAGAGGACAGGAGAATTCTTGAGCTTCTGAATGCAAGTAACTGTTATTCCTCTGCAGGACGCAGTAGATTGGTTCTAGTATGAAAGCAATGGTGCTTGAGAAACCCGGACAACCGCTCGTCGAAAAGCAGTTTCCGATTCCGGAGCCGGAAGGAAAGCAACTTCTCATAGAGGTCGAGGCTTGTGCCGTATGCCGAACCGACCTTCATGTCGTAGACGGTGAGCTTCCGGAGCCGTCACTGCCTGTCATTCCGGGCCACGAGATCATTGGCATGGTCCGCAGGACGGGTCCTGATACCGAAACCATTCGCGAAGGAGACCGGGTCGGCGTACCCTGGCTCGGTTGGACGTGCGGAGAATGCCGCTTCTGTCGTTCCGGACGGGAGAACCTTTGCGATCGGGCCCGCTTTACCGGCTACACACTACCCGGAGGCTTCGCCGAATTCACAATTGCCGACGAAAGGTTTAGCATCCCCCTTGAGAACGACTCCCCTGCTGCTGAAATTGCTCCATTCCTGTGTGCGGGTTTGATTGGTTATCGCTGCCTGCGCAAGACAGGTGATGCGAGGAAGCTGGGCCTATACGGCTTCGGTGCAGCAGCCCATATTGTCATTCAGATCGCTCGTCATGAAGGGCGCGAGGTATATGCTTTCACCCGTCCCGGAGATCATTCCGCTCAGGAGTTTGCGCGGAGTATGGGTGCTGTATGGGCCGGTGATTCCGACGGCCTCCCTCCTGAAGAACTGGATGCCGCCATTATATTCGCTCCCGTTGGAGAACTGGTCCCGTACGCTCTGAGGGCTGTCGCCAAAGGAGGAATCGTCGTTTGCGGTGGTATCCATATGAGCGATATCCCTTCATTCCCCTATGAGATTCTATGGGGTGAGAGACGCATCGAATCGGTGGCGAACCTCACTCGTCAGGACGGGATCGACTTCATGGAGATTGCTCCGAAAATCCCGATCAGAACCAAAATTGAACCCTTTGTTCTGGATCAGGCCAATCAGGCACTGAATCGCCTGCGCTCCGGACAGATTGAGGGAGCAGCCGTCCTGATTATCAGATAGTCGCCACTACAATCCCGAAGGCGAAAACCTTCCTTATAGCGATAGTGCAATCGAGCCGAATGGGTTCAACAATGTGAGCTGCAGTGAGAAAATTCGCGAGAGCCAATCGGGCTCACAGTCTCGCATCTCACGAACTGAGCGGCAACCATCTCAGGCTCCTCCATGGCATTGGATGAAGTGACATTGTGAGAACGCTGCGTCCAAGTCGATGATCGGATCTCCCCGCTCTCCCTCTTTTTCTGGTCGATTAAACGAAACTGGCAGTCTTTTATGGTATTCTCTCGTCGAAATTGGGAGCCTTTACACGTAGTGAGAGTTGATCAATTCACGTTCAAGTTCTTTTGTCGAAGTTGAGAGTACATGCGAATACACTTCCTTGGAGGCGCTCAGACGGTTACAGGCTCCCAGTTTCTTCTTCAAGTTGAGCAAACAAGATTTCTGATTGAATGCGGCCTTTTCCAGGGACGGCGCAGCGAAACCTACCTCCGTAACAAGACTTTTCGTTACGATCCAGCCTCACTAGATTTCGTTCTACTTTCCCACGCTCATATAGACCACAGCGGCAATATCCCCAATCTTGTGAAAAGCGGATTTAATGGGACCATTTACGCCACAACGGCAACCGTCGATCTATGCCAGTTGATGCTTAGGGACTCGGCCTACCTGCATGAAAGGGATGCCCAATGGGTGAACAAAATCAGAGGAAAGAAAGGCGAGGGTGCGGTCGAGCCCCTTTATACGATCGACGATGCCGAAGCGGCCATGAATCAGTTTGTTGGGATTCCCTACAATCGTCCTTTCCGCATCAATGATGCCGTCTCGGTGACCTTTCGGGATGCCGGCCATATCCTGGGTTCGGCGGGAATTCTTCTGGAGATTCACGAGAAATACCGAAAGATTCGTCTTGGCTTCAGCGGTGACGTCGGCCGTAAGAGCATGCCTATCCTGCGCGACCCCGATTACCTCCGCGGCTTGGACGTGATGATCCTGGAGTCCACATATGGTAATCGCATCCACAGGCCGTCGACCGATATGTACGAGAGGCTCAGCGCCCTAGTCGAAGAAACCACCCGGTTGGGTGGCCGAATCATCATCCCCGCCTTTGCTGTCGGGCGAACCCAGCTTCTGGTGTATATGCTGCATAAACTGACGCTGCAGAACCGTATCCGGGATATTCCGATATTTGTTGATAGCCCGCTCGCCTGCAATGCCACGGAGGTTTTCCGGCTTCATCCTGAATGCTTCGACCGGGAAACCCATCGCCTCTTTTTCCGAAACCAGATGGACCCCTTCGGTTTCGACCGGCTGGAATATATCCACGACGTCGAGGAATCCAAGAGGCTGAATTCATTAAATTACCCACACATCGTGATCTCGGCCTCCGGCATGGCCGAAGGTGGACGAGTTCTCCATCATTTGAAGCACAGCATAGGCGACCCCCGTAGTCTGGTTCTCTTCGTGGGATATGCGGCGGCCGAGACACTGGCTCGCAAATTAATAGACGGACATCAGCAGGTGCGCATTTTTGGAGAAGAGTATCAGGTACGCTGCAAAGTCGCCGCAATGGACGATTTCAGTGCCCATGCCGACCGTGACCAGCTTCTGGAATACGTGAGCCTGCAGTCTCCCTCACGACTTAAACACCTCTTTCTGGTCCACGGTGAACCAGAGCAAGCCATCCCTCTACAGTCGGCCATTCGAGAGCGTGGTTTCAGAAGGGTAGAATATCCCGCCTACGGCGACGTAGTGGAACTGTAAGCGTAGGGGGAGACCAATTGGAAATCATCCGACGCATGATCGCTGGCCGTGTTACTGGCGTCTTCGGCCGGCTGTATCGTCCTCCCGGACAAATACCGGTTCTCCGCTCAAGTAGGTTCTCAGAGGCTGAATGTCCTTGATCTCATCGACCGGACAGGTCAAGAAGTCACGGTCCAGGATAACAAAGTCCGCAAATTTGCCTTCTTCCAGAGAGCCGGTTCGATCTTCCTGTCTCAACAGGTAAGCATTGTTCCAGGTGTAAAAGCGAAGAGCCTGCTCTCGGCTCAAAGACTCTTCCGCGTGAAGGGATCCTTCATATCCCCTCGCCTTGCGAGTAATCGCAATCCACATTCCAAGGAACGGATTGTAAGGATTGATAGAACGCAACCCCCCTATTTTTTGCATATGATCGCTTCCACCGCCCGCTATCGCATCATGCTCAAAGATAGTCTTGAGCGGCTGAAAGTACCGTAGCCGCTCATTTCCAAATTGGGCTGAGAGCGTTCGAGCATCGAGATAAAGCCATGCCGGCTGAATATCCACCACCACTCCAAGACGCTTCATCATTTGAACCGCTTCCAGGCTCATAAAATTGGAATGAGTAATCGAGGAACGGGTCTCTCTGACCGGCAACCCCCGGTCATGGAGTTTTTCGTAGGTCTCGAGAAGCAGATGGACAGCCCCATCACCAACAGAATGAGCGGTAAACTGGAGACCCGACTGGATGGTCGTTGCCACGATCGATTCGAGCCGATCCGGTGGGATGAAACGTACACCGCGGTACTCAGGATCGTCGATCGAATAGATCTTGCTCACGCCCCACGGCTGGCGCATGTAGGCGCTTCCGGTCAGCATCCCGCCGTCTAAAAAAGTCTTGATCCCCACGATGCGCAGCATGTGATCTCCCCTGACCAGAGGATGGAGACCCACTTTCTTGATATTTGCCAATACTTGGTTAAGGTTGCCGTCAGTATCGATATAGTGAGAGGCAGCTACTCGGACCGTTAACTCTCCGTTATCGTATAGTCTTTTATAACGATCAAGAGCGGAGGGGCTGGCCGACCTGTCTCCTATGGTCGTAAGGCCGTTCGCGTTGTAGTCGGCAATCAACATCTTCAGTCGCTGGTAGCGATCTTCCCCGGTGGGCTCTTTGGTACCTGTGTTCTCGGGCACGTCGATGTAATGTTCATACTTTCGAATGACTCCCGTGGGTTCACCTGTTTCAGGATCCCGCTCAATACGTCCTACACCGTCGTCGACATAATTTCTATCAATCCCGAAAGCCTCGAGAGCCAGCGAATTCAGAGCTGCGTCCGGGCCGGTCGAAAACACAACGGGATTTTTCGGAGCAGCCTCGTCGAGTTCCTCGCGACTTGGATATCGCTGTTCATCCAGTCGAGTGATAAAGACCTGCCGAACCTGAATCCAGTCACCTTCATTCAAAACGCTTGCGCGCTGGCGAATATAGGAGAGCACATCGTCGATGCTCCTCATATCGGGAATCGGGTGGTCGAACTCCGTCATAGAAGCACCGCTGGGGTGAGTGTGAGAATCTATCAGGCCGGGAATAACCGTCTTTCCCTCTAAATTGATAACCTGGGTATTGGCTCCCCGTAACTCCAGGACCTCGGCATTACTCCCGAGCGCCACAATTATTCCATCTCTCACAGCCATTGCCTCAACGATCGAGTCATTAGAGTCGACGGTAAGAATCTTCCCCGAATGAATGATTAAGTCGGCATTCTGAGCCAGGATTGAAGGCCACGCCAACCCGATCGCAGCTACAAGAAGCCCGATTCTAAGAGCTCGGATGAAGGCTGCACGTGGGGCCGTGTAGAAACGTTTTGTCCGTCTTGTCGACGAGTTGCTCGAAACTTTGTCTTGAGAGCGAGAACCCTTCGAAAGGCCTGTTATTGGTCTCATCATCATCTCCCTTGAGAAAGTAGGGTATGGTGGTTGCACGTTGATGTTAGCTGAATTCGAGATGAGAAGTAAGATTGATCTCGACGTGTCAAAGCTGGGACTCAATCCACTGCGTCTGGAACAGAGCTTGCCTGTACTCAACATGTACAGGCTGCTAAGCTGAGGATGGCGGTCGGTAGTGACTTCCGCTACCCACTGCTCAGGTAAGGGTGGAGTCCGAGAATGGCTACTGATGCTCTAATCTACATTCACGTCATTGGAATCGCTATCGTCTTCGCGTTTGGTTACTATCTTGGCTCGCGAAAAAAGCACTGAACAACTTAAATCGCACTCTGCCCGGGTTATCTGGTCGATCCGATGAAGGTCTCGGTGGCACGGGGAAAAGCGGTCTGGGCAGCCACTATTCGGCTGTCAGTGAGACGCAAGCGACCTTCCATCAACTACCTGATCCTGTATCTCAACTCACTAGACCCCACCACGCGCTGGTACAAGATCCGAGTGACTTTCTGCCGTCCACAAGATCGCGTCGATCCCTGCGAGCACGAATTCGATCTCTTGGAGTTTGGCTCAGATCGGCCCTGCTGTGCCTTCTGAACCGGCTACGTCACTTCAGACCCGCTCCGGGCTAGGCAGCCGCCTCGAAACTGATGAATTCCAGGCCGTATTAGAATCGTACCTTTACTCGTCCAAACGCGTCAGGATCCGGTCTGCCACAGCTTCACCTGCCGATATACATTCGGGGATCCCGACTCCTCCGTAGTAGGCACCTGATAGTACCAATTCGGGGTATGCGTCGACCATCCGCCGGATCTGCTTCAAGCGCTCGCTGTGTCCGACCAGCAGCTTCGGCAACGCTCGTCCCAGATGGCGGACTCTGGTCAGAATCGGGTCACAAGAAACCCCGAGCAGACGACCCATCTCCTCGTGCACCAGTTGAATCAACTCGTCATCCGACTTCGACTCTCGCGCCCTGCGACCATCATGGATGGCACATCGAAGCAGCACGAAATTTTCCGGGCAACGGCCGTCAAACTTCCGGTGTACCCAGGTGCACGCATCGAGTACTTCGGCTTCCGCTGCAGAAACAATAAAGCCAAATCCATCCAGAGGATGTGGAACCTCCCCTGCAGGGTAAGCCAGGTAAACCAGCGTACTGGATGAATAGAGAATTTCCCCCAGTCTGGCTGAAAGTTCTCGGTGGAAGTCCCGTAACAACCTTGAAGCAACCGGGGCTGGTGTTGTGACTATCAGGTAATCGTACGAAGAGCTGAAATCAGCGGTCTCGATTTTAATCCGTCCGTCCGCTTCATGGGCTACCCGCAGAACTTCTGTCCCGGTGAGAAATTCCACGTCCGGCAAAGCATTCTCCAGGGCTTCAACCAGCCGTTGCATGCCGGCTCGCAAGGTGAGGAAGGCCGAAGCTCCAGTCCGTGTACCGTTCAATGGACGTTTTCGAAGACCTCTCCAGAGGCTGCGATACTGTTGCTCAATACTCCGCATCTCGGGTAGCGCACTGACGGTGCTAAGCTCATTGATATTGGCTGCGTAGATTGCACCCACCATCGGCTCGACAAGGCGTTCAGTAAATTCCCTTCCCAGTCGCCGTTCAAAGAATTCTGAAACGCTGAGATCACCGTTGCTGGGTGATATAAACGGCTCTAGGAAGACCCTGAGCTTTCCACGCAAGCTTAGCGGAGCCGTTCTCCAAAAGGAACTCAGGCGGACGGGTGAGAGAAATGCCATTCCGTCGGGATACGCGAGCAATTGGCCGTCGAGAACCACGTAATTCTTCCGCTGATAATCGTTGGATCCTAATAGCTCGTCTCCGACACCGAGTTCCTTGACGAGACGGACAGCAGCCTGCTTATAAGACACGAAGCCCTCAGGTCCCCATTCCAGAAGAAAGTCGCCTTCTTGCTCAGATCGAATCACGCCACCGAGAGTTTTCTCTCGCTCGATGACCTGGATTTGTAGTGCTTTCTGGAGTTGGCTGCTCTTCTTCTTTAGGTAGTAAGCGGCGGAAAGTCCGGAGATGCCTCCTCCCACGATACCAACGCGCCTGACTCGACTCATGGACACATTCTAGCAGCCTATACGGATCACACGTCTTCGGGTGAAATGACCTGCTCTCGTCAACTGGCCGGGTGAAATGGCCCGCTCACAGCGACCCGTCCCGTTTAGTTCCCCGCTAACCGAGACCTGCCCCTTTACTGCACCCTTCACTGCACAGCGAGCAGAAACCTGTCCCCTTTCCTGCCCTGTCCCCTTTCCTGCCCCTGCACCCTTCACTGCACAGCGAGCAGAAACCTGTCCCCTTTCCTCCCCCCCTACTCCCCCGGCCCACAAAGTCCTCCCCCCTTTACCCCCCCCC
>Ga0079224_100008048_pt1 | contig 14231 bp, 6 predicted proteins | sample Stecom2015_FD_80414 | JGI IMG/M metagenome (GOLD analysis project Ga0079224, IMG submission 80414) | Agricultural soil microbial communities from Utah to study Nitrogen management - Steer compost 2015 | ecosystem: Environmental > Terrestrial > Soil > Agricultural land | place: USA: Utah...
CGGATCCGTCTCGTCGGTGCGCTCGCCCTCCGCGGGGGTGAGCCCCTCGGTGCGGCCCCCGCCGGCGGCCACGAGGAGCGCGATCTCGCCCTCCGGCATCGGGGGGTCGGAACGCAGCTGGACGATGGGGTCGGAGGCGGTCCCGCCGAGGTCGATCCACGCGGTGGCGCCGGTGGTCTGGAAGCGCACGCGCAGATCGAGCGCGGGGTTCGACAGCGGTGCGTCGCGCCAGAGCACGCGGCTCGGCTCGAGCTCGAAGGCGCGACCGAAGAGCGAGACCCGACCGCGCTCCGCTTCCACCGCGCCGTCGGCCGAGAGTCCGCCCTCCGGGGTGCCGCGCAGCCGAAGGCCCACCTTTGCGTCCACGCTGACGTCGGGCCCGCGCACCTCGATGGGCGCCGAGGACGAGAGCGCGAGCCGCACGGGAAGGGGCGGCGTGCGCGGGCCTTCCTCGGGACGCTCCTTGAGCACCACGACGTCCTCGGGCGGGGCGAGGTCGTGGAGCTGGCGCCCGCCGAGGCCGGCGAGCTCGACCCGCGCGCCCTCGATGCGCACATCCGCCTCGAGGGCCTCGGCGAACCGGCCCTCGATGACGCCGCGGGTGGTGACCCGCGCCACCTCCCCCTGCATACCGCCCACCGGGAGCTCGCGGCTGCGGAAGCGGAAATCGAAGTCGAAAGCGCGCGGCGCGCCCACGATTGCCCCCTGCAGGACGGCGAGGCCGCTCCGCGCGTGCGCCTCGAGCAGGGCGACGTCGACGCGATCGGGCGCGAGGTCGGCGCGCAGCTCGATGCGGTCGTAGCGGAGCCCGCCCACCGGTTGGACCACCCCGTTGCGCACGACGAGTCGTCCCTCCGGGAAGCGGGCGTCCATGCGCCCGCGGGCGGCGAGCTCGGCGAAGAGTTCGCCGTCGACCGCGGCGAGGGGGGGAAGCAGCGAGAGCGGCCGGAGCGAGAAGGCCTCCGCGCGCAGCTCCACCTCCCACGGGAGCGCCGCAAGCCGACCGAGCCCCCGGGGGCCGAAGGCGACGCCCTCTTCGAGGGCGAGGCGCGCCTCGAGGGTTCCGGCGCGCGGATCGATGGCAAAGAGGCGGAGGTCCGGCGCGGGCTCCAACTCCAGCCGCAAACCGAGATCGCCGAGCGGGATGCCACCGTAGGTGAGCGCACGCGCGTCCAGCAGCGCCCGTCCCGTGAGCGCCTCGAAGGTGCCGCGCAGCGTCCCGCGGGTGGCGACAACGCCGGCGAGTCGCTCGCGCTCCCGGCCGCCGGTGGGCGCCGCCGCGGGCGGGAGCCAGCGCAGGCGGGCCAAGTCGAGCGCCGGGAGGTGCCAGCTCACCTCGAGCGGCGTGCGCGCCGGCGCGGTGGCGAGCCGTTCGAGCGGCGCGCCCGCGCGCGCCACGAGGCGGAGCGGCTCCTGGCCGGAGAGGATGCCGAGCAGATCGACGGCGACCTCCTCCTCCGTGGAGCGCGCGGCGAGGAGGAGATCGACGCGCTCGCCGCTTTCCGGCCAAACGGCCGCCACCTCGATCCGGGCGTCGCCGCGCGGCGAACGCAGCGGGCCCCGCACCTCCACGTCGGCGGCGAGACCGCCGCGCAGGCCGGGGAGGAAGGGCGCCGCCCATGCGGCGAGGTCGACGCCGCGCACCTCGAGCGCGCCGCGCGCCGCGGGGGTGGAGAGGAGATCGGCGATCGCCGACTCGGGGTCGTGCCACGAGCGCCAGGCGTCCAGCGGTGCGCGGGCTTCGAAGGCGAGCAGGCGCATGCCGTCCAGGCGCCAGGCCTGCGCCCGGGCCTCGGCCTCGCCCTCCTCCAGACCGAGATGCAGCTCGGCGTCGACGGCGGGGCCGCCCGCGAGGGGCCTCAGCTGCGCGGCGAAGAGGTGCGCCTCGGCCCGCGGGCTGCGCGCCCGCCCCGCGATCGCGATGCGGCCGCGCAGGATGCCGGGGGGAAGGGGGCGCTCGAGCCGTGCGCCGAGGCGGCCGAGGTCGAGGGGATCGATGCGGAGGTCCAGATGCAGGGGGGCCGCGGCCCGCGGCATGCCGGCGGGAAGATCGGCGTCGAGCCAGAGTGCGCCGAGGCCGCTGGCGGCGGCCTCCAGCTTCGCGCCGATCCTCCGGCCGTGCGGATGCAGCCGGCCGCGTGCGATGACCGCGTCGCGCTCCTCCCCCTCGTCGGCGCGGAGGCCGAAGCGCAGGGCGCCGTCCTCGCCCCGGCGGGCGTGCAGGCGGAGGCGATCCAGGGCGAGCCCGCGCAGGCGGAGCGCGCCGGCCCGCGCATCGAGCGTACCCCGCGGCGGGACGAGCCGCCCCGCGCCCTCGACCAGCAGATCGCTCAGGAGGAGTTCGCCCACCGCGAGCTGCGGGAAGCGACCCTCCACACGGACGGCGAGATCCGGGAGCACGCCGCGCAGGGCGAGATCCGCGCGGCCCCGACCGCGCAGCGGTAGCAGCTCGACGAGGCCGCGCAAGGGCGCGAGTGCAGCGGCGAGATCGGCGACGTCCAGGCGGAGGCGGAGGTCGAGCGCGTCGGGCCGCACCTTGCCTTCGGCCCGCGCGCGCGCGCCGGGAAACGCGAAGTCGAAAGACTCCACCTCGAGCTCCTCGCCGCGCAGGCGCAGGCGCACGTTGCCCGGCCCCGCGGTGGCGCCGCGATCGAGATCGAAAGACAGGCGCGCCGTGGGCGGGCCCGGGACCAGCGTGGCCTCGACGCTTCCCCGGCCGCCGAGGACGAGGCGCGGTGCGTCGCGGAGCACGGCCGAGGGGTCGAAGTGCCGCAAGACGAAGTGGCCCCGGTAGCGGAGGAAGTCTTCGCTCTGCACGGTGAGATCGAGCCGCCCTCCCCCGCGGGGCTCGATGCGCAGCTCGCCGCGGCTTCGGCGGGCGAGGTGGAAGCGCCCTGCGAACGGAACCGGTCCGGAAAGAGAGACACCGAAAGGCGCCGCTTCCGCCCGGCCGACGCTCCCCTCGATGCGGACGTCCCCCTCGAGCGCGTGGATGTCTCCCTTTCCCGAGGCGAAGACCTCGGTCTCGCCGAGGGTCACGGAGAGGGCGTGCAGCCAGAGGTCCCAGCCCGAGAGTTCGGCGCGCAGGAAGAGATCGAGCGGGGCATGCACGGGGAGGCGGGCGTCGGCGTGCAAGGCGAGCGCGATGCGGGCGGAGGCGTCGCGCCACGCCCCCTCCGCGAAGACGTCGATCCTTTGCACCCACACCTGCCGTTCGCCCACGCGAGGCGCGAGCAGGAAGGTCCCGTTTTCCAGGCGCAGCGCGTGCAGGCGGATGGGAAGGGGCGCGCGGGGCGGCTCGGCCGCGGCGCCGGCACGCGGCGGCGGGGGCGTGCGCGGGAGGAAGACGGCGCCCAATCCACCCTCCGGATCCTCCCCGTCGATCCAGACGAGGGGGCGTTCGACGCAAAACTCCTCCACCTCGATGCGGCCGCGCAGCAGATCGAGCGCCGAGAAGCGCACCCGGATCGCATCGACCGAAGCCGCGGGCACGCCGTGGGGATCGACGAGGAGCGCCGGCCCGATCTCGATCCGCCCGGGCCCGTTCAGACGGATGCCGGCGAGATGGATGCGTCCGCGAAAGAGCGCGGCGAGGACCACCTCGGCCGCGCCGGCCAGCCGATCGCCGCCCCAGGGCGAAAAGAGAAAAAGGAAGACATTCCAGGGGATGGAAAGGATACACAGGAGGACGACGGCCCACCGCCTTCGCATTCAGAACGCCTCGCCGATGGAAACGAAGACGGCGAACCAGTCGATGAAGTTTTTTTCGACCACCTGGTCGGATCCGATGACGCGGACGTGGCGATGCAGCGGTCGATAGCTGAGGTCGACCCGGACGGGTCCGACCGGCGTGCGCAACCGCGCGCCCGAGCCCACCGCGAGCAGGAGCTCGTCGAGTTCGAAGGCCTCGGTCGAGCCGGCGGCGACGTTGCCCACGTCGGCGTAGAAGACCACGGCCCAGGTCGGCGAGAGGTACCAGCGCAGCTCGCCGGTCCCGAGCAGGGAGGAGTTGCCCCCCAGCGGTACGAAGACCGTCTCGCGGTCCTCGCCCCTCCCCACCACCACCGCCTGCTGCGGGGAGAGCCGGGTCGCACCGACGCCGCGGAAGCCCGCGGCGCCACCCCCGAAGAAGCGCACCACGATCGGCGAGCAGCGCGTCTCCACGTCGTAGGCGGTGGGCGCCATCGCGCGGCATTCGCTCTCCGACATCAGCGGTTGGAGGATGCCCACCTCGAGGCGCAGCGCGAGCACCCACGATGGTCCGAGCGGTAGATAGCCCCGCACCTCGGGGACGATGCGGAGCCAGTCGAAATCGCCGCCGAGGACCTCGCCGCCCTGCTGCAAGCCGAGCGCGAAAAAGGCCCCCGAGCGCGGTTCGAGCACGTCGGAGCGGCGGTCCATCACCAGGCGCTGCTCCAGGTACGAGAAGGTGCAGCCCCCGGGACAGTTCACGGGCGGCAGCGGGCGACCGGTGGCGACCGGCGAGGTGAAGGTGCGGACGTCGAAGTAGCGCTGCAGGTTGTAGCTCGGCACCAGGTAGAGCCAGCGCCGGAGGCGGACGGGCGCGCCGAGGCTGGCGCGGATCGACTGGGAGACGAAGGAGAGGGTGAGCTGGCGCTCGTAGGTGAGGCCCGCGGCCAGGTCCACCTGGTTGCCGATGACGTCGGGCTGGGTGAAGCGCAACGCCGAGACGGCCGCGATGCCCGACTCCGCCTCGGCGGAGCCGAAGATGAAGCGGTAGGCGACCTCGTTGCGAAACTCCAGGTGTTGCAGGCCGCCGAAGAGGTCGAGGTGGGCGAAGTCGGCGAGCAGGCGGATCTGTTGGTAGCTCTGCTCGATGCCGGCGCCGCCACCGAGCCGCAGCCGCAGAAAGTCCGCCTCCCGCACCGTCACCATCACCAAAACGGTGGCCGATTCCGGATCCGGCCGACCGAGGCGGACGGCGACGCTGGAGAAGACGCCGAGATCGAAGACCTCCGCCTGCGCCTCTCGGAGGCGCTCCGGATCGTAGCGATCGCCCTCGCGCACCACCCGGTGGACCGCCGCGCGGATGCGGCGGTCGGGCACCATGAGATTGCCGACCACGTGGATGCGCCCGATCCGGTAGCGCGGCCCCGGCCGAACCACGAAAATGGCGTTCGCCTCGCCGCGCTCGCGCTCCACTTCCACGCGCGCTTCGACCTCGGCGGTGGCGTAGCCCTCGGCATCGAGGCGCTCTTCGAGTTGGCGCTTGAACGCCTGGTGAGCGCTCTCGGTCCAGCGCATCCCGGCGCGCAGCGGGTTTCCGGAGAGCACGCGCCGCCGCACGTCGGCGGGCAGCGCGTCGAGGCCCTCCACGAGCACCGCGCCGAGGATGGTGGGTGGCCCCTCGTCCACGCGGAACAGGACGTGCACCCTCCCCGCCGCCATCGGCTCGACCCGGACGTCGGCCCGGGCGGAGAAGAAGCCCTCGTCGCGGTAGAAGGCCTCGATGCGGCGCAGATCCTCGGTGAGCTGGCCGGGGTCGAGGGTGCGGACCTCGCCGAGGAAGAGAAAGCGGTCGCTCGGGCGGGTGGCGAGACCGCCGAGGATGCGGCGGTTGGGGAGGCTGTGGTTGCCCTCGATCGACACCTTGCCGATACGCGGCGCCTCGCCCGCGGTCGCGGGCTCGAGCGGATCCACGCCGGCGCCCTCGTTCTGCAGGGTCGCCGCGGCGAGGAGGACGGCGAGGAGGGCGACGGCGCTCACGCCCCCCATGATGTGCGCTCGATTCCGCCCCGTCCACGGACGGCGCCCGACGCCCCGTTCAGGTGTCGGTGCGCCGATACTCGGCGTCGATCACGTCCTCGCCGCCGCCCGGTGCGCCCGACCCGGAGCCGTCGGGAGGAGGCGTCGGACCCGCGGCGCGGTAGAGCTCCTCCGCGGCGCGGTGGCTCGCCGCCTCCAGGTCGCGCACCGCCTGGCGCAGAGTCTCGATCGCGCCGTCGCGCGCACCCTGTACCTTCGCCACGGCATCGCGCAACGCCTGCCGCGTGCCTTCCGTGAGCTTGGATTCGTTTTCCCGCAGAAGCTTCTCCGCCTGGTAGGAGAGGGCGTCGGCGCGGTTGCGCTCCTCCACCTCCTCGCGACGGCGCCGGTCCTCCTCCTCGTGCGCCCGGGCGTCCGCGACCATCCGCTCGACCTCCTCCCGGGGCAGGCCGGAGCTCTCGGTGATGGTGATCCGCTGCTCCCGTCCCGTGCCGCGGTCCTTGGCACTGACGTGGAGGATGCCGTTGGCGTCGATGTCGAAGGTGACCTCGATCTGGGGCACGCCGCGCGGCGCGGGCGGGATCCCCTCGAGGTGGAAGCGCCCGAGGGTGCGATTGTCGCGCGCCATCTCGCGCTCGCCCTGCAGCACGTGGATCTCCACCGAGGTCTGGTTGTCCGCGGCGGTGGAGAAGATCTCCGTGCGCCGGGTGGGGATGGTCGTGTTGCGCTCGATGAGTCGGGTCATCACGCCGCCGAGGGTCTCCACCCCCAAGGAGAGCGGCGTCACGTCGAGCAGGAGCAGGTCCTTGACCTCGCCCGAGAGGACGGCGGCCTGGACGGCGGCGCCGATCGCCACCACCTCGTCCGGGTTGACCGAGCGGTTGGGCTCCTTGCCGAAGTAATTGCGCACCACCTCCTGGATGCGGGGCATGCGCGTGGACCCGCCCACCAGGATCACTTCGTCGATGTCGTTCGGCGTGAGCCCTGCGTCCCGCAAGCACGTCTCCACCGGCCCCATCGAGCGCTGGACGAGATCCTCCACGAGCCGCTCGAGCCGCGCGCGGCTCAACTTGCGGACCAGGTGCTTGGGGCCGGTCTGGTCCGCAGTCAGGAAGGGCAGGTTGATCTCGGTCTCCGTGGTCGAGGAAAGCTCGATCTTCGCGCGCTCGGCCGCCTCCTTCAGGCGCTGCAGCACCATGCGATCGCCGGAGACGTCGATCCCCGTCTCGGCGCGGAACTCCTCGATCAACCAGTCCATGATCCGCTGGTCGAAGTCGTCACCGCCGAGATGCGTGTCGCCGCTGGTGGCGAGCACCTCGACCACGCTCTCCCCCACCTCGAGGATGGAGATGTCGAAGGTGCCGCCGCCGAAGTCGTACACCGCGATCTTCTCGTCCTTCTTCTTGTCGAGACCGTAGGCGAGCGCCGCCGCGGTGGGCTCGTTGACGATCCGCTTCACCTCGAGCCCGGCGATCTGGCCGGCGTCCTTGGTCGCCTGGCGCTGGGCGTCGTTGAAGTAGGCCGGGACGGTGATCACCGCCTCGCGCACGGGCTCGCCCAGGTAGGTCTCCGCGGCCTGGCGGAGCTTGCGGAGGATCTCCGCCGCCACCTCCGGCGGGGAGAGCTTCTTGTCGAAGACCTCGATGCGCGCGTCGCCGTGGGGCCCGGGCACCACGTGGTAGGGGACGAGCTTGGACTCCTCCTGCACCTCGTCGAAGCGCCGCCCCATGAAGCGCTTGATGGAGAAGATGGTGTGCGCGGGATTGGTGATCGCCTGCCGCTTGGCGAGCTGGCCGACCAGGCGCTCGCCCCGCTCGGTGTAGGCGACCACCGAGGGCGTCACCCGCGCGCCCTCCTGGTTGGCGATGACCACCGGGCTCTTCCCCTCCATCACCGCCACCACGGAGTTGGTGGTTCCCAGGTCGATGCCGATCACCTTGCCCACGGCGACGCCTCCGCCCGCGGGGCACGGCCCCGAGAAGGACCGCAACCCATGGAAATAGCTTCGGTTTTCCTATCGTTGCCCAATCTAACCACCCGGTGCGATCCCCGCGTGGGAGAGGGTGCGTAACGCAGTGCGCAGTGCCACCCTCTTTTCCCAGATGGGGCGCGCCTCCGGACGCTCCGGGAGGCGGGGGAGCGGGCGCGAAGCACGCCCAAGGTGCAGATTTTTCAGGACATTTTCCGAATGGGCCCAATCGGTGGCACAGCGAATGCATGAAAGCCACGCCCACCCCGGCTGGGATGGCGCACTGCGACATGAGCTTCCCAGCCGCGCGGCGGGGCCTGGCGCCCCGGGGAGCCGTTGGATGATCGCTTCCGCTGCTGCTGCACCTTTGGGCAACTCGGTCGCCGTCCTCCTCAACGCCAACGCCAAGCGGGTCTCGCGCCGCGTGCACGAGGTTCTCCGCCACGTCGTCCCGGCCGACGATCTCTTCCTCTCCCGCTCGACCGCGGAGGCCCGCGCGATCGCGCGCGAGGTGGTCGACCGCCGTTACCGCACGGTCTTCACCGGCGGGGGCGACGGCACCTTCGTCTCCTTCGTCACCGAGATCCTGAACTTCCTGCGCGACCCCAGCGAGCCGCTCCCCCGCTTCGGCGTGCTGCGCCTCGGCACGGGCAATGCGCTCGCCGGCATGGTCGGCGCCGCCCCGGGCGTGGGCATCGTGGACGACGTGCTCCGGGCCCGCGCCGGGCAGGTGCCCAGCGTGCGCCGCATCGATCTCCTGCTTTCCAACGGGCGGGCGACGCCCTTCGCCGGCGTCGGCCTCGATGCCGCGGTGCTCAACGACTACATGGCCCTCAAGCGCCGCATGGGCGACGGCCTACTCAAGCGCCTCGGCACGGGCGCGCCGGGCTACGTGCTCGCCGTGGCCTCGCGCACCCTCCCCGCCTACCTGCGGCGCCGGAAGAACCCCGAGATCGAGGTGGTCAACGGCCGCGGGACCGCGGTCCTGCTCGGACCGGACGGCCGCCCGGTGCGCGAGATCCGGCCGGGCGAACTCCTCTACCGCGGCCCGGCGCAGATGTGCGCCGCCTCCACCGTACCCTTCTACAGCTACGGTCTGCACATGTTCCCCTACGCCGGGCAGGTCCCCGGCACGATGCAGCTCCGCATCGCCAACGTGCCCGCGCTGACCGCGATCGCCCATCTCGGCGCCGTCTGGAACGGCACTTTCACCCATCCCAAGCTGCACGACTTCTTGGTGCAGGAGGTCGAGGTGCGCTCGCGGGAGAAGCTGCCGCTGCAGGTGGGCGGCGATGCCGAAGGCTTCGTGAACCGGTTCGAGTTCCGCCTCGCGCCCCGCTCGGTCGAGCTGGTCGACTACTCGAACGCTTGAGCGACGGCGCGCGCCCGCCGAGATCCACGGGGAAGAATCCGCGCACATTTTTCGTTTGACTCGGCGAGGGCCATTTCGTAGAAGGCCCCCGTCAACGCGGTTGCCGCGGGGTGGAGCAGCCAGGTAGCTCGTCGGGCTCATAACCCGAAGGTCGCAGGTTCAAATCCTGCCCCCGCAACCATCGAGGCGCCGACCGGTCGGTCGGCGCTTCTTTTTTTTTGCCGGCCACGCGGCACCCCACCGGTCTGGTAGGTATCCTCTCCATGGACGCGACCAGCCCCGTTCGGCGAGCGTGCCGGCTCCTTGCGGTGCTGATGCTCGCCCTGCCCTTGGCGGCGTGCACCATGTTCAGCGCCCCCAGGTACCGCGGACCGAAGAGCGACCACTTCGACGGCGAGCGCTTCGTCAACCAGGGCGGAGTACGCCCGCACGGCTTCGGCGCCTTCCTCCGCTGGACGCTCGGCCGAACCCCCCGACCCTGGCGCGCATGGACCGACGCACCCCCCGGGCCCCCTCCTCCCGAACGCGTCGGCCCGGGCGAGCTGCGCGTGACTTTCGTCAACCACGCGACCGTCCTGGTGCAGCTCGACGGGGTCAACGTGCTCACCGACCCGGTCTGGTCGGAACGGGTGAGCCCCGTCGCCTTCGCGGGCCCCAAGCGGGTGCGGCCGCCGGGGATCCGCTTCGAGGACCTCCCGCCCATCGATGCGGTGGTCATCAGCCACAACCACTACGACCACATGGACCTGCCGACCCTCCGCCGCCTCGGGCGCAGCTTCGCCCCTCGCTTCGTGGCGGGGCTCGGCAACGCGCGCTTCCTCCAAGCGAATGGGATCGCCAACGCCGGGGATCTCGACTGGTGGCAGTCGGTGCAGCTTCGCAACGGCGTGCGCATCACCGCCGTGCCGGCGCAGCACTTCTCGAACCGCGGGATGACCGACTCCGACGCCACGCTCTGGGCCGGCTTCGTGATCGAGGGCTCGGCGGGCTACGTCTACTTCGCCGGCGACACCGGCTACGGCCCGCATTTCGAGCAGATCCGCGCGCGCTTCGGCCCGCCCCGCCTCGCCCTCCTCCCCATCGGCGCCTTCGCGCCCGAGTGGTTCATGTCACCGGTCCACATTTCGCCCGCCGAAGCGGTACAAGCCCACCGGGTGCTCGGCGCGGGGAGGAGCGTCGCCATCCACTTCGGCACCTTCCGCCTCTCGGACGAGGGGCAGGACGAACCCGTCGAGCGCCTGCACGAGGCGATCGCGGAGGCCGGAATCGATCCCGAAACCTTTTGGGTGCTCGACTTCGGGGAAGGACGCGACGTCCCTCCCCTCGAGGCCACAGCCACGCCCGATCCCATTCTCCCCCGCCCTCCCCTGCGGTAGCCCTGGCGCCGGGTCGCGATTCGCCTCTCCGGTACTTCAGTCGAGGGGTAGGAGGGGGAAGGGATCGAGGGGGTTGGGGCCGTGGGCGAGGGCGGCGTCGACGGCGGCGAGCTTCTTGCCCACGGTGGCGGGGTCGCCGAGGACGCGGGCGACGAGCTCGGCGACGTCGGCCCGGTGGACGAAGCCGTGGATGGTTGGGTCCTCGGTGAGCACGCCGCGGCCGGTGGCCGGGTCGGAGCGCAGGCCGCCGGGACGCACGATGGTCCACGCCAACGACGACCGCGCGAGGCGCTCCTCGGCCTCCGTCTTGGCGTCCACGATGGGGCCGAGGACGGCGGCCACCCGCTCGGCCATGTGGGGGCGGGTTTCGCCGCAGCCGAGCGAGGTGACGAGGACGAAGCGCTCCACGCCATGTCGCTCGGCCTCCTCGATCACCCGGACGTTGCCCTCTCGATCGACCACGGGCGGCTGCCCGAAAGCGGTGCCGAGGGTGCTCACCACCCGGCCGCCGCTCCCGAGAGCCTCGAAGGCGGCGGCGACGTCCGCCGCCGAGAGCGCATCGCCCTCCACCAGCCGGACGCCGAGCGCCCGCAGCGGCTCGACGTCGCTTTCGGGCCGCGCCATCGCGACGACCTCGGCGCCCCGCGCGCGCAAGAGGCGGGCGAGTTCGAGGCCGACGCCGCGGGTGGCGCCGAAGATCAGCACCCGCTCATTCCGCACAGGCCACCTCCTGGCCATCCCCGGCGACGCAGCGGCGCTTCGGCTGGCCGGGCAAGTTCGCATGGGGCATGGGGCGGTTGACGTAGCCCTGGCCCGGCCGCGGATCGGCGGCGGGGATGCCCGCGCGCTGCGCCACCACCAGGCCGAGCTGCACGAAGCGGAAGTCGCCGCCCAGACCGGCTTCGAGATCGCCGGCGGCGGACCACTCCCACCAATCGGAAAAGCCCAGCTCCACCGCGCGCTGCAGCGCGCGCACGGCCTCCTCCCGGCGGTGCTCGCGCAGGCGCGCGCGGGCGAGGTGGAAGTGGCCCTTTGCGTCCTCCGGCCGCAGGGCGAGGAAGCGCTCGAAGCGCTCGGCGGCGGCCTCGCCCCGGCCCAGGCCGAGGAGGGCGAGGCCGCTGTTGTAGAGGGCCTTGAGGTTGTTCGGATCGGCCGCGAGCGCCTCGTCGAAAGCGCGCAGGGCACCGCCCAGATCGCCCTTCCGCCCGAGCTCGATCCCGAGCGCGGCGCGATCCTCCGCCCGATTCCCCTTGCAGCCGGCGAGCGCGAGGCAGAGCAGGAGCAGGGCCGCAAGGGCGCGCGGCATCAGAAGATCTCCCGCCACGAGAGGATCATGGCCTTCGGCGCGTTCTGGTTGGGCTGGGCGGTGCTGTTGCCCGAACCGTCCGTCACCTCGAAGGGCGTCGGCACGCCCTCGTCGCCGATCACGATGATGCGGCCGTCGGCCACGACCGGCGTCTGGGATTTGTGGCTGCCGACCTCGACGCGGATCTGCGGGTCCTCCTCGTCGCTGTCGAGATTGCCGCACGCGGTGCAGCTCTCACCGGCGGTGACGTCGAGGCAGTAGAGGAAGGCGGTTCCGTCGCCGCAGCCCTTGCTCTTCTCCGGCTTCCAGGTGGTGAAGGTGAGCCACTTGCTCTGGTCGCGCTGCACCGCCAGCGTGGGCGGGGCGATGAGGCGGCCGCCGTCGTTGAAGATGTTCTTCAGGGCCTCGTCCTTGGTGCAGATGTTGGGGTTGTTGATCTTGGGGCACTGGGCGCCGCCGAAGTCCTCGAAGCGGAAGGCCTGGAACTCCCACATCTTGCCCTGGTTCGACTGCTGGTCCGGATCGCTGCCGGGGTCGAGGCCCGAGCCCACGAAGAGGAAGATCTCGTTCGGCTTGTACGGATCGCTGTACGCCGAGGGCCGCGAGGTCAGCGGCTTGGACTGCGAGAACGCCAGGATCTCGGGGCAGATGCCCCACAGATCCGGCTTCGTGAGGCCGTTCTCCCCGACGGGCATGAAGAGGCGTCCCATCTTCCCGCCTTCCCAACCGCCGAAATAGCCCACGTTGACGTGGAAGCGGTCGTAGGTGCCGACGAGGGGGATGTCCGCCGTGATGCCGTACTGCTTCGCCACGGGGAAGACCTTGAGGTACTTGCCCGTGACGACGTCCTGGACGAAGACGAAGGAGGTCTCGATGCCCTTCTCGCCGCCCTTCTTCTCCCCCTGGATGCCGGCGCCGTGCTCCGGGTAGGGACCGGCGAAGGGCATGTTCAGGTAGCGGTAGGCGGCGGAGTGGTTGCCGTCGTAGTCGAGCATCCCCGTGTTGTAGCCGCTGCCGTAGATGGCCACCCAGGTGGGAACGCCGATCTTCTTGCCGTCCTTTTCCACCTCGAGGTTGATCGGGCCGACGCTCGGCACGGCCCAGGTGCGGCCGAGGCCGTAGCTGCCGTTGCCGAAGTGCGTCGCCTCCCACATCGGTCGAGGCTCGAAGGGATCGGTGATGTCGATGGCCACGTACCAGGAGCCGCCCCAGCCCTGGCCGCAGATGAGCACCGTACGCCAGCCACAGGTACCGCGATCCTCGTGCTCCGGATCGAGATCGCAGTCGATGGTGCCCTCGCCCGTGGCCGTGGGGTAGGCCACCACGTCGTCGACGCGGCAGGAGAGATCCTGGGACCACACCCGGGTCTCGCCCTTGAGCGCCGCCGCCGTGACCTTGGCGAACATGTTGAAGGGCACGTAGGACCAGGCCTCCTCGCCGGCGCGCCAGCGCGGCTCGCCTTCCTTCTTTGGGAAGTGATCGTCCGAAGCGAAGAAGGCATGGATCTGGCCGTCGTTGGCGCCGACGTAGACCATGGCCGGACGATCGCGGTAGTTCCCCTTGAAGACCGGATAGCCGTAGCCGCGGTAGGTGTAGGGCGGCTTGGTCACGATGGCGACGGCGGAGTGGTACATGTCGCCGAGCTTCCACGGACGACCGCTCCCTTCGATCCACGAGGCCACCTGCCCGCGCCACTGCGCCCCGTCCTCGCTCTCCCCGCTCGCCATCTCCTCGAGGAAGGTGCGCTCGAGCTCGCCGAGCGCCTCCACCCCGGTCCGGAGCGGCGAATCCTCCGCGACGATGGTCCTCGCGAGCAGGCGCATGGCGGATCGCCATTCCGATGTGTTCGAGGGGGCGATGACGTCTCCCATCGTCAGGACGAGCTGGTTGTCCGCGTCGTCCACCTCGGCCGGGGTCGAGAAGAGGATCTTTCGCGGTGCGGTCCGCTCCTGCAGCATCGAGCCCGCCTCGAAGACGCAGGGGTTGTCCTTCGAGCCGCAATTCGTGAGCGAGAACTTCTCGTTGGTCTTCGAGAGATCGGTGAACTTCCAGACCCCGGGCTCGTCCGCCTCTTCCTCGAAGAGACGAATCCCGAAGATGCGACCCTTGTAGTCGGGGACCTCGAAGGCCGTGTACACCATGAAGTTGTTGGAGACGCGGTCGTACTCGCTCTTCGACTGCGGGACGGTGCCGACCATCGGCGGCGCCACGGTGTACTGGCCCCGCTTGATCTCCTCGAAGGTCACCTTGAGCACCTCGAGGAGCTGGTGGGCGTCGTTCGCGTACAGCGCCCTCCCCTCGCTGCACGCCCCGTTCGCGCCGCGAAGGCACCAGCCCGTCTGGGTCCGCGCGGTACCGCCCCGCCGCGCCAAGTCGTCGAGGATGGTCGTGTTGGCGTCGGCGCCAAAGCCCACCACGTAGGTCGGGATGTCCGCCGCGCGCAGCGCTTCGACCGCCTCCCGAGCCTTGGTCGCATTGCCC
>Ga0079224_100008049_pt1 | contig 14231 bp, 13 predicted proteins | sample Stecom2015_FD_80414 | JGI IMG/M metagenome (GOLD analysis project Ga0079224, IMG submission 80414) | Agricultural soil microbial communities from Utah to study Nitrogen management - Steer compost 2015 | ecosystem: Environmental > Terrestrial > Soil > Agricultural land | place: USA: Utah...
ATATTGGTAACTACACTTTCCACAGATGAAGAATGATATGGGCCGCCACTTCCATAAGCTCCAATTGGCACACGCAAAATCATACTTACCGGCCACTTGCCGTTGCTTAAGTAACAACTTCGACTTACTTCGGTAAACAATTGATTAAGTCCCGGCCAAATATAATCGGCAAATTGTACCTCAACAATGGGTTTTAACCCTACAGCGCTCATTCCAACGGTGGAACCGATGATAAAAGCCTCTTGAATTGGTGTATTAAATACTCTGGCATCTCCGAACTTTTGAGCTAAAGTAGCAGCTTCCCTGAATACACCGCCTAGTCTTCCTCCAACATCTTGACCGTACAGCAAACATTCTTTGTGTTTTTGCATGAGCTCTTCTATGGCAAACAGTGCACAGTCTACCATAACTACTTTTTCTGCATTTTTGGGAGAGCGTTCGCCCGTTTCTTCCGTAATAGGCGTAGGTGCAAAATCATGAGTAAACAAGTCTTCGGGTTGTGGGTCTTCAGCTTGTAATGCTTTTTCAAAATCAGCTTTAACACGGTTAAGGGCTTTTTTTTCTATCGCTTCTATTTCGTTTACTGAAAAACTATTTTCCTGTAGTTGCTTTTTTAAAACCGGATAGGGATCTCTGGATTTTGCTTCTTCCAAGTCATCGCGATACCATTCCATTCGAACTCCGGAAGTATGGTGATTTAGCAAAGGCACTTTGGCATGTACCAAAAACGGGCGACGTTCTTTGCGAATGGTTTTAATGACCTTTTCTAGGGCATTGTAACTTTCAGTAAAATTAGCGCCATCAATAGAAATCGCTTCAATTCCTTTAAAACCTTTTGCAAATTCAAAAGCGTTTTGAGATCTGGTTTCTTTAGCATTGGCAGAAATGTCCCAACCATTATCCTGAACCAGATACAGCATGGGCAACTGTTTTAAAGCAGCCATTTGTAAGGCTTCAGATACTTCGCCTTCCGTTACCGAAGCATCACCTAACGAACACACACACACCGGAAGCTCTTTAACCTCTTTATTTTGAATCCCTAACATTTCTTTATACTGAAAGCCCATAGCCACACCGGTTGAGGGTATGGCTTGCATTCCTGTGGCAGAGGATTGATGTGGAATTTTCGGTTTATCATCATCTTTTAAGCTTGGATGTGCATAGTAACTTCGGCCTCCGGAAAAGGGATCGTTTCGTTTGGCAAGTAATTGTAGCATTAAATGATAGGGTTCCATACCTATGGATAGCAACATAGCGTCATCGCGATAATATGGAAACACATAGTCTTGGGGTAATAGTTGCATTCCTAAGGCTATTTGAACTGCTTCATGACCTCGTGAGGTAGCGTGAACATATTTTGACACCACCTTAAAGTTTTCTTCATAAAGCTCAGTCATGGCTTTTGCCGTAGAGAGTATTGAAAAGGCTTTTTTTAAAATATTTTTATTCATTTAAACGTATTCTTTTTTCACTTTCAACATCCAGTTGAACCTGTCTTTTTGTTTTCCTGTTTTTATGGCATTCAGTGTATTGTTAACTGCATTACCCACCGGGCTTTCGTTGGATACAAATATAGTTTCTCCATCTAAACCTATTTCCTGAATATAAGCAATTCCTACAGCGGTTCCTGTACCAAAGGCTTCTTCCAATGTTCCGTTTAAAGAGGCTTCTTTAATTTCGGTTATTGAGATTAAACGCTCGGTGACTTCATATCCATCGCTTCGCAATAATTCTATAACACTTTTTCGGGTGATTCCATCCAATACGCTTCCATCAAGTTTTGGTGTTATGAATTTACCGTTTATTTTAAAAAAAATATTCATTGTCCCTACTTCCTGAATGTATTGATGCGCAACAGCATCTAACCACAAAACCTGGTCATAGCCTTTGGCTTTGGCATATTCTGTAGGTCTTATGGCTGCGGCATAATTTCCGGCAGCCTTTGCTTCTCCGGTTCCACCGGCGGCAGCTCTTATGTATTTTTTTTCAGCCCATAGTTTTATTCGCTTACTAAAGAAAGGTCCTGCCGGTGAGGTTATGATAATAAATTTATAGTGGGTGGCTGCGCGCATTCCAATAAAAGGTTCGTCGGCATACATAAAAGGGCGTAAATACAAGGCACTTCCTTCTTTTGGCGGAATCCACTGTTGTTCCAGGGATACCAAATGTTTTAAACCTTCGACAAATAATTCGACAGGGAAATTAGGCATTCCCATTCTGTTGGCGCTTTTATTGAGTCTTGCTGCGTTTTCTAGGGGTCTAAACAACATTGGATTGCCTTCACTGTCTACTGTGGCTTTCATCCCTTCAAAAATGGCTTGCCCATAGTGTAATGCCATTGCTGCAGGATGTGTTGGAATTAAGGCCAGCGGTTCAATTCTTGGGTTTACCCAGTTTCCATTTTCATAATCACATATAAACATGTGATCTGTAAACAGGGTGCCGAGTGGAATGGCATTAAAGTCTATGTTTGCGGCTTTAGATTTGTTTATTTTTTGTATTGAAATATTGTAAGACATGGGTAAAAAAATTTATGTTGAAAATCGTTACAATTCTCTTTCTGTATCAAATTCTTCTAAATTATCGGCTACTCTTTTCAAAAAACTTCCACCTAAATAACCATCTACTACTCTGTGATCAAAGGATAGTGACAAAAACATCATGCGTCTGATAGCTATTTCATCGCCTTTTTCAGTTTCAATAACTTCTGGGCGTTTTTTTATAATACCCAATGCTAAAATAGCTACTTCCGGTTGATTTATGATAGGTGTTCCCATTAAGCTGCCAAAAGTGCCTACATTAGAAATCGTAAAGGTACTTTCCTTAATATCATCAGCGCCAAGTTTATTTTCCCTTGCTTTGTTCACCAGTTGATTTACTGTTGAAGCTAATTCACTCAGCGGTTTTTTATCGGCATTTTTAACTACAGGCACAATTAGGTTTCCGCTTGGTAACGCTGTTGCCATTCCGATATTAATATTGTTTTTTACTATAATATTTTTCCCTTCTACTGAAGCGTTAATGTTGGGAAAATCCTTGATAGCGGAAGCTACGGCTTCAATAAATAGCGGTGTAAAAGTAAGTCTCTCTCCGTATTTTTCCTCAAACTTTTGTTTGTTATTCTCTCGCCAGGTCACCAAATGGGTTAAATCGGCTTCCACATAAGAAGTGACATGAGGTGATGTATGTTTTGAATACACCATGTGGTCGGCAATCATTTGCCGCATTCTGTCCATTTCTATAATCTTTCCTTCACCTTTAGAAAAGGTTAGCTGTGGAATGCGATAAGCTGTTGGATCTTGCACCACAGGTTGAGCAAACTTGTAGGGTCTTCCTTCTTTAATATACTGAAACACATCGCTTTTACGCAAGCGTCCATTTTGTCCTGTTGCCGGAATTCGGGCAAGTTCTTCAAAACTTATATGATGCTCTTTGGCTATTTTCACTAGTAAAGGTGAAAAGAAGGTGTTGGTATTTGTTAGTGTATAAGAAGCTGACTCAGGAGTTGACTTTTCTTTAAGCAAGGTTTCCTTTTCCCGACTTTGTGCAATATTTGGTTTCTCTGTATTTGCCTTTAAAGTGTTTGCAGACGGTGTTTTTTTGGTAGTTTTGACGGGTTCAGAAAGGTCCAGCATTGCAATTACGCTTCCCACAGGTACAACGTCTTTAGCTTGATACATTTTTTCTACCAAAATTCCTGATGCCGGTGCTGGCACTTCATTATCTACCTTATCTGTGGCTACTTCTAAAAGGATATCGCCTTCTGTAAAGCTGTCGCCTTCATTTATCAACCAGTTAATAATGGTTCCTTCGGTAATACTCTCGCCCATTTTGGGCATTTTAAATTCAACTTTAGCCATTTTATTTTTTCATAAAATCCCGAAGTGTTTGATACACTTCGTCTTGCTTTTTCATATTTGGCGGAACTTCTCTTAAAGGTTCCACTTCTTTTAATGTCTCGTGACAGGCTTTAGGTAATTGCTGATACAGCTGTGTTCCTTTGGTTTTCCAGGCAAGCATTTCATCGCTTACTTTTTTTATAATTTTTCCCGGGTTTCCGGCTACCAGGCTTCGTTTAGGAATTAGGGTTTCCGCTTTTATAAATGTCATCGCACCGATAATACTTTCGTCACCAATTTCGGCATCATCCATAATAACGGAGTTCATTCCTACCAACACGTTGTACCCAATATTGGCTCCGTGTACAATAGCACCGTGGCCTATATGTGCACTTTCCCTTAAGGTTATGGACTTTCCGGGAAACATGTGTATGGTACAGTTTTCTTGTACATTCACACCATCTTCTAAAATAATTTGTCCCCAATCGCCACGTATGGCGGCGCCAGGACCTATATAGCAATTTTTTCCAATAATTACATTACCGGTAACCGCAGCCAGTGGATGCACAAAACTGCTTTGGTGAACTACGGGTATGTATTGATTAAAGCTATAAATCATTTAAACCGTTTTAGGGTTTCTTTTGTAAACGTACTCAATACCAGACGACCGCTGATTGCTGCTCGTTCAGCTAAAAGTGCATCCCAGTTTTCTGTTCCTTTCCAAAACATGGTTTTCATTTCTTTCATGGCTTCGGGATTGTACTTACAAAGGTTTTCTGCTAATGCTTTAACGGCTTCATCCAACGCTTCAACAGAATCAAAAACTTGGGTAAAAAGACCTTTTTCTTTAGCCCAATCTGCCGGATAAAACGTATTGGCATCTATTGCTATCTGCGACATTGCCGAAACACCCAACTTGCGTTCTACTGCCGGACCTACCACAAAAGGCCCGATACCTACATTGAGCTCACTCAACTTTATGGCGGCATATTTTGTAGCCATACAATAGTCTGTAGCTGAAGCTAGTCCAACACCACCGCCAACGGTTTTACCCTGAACTCTTCCAATAATAAATTTTGGGCATTTCCGCATGGCATTAATTACATTGGCAAAACCGGAAAAGAAAAGCTTTCCGGTAGCTTGGTCATTTATTGCAATCAATTCTTTAAAACTTGCTCCAGCACAAAACGTACGGTCACCGGCACTTTTTAAAACAAGTACTTTTATCGCCTCGTTGTTGCCCGCTTCTGTTATTGTCTGAGCCAGCTGAGATAAAAGTTTTCCCGGTAAAGAATTATGTTCCGGATGAAAAAATTCTATATATCCAATTTCATTTTCAACTAAAATATTTACGTAGGGTTCTTTCATAATTATAATAATCCAAATTGTTCATAATGATGATTTAAGTGTTTTCTGTCGAGCAAATACCATTCAAATTTATTGAGTTCACCAAAAACAACATTCTTTAGTTTTGCTTGCGGGTTTTCTTTAAAATAAGACAAATAAGCCGTTCGGGCTTGCAGCATTTTTTCAATGGCTATTTCTAGATTTTCGTGTTTTAGGGTATTGATTTTTGACTTTTCATTGAGTGGAAACTCGTATTCACGAGGCATTTTTTCGTAATTATACAGTGTGGCATGTACTTTTTCTAAAATTGGTTCCGGGGTTTGTATTTCAAAATCCTGAATTTTTCCTGAAGCAATATGATAGGTATATTCTAAATGTTCAATCATTTGTTGGGCTGTCATGCTTCCCCAAAGAGGTTTGGTATCCGGGTTGAGCTTGGCTAGCGCCTTTTGAATGGTTTCATCAGTCATTTCAATAAAAGTGGTTTGCTTTTTTTGAACCATGGTAAGCACGGTTGCAATGGCTACCAATTCGTTGTCTGTATCAAAAACTTCTGCGTACCACTTTACAATACCGCTGGGCAGTTCTGTGCCTTTTTGTTCTCTGTCTATTTTTTGTTTACAGGTTAATCGAACGGAAATGGTGTCGTTGTGATAAATGGGTCTTAAAAACCTGCAATCTTCCAGGCCATAATTTGCGGCTACAGGTCCTTTTCCTGGAAATACAAACAATCCGGCTGCCGCTGCCAGAATAAAATACCCGTGAGCCGTTCGTTTTTCAAAGATGCTTCCTTCTAATGAGGTAATGTCGGTATGGGCATAAAAATGATCCCAGGTAAGGTTAGCAAAACTTATGATATCGCTATCTGTAATGGTTCGTTTATGCGTTTGCAGTGACATGCCCGGTTGGATGTCTTCCCAATGATATTTAAAAGGATGTATCTCTGTTTCTTTATACGCTGCTTTGGGTTGATATATTCCGGTAATTTCAGTGAGTGTTGTTGGAGAACCCTGAATGGCTGTTCGCTGTAAATAATGCTTTACTCCTCGTATTCCGCCCATTTCTTCTCCACCGCCGGCTCTTCCCGGACCACCGTGTACCAAGGTAGGTAATGGTGAACCGTGACCTGTACTTTCTTTAGCGTTTTCGCGATTAAGTACCAATACTCTTCCGTGGTAAGCTGCTGCATTTAACGTGTACTGTTTTGCTAAATCATCTCGGTTTGTGACTATTGAAGACACCAAAGAGCCTTTCCCCATTTGAGAAAGGGTTATAGCTTGCTCTAAATCTTTATAAGGCATTAGTGTGCTGACCGGCCCGAAAGCTTCCCGTTCATGTACCGATTTGTTTTTCAAAGGGTTATCTGTTCTAAGCAAAACCGGACTCACAAAAGCACCTTTTTTGGAGTCTGCTCCAACAACATTTAATTCATCTAAATTGCCGTAAACTATTGTGGCTTCGTTTGCGATGTCAGAAACTGCTGTTTTGAGTTCATCTACTTGTTCTTTGCTTATTAAAGATCCCATTCTTACTTCTTTTAGCCTTGGATCTCCAATCGTTACTTTATCCAGTGCATTACATAATGCTGATTGTACATCATCTATTAAGTTTTCAGGTACAATTATTCTTCGTATTGCCGTACATTTTTGTCCGGCTTTTACGGTCATTTCTTTTTTTACTTCTTTAATAAAGATGTCAAACTCAGGTGTTCCGGGTGTTGCATCCTCTCCTAAAATGGAAGCATTTAACGAGTCTGCTTCCATAGTAAAGGGAACAGCTTCATGAATGATTTTTGGATGAGCTTTCAGTAGCCTGCCTGTTGCTGCAGAACCCGTAAAGGTGACTACATCCTGCGATTCCACATGATCCAAAATGGTTTTTACCGTACCGTTTATGATTTGTAAAGCGCCTTCGGGCAAAATTCCTGAGTTGATAATTTCTCTGGCTACTGCCTCGGCTAAATAGGATGATGAAGGTGCCGGCAATACTACTGCCGGAACGCCTGCCATCCAATTTACGGCACATTTTTCAAGCATCCCCCAAACCGGAAAATTAAAGGCATTGATATGTACTGCTACGCCACGCTTCGGCACCATAATATGATGTGCCATGAAACGACCTCCACGGGAAAGGTCTATAGGTTCACCTTCTACATGAAAAGACTGATTGGGGAATAATTTTCTTAAAGAGGCATTGGCAAAAAGATTTCCAAAACCGCCTTCAATATCAATCCAGCTATCTATTCTTGTTGCGCCGGTTCGGTAACTTATCTCATAAAAAGCTTCTTTCTTTTTAGTGAGATACATGGCTAATTTTTTCAACATTAGTCCGCGTTCTTGAAAGGTCATCTTCCGTAGTGTGTCACCTTTTTCTCTTCCATACTGAAGGACTTCGCTAATATTTAATCCTTCTACTGCAGTGCCGGCAATAAGTTCACCCGTTACGGCATCAAAAACGGGTATTCCTTCATCTTTTCCTGTGGTCCAATTTCCTTGAACGTAATGTTGTATTTTTTTCATAATCTTTTATAGAAACTTCAAGCTATTAAGGTAATAATATTAAACCTTTACATTTTCAATGATTGCGGCATAACCTTGTCCTACACCTACACAAAGGGTAACTAAAGCGTACTTTTTATTTTGTTCCTGTAGTTCCAAAGCGGCGGCATTGGCAATACGCGCACCAGTCATTCCCAAAGGATGTCCTATAGCAATAGCACCACCATTTGGATTTAACCGTGGATCATTATCTGCTATATTCCAGGCTCTTGTACAGGCTAGGGCTTGAGCCGCAAAAGCTTCATTCAGCTCAATAACATCCATATTTTTCATTGTTAATCCTGCTTTTTTAAGTGCCAGATTAGAGGCTTGCACCGGACCAATTCCCATAATTTTGGGTTCTACACCAACTACTGCCGAACTTACTATTCTAGCCATTGGGGTTAAGTTATATTTTCTAATTGCCTCATCGGATGCAATTATGGTTGCTGCGGCACCGTCGTTTAATCCTGATGCGTTTCCTGCCGTTACACTACCTTCTTTTTTAAAGGCCGGTTTTAATTTGGCTAAAATTTCTTTTGTGGTATTGGGTTTTATAAATTCATCTTTTGAAAAAAGAATTGGGTCTTTTTTACGTTGGGGAATTTCAACCGGAACTATTTCTTTAGTCAATCGTCCATTTTCTTGAGCTTTGCTGGCTTTCATTTGGCTCCAGTATGAAAAAGCATCTTGGTCTTCTCTTGAAATGGCATACTTTTCGGCTACATTTTCAGCCGTATTCCCCATACCATCGGTGCCGTATAGCTGGTGCATTCTGGGGTTTACAAAACGCCATCCAAAACTGGAATCATACATGGCTGCATCAGTGCCAAAGGCTTTAGACGGTTTAGCAATCACGTATGGACCACGAGTCATGTTTTCTACTCCTCCGGCTATAAACAAGTCTCCGTCTCCGGCTTTAATCGCTCGGTTTGCATGAATAATGGCCGATAAGCCCGAGCTGCATAACCTATTGACTGTTTCTCCGGGAACGGTAACCGGTAATCCGGCTAGCAGTAATGCCATTCTTGCCACGTTTCGGTTGTCTTCTCCGGCTTGATTGGCACAACCCAAAATAACATCAGTATAGGCTTCTTTGGGAATGTTTGGATTTCTTCTTACAATTTCTGCAATTACCAAGGCTGCCAAGTCGTCTGTACGAATGGTTGATAAAGTTCCTTGATAATTTCCTACAGGTGTTCTAATGCCATCTATTATATATGCTTCTTTCATGTAATATTCACTTTTTTGGACAATGTTTCATTTTATTCGTATTCCTCCCATTCTTTTTGTGTTCGGTACACTACGCCTTTGAATAATGCGACCAGTGTATTGCCCCGTTTTACTTCAATGATATTGAACCCTAATTTGTTATTTACCTTCTCAATAACCGATTCTGCCACCAAATAATCACCTTCATTTAAGGCTTCAATATGATTGATGCTCGTTTCTATGGAAACCGCATATTTTCCATGTGTGTTTGCTGCGAAACCAAAAGCGGTATCCGCCAGGGAATAACTAATACCTCCGTGTGCCTTACCCATACTGTTAAGCATTTCTTTTCTTACGGTCATGCCTACCTTGCAGCGACCTATGGAACATTCTAGTATTTCAATACCCAGCCACTGGCTGTAAGGGTCCAGGCTTAACATTTTGTATGGAATTTTGTCTCCTTTCATTTAGAAGAATGTTTTATTCTCTTTATTCATTTTTCGCAATAAAGGGCTGCAGCGGTATCTGTCTTCATGGTAATTGCGGTACAATTCATCCATTTTTTCCACACACCATTGTATTCCTTTTTCATCTGCCCATGCCAGTAATCCTTTGGGATAATTAACACCTTTGGTCATGGCATTGTCTATATCTGTTGCAGAGGCTACATTTAAAAACAAGGCATCTGCGGCTTCGTTAATAAGCATCACCAAAACCCGGTCAAAAATTTGTTGAGCCAATTCACTATTTATAGTATCATGGGTTTTGTCCCGGATAATATGTCCGCTTTCATCATAAGAATAGTAGCCTTTTCCGGTTTTTCTCCCTAGGTATCCGGCTTCGGAAAAGCGTTTTTGGGTAAAAGAAGGTTTGTATCTCGGGTCGAAATAAAAGGCTTTAAACACGGTTTCGGTAACGGTATAATTTACATCGTTCCCAATAAAGTCCATGAGTTCAAAGGGTCCCATTTTAAATCCACCTAGCTTTTTCAAACTGAAATCTATGGTTGTAAAATCAGCAATTCCTTCTTCATAAATTCGTAAGGCTTCACCGTAAAATGGTCTAGCTACCCGGTTTACGATAAATCCGGGTGTGTCTTTTGCCACAGCTACTGTTTTTCCCCAATCGGAAATAAGTTGTGTTGATTTTTGCAACACTTCCGGAGCGGTTTGTATGGCGGGAATAACCTCAACCAATTGCATTAATGGCGCCGGATTAAAGAAGTGAATTCCTATACAACGCTCAGGTTTTTTTAATGCTGAAGCGATAGAAGCTATAGACAGACTTGAGGTGTTGGACGCAATAATACAATCTTCTGAAACATAGGTTTCCAGCGTTGAGAATACTTTTTTCTTAATTTCGAGGTTTTCTATGATGGCTTCAATAGTGATTCTAGATGACGCTAAATCTTTTAAATGGTTTACGTAGTTAATACTTTCTTGAATGCGTTTTTTTTCTGCTTCATCTATTCTTTCTTTTTCAACCAGCCGTGTTAGTATTTTGTTTAGTGAGACTTTGGCCTTATCAAGTGCTTCGAGGCTTGTATCGTAAAGACTTACCTTACAACCGGCCGTGGCTGCCACTTGCGCAATACCGCTTCCCATAGTTCCACTTCCTATGATTCCTATGTTTATACTCATTTTTTTATGGTAATGAAGTTCTTCATTCTTGTATTAAAAACCCTTTATTTCCCTTTAAATTCCGGTTTTCTTTTTTCAACAAATGCGGCAACGCCTTCTTTGTAATCTTCACTTTGCGCAGCCTCAATTTGGTATTTTGACTCCATGGCTAATTGCTCACTCAATGAGTTGGTCATGGACTCGTTGAACAATTGTTTCATTTTTCCAAGCGCTTGGGTAGGCATATTTGCCAATTTTAACGCCAGTTTTTCAACGTCTTCTTCAAAATTTTCAGCAGGAATCCATTTGTAAATCATCCCTATACGTTCTGCCTCTTTAGAAGATACTTTATCGCCCAACATGGCTAAGGCGGATGCTTTTTGAAAGCCTATTAATCTAGGTAAAAAATATGTTCCGGAGCTGTCGGGGATTAAACCTATTAAACTAAAGGCTTGAATAAAGCTTGCGTTTTCATGAGCTACAACCACATCGCAGGCCAGTGCAATATTTGCTCCGGCTCCGGCTGCAACACCATTAACCGCTGCCAAAACCGGTTTTTTAAGGGCTCGTATTCTGGTAATTATGGGATTGTAATGCTCTTCCAGTATTTTTTTAAATCCGGGGTTTAGGCCAGGTGTGGTTACTTCCTTTAAATCTTGTCCGGCACAAAAAGCTTTTCCGCTACCTGTTAATACTATAGCTCTTACTTGCTTGTTTGTTTCACAAGTGTCTAATACTTGCTGAAGTGTTAACGCCATTTCTCTGTTGAAACTATTAAACACTTCCGGCCTATTGAGTGTTACAAATGCTACGTTGCTTTCAATTTTTAACAGAATTGAATTATTGCTCATACCTTATATTTCTGTTTTTATTTTAAACACTTGAAATAGTCAAAAGGTTCCCGACAATCGTTACACTGAAATTGTGCCTTACAAGCCGTTGAACCAAATTGACTTACCAACTGTGTGTTTGTTGACCCGCAATGGGTACATTTTACTATTTTTTTGTTTCCTAATAACGCCTCTTTATCGGCTTCGGGACTTAATGGTGCTGCAATTCCATAATCTTCCAGAGCTTTTCTTCCTTTTGGAGTAATCCAGTCTGTTGTCCAAGCCGGTGCCAGTATTAATTCAACTTGAGCCTGGTAACCTTCTTCTTCCAGTTTTCTTTTTATATCCTCACTTATAACGTCCATCGCCGGACAACCGCTGTAGGTAGGAGTTATTTGAACAGTAACCATATTATTTTCCAAAACAGCCGATCGCACAACACCCATATCAATAATAGAAAGTACAGGAATTTCTGGATCGGAAATTTGCTGTAAAATAGGAAGCAATGTTTTATCTATTTCGGTTACAACTCCTGTCATATACTACCATTTCATGTTTGGATAAGTACGCTGCATATACTGCAATTCTGCCAACAAATATCCCATATGTTCAGTATGGATTCCTTGTTTTCCTCCTTTTTGAAAATACTTGGATTCAGGCACTTTTAAAGTTGCCTCTTGTAGTATTTCAGTTACTGTTTGGTAATAGGATTCCTTAAGCCTGGTAACGTCAACCCCTATGCCTTCTTTTACCATAGCTTTATCGGCTTCGGTTTGATGAAAAAGCTCATCGGTGTAAACCCAAAGATCATCTATGGCTGTTTGCATTTTTTGATGGCTTTCTGCTGTACCGTCGCCCAAACGCTTTATCCAGTCCGTAGAAAAGCGTTCGTGATAGCTTACTTCTTTTATAGCTTTAAAAGCAATTGCTGAAAGGGTATCATCAGTGCTTTTTTGTAGTTCTTTTAGAAACAGTAAATGGAAAACATCAAACAAAAATTGTCTTCCCATTGTAAAGGCAAAATCGGTATTGGGTTGCTCTACAAGTAAGACATTTAAGTATTCTCTTTCTGCTCTAAGCATGGCTATGGTATCTTCGGAAGCATTTTCACCGGCTACTTTGGCTGCATACTGATAATAATTTCGGGTTTGTCCCAGCAAGTCCAGCGCTATATTTGTACAAGCTATATCGGTTTCCAGATTAGGTCCGTGACCACAGAGTTCGCCTAAGCGTTGGCCAAGAATAAGATTGTTATCGGCTATTCCCAAGATGTATTGATACAAGTTTGTATTCATATCACATGTGTTTTATTTCGTCCGGCAAATTGTAAAAGGTAGGATGACGATAAACTTTGTCCTTGGCGGGTTCAAAAAATTCACCATTGTTTTCCGGATTTGAGGCGGTGATGTATTTAGATTCTACAACCCAAATACTAACGCCTTCGTTTCTTCTGGTGTAAACGTCTCTTGCATTTTCTAATGCCATTTCAGCATCGGCAGCATGCAAACTTCCAAAATGCCGGTGTTCCAATCCGTTTTTACTTCTAACAAATACTTCCCAAAGTGGCCAATCTTTTTTCATGTTAAATGGCTTTATCTAGTTGTTTATTTTTTTTCTTTTCGGCATAATTCATAGCAGCTTCCCGTACCCAAGCCCCATTTTTCCAAGCATTTACTCTTGCTTTTAAACGTTCTTTGTTACAGGGTCCATGCCCCTTTACTACCTGCCAAAATTCATCCCAATCAATTTCCCCAAAATCATATCCTTGTTTTTCTTCATTCCATTTTAAGTCCGGATCAGGAATTTGAATTCCAAGAATAGCTGCCTGAGGCACGGTTTGATCTACAAATTGCTGACGCAACTCATCGTTGGTTTTTCGCTTTAGCTTCCACTTCATGGATTGTTCGGTATGCGGAGAGTCTTCATCTCGCGGTCCAAACATCATTAAACTTGGCCACCACCATCGGTTTAACGCATCTTGTGCCATGGCTTTTTGTTCGGGCGTACCGTTGCATAATGTGAGCATAATTTCATATCCTTGACGCTGGTGAAAACTTTCTTCTTTACAAATTCTAACCATGGCTCTGGCGTAAGGTCCGTATGAGGTGTTGCACAGTGCTACTTGATTTATTATGGCAGCTCCGTCTACCAGCCAACCAATGGCACCCATATCGGCCCAGGTAATTGCCGGATAGTTAAAAATGGAGGAATATTTTGCTTTTCCGGTATGCAACTGGTTGTACAATTCTTCACGGGAAATTCCCAGAGTTTCACAAGCTGAATACAAATAGAGTCCGTGGCCGGCTTCGTCTTGAACTTTTGCCAGAAGTGCCACTTTTCGTCTTAACGATGGTGCTCTTGTTATCCAGTTGCCCTCGGGAAGCATTCCAACAATTTCTGAATGTGCGTGTTGAGAAATTTGACGTATATGGGTTTGTCTGTATTTCTCAGGCATCCAGTTTTTGGGCTCTATTCTTTCGTCATTCGCTATGCGATGTTCAAAATTTTCTTCCAGGCTTTTTACTTGTTCTTGACTCATTTTTTATGAACTTTTAATTAAAAAGAAATATTTTTTATTATACGTCAAAGTCTACTACTACTTTTTCACTGGTTGGCACCGACTGGCAGCTTAAAACAAAATTTTTATCGAGTTCATCCTGTTCAAGCGCATAATTTACTTTCATTTCTACGGTGCCTTCTACAACTTTGCATTTGCAAGTGCTGCAAACACCACCTTTGCAGGCAAACGGCAAGTCGGCTCCGGCAGCTAATGCTCCATCGAGTATATTGTCTTGGTCTTCTTCCATCACAAAATGAAATTCTTTTCCACCATCAATAATCGTAACG
>Ga0079224_100008050_pt1 | contig 14230 bp, 12 predicted proteins | sample Stecom2015_FD_80414 | JGI IMG/M metagenome (GOLD analysis project Ga0079224, IMG submission 80414) | Agricultural soil microbial communities from Utah to study Nitrogen management - Steer compost 2015 | ecosystem: Environmental > Terrestrial > Soil > Agricultural land | place: USA: Utah...
GCTAGTCGATGCGATGCGCAGGGCCTCACCGGCGATGTAGCATGCGGAATCGTTACAAGGAGTTCCCTTAAGGGGCCGTCTGACGGCTATCCTGGTGGCGCACCAGCCAGTAAGTCGCGCCGAGGACGATGAGGATGGAGGCAAGCGCGAAGAGCGTGCCCGCGGGGTAGTCCATCGGCTCGAGGATGATGAACTTTCGAGTGAGCGCGAGAACACCGATAAGAAGGACAGTTTTGACTTGGACGATGCTCTCCTTGGCGGCGGCGACGCGAAGGATCGAGTGATTGAACTCGAGGGCGATGAGCACGGTCATGATCTGACCGAAGATCACCTGGAACACCTGGTGATCTAGAGGATCGAGCAGCCCGGACGCGAGCAGCAGCGCCACCTCTCTGAGGAGGTCCCATATCGAGACGACGATGACGGCGGCGATCAGCACGGAGAGCACCAGGGCGACGATCTGCTCGAGCCGCTTGTAGAGGCCGAGCGTAGCCCAGGTTTCCGTGAATTCCTGGTATTGGGTGCGCAATCCAACCGACTTCATGACGCATGCTCCCGTGGCCGTGGGTCTGGGTGCCGGTCGAAGGAACCGGCAGCAAAGCTCGTCGCAAACACCGTGCCAAGCGGTCAGCACGGACGCAAATCACGGTTTTGTCGCGGCCTTTTGCTTGGGTGCATAGGCGCCGCCTCGGGGCGGCGGTTCGCGGGAACGGGGACGGGCCACGCGCCCGGAGCCGAAGGTGTCCGCGGGACCAACCTCTGCTGAAAACACTCGGGACCTCGAACTATCATCCGAGCTGGCACGCCGTCGTGCGGAAGAGGCCGGGGGAGGACCATGCTCGACAACGCAAAACCGGGCTGCATGCCGCCGCGTCCCGTCAGAATGGGAGGCATGCCGCTTCTGGGCATCCTGCTCGGGGCTTGCGGTGCGCTTACCGCTGACGCGGCCGAGACGTTCGACGTCGGCCGCGCGTCGGACGGCACGCGAATCGACGCGGTCCTCGTCGAGGGGGCGAGCGACGACGCGCCGCTCGTCGTTCTCGTGGGCGGCCTCGCGGGCGACGGCGACGACAGCGCCGCGGTGCGTGCTGCCGTCGAGCGCTTCGACGCGCTTCGGCTGTCCAAGCGCGGCGTCAACCTGATCGCGATTCCGCTTGCGAACCCGGGCGGCGCGCCGCTCGCGTTCCCGCCGTCGGGCCAGGCCTATCGCGAGAACGCCGAGGCGCACACGCTGTGGCGCTTCATCGGCGCGCAAGGGCCGGACCTCGTGCTGATCGCGGACGGCGACGACACGTTCGGCCTGGGCGACGCGCTCGCGAGCGAGCCGGTTGCGCTCGTCGGGCGGATCCCGAGTCGGCGCTGGTCGAGCGCGGACGAGCTCGCCGCGCTCGACGCGAGCAACGTGCCGCGGTCGGAAGCGGGCCGCGAGCTCGAGCGCCGCCGCGCGCGCACGCCGCGCGAGCTCGCGCTCGAGCTCACCGAGCACTACGGCCTCGACTTCGACCGGCCCTGGTACATCGAGGCGCTCGCGCTGCGCGCGCAGCTCGCGCTCGGCCGGGTCGAGCTCGTCCGCGGGCTCGCCGAGCCCTATGTCAGCGGCGAAAGGGACAGCCTCGAGCGTCCGAGCGCGCTCGCGATGGCGGGGCACCTGATCTTCGGGGACCTCGCGCGGGCGACGGGCGACGCGCGCTACGTCGCGCTAGTCCGCAAGGTGGCCGATCTCGGCTTCGACGACCGCGGCGCGATGCGCGAGTCGATGCCGTATCACGGCGAGTACAGCGACTCGGTCTTCATGGGCACCGTGAGCCTCGCGCAGGCGGGTGCGTTGACCGGCGAGCGCAGGTACTTCGACATGGCGGTGCGGCACCTCGAGTTCATGCAACGCCTCGTGCTGCGTTCGGACGGCCTCTACCGTCACCAGCCGGCCGCCGATGCCGCATGGGGGCGCGGCAACGGCTTCGCGGCGCTCGGTCTCGCGCTGCTGCTTTCGGAGCTGCCGACCGATCATCCGAAGTACGATTTCGTGCTCGACAGCTACCGCTCGCACATGGCGGCGCTGTTGCCGCATCAGAATCGGGACGGCCTGTGGCGCAACGTGATCGACGTCCCGGGAGCGTACCCCGAGCTCACCGGCACGGCGATGATCGGCTTCGCGATGCAGCGCGGCCTGACGAACGGCTGGCTCGACAACGAGCGTGCCTATCGATTGGCCGTGGAACGGGCCTGGGATGCCGTCAACGCGCGAACCGGACCGGGCGGCACGTTCATCGACGTCTGCGAGTCGACGGCTCGCATCGAGTCGCTTCAAGGCTACCTCGAGCGCGAAGCAATCCTGGGTCCAGATCCCCGTGCCGGTGCGATGGCGCTGTTGTTCGCGACCGAGCTCATGCGCAACTAGGCGTGTTGCGCCAGCGGCTCGCACGTCCCCGCGGGGACGCCCGAAGCCGACGAGCGCGAGCTGCTAAGCCAGCTCGTCGAGCCGCTCCGCGAGCTCCGGCATCGAATCGATCGCGAAGGCGGCGACGAGCTCGTCGCTCGGAATCTGCCGGTAGCCGTACGTCACCCAGACGAAACGCCAGCCGGCGGCCTCGGCCGCATGCATGTCGTGGTAGGAATCGCCGACGTAAGCCGCGACCGCAGGCTGTATGCGGAGCCGCTCGGCGGCGGCGTGCAGCAGCATCGGGCTCGGCTTTCTTTCCGCGACGCTGTCCCCGCCGAGCACGAGCTCGAAGCGATCGAGGAGGCCGGCCTGATCGAGCAACGCTTCGGCGAAGCGCAGGCGCTTGTTCGTGACGCACGCAAGACGCACGCCCCGTCCGCGCAGCGCGTCGAGTGTCTCGGGGACGCCCGGGTAGAGGCGGGTGCGCACGTACAGGTTGCGCGCGTAACAGGCCGAGAAACGCTCGATGGCCGCCGGGAGGAGGGCGGTCGCCTCGGCAGGCGGAACCGAGCGCTCCAGCCCGCGGCGCACGAGCTCCTCGACGCCGTCGCCGACCCAGGCACGCGTGTCGCGCTCGGTCGAAGGCTCGAGCCCGAGGGACTCGAACGCTTCGCCGAGGCAGTGGTTCAGGTCGGGAACGGAGTCGACGAGCGTGCCGTCGAGATCGAAGGCCAGCACCTCGATGCCGGCCTTCAAGGATTCACGCATCAAAATATGCGGACCGCGACCTCGGCGGGTGCCGCGAGGAGATCCTCGAGCTCGTCGTCGAGGCGCAGCAGCGTCAGCGACGCGCCGGCCATCTCGAGCGACGTGCAGTACTCGCCGACGTAGTTGCGAACGATCGTCAGGCCCTTCTCCTGGCAGCGCTGCGCGGCGCGGCGATACAGAATATAGAGCTCGCTGATCGGCGTTCCGCCGAGGCCGTTGATCATGACGGCGACGCGGTCCCCGGAGTTGAACGGCAGGTCGTTGTAGACCGCATCGAAAAGCTCGTCGACGATCGCGTCGGCGCTCTTCAGCTTGTCGCGCCGGCGGCCCGGCTCGCCGTGGATGCCTACGCCGACCTCCATCTCGTCCGGTCCGATCTCGAAGATCGGTGTGCCCTTCGCGGGCGGCGTGCAGGAGGTCAGCGCGACGCCCATCGTGCGCACCTGGCCGTTGACCTTCCCCGCGAGCGTCAGCAGGTCATCGAGGCTCGCGCCGCGCTCGGCCGCCGCGCCGCAGGCCTTGATCACGAAGAAGTTGCCGGCGACGCCGCGGCGGCCGACCGTGTGCGTGGAGTCCTGCACCGCGACGTCGTCGTCGATGACGAAGCTCTTGACGTTGATGCCCTCGGCCTGGGCCATCTCGACGGCCATATCCCAGTTCATCCGGTCGCCCTGATAGTTGTTGATCAGCACCAGGACGCCCTTCGGCGAGTTCATCAGCTTGATGCACTCGTAGCAGTACTCCATCGGCGGCGCCGAGAACACGCCGCCCGGCGAGGCCGCATCGAGCATGCCCGGGCCGACCGCCATCACGTGCGCCGGCTCGTGGCCGCTGCCCGAGCCCTGCACGACGGACACCTTGTCGTCGCGGGGGCGGTCGGCGCGGTAGATGATGTTGTACTCTGGAACGTACTTGAGCATCTGGGGATTCGCGAGCGCGACGCCTTCGAGCATCTCCGGTACGAAATTGGCGGGATCGTTGACGAACTTCTTCATGACGTGGCCCCCAGGGTTGTTGTTTTGTCGATCATCCGGTCGGATCAGCTCGCCGCGCTGCTTACGGGCTCGACGCCGACCTCCTTACAAAGGTCGTTCAGCATCGTCGCGATGGCGACGATCCCGGGATCGGGGGTGCCGATGCTGCGCTCGCCCGTGAAGGATTGCCTGCCGCGGCGCGCGATCCAGTCGCGCGTGCGCTCGATGGCCTCGGTCGCGACGGCCGTGGCCTCGCGCAGCACCTCGCCGGGATCGGCATCCTCGCGGCCGACGTACGCCTTCACCGTGTCGCGCACCGGAATCAGCGCGTCGAGCAGCGTCTTGTCGCCGGCCACTGCGCCGCCGCGCTGCTGGATACCCTCGATGGCCGCCGTCAGCATCTTCTCGAGCTCGTCGAGCGTGATGCTCGACTTGTCGCGCGAGAGCGCCGCGGCGCGCATGAACCCCGTGCCCCAGATCGGACCGGAGCAGCCGCCCACGTTTCTGCTGATGATCATGCTGATCTTCAGCAGAAACGCGCCGATCGAGCTCCGGTCGAGCTGGTCCCAGTCTTTCTGCACGACGCGGAACCCGGACGCCAGGGACACGCCGAAATCGGCGTCTCCCGCGGCCGAATCCAGCTCCGAGAAGTACTTTTCATTGCGGAGCGCCGTTTCGGCGATCGACTTGACCGCTCGTTCGACGTCCGCGAGCGTGATCTCCCTCATCGTGTCGTTTCCTCTCGTGCAAGCTGCCGCTTAGGCCGCGTACTCCGCGGCGAGCGCTTTCAGGTCGGCCAGCGTCACGAGGACGTTCGGCGGATCGCCGAGCTCGGGCACGACCTTCACCGCTTCTTCGAAATTCTCGTTCGTCGTATAGGTGCTCGTCGTGATGAGGCACGGCATCCCTGCGCCGTGCGCGGCGAGCAGCCCGTTCCGGCTGTCCTCGATGACCATGCAGGCCGAGCCGGGGAGGCCGAGGCGCTCCTTGGCGAGGTTGTAGATCTCGGGATCGGGCTTCTTGCGGGAGACGACGTCGCCCGCGAGGACAAACTCGAATCTGCTCTTGCGCTCCGGGCCCATCAGATCGAGCACGCCGTCGACCGAGAGCGGATTCGACGTCGTGCAGACTCCGAGACGGATTCCGGCAGCCGTCGCCTCGTCGATAATGCGGTTGATGCCGGAGCGCAGCGGAAGCTGGCCCGAGGCGATCATGTCCTTGAAGATCGCCGTCTTGCGTTTGTGCAGGTCGGCGATGAACGCGGTCTTGTCCTTCGCTTCGGCGGGCCAGCCGACCTTATCGAAGTATGCGGTCATCCGCTCCTTGCCGCCGGCCACTTTCAGCAGCTCGCCGTAGAGGCCGACGTCCCACGAGACGTCGAGCCCGGCGTCGGCGAATGCCCGGTTGAACGCGACGCGATGACCGTCGCGCTCCGTGTCGACGAGGACACCGTCGCAGTCGAAGATCAGGGCTCGCATCGTCATGCGCTGCTCATGCGACCTTCGCGAGGAGCTCGGGAGCGCGATTCGCGCCGCCGAACTGCTCGATCTTCTCCTTGAAGAGCGCCTTCAGCGCCTCGAACTGGGCGCCGAGCACGCGGAGCGGCTCGTAGTCCTTCGGGTTGTTGCGGTGATACTCCACGAAGCTGTCGATGAAAACGTGCTTCAGGTTCGTGGAGATGTTGATCTTCGCGCAGCCGAGCTCGATGCAGCGCTGGATCACTTCGTCCGAGAGGCCCGTGCCGCCGTGCAGTGCCATCGGCGTGCCGGTGCGCTTGTTGATCTCCTCGATCAGATCGAACCGAACGTTCGGCTCGCCCTTGTAGTAGCCGTGCGCGGTGCCGATCGCGGCCGCGAACGCGGCGAGATCGAGCTCCCGGCAGAAAATCTCCGCTTCCTTCGGGTCCGTCAGGTGCGAGTCTTCCGCGGCGACGACCATGTCGTCCTCGACGCCCATGATCTGGCCGATCTCCGCCTCGACGCCGACGTTCTTGGCCGTCGCCAGCTCGACGACGCGGCGCGACAGCTCGAGATTCTTCTCGAACGGATGGTCGGAAGCGTCGATCATCACCGACGTCCAGCCCATCTCGACGCACTTCTTGATCATCTCGAAGTCTTTGCCGTGATCGAGATGCAGCACGACGGGGACAGGGGACTCGCCGGCGATCTCCCGCATCCATTCGACCAGGGCTCGATGGCCGTAATACTTGATCGTCTTCGCCGACGTCTGGACGATGACCGGAGCGTTCAGCTCCTCGGCTGCGGCCACCATGGCTTTCATCGACGCATAGTCGACGGGATTAAAGGCCGCGACCGCATATCCCTGCGCCTTGGCCTCGGCCAGAACCGGCTTCATGTTGACGAGCGGCATCCTACGTTCTCCTTCGCCGCGCGGGCAAAAAAGTATGGAACAGCGAGACAATATACTTGATCGAGGCGGTATTGTCCCGGATAGGTCCGGGCCGCAAAAAAAGGAACGGGGCCCGCGGGCCCCGTTCCTTTGTCCGTTCGGTGCTCCTCGCCCCGGGGGCGAGGGCGCCCGAATCCTAGTCGTCCACGCGAGTGCCGCCGAGGTCGAGACTCGTGCCGTCCGGAAAGACGACGCCGGTGGAGTTCGCTCTCAACGAGCCGTCCTTCGCCTGGAAGCCCGTGACCTGGACTCTCGTGCCGGCCGGCAGCGTATCGCGCGTCCAGCCCCGGCGCAGCAGGGCGCTCGGCGCGCCGCCCTCGATCATCCAGCGCTCGACCGTGCCGTCTTCCTTCGTGACGTCGATGTGCAGCCACGAGTGCGGGTTGACCCACTCGAACTCCACGACCACGCCCTCGAGAGAGACGGGCTTGTTGCGGTCGAACTCCGCCGCGAACGAATGGTGCGCGAGTGCGGATGCCGCGGAGAGCATGAATCCGGCCCCGGCCGCGATGCTCAAAAACGTCTTTCGCATAACCTCTTACTCCTGTTTCTGCCGATCGCTTCGCACTTCGTCCGGGTATCCAACAGTGCGCCTCGGTGCGTGCTCGTCACCGGTATTTTAGACCAGTTGACCAGCGTTTGTTCCAATAGCTTTCTCAATCTTGCGATGGCTGCTGGTCCTCCGGGAGCAGGAGGTCGTGATACAGCAGCATGTCTGCGAACGGCACGCACTTGAACTCGAGCAGCTGGGCATTCTCCTCGACGTTGCGATACAGCATCATCTCGATGGTCCACGGGGCAGAAAACGTTGCCGGATCCTCGAGCGTCGCCTCGTACCAGAGGTGATCCGGCCCGCGCGGGGTGAACCGCTCGGTCACCTTCAGCGTGCGGCTGGCAAAATTGCCGGCCCGGTCGAGCCAGGTCCGGCCGTTGAAGCCTTCGGTCTCGACGACGAGCACGTCGCCCTCCCAGCGGCCGTTCGAGTAGCCCATCCACGTGTCGACCACGGCCGGCTGGTGCTCGACCATGTTGATGACGCGGTTCGTCGACGCGAACGGGTAGACCATCAGAATGTCGCCGTCACCCTGGAAGATCTGGAACGGGAACGGCTGATACGTGGCCCGGGGGATCCCCGGCATGTAGCACTTCGCGGCGGGATCGGCTTCGGGCCAGTTGGCGCGGTTCTCGTCGCGCTTGGCTGCGGCTTCCGGCAGATACGGAATCTTGCCTTCCCGGACGACGCTCTGCCCGGCCGGGATCGCCGCGAAGGCACCCATCTGCCAGAAGTCCTCGAGCTGCTCGGCCGAGTGGGCCTCGAGATTCCAGTAGGCGGTGTTCATGGCCTGCCAAATTCCGTTCAGGTTGGGCTTGCCCAACAGGCGCTCCGGTCGCTCTTGTTGCTGTGCTTGCGCGGTTCCCGCCGTGACGGCCACTGCCAGCGCCGCCGCGATGGCGCCTGCCAATCGATTTCGCATCTGAACCCTCTCCTCTGCCAAAGTTGCCGGAACCTGCTTGTGCCGCATGGTCATTGAAGCGCGAGGCCCTCGAAACGAGTGCGACAGTACCCCGTTCGAGGTCCCCGGCAGTCTTAATTTTTCTCTGTGGTGCTTCGTCGTTCGGAAGCGCTCCGCGCGCTCAGGGTAGCGCAAACGCGTTCACGATGTCCCCGGCCACGATTGCGACGTGCTGCTTTCCGCGCCGGTCCGCGTAGCTCATCGGATTGGCGTTCGCGTTGTTTTCCAGCTCGGCGCTCCACAGCTCCTCGCCGGTGCGGGCGTCGAAGGCCCTGAAGCGGCGGTCGTTGGTCGCGCCGACGAACACGAGGTCCCCGCCGGTCACCGTCGGCCCCGCGCTGCCCGAATTGCCGACGAGCTGCTTGCCCTCGGGCAGCAGCTCGTTCAGCCCCAGCACGGACTCCCAGAGGATCTCGCCCTTGTTCGTGTCGACGGCGATGAGCCGCGCCCACGGCGGCCGATGGCAGGGCAGGGTGGGCCCGATCGGGCGGCCGTTCTCGTCGAATTCGCCGCTGATCGGCGCGTTGAAGCTGAAGAACGGGCCGACGCCGAGAATGCTCGCGCGGTCATACGGCTGCGTCGAGCCGACCGCCTCGAAACTGTACGTGACGTTCGGATCCTTGTCCTCGACCCAGCCGACCAGCGACGTGTCGTGCGAGTTGACGTAGATGATGCCCGTGGTCGGGTCAGCGGCGACGCCGCCCCAGTTGATGCCGCCCGTGCCGCCGGGAAACTGGATCGTCGACGCGGGCGGCGTGCCTTTCTCGTGATACAGGAACGGCGTGAACGGCCCGGCATTGTAAAAGCCGCCGCTCATCTCCCAGAACTTGTGGCACGCGGCCGAGTGCTCGGGCGTCGTCTCGTCGGGCGTCACGATCGCCTCGCGCGTGAAGCTGACCCGGGCGAGGGGAGGCGGCTTGACCGGGAACGGCTGCGTCGGCGAGTACCACTCGCCCGGGACATCGCCCTTCGGCACCGGGCGTTCCTCGACCTCGATCACGGGCTCGCCGGTCTCGCGGTTCAGCACGAACAGATAGCTCGTCTTGCCGACGTGGACGAGGGACGGCACGCGCCGCCCGTCGACGAGCGTGTCGATCAGCGCGCCGCCCGACGGCATGTCGGCGTCCCATAGATCATGGTGCACCGTCTGAAAGTGCCAGAGGTACCTGCCTGTCCCGGCTTCGACTGCGACGATCGAGTTGCCGAACACGTTCGCGCCCGGCCGGCCGCCGCCGTAGTAGTTCGGCGCCGGACCCGCGATCGGCAGGTAGACGATGCCGCGGTCGGCATCGACGGGCGCCGCGAACGCCCACATGTTCGTCCCGGAACGATTCTCCCAGCCGTCGCCCCAGGTCTCGTTGAACGGCTCGCCTGGCCGCGGGACGGTCTGAAATTCCCAGAGCTTCTCGCCGGTGAGGACGTCGAACGCGCGCGGGTTGCCTGGCGGGCCCTGCGGGACCTCGTTGACGTTGGCGCCGATCACGGCGACGCGGCCATAGATCGTCGGCGTGCCACGGTACGGGACGCCGACGTCGACGCTGCCGTTCTCGCCGAAGCCTGCGGCCGGCGTGCCGGACGCTGCGTCGACCGCATGCAGGCGCGAGCCGCTCATGAACAGGACGCGGGGCGGGTTGCCCTCGTCGCCTTCCCAGTAGCCGACGCCCCGTGTCGAGACGCCGCCGGGCCCGCCCTGGCCCGGTGAGCGGGGCACGACGTAGGCCCAGATCTCCTCGCCGCTGCTCGCGTCGAGCGCGACGACGCGATCGCCGCTCGGGACGTACATGACGCCGTCGACGACGAGCGGCACCGCGGTGGAGTTGCCGTTCAGCCGATACGTCCAGACTCGCTCGAGGCGCGCAACGTTGTGGACGTCGATCTGATCGAGCGGCGAATAGCGCGTCGCCGCGAGATCCCGATTGATCGTCCGCCAGTCGCCGGCGGGCATGTGGCTGTTGCTCCACCGGGCCTCGGCGTGCTGCGCGAGGGCGGAGGAGCTCGCGGCGCCGACGAGGGCTGCCGCCGTTCCGACGGCGGCGATGCACGGGATCCGCTTCATTATTCTTGAATCTCCGGAGGGCTGCGTGAAGGGCAGAATCGCGCTAAAGATACACGTAGGACACGTTCGATCCCAAACCCCGCGCGCTCGACCCTGCTTCCGGCCGGCGCGTATACTCGCCGGACTTTCTGGAGTCCGGACGGGGAGGGATCCCGGGCTCATCCGCTCGCGCGGTCGGCGGACGCGGATAGGATTTGATCTTTTCGAATCGACGGAGGTCTTTGATGAGAGAGCGGATGTTGCGGCTCGGGGGGATCGCGGCGGGCGTCGCCGCCGCGATGCTGGCGGCAGGCACGCCAGGCGTCGCGCAGGAGTCGGGCTGGGAGCACCCTAGAACGCCGTGGGGCGATCCGGATCTGCAGGGCATGTGGCCCGTGAACCATATGACGGGCGTGCCGCTCGTGCGTCCTCCGCAGTTCGGCACCCGCAACGTGCTGACGGAGGAGGAATACCGCCAGCGCGAGGAGCAGCTCGCCCGGCGCAACGAGGCGTACGACCGCGAGATCGAAGCGGGCCGCATGGGCATGGGCCATTGGGCCGAGGCGGGCCAGATCCCGACGCGTGTCGCGTCGCTGATCGTCGATCCGCCCGACGGCCAGTTCCCGGAGCTCACGGAGCTCGGCAAGGAGATCTCCCCGACGATGGGAACGAGCTGGTTCCGCGACACGTGGGACCGGCCGGAGGATTTCGACGTGTGGGATCGCTGCATCACGCGCGGCCTGCCGGCATCGATGTTCCCGATGCAGTACAACAACGGGATCGAGATCATCCAGACGCCGGGATACGTCGTGCTGCGCCTCGAGATGATCCACGAAGCCCGGATCATCCCGGTGAACGGCAAGCCGCCGCTCGATGCGGCCATCAAGCAATGGATGGGGGAGTCGCGCGGCCGCTGGGAAGGCAACACGCTGGTCGTGGAGACGACCAACTTCAACGGCATCCCGCACATGACGAACATCGGCACGAGCGGATCGCCGGGCTACAACACGCCGACGAGCGAGGCGCTGCACATCATCGAGCGCTTCACGCGGATCAGCGACGATCAGCTGCAGTACGAGGTGACGGTCTCGGATCCGGTGATGCAGACGCGGCCGTGGACGGCCGCGTATACGTGGGTGCTGAACAACGACTACAAGATCTTCGAGTACGCGTGCCACGAGGGCAATATCCAGGTGCGCAGCTACATCGAGACGTCGCGATACGAGCGTCAGCAACAGGCGCGCAACGAGAACTGAGCGCGTCCTCTTCCGACCTCCGGCGGGCCGGCGAGCTTATCGTCGGCCCGCTTTGCTGTTGGGGCGGTGCGGTTCGGCGTCCTGAGGTCGTTCGTTGGGGGGGGAGCGGCGGCCGGCCGAGCGGCTCGATGTGCGGCTTCGCGAGGCAAGCCGCGTCGCGTTCCCCTGCGGCCACCCGAACGAAAGGAAGGGTGGGCCGCGGACATCAAGCCGCCCGGGGAGCAGGCTCGGCCTGCTCCCCGCGCAGTCCGCTGTCAGTCCTGCTGATCCGGCAGCGCGAACGTGATGTACTTGCCGGGTCCGGGCTCGGGGAGCCCTTCCCGGATGCCGAAGAGGCCCCAGCCGCCGCTCGCGATCGTGATGTACTGGCGGCCGTGCACCTCGTAAACGGCCGGCACGCCTTCCGATGCCGCATCGAGCCGGTACGTCCACAGCACTTCGCCGGTCTCGACATCGTAGGCGCGGAACGCGCGATCCGACGACGTGCCGACGAAGAGCAGCCCGCCCGCCGTGACCACCGGCCCCCCGCGCGGCGCATGGCTCCCGGTGCCCGTGATGCCCTGCTCGGCGAGAAACGCGACCTCGCCGTTCGGCACCTGCCACTCGATCACGCCCTCGTTGAGATCGTACGCGGTGAGCTGTGACCACGGCGGGCCGATCGCCGAGAGACCGTTGCTCTGCAACATGAAGTCGATCGGGACCGTATACGGCACGAAGTCCTCGCCCGCGTTCGGGACCGGGCCTCCGCCGCCGAACGGCCCGCTTCCGCCGCCCTGGCGCAGCTGCAGGTTGGCCGTGGTCGGGAGCTCCTTCGAGACGACGTACATCTTGCCGTTGACCGGGTCGACGGCTCCGCTGCCCCAGTTCGCGCCGCCGTTGTGGCCCGGCATCATGATCGTGCCCTGCAGGCTGGGCGGCGTGTACAGCCCCTCGTTCCGCGACGAGCGCAGAATCTCCCGCACGCGCTCCCGGTCCGCCTCCGGGATGTACGGATTGATGTCGTCCTCGGTGAACGACTGGCGCGCGAACGGCGGCGGCGCGGTGGGGAAGGGCTGCGTCGGCGAGGCCTTCTCGCCCGGCGCGTCCGACTGCGGGACGGGACGCTCCTCGATCGGCCACAGCGGCTCGCCGGTCTCGCGCTCGAAGACGAACAAAAATCCCTGCTTCGACGCCAGCGCGACGACGTCCACCTCCTCGCCTTCGCGGCGCACCGTCAGAAGCTTCGGGGCCTGCGGCAGGTCGTAGTCCCACAGATCGTGGTGGATCGTCTGGAAGTGCCACAGCCGCTTGCCGGTCCGGGCATCGAGCGCGACGAGGCTGTTGCCGAACAGATTGTCGCCGTGCCGGTTGCCGCCGTAGAAGTCGTAGCGCGCGGTGCCGGTCGGGATGAAGACGATGCCTCGCTCGGCGTCCACGGTGGACTCGCTCCAGTTGTGCACGCCGCCGAAGTCGTGCGCCGCGCCGTCGGGCCACGTGTCCGCGCCGAGCTCGCCCGGCCGCGGGACGGTATGGAACACCCACACGAGGGCGCCGCTGCGGACGTCGTAGGCGTGAATGTCGGCGGGCGTCGAGCTGTAGCTCGCGCCGCCGGCGGGCAGCGACATGATGATCAGGTCTTCGAAAACGCGGCCGGGATTGTTGGTCTGCAGCGGCCGGACCGAGTCGACGTCGTCGACGAGCCCGATCCGCAGATCCACGCGGCCGCCGTCGCCGAACGACTCGATCACGTTGCCGGTGCGGGCGTCCACCGCGGTCAGGAAACCGCGATTCAGATACAAGAGCCGCCGGTCGGAGCGGTCCTCGCTCTCCCAGTAGCTGACGCCCCGCGTGCCGGGCGCGATGTCGTTCTTCCAGATCTCGCGTCCGGTTGCCGCGTCGAGCGCCGCGAGACCGCCCTGCGCCCGCACGAACATCACGCCGTCGATGACGATCGGGTTGAACAGCGGGTTGTCCCCGGTCTCGTAGCTCCACACCGGCTGCAGCTGCGTGACGTTGCCCTTGTCGATCTGGTCGAGCGCCGAGTACTGGGACGAGTCGACGCCGCCGAGATATTGCGTCCAGGTGCGATAGTCCTGATTGCTGGACGGCTCCTGCGCCTTCGCGACGGCCGCGGCCAGCACCCCAATGGCCAGGCTGCCCGCCGCCAGGCGCGCGATGCGCCGCATGCGGCTCGAAGGCGTGAAGAACGGACGAGGATTCGCGCTTATGTGCTTCATTTCTTGTGCTCTTCTATGTTCTCGGACCGTTTGGCCGCCACCAGATACTAAAGGAACGGCCCCCGAATGTCCGCCGCCCCGCGGAGAATCAGAGCCGGGACAGTATCGGCATCACGATGGACAGCCCGATCAGCATGATCAGCGAGAGCGGCAGGCCGACCCGGATGAAGTCGTTGAACTGATAGCCCCCCGCGCTACTCCGCGCCGAGGCTGCGGAGTGCGTCGACCGGGGGGCGGCAAGGCATCCGTGCCCCGCCGCCGCATCGAATCCGATAGTGACGCTACCGGGCGTTTCCCGTGGATTGCAGGTAGCGGAAGAAGTCCGACTCGGCGTCGATCATCAGCGTCGTGTTCTCGCCGAGCGCCCGGTAGCTCTCCAGCGTCTTGAAGAAGTTGTAGAACTCGGGGTCGGCGCCGAAGGCCTCGCCGTAGATCCGCGTCGCTTCGGCGTCGGCCGCGCCGATGATCTCCTGCGCGCGCCGCTCGGCCTCCGAGCTGATCCGCCGCAGCTCTCGCTCCATGTTGCCGAGAATCTCCTGGCTGCGGCCTTCGCCCTCCGAGCGGAAGCGGGCGGCGATGCTCTGCCGCTCCGAGATCATGCGCGCCTCGACCTGCTGGCGTACCGAATCGATGTAGTTGATGCGCTTGATGCGCACGTCGACGAGCTCGATGCCGAGA
>Ga0079224_100008052_pt1 | contig 14230 bp, 12 predicted proteins | sample Stecom2015_FD_80414 | JGI IMG/M metagenome (GOLD analysis project Ga0079224, IMG submission 80414) | Agricultural soil microbial communities from Utah to study Nitrogen management - Steer compost 2015 | ecosystem: Environmental > Terrestrial > Soil > Agricultural land | place: USA: Utah...
TGTCCACGATCATGTCCTCCTGGCCGCCGACCAGGCCCCGCCTGCCCGCTTCGAGCAGGAGGCTGCGGACGTCGACCCCGTACTCCTCCGAGACGATCTCGGCGTGCCGCAGGAAGCTGGAGTACACCCCGGCGTACCCGAGCGTCAGGGTGTCCCGGTCGACCTGGACGGGCCGGAACCAGAGCGGCCTGACCAGGTCGTCGGCTGCGTCCTGCAGCTTGAACATGTCGCAGCCGTGCGACCACCCGTTGAGCGTGGCGACCGCGATGAACGCCTCGATCGGGCAGTTCCCGGCCCCGGCCCCGTGGCCGGCGAGGGAGGCGTCCACCCGGGTCACGCCGGACTCGACGGCCACCACCGAGTTGGCCACGGCCAGCGAGAGGTTCTGGTGGGCGTGGATGCCGATCTCGGTCTCGGGCTTCAGTACGTCGCGGTAGGCGAGCACCCGGTCCCGGGTCGCGTTCATGGTCAGGTGGCCGCCGGAGTCGGTGATGTAGACGCAGTGGGCGCCGTAGGACTCCATGAGCTTGGCCTGCCGGGCGAGCTCGGCCGGGGGCGCCTGGTGGCTCATCATCAGGAACCCGGCGACGTCCATGCCCAGCTCGCGGGCGGTCTCGATGTGCTGGGCGGCGACGTCGGCCTCGGTGCAGTGGGTGGCGATCCGCACCGACCGGACGCCCAGCGAGTGGGCCTGCTTGAGCGCGGCGATGGTGCCGATGCCGGGCAGCAGCAGGGTGGTGAGCGTCGCGTTCCGGATGTGCTGGGCGGCGGTCTCGATCCACTCCCAGTCGAGGTGGCTGCCGGGGCCGTAGTTGAGGCTGCCGCCCTCCAGGCCGTCGCCGTGGGCGACCTCGATGGCGGTGACCCCGGCGGCGTCCAGGGCGGTGACGATCTCCGCCACCCGGTCCAGGCCGATGCGGTGCCGCAGGGCGTGCATCCCGTCCCGCAGGGTCACGTCTTGGATGTAGAGCTTCGTACCAGTCACTTGACGGCCTCCGAAGTCGCCAGGGCGGCCAGGCGTTCGGCCACGCGGACCGCCGCGGACGTCATGATGTCGAGGTTGCCGGCGTAGGCGGGCAGGTAGTCCGCGGCGCCTTCGACCTCCAGGAAGACGGAGACCTTCGTGGTCGGGGTCTCGCCCGTCCCGGAGGGCAGCAGCGTGTGGATGGGCTCGTCCTCCCGGATCCGGGTGAACTGCACGCGCTGCTTGAGCCGGTAGCCGGGCACGTACTGGGCGACCTCCTCGACCATCCGCTCCACCGAGGCGGCGATCGCGTCGTGGTCGGCGTCGCCGATCAGGCAGAGCACGGTGTCGCGCATGATGAGCGGCGGCTCGGCGGGGTTGAGGATGATGATGGCCTTGCCGCGGCGGGCGCCGCCGACCGACTCGATGGCGCGGGCCGTGGTCTCGGTGAACTCGTCGATGTTGGCCCGGGTGCCGGGGCCGGCCGACTTCGAGGCGATCGAGGCGATGATCTCCGCGTAGAAGACCTCCGTGACGCGGGAGACCGCCGCGATGACCGGGATGGTGGCCTGGCCGCCGCACGTCACCATGTTCATGTTCTCGGCGCCGAGGTGCTGGTCCAGGTTGACCGGCGGGACGATGAACGGCCCGATGGCCGCCGGGGTCAGGTCGATGAGCCGCTTGCCGTAGGGGCGCAGGGCGGCGTCGTTGGCGAGGTGGGCCCGGGCCGAGGTGGCGTCGAAGACGATCTCGATCTCCTCGAACTGCGGCATCCGGATCAGGCCCTCGACGCCTTCGGCGGTGGTCGGGATCTTGAGGCGTTTCGCCCGGGCCAGGCCGTCCGAGTCGGGGTCGATGCCCACCATGGCGGCGACTTCCATGGTCTTGGACCGGCGGAGGATCTTGATCATGAGGTCGGTCCCGATGTTCCCTGAGCCGATCACGGCGACCTTCGTTTTCATGACGTACCTCTTTCAGGAAACTTCGCCGACACCTTCCCCAGGGCGGAGATGTCGGCCTCGATCACCGTGCCGGGCTTGACCGTCACCATCGGGCCCAGCGCCCCGGAGAGCACCAGCTCGCCGGCCCGCAGCGGTTCGCCGAGGTCGCGGATGGTCCGGGCCAGCCAGGACAGGGCCAGCAGCGGGTCGCCCAGGCAGGCGCGCCCCACGCCCTCGGAGACGACGGCGCCGTTCTCGGTGAGCGTCATGGTCACGTCCGCGGGCTCGAACGCGTCGAGGCCGACGCGCCGGGAACCCAGGACGAACAGGCCGCTGGAGGCGTTGTCCGCGATCGTGTCGGTGATCGCGATGTCCCAGTCCGCCACCCGGCTGTCGACGATCTCCAGGGCGGCGACGGCGTACTCGACGGCGTCGCGGACCTGCGGCAGGTCCAGGTCGCCCTCGGCGAGGTCGGCGCCGAGCACGAAGGCCACCTCGGCCTCGATGCGCGGCTGCAGCAGCCGGTCCATCGGCACGGGCTCGCCTTCGGGGCAGTCCATGTCGGCGAAGAGCGTGCCGAAGTCGGGCTGGTCGACCCCGAGCTGCTTCTGCACGGCCGGGGAGGTCAGGCCGATCTTGCGCCCGACCACGCGGGCGCCCGAGGCGATCCTCGCCTTCGTGATCAGATCCTGTACGCGGTACGCGATGGAGATGTCGTCGTCACCGAGGAGGTCGCGCACCGGACGGCATGGTGTGCCCGACGACGCGGCCTGTTCGAGCCGGTTCGCGGCCACGCGGATCGCGGCGTCTTCGTCACCTCGCTCAGGCATGGCGGTACGGTCGCTCTCGAGCATCGGCTACCTTCGATCGTCTGGCTGAACGTTTTCGTCAGCGACTATGGGCCCTGTTCGTAAAGGTCTCCAATTGCCGTCCCGTGACGCGGGACGGGCCGCTCCGGCCCCCGAACCGGCCGGTCCCGGATCCCGGGATGGGGCTTTGACCAGGCGGCGGCGGACAGAACACTGTGGGGTGCCCGAGCCGTCCCGGAGCGTGACTCCGGTCAGCGTTTCGGCTCCCCCACGACCTCGCGCGAGCCCGAGCCGCGCCACCGTCCCGTCCTGCCCAGAGAGGAGCGGCGAATGACGCGCCCGGATCTCGATCCACGGACAGCCGAGGCCTGGAGTCACCTCACCGAGGAACTGGCCGAGGAGCTGGCCGTCGCGATGACCGGCATCCCCAGCCCTCCCGGCGGAGAGCGGGAGCTGGCCGCCTGGGCGGTCTCCCGCCTGCGCGCCGAGGGCATCGAGGCGGAGGTGCAGCACGTCCAGGGCGACCTGGCCAACGCCGTCGGCCGCGTCAGCACCGGCGAGCCGGGGCCCGAGCTGCTGCTGTACTCGCCGATCGACACCCACCTGACCGGCCCGGACGACGGGCCGTGGGCGGGCGCCGAGGAGTCCGGCGAGCTGACCCCGCGGGCCCAGGTCCGCGACGGCTACGTCATCGGGCTGGGCGCCAACAACCCGAAGGGCCACGCTGCGGCGGTGCTGGCGGCGGCCATCGCGATCCGCCGGTCCGGAGTCTCGTTCCCCGGCTCTCTCCGGATCGGCCTGGGCGGGGGCGGCATGCCGACCAACTCCCCGGAGCCCCCGCCCACCCGCCGGATCGGCCACGGCGCCGGCTGCGGTTACCTGCTGGAGCAGGGCGGGCTGCCGGACGCGGCGATCATCGCCAAGTCGGGTGACGCGGTGGCCTGGGAGGAGCCGGGGCTCACCTGGTTCAAGATCACGGTGCGGGGCCGTCTCAGCTACGCGGGCCTGCGCGGCACCGGCCTGCACCGCAACCCGATCCTGGCCGCGCAGCCGGTGATCGAGGCGCTGGAGGGCTGGTTCGACTCCTACGCCGAGCGGAACGAGCGGGGCCTGGTCCGCCCGCAGGGGGCCGTCACCGCGGTCCGGGCGGGCTGGCCGCACAAGCCGGCGTTCGTCCCCGCCGAGTGCCACATCTACCTGGATCTCCGTACCAGCCCGGGTGTCAGCTCCGCCGCCGCCGAGCGGCAGCTGCGCGCGGGTCTCGAAGCCGTCGGGCGGGAGCTGGCCGAGCGGGGGTTCGAGCTCGGAGTGGACCGTGTGCTGTCCATCCCCGGCTCCCGCACCGACCCTGACGAGGACATCGTCCGCCGCTCGATCGCCGCCTGGGAGCTCGTCTCCGGGCGGGCGCACGAGCCGATCCGGCGGACCAGCGGCGCCACGGACGCCAACATCCTGCGGGCCTGGGGAGTGCCCACGGCGCGGATCGGCATGCCCAGGGCGGGGGAGGACTCCGGCGTGGCCGACGACTTCGCCCGCGCCATGAACGTCTGCGCCGTGACGAACATCGTCCGCCTGGCCCGGATCCTGTCCGCCGTCGCGCTCGGCGGCGGCGGGGCGGCCTCTTGAACGGTCGGGGAAGGAACACATGCAATTCGGCATCGCACTAGACCTGGGCCCGGCGGCATTGCCTCTCGGCGAGCACCTGCGGCGGATGCAGCCGGTGCTGCGAAAGGCTGAAAAGTACGGATTCGACTCGGTCTGGGTCGGCGAGAACTACGCGCAAGGCCCCGGCGCGGCCACCGCGTTCCACGGGCCCTCCGCCCTGATGGTGCTGTCGGCGCTGTCGCGGGAGACCTCGCTCGGGCTGGGCAGCGGGGTGATCCTGCTCCGCGCGTACGACACCCTGCGGCTCGCGTACGACATCGCGCTCCTCGACTCGATGTCCGAGGGGCGGCTCACGGTGGGGATCGGGCTGGGCCCGGGGTTCCTGGCGGGCCGGTTCGGCCAGCGGCCCGGCCCCGGCGAGGTCTTCGACGAGCGCCTGGAAGCCCTGGTCACGTTGCTGCGCGGCGGCGACGGGTACGAGGGCAAGCACGTGTCCGTCAAGGGCGGCATCTTCCCGCTCGGTCACGAGGGACGGGTGCCGCCGTTCCTCATCGGCGGCGGGGTCCGGGCGTCACTCGACCGCGCGATCCGGTTCGGCCAGGGATGGTACGCCTCGTCCGCGTACTCCTTCGAACGGATCCGCAGGCTCGCCGGCGAGTACCGCGACGAGCTGGCACGCCGGGAGGGCGGGCCGGGACGCGTCGCGGTCAACCGGCTCACGGTGCTCGGCAGGGACGCCGGGCGCGCCCGTGAGCTGGGCGCCCGGTACGCCGGGGACATCGTCGCCGCCTACGCGGCGGTGGGCTCGCTGGACGACCGGGGCACGCCGATCCCGCCGGGCGAGACCGACGTCGCGGCGGCGCTCTCCCAGCGTTCGATCATCGGCGACGCCGACGAGGCCGTGCGATCCGTACAGGAGTACGCCCGCGCCGGCGTCACGGACGTGCAGTTCCGCATCGCGCCCGTCGGCATGCCGGTGGAAGACACCCTCGAAACCCTCGACGTGCTCGGCGACGTCGTCATCCCGCGGCTGCGGGCCGGCAGCCAGCTCTAGGCAAGGAGTTTCCATGGAAACAACGATTCCCGAGAGTCACTACGCCGTCGTCGACGGCATCCGCCTCCACTACCACGACATCGGGGAAGGCGACCCGATGCTGCTGCTGCACGGGGGCGGGCCCGGCGCCGACAGCTGGAGCAACTTCCGGGGCAACGTCGAGGCCCTTTCCGAGGGTCGCCGGCTGCTGCTCGTCGACATGCCGGGCTTCGGCGGCTCCGACAAGGTGATGATCGAGTCTCCCGCGCTCACCAACGTCGGCAAGCTGCTCAGCGGCCTGATGGCGCAGCTCGGCATCGAGTCGGTCGACATCCTCGGCAACTCCCGGGGCGGGCAGGTCGGGCTCAAGATGGCCATCGACAACCCGTCCCTGGTCCGCAGGCTGGCCCTGATCGGCAGCATGCCCGGGATGCAGAGCGCGATGACGCCGATGCCGGCGCAGGCGGTCGCCATGATCCGCGACTACTACCGCGGTGACGGGCCGTCGAAGGAGAAGATGCGCACGCTGATGAGGACCATGGTGTACGACCAGGACCTCATCACCGACGAGCTGGTGGAGTCCCGCTACCAGGCCAGCCTCGACCCCGAGGTGATCGCGATGGGCGGCGGGCTGCCCCCGACGGAGAACCTGGAAGGCCGCCTGCACGAGATCACCTGCCCGACCCTGATCATCTGGGGCCAGGACGACCGGGCCGGGGCGCTCGACGTGGGGCTCATGATGCTGCGCCGCATCCCCGACGCCCGCATGCACATCTTCGGCCGCTGCGGTCACTGGGCGCAGATCGAGCACCGGGACGAGTTCAACCGAGTGGTGAAGGGGTTCTTCCATGGCTGAGAAGAGGCCGCTGACCGGGTTCAAGCCGAGCCAGGAACGGCTCTGGCATGACATCAACGACCTGTCCGAGTTCCGCGACAAGGACGCGCCCGGCTGGACCCGGCAGGTGTTCACCGACCCGTTCCGGCGCTCCCGCCAGTGGCTGGCCGCGACGATGAGCGCCGCCGGGCTGGACGCCGAGGTGGACGCCGCGTGCAACGTGGTCGGCGTGCTGCCCGGCACGGATCCGTCGCTGCCCGCCCTGGTCACCGGCTCGCACACCGACACCGTCCGGGGCGGCGGCCGCTTCGACGGGATCATCGGCGTGCTGGGCGCCATCGAGGCGGTGCGGCTGCTCCAGGAGGCGGGCATCCGGCTGCGCCACTCCCTGCGGGTCGTGGACTTCGCGGGCGAGGAGGCCAACGACTTCGGCATCAGCTGCGTCGGCAGCCGGGCGCTGAGCGGCAACCTGTCGGCCGAGCACCTGGAACTGAAGGACCCGACGGGCCGGACACTCGCGGACGCGCTGCGCGACGCGGGCGGGGACCCCGCCACGGCCATCCAGCTCGCCTGGAAGCCGGAGGAGGTGGCCCGCTTCGTCGAGCTCCACATCGAGCAGGGCCCGGTGCTGGAGGCCAGCGGGACCGCGATCGGCGTGGTGACCGGCATCGCCGGCATCCACCGCATGACGGCCGTCTTCAACGGGCGCGGCGACCACGCCGGGACGACCCCGATGCACATGCGGCGGGACGCCGCCTGCGCCGCCGCGGAGGCGATCCTGGCGGTGGAGGACACGGTCTCCGGCGACCAGGTCGCGACCACCGGCCGGATCACCGTGGAGCCCGGTGCCTCGAACGTCGTCCCCGCCCGGGCCGAGATGCTGTCGGAGTTCCGCAGCCCGGACGCCGAGTGGCTGCGCGCCAACCGCGCCGTCGTGAACGACAAGCTCCGGGCCATCGCCGAACGGCGCGGCATGGAGGTCGACATCGAGTGGCTGATGGGCGAGGAGCCCGTCGTCTGCGCCCCCGAGCTCGTGGAGACCATCGAGCAGGTCGTCGGCGACCTCGGGCTGAGCCAGCGGCGGATGCCGAGCGGCGCGGGCCACGACGCGGTGATGATGGCCGAGCTCGCCCCCGTCGGCATGATCTTCGTGCCCTCGCGCGACGGCCGCAGCCACGTCGAGGAGGAGTGGACCGACGTCGAGGACATCGCCACCGGTGTCCGGGTCCTGGCGGAGACGCTGGTCCGGCTCGACAGCACCCTCTGACACCCGCCGAACCCCACGGCATCCCGGATCGCGGAACCCCTCGTTGACCGTGCGGACCTGTACTGCGACGGTTCGGTCAACGTAGCGGGCCGTTTTCAGGACACCGCCGGTCAACGCATCGAAACGGCTGCTGATCGCCGCGATGCGGTACCCCCCACGAAAGAGAAGGAACCCCCGTATGCGATCAAGGAAATGGTCAACGTCGTTGACAGCCGCCCTGCTGACGGGCGTGCTGGGGCTGACCGCGGCCTGTGGATCAGGTAACACCACCGTCGAGGACGAAGCGGACACCGCCACCACCACGTCCGCCGCCGCGGCGGACTGGGCGAAGGACGCCGGCCCCGAGTGGGAGGCCCTGCTGGAGAAGGCGAAGGCCGAGGGCGAGGTCACCGTCGCCGGCTCTCCCGCCCTGGAGGGCCCGCTGACCAAGGCGTTCGAGGCCGACACCGGCATCAAGGTGAACTACGTCGCCGGGCCGGGCAGCCAGAACTCCGCCCGCTTCGACACCGAGGCGCGCGCCGGGTCGCCCTCGATCGACGTCATCATCGGCAAGGGCACCCAGCTGCGCAGCCTCTACAAGGAGGAGCTGCTGGAGCCCATCGCGCCGCAGCTGATCCTGCCGTCGACCGAGGACGGGCCGAACTGGCGGGGCGGCAAGAAGCTCTGGTTCGACCCCGAGGAGAAGTACATCTTCCAGGGCGCCTCGTACGTCTTCGGGTTCGTGACCGTCAACGCCGACGTCGTCGACCCGGCCGAGATCAAGACCTGGGACGACCTGCTCAAGTTCAAGGGCAAGATCGCCGCCTACGACCCCACCGTGAGCCCGAGCCCGGGCCAGGGCGTGGCCGTGGCGATGATGAAGGACCAGGGCGAGGACCTGGTCAAGAAGGTCTGGGTCGACACCGAGCCCACCTTCTACCGCGACCCGCAGCAGCTCGCCCAGGCGGTGGCCCGGGGCACCCAGCCGATCGGCCTGGCGCTGACCCAGTCGTCGCTGGAGCAGTTCCGCAAGGAGGGCATCAACCTCGAGGTGATCATGCCCGAGCCGTGGCCCGGCTACGTCACCACCGGGTTCGGGGCCATCAACCAGGCGAAGAACTCGCCGCACCCCGCCGCCGCGCAGGTCTTCATCAACTGGTTCGCCAGCCCGGCCGGGCAGCAGGTCTACCAGGACACCATGCTCGAGGCCAGCACCCGGACCGACCTCGATGCCGGCAACCTGCCCGAGTACGTCGTGCCCAAGGAGGGCGTCGAGTACTTCACCGACATGGACAGCGACTTCTACCTGAACGAGCAGCTCCAGGTCACCGAGAAGATCGTGTCGCTCATCGGCGGCAGCGGCTGACCGAGCGTCCAGACACCACATACCAACCGAGGAGGTCACATGCAGACCGCAGGCCCGAGCCGGGTCGAGTACCGGCATGACATGGACGCGGTCGAGAACGTCCGCGCCGCTCTCGTGGAGGCCGGGATCACGTTCGCGGCGTACCTGCCCGACACGATCCTGCACCCGGTGATCAGGGCGGTGGAGGCCACCCCCGAGATCACCGCGGTGGGGGTCACCCGCGAGGACGAGGGGGTCGGCGCCTGCATCGGGGCCTTCCTCGGTGGTAAGTGGCCGGTGCTCCTGTGCGAGGGGTCGGGCCTGGGACTCTCGGGCCTGATCCTGGCGCGGGCGGTGGTGCAGCGCACCCCGATGCTCATCCTGGCCAGCCACAACACGGTGCTCGGCGAGCGCCACGACTACACCTCCGCGACCAGGCGGACCACCGAGCCGTTCCTCCAGGGCCTCAACATCCCGTACGTGGTCGCGATGCGTAAGGAAGAGCTTCCCCTGCTGATCCGCGAGGCGCAGCTCACCGTCCAGGGGGACCGGCGGCCCATCGCCGTCCTGCTCCCGCGCCACACCCTTCACCAGTAAAGGAGCGACGTTGCAGCGCATCGATGTCCTCAGGACGTTCGCCCGCCACCGGGGCGACAGCCCCACGGTGACCGGGCCGAGCTTCGGGGGCCGCGTGCTCTACGGTGTGGACCACCGCAAGGCCACCCTCTACAACATGGAGCTCAGCTACCCGTCGAGCGTCTGCCTCGGCCTGGCGCTGTCGCTCCCCACCGAGCACGTCTACGCCATCGAGGGCGACGGCTCCATGCTCGCCGGCATGAGCACGCTGGCCACCATCGCCCGTTACTCGCCGCCCAACCTCACCATCCTGGTGATGAACAACCGGAGCTACGCCTCCACCGGCTCGGTGCCGACCGCGACCGGGGCGGGGAAGGTGGATCTGGTCACGGCGGCCAAGGGGTTCGGGATCGAGCACGCGGTCGCGGTCGAGAACGACGCCGAGCTCGACGAGAACCTGACGATCGCGAAGACCTGCGGCAAGCCCAGCTTCATCGTGGTCCAGCTGGCTCCGGAGGACGTCCGGACCAGCTCGAAGTCTCCGGCACTGCCGTTCGACATCGTCGAGGCGACCCTCGGGTTCCGCCGCGACCTGGAGGAACGGGGTCTGGTCCCGACGATCTGGGCGGTCTGATCCACCCTCCCGGCACGGTGCTTTGGAGCGTTCCAAAGCGCCGTGCCGGGGACCCCCTTGAGACTGTGAAGGAGCACTGGAGTGGGGAAGCCCCTCGTTTCACTTGACCGTGTCATCATCCGGATCGCCGGGGACTCGGGTGACGGCATGCAGCTGACCGGAGACCGGTTCACGAGTTCCACGGCGCTGTTCGGCAACGACCTCTCGACGCTGCCCGACTTCCCCGCCGAGATCCGCGCTCCGGCCGGCACGCTCCCGGGGGTCTCCGCGTTCCAGCTGCACTTCGCGGACCACGACATCATGACGCCCGGGGACGCCCCCGACGTCCTGGTGGCGATGAACCCGGCGGCGCTGAAGGCGAACGTGCCGAACCTGCCGCGCGGCGCCGAGCTGATCGTGAACACCGACGAGTTCACCAAGCGGAACCTGGACAGGGTCGGCTACCGGAGCAACCCGCTGGAGGACGGCTCCCTGGCGCAGTACACGGTGCGGGCGCTGCCCCTCACCACCCTCACCCTCGAGGCCCTCAAGCCCTTCGACATGGGCAAGAAGGACGCCGAACGGGCCAAGAACATGTTCGCGCTGGGGCTGCTGAGCTGGCTCTACAGCCGGCCGACCGAGAGCACGCGGGAGTTCCTGCGGGAGAAGTTCGGCAAGAACCCGGCGATCCTGGAGGCCAACCTCGCCGCGTTCGAGGCGGGCTGGTCGTTCGGCGAGACCACCGAGGACTTCACCGTCCAGTACGAGGTCAAGCCGGCCACGATGCCGTCCGGGACGTACCGGAACATCACCGGCAACCTGGCGCTGGCGTACGGGCTGGTGGCCGCGGGCCGCCAGACGGGGCTGCCCGTCTTCCTCGGCTCGTACCCGATCACCCCCGCCAGCGACATCCTGCACGAGCTGAGCAAGCACAAGAAGTTCGGCGTCACGACGTTCCAGGCCGAGGACGAGATCGCCGGGATCGGCGCCGCGCTCGGCGCGTCGTACGGCGGCGCGCTCGGCGTCACCACCACGTCCGGCCCGGGTGTGGCGCTGAAGGCGGAGACGATGGGCCTGGCGGTGGCGCTGGAGCTGCCGCTGATCGTGATCGACATCCAGCGCGGCGGGCCGTCGACCGGCCTGCCCACCAAGACCGAGCAGTCGGACCTGCTGCAGGTCATGTTCGGGCGCAACGGCGAGGCGCCGCTCCCGGTCATCGCCCCCCGGTCGCCGTCCGACTGCTTCGACACCGCGCTGGAGGCGGCGGCCATCGCCACCCGCTACCGGACCCCGGTCGTCGTGCTCTCCGACGGCTACCTGGCCAACGGCGCCGAGCCGTGGCGCCTGCCGGACGTCGCCGCGCTGCCGGACCTGAAGGTGCGGTTCGCTGATGGCCCGAACCACGAGGAGAAGGACGGCCGGCAGGTGTTCTGGCCGTTCAAGCGGGACCCCGAGACGCTGGCCCGGCCCTGGGCCATCCCCGGGACCGCGGGCCTCGAACACCGCATCGGCGGCCTGGAGAAGGCCGACGGAAGCGGCGCCATCTCCTACGACGCCGCCAACCACGACAAGATGGTGCGCCTGCGCCAGGCCAAGGTCGACGGCATCGCCGTGCCCGACCTGGAGGTGGACGACCCCTCGGGCGAGGCGAAGGTCCTCGTGCTCGGCTGGGGCTCGACGTACGGGCCGATCGGCGCGGCGGTGCGCCGGGTGCGGCGCCGCGGCCTCGCCGTGGCCCAGGCCCACCTGCGGCACCTCAACCCCTTCCCGGCCAACCTCGGAGCGGTGCTGAACGGCTACGAGACGGTGCTGGTCCCGGAGATGAACCTGGGGCAGCTCGCCCTGCTGCTGCGGAGCAGGTTCTCCGCCCGGGTGCGGTCCTACAACCAGGTTCGCGGTCTGCCCTTCAAGGCCGAAGAGCTGGAGGGCGTCCTCACGGAGGTGATCAATGATGTCTGAGACGGGTCTGGCGTTGTCGTTGGTGCCGAAGACGGATGAGAAGCTGCGGGCCAAGGACTTCAAGAGCGATCAGGAAGTCCGGTGGTGCCCCGGCTGCGGCGACTACGCGATTCTGGCCGGCGTCCAGTCTTTCCTGCCCGAGCTGGGGCTGCGGTGCGAGAACATCGTGTTCATCTCCGGGATCGGATGTTCCAGCCGGTTCCCGTACTACATGAACACCTACGGGATGCATTCGATCCACGGGCGCGCGCCCGCGATCGCCACCGGCCTTTCGGTGTCGCGCCCGGACCTTTCGGTCTGGGTCGTCACCGGTGACGGCGACTCGCTGTCGATCGGCGGCAACCATCTCATTCACGCGCTGCGCCGTAACGTCAATCTGAAGATCCTGCTTTTCAACAACCAGATCTACGGGCTGACGAAGGGCCAGTACTCGCCCACCTCGGAAATGGGGAAGATCACCAAGTCGACGCCGCTGGGGTCGCTGGACCAGCCCTTCAACCCGGTCTCCCTGGCGCTGGGCGCCGAGGCGACGTTCGTGGCCAGGACGATCGACTCCGACCGCAAGCATCTGACCGAGGTTCTGCGGGCAGCCGCCGAGCACGAGGGTACGGCGCTCGTGGAGATCTACCAGAACTGCAACATCTTCAACGACGGCGCCTTCGAGGTGCGCAAGAGCGGCGACACCCGTGACGACGCCCTGATCCGGCTGGTACACGGGGAGCCGATCCGGTTCGGCGCGAACGGGGAGCGCGGGGTCGTGCGCGGCTCCGACGGCCGGCTGGTGATCGCCGACGTCGCCGACGTGGGGGAGGACGCGCTCGTCGTGCACGACGCCCACCACCCGAACCCGGTGACGGCCTTCGAGCTCTCCAGGATGGCCGACCCGGACACGCTCATCGGCACCCCCATCGGGGTCTTCCGCAGCGTCCAGCGGCCGTCCTACGACCGGCTGGTGCGGGAGCAGATGGCCCGGGCCGCCGAGGACGGCCCCGGTGACCTGGCCGAACTGCTGGCGGGCAACGCCACCTGGCAGGTCCCCTGACCCGAGACCCGGACCCGGTCCCGGAACGTGGGACGGCCTGAGACAGGGGGCCGTCCCATCCGGACACTGGAGGTCACGGGTTTCGCATCGTGAAAAAGATTTCGACGTGCGTTTCCTGACGAGGAGAAACAGATGACCTACGTCGTCGCCGCGCCCTGCGTGGACGTGCTGGACAAGGCGTGCATCAACGAATGCCCGGTCGACTGCATCTACGAAGGCGCCCGGATGATGTACATCCACCCCGACGAGTGCGTCGACTGCGGCGCCTGCGAGCCGGTCTGCCCGGTCGAGGCGATCTATTACGAGGACGACGTGCCGGAGGAATGGCGGCAGTTCGGCGAGATCAACGCCGGGTTCTTCGGCGAGCTGGGTTCGCCCGGCGGCGCCGGCCAGGTCGGGAAGCTCTCCTATGACCACCCGCTGGTGGCGACCTTGAAGCCCGCAGAATAGTCCGATATAGGTCCCATTGGTCGGAATGTCCGGTATTGCTATCGTGGACGGTCACCATCCCCCCACCCCCCGTGGATGGTCCCCCGTCAGCATCGGTCTGCTGATTGCAGGATCGGAAGTGCACGCCCCATGAGCATGATGACGCAGCCCTCGAACGCGGTACTCAAGGCTTTCGAGATCCTCGAACTGTTCCGCGATCAGCCTTACCTGACCCCGTCCGAGTGCGCCGCACAGCTGAACATGCCGCGCACCACGGCGCACCGCATGCTGGTGACGCTCCGGCACGCCGGAATGCTGGAGGCCACACCCGACGGCCGCTACAGCATGGCGATGCAGATGTTCGAGCTGGGCTCCTGGGCACCCCAGGTCAAGCGGCTCAACGACGTCGCGACCAGGCACCTGCTGCTGCTGCGGGAGATGACCGGCCTGGTCGTCCACCTCGCGGTCCGCGACCGCAACAGCCTGCTGTACCTGATGAAGGCCCACCGGACCGTCGACGGGCTGCCCACGGGTATCGGCAGGCGGGGGCCGCTGCACGCCACCGGCCTGGGCAAGGCGCTGCTGGCCGCCATGCCCGAGGAGGAGGCCCGGGCGATCTTCGAGCAGACCGGCCGCCCCTTCACCCCGTACACCCACCGGACCTGGGAGTCGCTCTCCGCGTCCCTGGCGGAGATCCGCCGGACCGGATTCTCCTACGACATCGAGGAACGCAAGCTGGGCGTCTGCTGTCTGGCCACCGCCATCAGGGACGCCGAGGGCACGGCCATCGCCGCGCTGTCCGTCGTCGGGCCGACCCATCCTTACAAGGACAA